>JAABUN010001475.1_pt1 | contig 51395 bp, 49 predicted proteins | sample 5559311 | NCBI WGS metagenome assembly JAABUN01 (sample SAMN10711877, study PRJNA513370) | rock metagenome | isolation source: Antarctica rocks | place: Antarctica: Victoria Land, Siegfried Peak sud
TCCCCACGCTTTCGCGTCTCAGCGTCAGTCACGTCCCAGCGAGCTGCCTTCGCCATTGGTGTTCCTCCTGATATCTGCGCATTTCACCGCTACACCAGGAATTCCACTCGCCTCTTCCGGACTCGAGCTCGACAGTATCCACCCGCATCCCAAGGTTGAGCCTTGGACTTTCAGAGCAGACTTATCGAGCCGCCTACACGCGCTTTACGCCCAATGATTCCGGACAACGCTTGCCCCCTACGTATTACCGCGGCTGCTGGCACGTAGTTAGCCGGGGCTTCTTGTGAAGGTACCGTCAGTCCAACCCGCTATTAACGAGTGAACCTTCGTCCCAACTGAAAGAGGTTTACAACCCGAAGGCCGTCTTCCCTCACGCGGCGTTGCTGCGTCACGCTTTCGCGCATTGCGCAAGATTCCCCACTGCTGCCTCCCGTAGGAGTCTGGGCCGTGTCTCAGTCCCAGTGTGGCTGATCGTCCTCTCAGACCAGCTACCCATCGTTGCCTTGGTAGGCCATTACCCCACCAACAAGCTAATGGGCCGCGGGCCCATCTCAATGCGGAGGCCGAAGCTTCCTTTCCTCACTCCCCTGATGGGGTGCGAGCACATTTGGTATTAGCCCCGGTTTCCCGGGGTTGTCCCAATCATCGAGGCAGGTTACCCACGTGTTACTCACCCGTTCGCGGCTCTGCCCCCGGGCAAGCCCGGGTTCGTCGCTCCACTTGCATGTGTTAAGCACGCCGCCAGCGTTCGTCCTGAGCCAGGATCAAACTCTCCGTGAAGAACTGCATACACGAAAAGCTGTCAAAGACCACTGCGTGGAGCCACCGAGTACACCGTGGCGGCCCCGGTCGATGACGGGGTACTTCATTTCATTCTCAGGTCCGCCGGCTCCGACTAAGGACCGGCGGATCGAACCTGGACGCACACCGGACTCCGAAGAGCCCAAGTGCGCATGCTGTTGAGTTTTCAAAGACCGCCGCACCCGACCGGGAAGGGGACTCCTTCGCTTCGAGAGCACCCGAGGCGCAAGCCCCAGGAGCGGACGGAGGAGCTTAGCACCAGCCCGCCTGCCGTGGAAGAACTTCTTACGGCCTGCGCTGGGGTGCGGCTGACTCCGAGACGAGCACTATAGACACCCCCGCCGGACGGCCTCTCGCCGCGCGCCGCTAACCGATGCGCAGGCGGCGGAAATGGCGCTTGCCGACCTGCAGGACGGCGCCGTCCAGGCGCGCCGCATCGACGTCGACGTCCGCGCTGCCCAGGGCGGTTCCGTCAAGCTTCACCGCGCCCTGGCCGAGCAGCCGTCGCGCCTCCGAGCGCGAGTGCCCAAAGGCGTCGGCGATCACCGCCGGGAGGTGCGCGCGGCCGTCGGCGACGGCGACCCGATGGTCGTCCAAGGCATCGGGAACCTCATGGGCAACGTGCACACGGTCGAAGGCCGCCTGGGCCGCCAACGCCGCGTCCGGGCCGTGGAAGCGGGCGACGATGCCGCGCGCCAGCGCGCGCTTCGCGTCCCGCGGCCCGGTCCCCGGCGGTGGTGGGTCGATCGCGAGCAAGGAGAACCACTGCGCCATCGCTTCGTCGGGCAGCGACAACGTGCGTCCGAACATCTCGTCGGCGCTGTCGGTGACGCCGATGTGGTTGCCGAGCGACTTCGACATCTTGTCGCGGCCGTCGATGCCGGGCAGGATCGGCATCGTGAGCACGCTCTGCTCCGGCTTGGCGAACGCACGCTGGACGTCACGGCCCAGCAGCAGGTTGAACGTCTGGTCGGTGCCCCCGAGCTCGACGTCCGCGTCGATCGCCACGGAGTCGTAGGCCTGCATGAGGGGGTAGAGCAGCTCCAGGACCGAGATCGGCTGGGCGGCCGCGTAGCGTTTGGCGAAGTCGTCGCGTTCCAGCAGCTGCGCGACCGTCGTCGTGCGGGCCAGGCGGAACAGCTCCTGCATCGACATGTCCAGCCACTGCGAGTTGTGGCGCACCTCGAGCAAGGCAGGGTCGTCACGGAGGATCCGCAGCGCCTGGTCCTGGTAGCTGCGGGCGTTGGCGTCGATCTCCTCGCCCGACAACGCCGGCCGGGTCGACGATCGGCCGCTCGGATCCCCCACCCGCGCGGTGTAGTCGCCCACGATCAACACGACGCGGTGCCCGAGGTCCTGGAACTCGCGCAGCTTGGCCAGCACCACCGCGTGCCCGAGGTGGATGTCCGGCGCGGTGGGGTCCAGGCCGAGCTTCGCGCGCAGCGGACGACCGGCCTTCGCGGCCTCGTTCAGACGACGCTGGAGGCCCCCGGCGGGCAGCGAGGCCACGGCGTTGCGGGCGAGCCACGCCGCCGTCCCTGGGTCAGGAGCCATAATGCCCAATGCTAGACTTGCGCCCGTCGCCGAGGCCCGGAGACCTTGCCTCCCGCCCGGCCTGCTGACCCCGCGCCAACCAGCTCCGGCGCCGCACCCATGAGCGACGACGCACGCGCCGACACCACGCCGCCCGATGCCGTCGACGGCCCGCCCGTGCGTACGCGGTTGCGCAAGCGGCGGCTGCTGCTCGTCCTCGTCCCGGTGGCCGGGCTGGCGGTCATCTCGACCGCCTTCGGCATGATGATGGCCGTCGCGTCGGAGCTTCCCGACCTCGCCACCACCCCCGCGTTTCGCAGCCGCGTCAAGAACACGGTGCTGACCGACACCCGGGGCGAGCGCCTGGGGCTGCTGGCCTCCGACCAGAACCGCATCCTCGCGCGCTACGAGGACGTCGCCCCGATCGTGCGCGAGGCCGTCATCGCGATCGAGGACCGGCGCTTCTTCCAGAACGACGGTATCGACCTACGCGGCATCGGTCGCGCGCTGACCCAGGACGTGGTGCGCAAGCGGGCCGCCCAGGGCGGCTCGACCATCACCCAGCAGTTCGTCAAGAACGCCACCCGCGCGCAGAGCCGCCGCACCCTGCTGGAGAAGATGCGCGAGGCGGCGCTCGCTTACCACCTCACGCGCAAGTGGAGCAAGCAGAAGATCCTCACGCAGTACCTGAACTCGGTGTACTTCGGCAACGGGGCCTACGGGATCGAGTCTGCCGCGCGGACGTACTTCGGCAAGGACCCCAACCATCTCGGCTGCGGAACCCCGAGCCGTCCGTGCGCGAAGGAGCTCAAGGCCCACGAGGCCGCGCTGCTGGCTGCCGTCATCGCCTCGCCCACCGCGTTCGACCCGGTCGCGAACTCCCAGGCCGCGCTCGGCCGCCGCAATCTCGTCCTCGACAAGCTCGTCGAGGAACGCAGGCTGTCCCGCGCCGAGGCCGACCAGGCCAAGCTCGAGCCCCAGCCCGCGCGCGACAAGGTGGTACCGCCGAAGGTCGAGTCCAAGGCTCCGTACTTCACGAGCTGGGTGCGCGGGCAGCTCGTCGATCGTTACGGCGCCCGCCGCGCCTTCGAGGGCGGCCTCGAGGTGCGCACGACGCTGGACCTCGACCTGCAGCAGGCTGCGCAGCAGGCCGTGGCCAAGAACCTCGGCGCGGCCGGTCCGGCGGCCGCCGTCGTCGTCATCGACAACGCCTCCGGCGAGGTTCGCGCGATGGTCGGAGGCAGCGACTACGACGCCCGGCCGTTCAACCTCGCGACCCAGGGCCGGCGCCAGCCCGGGTCCTCCTTCAAGCCGTTCATCCTTGCCGAAGCGCTGAACCAGGGCTTCAGCCCCGGGTCGGTGTGGCCGTCGCGTAAGCGCGAGTTCCCCCTGTCCGGCCGCGGCGACGTGTTCGAGGTCAACAACTTCGAGGACTCCTACGCCGGCACGCGAACGCTGGCCAGCGGACTCACGTTCTCCGACAACGCGGTCTACGCCGCCGTGGGCATCAAGGCGGGAACCAAGAAGGTCGCGCGGCGCGCGCACAAGATGGGGATCCGGACCCCGATCTCCACCAACTACGCGATGACCCTCGGCGGGCTGCGCCAGGGCGTCACCCCACTGGACATGGCCCACGCCTACGAGACCCTCGCGGCGGGAGGCAACCGCGTCTACGGGACGCTCGGCGCCGAGGAGAAGGGCCCGGTGGGCATCGAGGAGGTGCGCAAGCCGGGCAACGCCCCCGACCGCAACCAACGCCGCCGCGACCAGGTCCTCAAACGCAATCTCGCCGCCGTCCAGCGCGGCATCATGGCCACGGTCATCTCGCAGGGCAGCGGGCGCAGGGCGTCGCTGGGCACCGAGTTCGCGGCGGGCAAGACGGGCACGACGGAGAACTTCGGCGACGCGTGGTTCGTCGGGTTCACCGAGCGTTACACCGCGGCGGTCTGGGTCGGCTATCCGGACAAGCTCAAGCCGATGCTCACCGAGTTCGGCGGGCAGCCCGTCGCGGGCGGCACGTTCCCCGCGCTCATCTGGCGCGACACGATGCTGTCGGCCGCGCGGATGGTCAAGGAGCGCGAGGCGCGCAAGCGCGTGAAGAAGGGTCTTCCGCCCCAGCCGGTGGAGACCACGACGGCCCCGGTGCCGGTGGGGCCGGCCGGCACGAGCAGCACCGGCGGGCCGTCGGACCCGGCGACGCCGACGCCCTCCCAGCCCGCGCCGGTCACGTCCACGCCGCTGCGCACGCCCACCCCGGCCGCCAAGCCCAAGGTGACCCCGGCTCCCGCACTGGCCAAGCCGAAGCCCAAGCCCGCGCCGGCTCCGTCCCCGCCCTCCGGCGGCGCTACCGGGGGGACGGGCGGCGTCGCCCCCGGCTGAAACAGCCTCTACCCCGCTGGCCGCAGCGCGGTCGCCAGCCCGGGGGGCCAGGGGCGCGACACCGAGCGGCTCCCCACCGCGCAGAAGCGCCACGGCAGCTCGACCCCTCGGGTGATGCCGATGCGGGGCCCGGCGATGATCTCGGGGTCCTTCCAGTCGGGATGGCGGCCGGTGATGCGGACGGGTCCGCCGGTCAGCGACGTGGCGTTGGCCTCGAGATCCAGGCCGAGGGCCTGCGTGAGCTTTCCGGGTCCGGAGCACAGATCCTCGACCTTTGGGCGGCCACGGCGCTTGTGCATCGCGCCCAAACCGGTGAGCGGCTCGAGCGCGCGGACGAGCACCGCGGCGCCGACGTCCTCCCCCTCGCAGACCGCGTTGAGCAGCGCGTGGATGCCGTAGGAGCGGTAGACGTAGGCGATCCCCGGCGCGGCGAAGAGGGTCGAGGTCCGGGCGGTCAGACCCACGTAGGCGTGGCACGCGGGCTCGGAGTGGTGGTAGGCCTCGGTCTCGACGATGACGCCGGAACCCTGGCCGACGTGCAGCACGCAGCCGACGAGGTCGACGGCCACGTCGACCACCGGGCGGTCGTAGAAGGACGCCGGGAGCGCCTCGATCATGCAGGGGGGAGCAGCGCGCGGGCGAGCTCGAGCTGCTCGCGCACGCGCGCCAGCGCCGTGCCGCCCTCGGAGACCTTGCTCTCGAGCCACGACGTCTGCTGGAGCACCTCGTGCATGTCCTCGGGCGTCAGCTGCGACGGCAGCTCCTGCGGGCCGAGCTCCGATAGGCCGCGGCCGCTGTCCACCGCGGTGCGCACGAGCCCCGCGACGATCCCGTGGCACTCACGGAACGGGACGCCGCGAGTGACCAGCAGGTCGGCGAGGTCCGTGGCGGCGATCAGGTCGTCCGCCGCGGCGGCGCGCATCGCCACAGCCTTGAACGACGCGCCCGCCAGCATGCCGTCGGCGGCCGCCAGGCACAGGGTCATCGTGTCGACGGCGTCGAACAGGTGCTCCTTGTCCTCCTGCATGTCCTTGTTGTAGGTCAGCGGCAACGCGTGCATCACCCCGTGCAGCGCGCCGAGGTGCGCGACGATCCGCGGCGCCTTGGCCCGCAGCAGCTCGGCCGCGTCGGGGTTCTTCTTCTGCGGCATGATCGACGAGCCGCTGGTCCACGCGTCTGACAGGACGACGAAGCCGAACTCCTCGCTGGACCACAGCACGAGCTCCTGGCCCAGCCGCGACAGGTGGGTGGCGCACGTCGCGGCGGCCCCGAGGAAGTCGAGCACGAAGTCGCGGTTGGACACGGCGTCGATGGAGTTGGGGGCGACGCGGTCGAAGCCGAGCTCGTCGGCGACCATGCCGCGGTCGGTCGCGAAGTTCACGCCCGCGAGCGCGCCCGCGCCGAGCGGCAGGGCCCCCGTCTCGGCCGCGGCGAAGGCGAAGCGGCGCCGGTCACGCTCGAGCATCCACACGTAGGCCAGCAGGTGGTGGGAGAGGTACACGGGCTGGGCGCGCTGCAGGTGCGTGTAGCCCGGCAGCGGCCAGTCGAGGTGCGCTTCGGCGACCGCGATCAGCGTCCGCATGAGGGCCTCGACGGCAGCGCCGGCCTGCTGGGCCGCCGCCAGCGTGAACAGCGCGACGTCAGTGGCGACCTGGTCGTTGCGCGACCGCGCGGTGTGCAGCTTGCCGCCGACGGGGCCGGTGAGCTCGATCAACCGGCGCTCCACCGCCATGTGGATGTCCTCGTCGCCGTCCTGGAACGGGAAGCTGCCGCCGGCCAGCTCGGCCGCCACGGCGTCGAGGCCGGCCACGAGCGCGTCCCCCTCGTCCGCAGCGATGATCCCTTGGGCTGCGAGCATCCGCGCGTGCGCCTTGGAGCCGGCGACGTCGTGGGGCCACAGGCGCTGGTCGAAGCCCAGCGACGTGTTGAGGGCCTGGAAGGCCGGGTCCTGCGGCAGCGAGAAGCGCGACATGGCGCGCTCACTCTACGGGCGCGGACCGCGGCGCTCAGTTGCCGCCGTAGCGGCTGATGTCCACCAACTGGGCGACCTGCGTGGCCAGCCCGAAGCCCAGCAGGTACAGCGTGATGCCCCACCCGGCCCAGGCCGCGGTCCCGCTCGTGTGGAAACGGCGGTGGCGGTCGCGCAGGTCGTGCCAGATCACCGGGCCGGAGCACGCGATGCCGGCGCCCATGAGGATCCAGGGCAGGAGGCCGGTCGCGACGTAGCGCAGGTCCGGCTGGAACTCGCTGACCGCCATGGCGAGCACCTCGCTCCACAGCACGACGGGTACGACGGCGGCGAGCAGGACCCCGCCGACGCCGACGAACCGAGCGCGTGTGCGCGCCCGCGCCTGGGCTTCAAGCCGCTTGGAGCTCATTGCCCGCGAAGCTTACGACCCGTGCAGGACCTGCCGCAAGGCCTCGGCGACCCGTTGCACCTGGTTCGGCGCCAACCCCGGGAAGAACGGCAGGGCCACCGAGCGCGCGGCGACGTCCTCGGCGATCGGGAACTCGCCTTCGCGGTGACCGTAGGTCTCCCGGTAGAAGCTCATGAGGTGGATCGCCGGCAGGTAGGGCTTGGACTGCACGCCGCGCTCGCGCAGACCTAAGATCACGTCGTCGCGGGCGGGCCCTGCGCCCCCCGGGATCTGGACGACGAAGACGAACCAGCCGCGCCGGTCACCGCCGTGGTCCTCGCACGGCAGCCCGAGGCCCTCGATGTCGCCCAGCGCCTCGCGGTAGGAGGCGGCGACCTGAGCGCGGGCGGCGAGCATCGCGTCGAGCCGTTGAAGCTGGGCGATGCCGATCGCCGCGGCGACGTCGCTCAGGCGGTAGTTGAACCCCAGCCGGTCATGGTCGAGCCAGCCCATGTCGGGGGCGCGGCCTTGGTTGCGCTCGGAGTCGATGCGCGCCTTGTGGCTGGCGTCACCCACGGTCACCATGCCGCCCTCCCCCGTGGTGAGCTGCTTGTTGGCGTAGAAGCCGAACACCGCGGGGTGACCCCGGGCCCCGACCGCGCGCCCGTCCGCGTGCTGAGCGCCGAGCGCCTCACACGCGTCCTCTACCAGCGGCAGGCCCAGGTGCTCGAGGGCGGGCATGTCAGCCGGGTAGCCGAAGATGTGCACCGGCAAGATCGCGGTCGTGCGCGAGGTCACCGCGGCGGCGGCCGCCGCCGGGTCGAGGTTGAGCGTCACCGGGTCGATGTCGGCGAAGACGGGCGTTGCCCGCTCGTAGGCGATCGTGTTCGCACTGGCCACGAACGAGAACGGGCTGGTGACGACCTCGTCGCCGTCGCTGACCCCGACCGCCCGCAGCGCGAGGTGCAGGCCCGCGGTGCCGCTGGAGACGGCGCTGGCGTGCCCGGCGCCCAGGCGGGTGGCGAAGGCCTCCTCGAAGGCGGGGACGCGCGGCCCGAGCGAGAGCTGGCCCGAACGCAGGACCGCAAGGACACCCTCCTCCTCGGGCGCGCCGAGGACCGGGCGCGCGAGCGGGATGACCTCCGTGTCGGTGCTCACGGCGCCGCGGCCGCACGGGCAGCGTCGCGCGCACGGCTCGGCTGCTCCGCGAACTCCAGCGAGTCCACGAGCGCCTGCCATGACGCGGCGATGACGTTCTCGCTCACGCCGATCGTCCCCCAGACGCCGTCGCCGTCGGAAGCGTCGATGAGGACGCGCGTGACCGCCTCGGTGCCGTGCGTCTCGTCGAGGATGCGGACCTTGTAGTTGACGAGCTCGATGTCGCGCAGGTGCGGATGGATCTCCCCGATCGCGGCGCGCAGGGCGGCGTCCAGCGCGTTGACCGGACCGTTGCCCTCGGCGGTGGCGACGTAGCGCTCCTCACCGACCCAGATCTTGATGGTGGCCTCGGTCTGCACCTCGCCGTCAGCGCGCTGCTCGACGATGACCCGCCAGCTCTCCAGGCGGAACAGCGGCTCGTACTCGCCGCTCTCACGCCGCATGAGCAGCTCGAAGGAGCCGTCGGCCGCCTCGAACTGATAGCCGTCGTGCTCCAGTGCCTTGACGCGCTCGATGACCCGGGCCGACGCGTCCTGATCGAGGCACAGGCCGGCCGCCTCCGCGCGCTCAGTCACCGTGTGGCGCCCGGCGAGCTCGGAGATGAGCAGCTCCCGCCGGTTCCCGACGATCGCCGGGTCGACGTGCTCGAAGGTCGCAGCGTCGGCGCGCACGCCGGCGACGTGCAGGCCGCCCTTGTGGGCGAAGGCGTTGCGCCCGACGTAGGGCTGGTTCGGCGCGGGCGCACGGTTGAGCAGCTCGTCGACGAAGTGCGCGACCTCGGTGAGCCGCGAGAGCTGGGCGTGCGTCACGACCTCCAGGCCCATCTTGAGCTGCAGCGAGGCGATGATCGTCGTGAGGTTCGCGTTGCCCGTCCGCTCCCCGACGCCGTTTGTCGTCCCCTGGACCTGGGTCGCGCCGGCCGAGACCGCCAGTAGGGCGTTGGCCACGCCGCAGCCCGCATCGTCGTGCGGATGGATGCCGACCCGGACGCGCTCGCCGAGCTGCGCCACCGCCGCGGCGGTGGCCTCGGCGATCTGCAGGGGCAGCGACGAGCCGTTGGTGTCGCACAGGGCGACCGTCTCGGCTCCCGCGTCCGCCGCGGCGGTCACGCACGCCAACGCGTAGCCGGGGTCGTCGCGCCACCCGTCGAAGAAGTGCTCCGCGTCGTAGACGACCCGTTTGCCGGCGGTGGCCAGGAACGCCACGGACTCGGCGATCATCGCCAGGTTCTCCTCGCGGTCGACCCGGACGACCTTCTCGAGGTGCAGCGACCAGGTCTTGCCGACCAGCGTGCAGACCGGGGCGAAGCACTCGGCCAGGGTGCGCAGGCCGGCGTCCTGCGCGGCAGCGAGGCCGCGCCGGCGGGTCATGCCGAACGCGGCGATCTCCGCGTGCTCGAAGGTCTCCTGCGCCAGCAGGGCGAACAGCTCCAGCTCCTTGGGGTTGGACGCCGGGAACCCCGCCTCGATCAGGTCAATGCCCAGCTCGTCGAGCTTGTGGGCAACTCGCACCTTCTCGTGGGCCGACAGGGCCAGCCCCTCCCCCTGCATACCGTCACGCAGGGTGGCGTCGTAGAGCTCGAGCTTGGCGATGACTAGACCTTCGCGCTGACCGGCACCGGGTCCAGCCACTCGCGGTAGCGCTCGGTGCGGCCGTGCAGCGCGTCGTCGTAGGCCGTCTGGACCGTGAGGGTGATCGCCCCCGGCTTGCCGTCGGCGATCGCGTGGTCGTCCAGCTCGCGCACCGGCACCAGCTCCGCGGCGGTGCCGGTCAAGAAGATCTCGTCGGCCAGGTAGAGCTCGGCGCGTCCGATGTCACGCTCGACGACCTCGAAGCCGAGGTCGCGGGCGATCTGGATGACCGACTTGCGGCTGATGCCGTCGAGGATCGACGCGGTCTGCGGCGGGGTGACGATGACGCCATCGTTGACGATGAAGATGTTCTCGCCCGAGCCCTCGCAGACGTGGCCGTTGTCGTCGAGGAGGATCGCCTCTTCATAGCCCGCCTTGTGGGACTCGATCTTGGCCAGGACCGAGTTCAGGTACTGGCCCGTGGCCTTCGCGTGCGGGATCAGCGAGTCGGGGCTGATGCGCCGCCACGAGCTGACCTTCGCGCGGATGCCGTTCGCCTTGCCCTCGTCGCCGAGGTAGGCACCCCACTCCCAGGCGGCGACCGTGACGTCGACCGGAGCCTCGAGGGGGAACAGGCCCATGGTGCCGTACCCGCGGTAGACCAGCGGCCGGATGTAACAGGCGCGAAACCCGTTGCGGGCGACGAGCTCGAGCGTCGCGCTGCGGATCTGCTCGCGGTCGTAGGGCACCGGCATGTAGTACAGCTCGGAGCTCTTGAACAGGCGGTCGATGTGGTCTTGGTGGCGGAAGATCGCCGGCCCGATCTCGGTGTCGTAGCAGCGGACCCCCTCGAACGCCCCCGTCCCGTAGTGCAGGCCGTGCGTGAGGACGTGGACCTTGGCGTCCTCCCAGGCGACGAACTCCCCGTTCATCCAGATGAGGTCGGCTTGGTTCACGACGGTGCTCCTTCTCTACAGGTGGGCGAGCACGGCTGCGGTGGCCTCGGTGGTGCTCGCGGAGCCACCGAGATCGCGGGTCCGCAGCCCGTCCTGCAGCGCGCGGTCCACGGCGGATTCTACGGACGCGGCCGGTGATTCCAAGCCCAGTCCGTGCCGCAGCAGCATCGCGGCTGACAGGATCATGGCCAGCGGGTTGGCGATCCCCTTCCCGGCGATGTCCGGCGCCGAGCCGTGCACGGGCTCGAAGAGGCCCGGCGTGCCCTGCTCCCCGAGCGACGCGCTGGGCAGCATCCCGATCGAGCCGGTGAGCATCGCGGCCTCGTCGGAGAGGATGTCGCCGAACATGTTCTCGGTGACGATGACGTCGAAGTGGCGCGGCGAGGCGACCAGCATCATCGCCGCGTTGTCGACGAGCACGTGCTCGAGCTCGATGTTCGGGAACTCCTGCGAGTGCACGCGGGTGACGACCTCGCGCCAGAGCCGGCTGGTCTCCAGGACGTTGGCCTTGTCGACGCTCGTGACGCGCGACCGGGCGGCGCTGAAGGCGACGCGCGCGATCCGCTCGATCTCCTCGGTGGAGTACGCGCACAGGTCCGACGCGGTGGTCGCGGTGCGGATCTTCTCGCCGAAGTAGATCCCGCCGGTGAGCTCGCGGACGACGAGCAGGTCGGTCCCCTCGATGCCCTCGCGCTTGAGCGGGCTGGCGTCCAGCAGCGCGGTCAGCGGCTTGACCGGACGCAGGTTCGCGTAGAGGCCGAGGCCCTTGCGCAGGCCGAGCAGACCTTGCTCGGGCCGCGGCTGGTCCGGGTCGGTGGTGTCCCACCTCGGGCCGCCGACGGCGGCGAGCAGGACGGCGTCGGAGCCCTCGCAGGCGCGCTGGACCTCGTCGGTCAGGGCGGTGCCGTGCGCATCGATCGACGCCCCGCCGAACAGCTGGTCTTCGTACTCGAGAACGCCTCCGCCGGTGGCGGCGTCCAGGACGTCCTTGGCCGGCGCAATGACCTCGGGCCCGATCCCGTCGCCGGGCAGGCAGACGATGCGGCTCATGCCGTGAGGAGCTCGTGGTCGACCGACAGCCGCGCGTACAGGCTCTGCGCGCGCCGATCGCAGGTGAGCAGCACGTGACCGTGCGCTGCCGCGGTGAGCGCAATGAGGGCGTCGTAGGCCGCCCCGGCCCGGATGCCGAGCGACTGGAGGTCGCCCACCAGGCGCCGCCGGCGTGCCGCGGGCAGCACCAGCCGCGCGCCGGAGAAGCCCTCGCTCAGGTACTGCGCCGCGACCTCCGCGGGGGCGCGCTGCGGCTCAGGAAGCCGGGTGAGGACCGAGTAGGTCTCGAGCTCGGCGTGCGCGACCAGGTCCTCCACGTCGGTCAGCTTCGCGGCCGCTGCTGCGTGTGAGTCGTGCCAGGGCGCGAAGGCGGCAACCAGCGCGCTCGAGTCAGGGGTCACCGGCGGACCCGCTCGAGGGTGTCGCGAACTGCGTCTGCGGTCAGCGCGGGGATCTCGGCGTCCGACGCGGCCACGAGATGGCCGTCGCGCTGCTCCAGCCACATGCGCCGACCCGGCGGGCGCAGCTCGAGGGCGCCATCGCGCACCTCGATGTCGAGCTCGGCACCCGCACCGAGGCCGAGCTCGTCACGCAGCGGCTTGGGAACGACGATCCGCCCCGTGGCGTCGATGGCAATACGCATGGCACGAGTTTACCATTGATGTCGCTCGCCGCGACGGTCGAAGCGCTCGGACCGCTGGGTCCAGCCGCTACCTGCCGGTGGTCGCGGTGCTTGCACCCCGGCCAGCAACAGGGGCGGCGCTGGCCATCCTCCAGCTCCTCCTGGGTCCGGCGAATGCGGCGTTCTCGGGTCGTCTGCTGCTTGGCGTCCTCGATCCAGCAGATGAACTCGTTGCGCGCCAAGGGCGTGATGTCCCTCCAGGCATCGAGTGCCGTGGTGTTGGCCCTCAGCGCCTCGCGCAGGTCTGGGGGTAGCGTGTGCACCACCCCACCAGGCACTCGCTGACCGCTCACACGGCAACGGTAGCGGGGCCGGAAGCGAGCCCGGATGCACAGTGGCAACGGGCGGCACGACGAGGGACCGCCGTGCGATCGCCTGCTTCGACCAGGGCTGATCCTCGCCGAGGTGGCCGAGGAGGGGTTGATCGCCACCGAACCACCCGGCAGCGGACGGCAAGGGGAGCGCGTCAGGCCGTCGCCGTCGTCACCGGCCCAGAGCGCTCACGGTCGGCCTCGTAGGCATCGATCGCGTCACCCTGCTGCAGCGTGAGCGCGATGTCGTCGAGGCCGTTGAGCAGCCGGTGCTTGATCTCCTCGTCGATCTCGAAGTGCGCCGATCCGCCTTCCCAGCGGACCTCCTGGGCGGCGAGGTCGACCTGGGCGTGGCCGGCGGCGGCGACCGCTTCGACCTCGTCGGCGGTCAGCTCGACCGGCAGCAGCCCGATCTTCGTGCAGTTGGAGCGGAAGATGTCGGCGAAGGACTTCGCGATGATCGCCCGGAAGCCGTAGTCCTCCAGGGCCCAGGGGGCGTGCTCGCGGCTGGAGCCGCAGCCGAAGTTCTGGCCGGTCACGAGGATCTGGCGGGCCGGCAGGTCCCAGCCCGGCTGCTCGCGCCAGGCCTTGAAGAGGAACTCGCCGAAGCCGGTGCGCTCCACGCGCTTCATGAACTGCGCGGGGATGATCTGGTCGGTGTCCACGTCGTCGCGCGCTAGCACGGAGACCTGGTCGGTGATGGTCTGGATGGCTCTCATGTCCACTCCCTGATGTCGACGAAGCGTCCTTCGATGGCGGCCGCGGCCGCCATCTCGGGCGAGACGAGGTGCGTGCGGCCGCCGCGGCCCTGGCGCCCCTCGAAGTTGCGGTTGGAGGTCGACGCGCAGCGCTCGCCGGGGGCCAGCGTGTCGGGGTTCATCCCGAGGCACATCGAGCAGCCGGCGCCGCGCCAGTCGAAGCCCGCGGCGCGGAAGACCTCGTCCAGGCCCTCGCGCTCGGCCTGCAACTTGACCTGGACCGAGCCCGGGACGACCATCGCGCGCAGGTCCGTGGCGACCTTGCGGCCCTTGACGACCTCGGCCGCTGCGCGCAGGTCACCGATGCGCGAGTTGGTGCACGAGCCGATGAACACGGTGTCCAGGCGGATGTCCTGGATCGGCGTGCCGGGCGCGAGGTCCATGTAGGCCAGCGCGCGTGCCTCGCCGTCGGAACCCGGCTCGGGGACCGACCCGGTGACCGGCGCGACCTGTGCCGGGTTGGTCCCCCAGGAGACCATCGGGCTGAGCTCGTCCGCTACTACGACGACCTCGCGGTCGAAGCCCACGCCCTCGTCGGTGCGCAGCTGCGTCCACGCGGGGTCGACGGTGCCGCCGTGCTCCTCCACCCAGGCGAAGGTGCGGTCGTCGGGCGCGATCATGCCCGCCCGGCCGCCGCCCTCGATGGTCATGTTGCAGACGGTCATGCGGCCCTCCATCGACAGCGCCTCGATCGCCGGCCCGGCGAACTCGACGACGTGGCCGGTCGCGCCGTTGACGCCCATCTGGCCGATGCAGCCGAGGATCAGGTCCTTGGCGGTGACGCCGAAGCCCGCGTCGCCGGTGAAGCGGATGACCATCGACTTCGGCTTGCGCTGCACGAGGCACTGGGTGGCCAGCACGTGCTCGACCTCGCTCGTGCCGATGCCGAAGGCGAGCGCCCCGAACGCGCCGTGGGTGGCGGTGTGACTGTCGCCGCAGACGATCGTCATGCCCGGCTGGGTCACACCGAGCTCGGGCCCGATCACGTGCACGATGCCCTGGTGCTCGGAGCCGAGCGAGTACACGGGGACCCCGAACTCCGCGCAGTTGGCCTCGAGCGTCTCGACCTGGACGCGGCTGAGCTGGTCGCGGATCTGCTTGGCCACCGGCGTACCGTCGGTGGGGACGTTGTGATCGGCCGTGGCCAGCGTGCGATCGGGCCGGCGGACGGGGCGGCCGGCGAGGCGCAGACCGTCGAAGGCCTGCGGGCTGGTCACCTCGTGGACGAGGTGCAGGTCGATGTAGATCAGCCCGGGTGCGACCTCGTGGGCCGCCCAGATCTTGTCGAAGAGGCTGCTTGGCGTCATGAGCGGCGCAGCCCGGCGGACACGACGGCCAGCAGGGCGGCTTCCTCCTTTGTGGGGTTCTCGAAGTGGTGGGGAAGGTCGGCGTCGAAGGTGACGCAGTCGCCCTCTTGTAGGTCGTGGGCGTCGCCGTCGATGTGCAGCACGACCGAGCCGCGCTCCACCAGGGCGATCTCGCGGCTGCCCGGCTCGTGCATGGGCGGATCGTCGGCGCCACCGGTGCTCGTTCCGGCCCGCAGGACGTGACGGCTGAGCTCGGCCCGCTGGCCGGGCAGCGGCGCGGTCAGGACCTCGACGGTGTGGCCGCTGTCGGTGCTGCCTCCGTGCCGACGCTCGTGCGCGCGGACCACGGTCACCGATCCGCTCTCGTCCAGGCGCAGGAGCTGGGACAGGCTCAGCTCGAGGCCCCGGGCGATGCGACCGGCGATGGCGAGGGTCGGGCTGGTCTCCTCGCGTTCGACCTGCGAGAGCATGGGTGCGCTGACCCCCGACCGGTCCGCGAGATCGCGCAGGCTGAGATCCATCGCCTCGCGCAGCGCGCGCACCCGCGGCCCGATGTTGGTGGTGGTGTGCAGCTCCTGCACGGCGGCCATACGATCGTACGTTATCACGTACAGCCGACAGGCCGTCCGTGCTGGGCGGGCGCCTACTGCCTCGAGATCGCCTGGACGAGGTCGCCCGTCTTCTCGTCGGGCAGGTTGCGAGCGACGTCGGCCTGGCTGACGATGCCGATGAGGTCGTGTCCGTCGATCACGGGCAGGCGGCGGACCTGGTGCTGTGACATGGTCGCCAGCGCCTCCTCGACGGAGTCGTCGGCGCCAATGGTGATCGGCTTGCCCTCGCCGAGCTCGCCGGCCTTGGTCGTGGCCGGATCCTTGCCCTGGGCCAGGACCTTGACGACGATGTCGCGGTCGGTGAGCATGCCCTTCAGGCGGTCGTCCTCACCGCAGATCGGCATGGCGCCGACGTCGAGCTCGGCGAGCTTCTTGGCGGCGTCGAGAACCGTCTCGTTCTCCCCGATGCAGGTGGCGTCCGGGCTCATGATGTCGCGTGCTGTCTTGCTCAAGGTGATCTCCTCGTGATGGGTGAGCGGAGCACGGGCGCCCCGTCTGGCCACCGCCCTACCCGCACCGGGGGCCGGTGACGCCGGGCTCGTGCGTCGTAGCCTGCCGGGATGAGCTTCGTGTTCCCCGACGTCCTCGTGCTCGCCGGCGGCGGCATCCTCGGCGAAGCCTGGATGTCCGGGTTGCTGGCGGGCATCGAGGAGCGCGCCGGCGTCGACTTCCGCCGGGCCGAAGGCTTTGTTGGGACCTCCGCGGGCTCGATCGTCGCCGCCGGGCTGGTGGCAGGCCGCTCGCCGCGGCGCCCGGCTGACGGACCCCGGAGGGCGGGCCCGACGGCGGGGCAGGAGACGGGCGATCGTGGTCAGGGCGGGGCCGCCGCAGGGCCTGCGTCCGAGACCGACGCGGCCGGTAGCCCACTCGCGGGCGCCGTGCGTGCCGCCGGCCGGATCGTCTGGGCGGCGAGCGCTCCGCTGACACCGGCGGCCATCGCACTCGGCGCGCCCGCGGGTGCGCTCGCGCGCGCCGCGCTGCTGGCCCGTGCACCGGAGGGCGGGCGGTCGCTGGCGGGTCTGCGCGGTGAGGTGCAGCGCAGCGGAGCCGCGTTCGACGGTCGCTTGCGCGTCGTGGTCGTCGATCGGGGCAGCGGGCGCCGCGTCGTCTTCGGCAGCCCGGGCGCACCGCGCGCAACGGTCGCAGAGGCCGTCGAGGCGTCGTGCTCGATCCCCTGGGTCTTCAGGGCGGTCCAGATCGGGGAGCGCCGCTACGTCGACGGCGGGGTGTGGTCGGTCACCAACCTGGACGTTGCTGCGGTCGGCGCCCACACGCACGTGCTGTGCCTCGAGCCGACGACGATGCCGGGCGCCGGGGAGGCGCGCTCGCCGTACGGGATCCTGAGCCAGGGGCTGCGCGCGGCGGCCGCCGTCGAGGAGGTGGTGCTGCGCCGCCGCGGGGCCACGGTCCACCGCGTGGGACCCGACCCGGACGCTGCGCAGGCGATGGGGCCCAACCTGATGGCCGGCGGGCGCGCGGCGGGGGCGCTGACGGCGGGGTTCGCGCAGGGTCTTCGTCTCGTCGGGAACGGTTGACGAACGGCAGCCACCAAGGCGGCGCGGCGCCTCAGACCTCGTCTGGCCCGAACGTGTCGCAGACCCCCGGCTCCCCGCCGCCGTAGCCCTTCGAGAACCAGCGCTCGCGCTGCTCCGACGTGCCGTGGGTGAAGGACTCCGGGTTCACGCCGCCCCCGGCGCGGCGCTGCAGGCGGTCGTCGCCGACCGCTCCCGCCGCGCCGAGCGCCTCCTTGATGTCGCCGTCCTCGAGCGCGCCCTCCTTGTAGACGGTGTGCGCCCAGACGCCCGCGTAGCAGTCGGCCTGCAGCTCCTGGCGCACCGAGATCGCGTTGCGCTGGTCAGGGTGCTGGCGTTCCAGAGCCCGCACCTTGTCGCTGATCCCCGTCAACCGCTGGACGTGGTGGCCCATCTCGTGCGCGATGACGTAAGCCCAGGCGAAGTCGCCGGTGGCGTCGAGCTTGCTGCCCAGCTCCTTCTGAAAGGACAGGTCGAGGTAGACGCGCTCGTCGCCGGGGCAGTAGAACGGCCCGACGGCGGATGACGCGGCCCCGCAGGCGGTATCGACGCCCTCGCGGAAGAGGACCAGCTTGGCGTGCTCGTAGCGGTCGCCGCTACGCCTGAACGTGTCCTCCCACATCCCCTGGGCGTCGGTGAAGACGTAGCTCGAGAAGTCGCGCAGGTCACGCTCCGGATCCTTGTCGGCCGGAATTGCGTCACCCGGTCGCGCTGCCGGGGTGGCCACGCCGTCGTCGAAGCCCTGCGGCACCTCAAAGCCGCCGCCCCCACCGCCCAGCACCTGCAGCGCCACGACGATGAGCACGCCGATCAGCCCGAGGCCGCCGCCGCCTCGCGCGAGGCCACCCATGGGCAGGCCCATGCCGCCCCTGTCCCCGCCGCCGCCACCCCGGCCGCGCAGGTCGATGAGGTCAGGGTTGTCGACGCGCCGCCATTTCATGGCGCGGACGCTACCCGCCCGGCTGCTGAGCCTCCCCTCAGGGAGCGGTGACGGTGTCGGCGACCGCGGCTGCCGCCTGTCGCACCGCACTGGACAGCGCGCGCACGTACGCGATCCCGGAGGCTTCGATGATGTCAGTCGCCACCGCCTGGCCGGCACCGCTCACCCGATCCCCTTCGATGACGCCGGAGTAGCCCGCGCGCAGCGCCTGATGCGCGGGCCCGAGGTCGACGACGACCGAGACCTCGCCGAGCGCGTCCTGCCCACCCGTCACCGCGTCGACGTGGAACGCGCGCAGCCGCGCGTCGACGCCGGTCGCGGAGTTGATCGCGCGGAAGATCGCGTCGACCTGCCCGTCCCCGGTAAACGAGCCGTGGACGACCTCGCCGTCGGGGGTGCGCACCGCGACCGTCGCGTGCGGCGGCCGCTTCGACGACGCCTCGGTCTCGAAGGACTCCAGCGTGTAGCCGGAGCGCTCGTCGCGCAGTTCGTCGGTCACGAGCGCCTCGAGGTCCATGGCCGTGACCTGCTTCTTCTTGTCCGCCAGGTCCTTGAAACGCTTGAACGCGGCGTTGAGCGCCTGGCCGTCGACGCTGTAGCCGAGCTCCTCGAGGGCCTGGCGCAGCGCATGGCGGCCGGAGTGCTTGCCGAGCACCAGCGCGTTGGCCTCGAGGCCAACGGTGGTCGCGTCCATGATCTCGTAGGTCGAGCGCTCCTTGAGCACGCCGTCCTGGTGGATGCCGGACTCGTGCAGGAACGCGTTGCGGCCGACGATCGCCTTGTTGGGCTGCACGGCGTAGCCGGTCAGCCGCGACACCAGGCGCGATGTGCGCGCCAGCTCGGTCGTGACCGCGCCCGTGCGCAGCCCGATGTCGGAGGCCCGCGTGTGCAGCAGCATCACCACCTCTTCGAGCGAGGCGTTTCCGGCGCGCTCGCCGAGCCCGTTGATCGCACACTCGACCTGCCGCGCGCCGGCCATGACCCCGGCGAAGGAGTTCGCCACCGCGAGGCCCAGATCGTCGTGGCAGTGCACGGACAGGGTCGCCTTCGCGAGGTCGGGGACCAGCGCGACGAGCCGCTGCAGGAACGCCGCGTACTCCTGCGGCATCGCGTAACCGACCGTGTCGGGGACGTTGATCGTCGTCGCGCCCTCGTCGAGGGCGATCTGCAGCACCTCCGCGGTGAACTCGACGTCGGCCCGTGTCGCGTCCATCGGCGAGAACTCGACGTCGTCGCAGAGCTCGCGCGCCTGGGCGACCGACGCGCGGGCCAGCCCCTTGACGTCCTCGCGCGTGCTCTGCAGCTGGTGCTCGATGTGGATGTCAGAGGTCGAGACGAACGTGTGGATCCGCGGGCGTTCGGCGTCGCGGATCGCCTCCCAGGCGCGGTCCACGTCGGTCGGATTGGCCCGCGCCAGCCCCGCGATGACTGGCCCCTGGACCTCGCGGGAGATCGTCTGCACCGCAGCGAAGTCCCCGGGGGACGCGATCGGGAAGCCCGCCTCGATCACGTCGACGCCCAACCGCGCGAGCTGATGGGCGATCTCCAGCTTCTCGGCCGGGTTCAGCGAGATCCCCGGCGACTGCTCGCCGTCGCGCAGGGTGGTGTCGAAGATGAGGACGCGGTCCGGCTCGACGGTCATGCCCTGCAGTGTTGCAACGCGCCGTCGCAGCCTCCTACGGGACGAGCACGACCTTGCCGACGTTGCGCCGCTCGGTGAGGATGCGGTGCGCGTCGCCGGCGCGGTCGAACGGCACCGCCTCGTGGACGACCGGGTCCACCGTGCCGTCCTCGATGAGCGCGGCCAGCGGGTCGATCCACGGCGTCAGCGTGCCGCGGTCGAAGTCGCCGTGGGCGGTGATGACGACGGCGCGCATGGTCGCGACGCTACCGGTTCGCGAGCAGATCGACCGGCGGGAGCGCGCTCGCCATCCGGTAGAACCAGACGTGCCCCGACCTGGACGCCGGTACAACCCCCATGCAGGCCCCGCCAGATACAAGTTCTCCTGCGCCCGTGCCGATACCTTCGAGCAGCCCATGCCCCGCGCTCCCACCGCCCTCATCGGGCTCACCACCTCCGAGCTGCGCCGGCCCGACAGGGTCCAGCAGCGCCCGCAGTCCGAGCCCGCCATGCGCGAGCTCGCGCTGGGCACCACCTACCCCGAGGCCGTGCGCCGGGCCGGGGCCGTGCCGGTCATCGTCCCCCCCATGTCCGACGAGGCCATCGAGCCCCTGCTCGACGGCCTCTGGGGGATCGTGGTCTCCGGTGGGCCCGACGTCGACCCTGCTCTCTACGCGCAGGAGCCCCACCCGGCGCTGGGCCCCATCGAGCGCGACATCGACGTCTTCGAGCTCGCCCTGCTGGCCGCGGCGACCAAGCGCGCCATGCCGGTCCTCTGCATCTGCCGTGGGCTGCAGCTGCTCAACGTCTGCCGCGGGGGGACGCTGGTGCAAGACATCCCGACCCAGGTTCCCGACAGCCTCGAGCACCGTCAGACCGAGTCCGGCCGGCTCGCCACCCACGACGTGCGTCTGGAGGCCGACAGCACGGTCGGCCGCGTCATCGGTGCGCAGGGCGTCCGCGTCAACTCGTTTCACCACCAGGCCGTGGACCGGCTCGGCGACGGGCTGCGGGCGGTCGGGTCGGCGCCCGACGGCGTCGTCGAGGCGATCGAGGATCCCGCGCACCCGTTCCTGGTCGGCGTGCAGTGGCACATCGAGAGCCTCGTCGACGACCCGCGCCAGCGCGGGTTGCTCGAGGCGTTCATCGCCGCCGCCGTGGAGTACCGGGCCGGCGGGTTCGCCCGCGCCGCGGCCTGACCGTTTCCACGGCCGCAGCGCAGGGCGATTCGCGTGAACACCGGCAGCACGGTTCCGCCGGCCATGTCAGGCGCGAGCGCCGTCGTTGCGTACGACCCCGGGGACATCCTCGACGAGGCGTTCGTCGCCGCGGGCGAGCCCCGCCCCCACTACGCCGCGACGATGCAGGCGCTGAGCGCCCACGACCTCGGTGCTCTACGGGCGGCGGTCATGGCCGACCTCGACGCGGCCGGCTGCGGCTTCGCCTCGCCGAAGGGCTCGGACGCGTTCAACGTGGACCCGGTTCCCCGGATCCTCGGGGCCCAGGAGTTCGCAACCCTCGCCGCGGGGCTCGAGCAGCGGGTGCGCGCACTCGACGCGTTCGTGGCCGACGTCTACGGGGCGCGGCGCATCATCGAGGCCGGCGTGGTCCCCGCCCGCGTGGTCGACAGCGCCGACCATCACGAGCCCGCCGTCGCCGAGCACCACCGCCCGGTGCAGATCGGCTTCGCCGGGCTCGACCTCATCCGCGTGCCGGGGGGCGCGTTCACCGTCCTGGAGGACAACGTGCGCACGCCCTCCGGGCTGGCCTACATGCTCGCGGCGCGCCGGACGCTGCTCGGTCATCTCGCCGCGCCGGACGAGCTGCTCGGCGTCCACGACGCCGTCGTCGACCTGGTCTCCGGCACGCTGCGGGCCGCCGCGCGAGGTCGCAGCGATCTCGCGCGCGAGCCCGAGATCGTGATCCTCTCCGACGGGCCCCGCAACGCCGCGTGGTGGGAGCACGGGGAGCTGGCCCGGCTGCTTGGCGCGCCCCTCGTGACCCCGGGCGATTGCGAGCACGCCGGGGATCAGCTCGTGCGCCGCGACGGGGAGGGTCGTCGGATTCCCGTGGACGTCGTCTACCGCCGGACCGACGAGGATCGCCTGGTCGGTGACGACGGAGAGCTCACCGGCCTCGGCGCGCTGCTCGACGCACCCCTGCGCGCCGGGACGCTGGCCTGCGTCAACGCGTTCGGCACCGGTGTGGCCGACGACAAGCTCGTGCACGCCTACGTCGAGGACATGATCGGGTTCTACCTCGGGGAGGAAGCGGCACTTCCCTCCGTGCGCACCTACGACCTCGGCGACGAGGCCTGCCGCGACGAGGCGCTCGGGCGCCTCGACGAGCTGGTGGTCAAGCCGCGGGCCGGCTACGGCGGCGCCGGCGTGGTCATCGGACCGCACGCCGACGGTGGGGACCTCTTGGCGCTCGCCGGCGAGATCCGCGACTCGCCGACCGCGTTCATCGCGCAGGAGACCGTGCACTTCTCGCGCCATCCGACGGTCATCGACGGGCGCCTGGAGCCACGCCATGTCGACCTGCGGCCGTTCGTCGCCTTCGACGGGGAGCGGGCCCGCACGGTTCCCGGCGGCCTCACCCGCGTCGCGCTTGGTGAGGGAGACCTCGTCGTCAACTCGTCGCAGGACGGCGGTGCCAAGGACACCTGGGTGCTGCGATGAGCGCGCGACCCCCGTGGGCGAGCTGGAACCGCGATCCCGCGCGGCCGCAGTTCACCGTCGGCGTCGAGGAGGAGGTCATGCTGCTGCAGCCTGGGACCCTCGCGCTGGCCCAGGCCGTCCACGAGGTCCTCGACGGCATGCCCGACGCGCTCGAGGAGCACATCACGTCGGAGACGCATTGCGCCGCCGTCGAGCTCGGCACCGGGGTCCACACCCACGTCGGGGACGCCGTCGACCAGCTCGGCCGCCTGCGCCTGCGCCTCGCCGAGCGCCTGCACAGCCTCGGGCTCACCGCCGCCGTCGCGGGCACCCATCCGTTCGCCGTGTGGCAGGAGATGGTCGTCACGGACCTCGCGCGCCACCAGCTCGTGTTCGGGTCGATGCGCGCGCTCGCCCAGCGCGAGCCGACCTTCGCGCTGCACGTGCACGTGGGGATCTGCGACGAGCAGGACGCGATCCGCGCCGCCAACGCGATGCGCGCCCACCTCCCGGTTCTGCTCGCGCTGTCGGCCAACTCGCCGTTCTGGCAGGGCCGCGACACGGGCCTGGCCTCGGCGCGCACCCCGCTCTTCCAGGCCTTCCCGCGCGTCGGGATCCCGCGGCTGTTCAAGGACTACGACGACTACGTCGACACGGTCGACCTGCTCATCCGCTGCCGGGCGTTCCCCGAGCCGACCTTCCTGTGGTGGGACGTGCGCCCCCAGCCGCGCTTCGGCACGGTCGAGATCCGCATCATGGACGCGCAGTCGACGCTGACGGCGACGCGCGCGCTCGTGGCGCTCACGCAGTGCCTCGTGCGCCTCGAGGTCTGCAAAGGCTACGCCTCACAAGCGCTCCTCTGCGCCCCTGAGGCGCTGGAGGAGAACCGTTTCATCGCGGCCCGCGACGGCATCGGCGCGGATCTCGTTGACCCGCTGCGCGGTGAGCGCATCCCGCTGCACGTCATCGTCGACGAGCTGCTGGGCGCGTGCGCGCCGCACGCCGCCGCGCTCGGGTGCGAAGCCGAGCTGGCGCTCGTCCCCGTGCTCTTCGACGACCCGAGCGCCGGCCGACACCGCCGCATCGCCGAGCAGGAGCAAGGCCTGACCGGCCTGGTCGAGGCGCTGGCGGCGGACTTCGTCCGCTCGCCGGTCGCGCTGTAGCGGCGGCTCAGCCGAGGGCGACAGCGCGCCCGGCCTCGAACTCCTCGCCGGCGACGATCGCGTCGACGACCGGCTGCGGGACCGGGTCGCCCGTGGTCACCACCATGACGGCGAGGGCGTCCTCGCCGTCATCGTCGGCCAGATGGCCCACCGTGGCGGCGTCGATGTTGACGCCGTGCTCACCGAAGATCGTGCCGACGCGGCCGATCATCCCCGGCACGTCGCGGTAGCGGAAGAGCGAGATGTGCTCCTCGAACTGGAGGTTGAAGCGGTGGCCCCAGGCCTCGAGCAGGTGTGGGCGGTTGCGGCGGCCCACGATCGTGCCGACGACGCGTTCGCGCGCCTCACCCGACACGACGGTGACGCGCACGAGGTCGGCGAAGTCACGCGCGGAGGTGCGCTTGGTCTCCGCGATCGCGATCCCGCGCTCGTCGGCGATCGACGGCGCGTTGACCGCGTTGACGTCCTCCTCGGTGTGGCCTGACAGGACCCCGAGCAGGACCTCGGTCGTCAGCGGCCGCGTGTCGCGCTCGCCGATGCGCCCGAGGTACTCGACCTCGATGCGGTCCACCGACGAGGCACCTGCGCTCAGGCTCGCGGCAAGCTTCCCCAGCCGCCGGCACAACGGCAGGAACGGGCCGAGGACCTCCATGTCCTCCGCTGCGACGGCAGGGACGTTGACGGCGGTGGACACCACGCCCCCCGTCAGCGCCGCCACGACCTGCTCTGCCGCCTGGAAGCCGGCGCGGTCGGTCGCCTCCGCGGTGGAGGCCCCCAGGTGCGGTGTCACGACGACCTTGGGGTTGGCGAACAGCGGATGGTCGGTGATCGGCTCGGAGCGGAAGACGTCCAGCGCCGCGCCGCCGACCTTCCCGGATTCGATCGCCGCCTGCAGCGCCGCGTCGTCGATGAGCGGGCCGCGCGCGACGTTGAGGATCCGCACGCCGTCCTTCATCTTCGCGAAGGCTTCCGCGTCGAGCCAGTTCTCGGTCTCGGGCGTCTTGGGCAGGTGCACCGTGATGAAGTCGGCCTGGGCGTAGACGTCGTCGGAGCTCTCCGCCTTCTCGACCCCCAGCTCGCGGTAGCGCTCCGCGCCGACGAACGGGTCGTAGGCGAGGATGCGCATGCCGAAGCTCATCGCGCGCTGGGCGACGAGCTGGCCGATGCGCCCGAAGCCGACGATGCCGAGCGTCTTGTCCATGACCTCGGTTCCGGAGAACTTCGACCGCTCCCACTTGCCCGCGGTCAGCGACGCGTGCGCCTGCGGGATGTTGCGGGCGAGTGCCAGCAGCAACGCCATCGTGTGCTCCGCGGCGGTCACGACATTGGACTGCGGGGCGTTGGCGACGATGATCCCGCGCTTGGTCGCCGCGTGTACGTCGACGTTGTCGACGCCGACGCCGGCCCGGCCGATGGCCCTGAGGTTGGTTGCCTTCGCGATGAGGTCGGCGTCGAGGTTCGTCGCGGAGCGGATGAGGATGGCGTCGTAGTCGCCGATGCGGCGGTCGAGCTCCGCGTCGTCCCAGTCGACCCCGAGGTCGACGTCGAAGTGCTCGCGCAGGAGGTCCACGCCGGAGGCGCCGATCTTCTCCTTCACCAGGACCTTCATGCCTGGGCCTCCACGACGAAGTCGATGCAGGCGGTGAGCGCTTCCACGTCTGAGGGCTCGACGGCCGGGAACATGCCGACGCGAAGCTGGTTGCGCCCGAGCTTGCGGTAGGGCTCGACGTCGACGATGCCGTTGGCGCGCAGGGTCGTGGCGATCTGCGCCGCGTCGACGGTGTCGTCGAAATCGATCGTCCCGACGACGAGCGAACGCTTGGCCGGGTCCGTGACGAAGGTCGTGGCGACCGGAGAGCGCTCCGCCCAGCCGTACAGGTGGTCCGACGACGCGCGCGTGCGCGACACGCACCAGTCGAGTCCCCCGTGTGAGTTCATCCACTCGATCTGGTCGGCCAGCAGCAGCAGCGTCCCCACGGCCGGCGTGTTGTAGGTCTGCTCCTTGACCGAGTTGTCCAGCGCGGTGGCCAGGGAGAGGAACTCCGGGATCCAGCGGTCGGACGCGTGCAGCTCGGCGATGCGCTCCTGCGCGGCCGGGCTCAGCAACGCAAGCCACAGCCCGCCGTCGGAGGCGAAGCACTTCTGCGGGGCGAAGTAGTAGGCGTCGGCCTGGGAGACGTCCACGGGCAGCCCGCCGGCGCCGGAGGTTGCGTCGACGAGCACGAGGGCGTCGCCGCTGTCGGACGGGCGCTGCACGTCGATCATCACGCCGGTCGAGGTCTCGTTGTGGGCCCAGCCGATGACGTCGGCGCCCGGCGCTCCCGCGGGCACCGGCGCGTCGCCCGGCTCGGACCTCAGGACGATCGCCTCGTCGAGGAACGGCGCGCCGGCGGTGACCGACGCGAACTTGCCGGAGAACTCGCCGTTGACGACGTGGACGGCGCGCTGGCGGACCAGGCCGAAGGCGGCGGCGTCCCAGAACGCGGTGGTCCCCCCGTTGCCCAGGACGACCTCGTAGCCGTCGGGCAGGGAGAACAGCTCGCGCAGGCCGCCGCGGACGCGGGCGACGACGTCCTTGACGGGCGCCTGGCGGTGCGAGGTGCCCATGATCGTGGCGCCTGCTTCGGCCAGGTGCTGCAGCTGCTCGGGGCGGACCTTCGAGGGCCCGCAACCGAAGCGGCCGTCGGCGGGCTTGATCCCCGCGGGGATGTCGAGCGTGGCGGTGGTGGTGTCCGGCGGCATGGGCGGCTCCTCGTTGAGGTGTCGTGATCGACAGGTGCCCAGGCGCGCGGCGGTGTGGAGCCCATCGCTTCCCGGTGGTGACCCACCTGAAGACGCCAGTCGCGACGGCTCGGCGAGTGTAGCGAGGGCGCCCCGGGGAACCCTGACGTGCGATGCAGGCCGCGATCGACAAGCTCCTGGGCAGCCCCCGGACCTGGGCGGTCGTCGGGTGCTCGCCCGATCCCGGCCGGGACTCGCACCGCATCGCCCGGCTGCTGCGCGACCGCGGCCACCGGATCGTCCCCGTCAACCCGTCGGCGGCGGAGATCCTTGACGAGCCGTGCTTCGCTTCGGTGGCGCAGGCGGCGGCCGCGCACCGCATCGACGTGGTTGACGTGTTCCGCCGCTCCGACCAGGCGGGCGCGCACGTCGACGAGGCGATCGGCATCGCGGCGGAGGCGGTGTGGCTGCAGCTCGGCGTCATCGACGAAGCCGCGGCGCAGCGCGCTCGTGACGCCGGCCTGACCGTCGTCATGGACCGCTGCCCGGCGATCGAGTTGTCGCGGATCGAGCGGGCCCGCAGCGTCTAGGACCGCCGGGCCCGAGGGCCGGCGCCGGCCCTAGAAGTCGGTCTTGATCCAGTCCATCATCGAGCGCAGCTCCTTGCCGGTGTGCTCGACCTGGGTGTCGGCCTGCTCCGCGCGCATGCGCAGGAAGTTCTCCTGGCCGGCGCGGTTCTCCGCGATCCACTCACGGGCGAAGTCGCCGGACTGGATCTCCCCGAGGATGCGCTTCATCTCGGCACGCGTCTCGTCGGTGATGACGCGCGGGCCGCGGGTGTAGTCCCCGTACTCCGCGGTGTTGGAGATCGAGTAGCGCATGCCGGCCAGGCCCTTCTCGTACATCAGGTCGACGATCAGCTTGAGCTCGTGCAGGCACTCGAAGTAGGCCATCTGCGGGTCGTAGCCGGCCTCGACGAGCGTGTTGAACCCCGCCTGGACCAGTTCGGAGGCGCCTCCGCAGAGCACGGCCTGCTCGCCGAAGAGATCGGTCTCGGTCTCGTCCTTGAAGGTCGTCTCGAAGACGCCGCCGCGCGTGCAGCCGATGCCCTTGGCGTAGGCCAGCGCGAGCGACTGGGCGTTGCCCGTCGCGTCCTGCTCGACGGCGACCAGGCCGGGGACGCCCGAGCCCTCGGTGTACTGCCGGCGGACGAGGTGGCCGGGGCCCTTCGGGGCGACGAGCGCGACGTCGACGCCCGGCGGCGGCTGGACCTCGTCGTAGAGGATCGAGAAGCCGTGGCCGAAGAGCAGCAGGTTGCCCTCGGCGATGCCGTCGGAGACCTCGCCCTCGTAGACCTCGCGGTGCTTCTCGTCGGGCACCAGGAGCATCACGACGTCGCCGCGGCTGGCGGCGTCGGCAACACTGAGCACCTCGAGCCCGCCCTCGCGCGCGGCGTCGGCGGACCCCGACCCCTCGCGCAGGCCGACGACGACGTTCACCCCCGAGTCCTTCAGGTTCAGCGCGTGCGCGTGCCCCTGGGAGCCGAAGCCGATGATCGCGACGGTCTTGCCGTCGAGGAGCGTGAGGTCTGCGTCGTCGTCGTAGAACATGAGGCCGGGAGGCTAGTGCGTCGGGTCTTGGCGGTTGCGTGCGCGCAGGTCTGTGTGGTGCCCGCGCGCGTGTCTTGACGATCTCGCAGTAGCCCCTCCTCACACCCTTGGGCGACATTTCGGTCGCTATGCGTCCCGAATGTCGCCCAAAGCGCCCGGAGCACGAGATCGCACAGCTTGCGGCCGGGCAGTTCGGCGCCGTGTCGCACGCTCAGCTCATCGCTCTCGGCCTTGGTGAGCGGGCGGTCGGCCGCGCGCTGGAGGCCGGCCGGCTGCACGCCGTCCACCACGGCGTCTACTGCGTCGGACACCCGTGGCTCTCGCGGCAGGGCAGCGAGATCGCGGCTCTTCTGGCGGTTGGCGATGAGGCCGCGCTCAGCCACCGGACCGCCGCAGCACGCCTGGAACTGCGCAGAGCTCAGGTTGGCCCAATCGATGTGAGCTCCCTGGTGCGGGGGCGCCGACCGCAGGCCGGGATCGTGGTGCACCGCCCGCGCACGCTGCGCGCGGCTGACATCGTCGTCGTCGAAGGCCTCCGATGTACGGATGCGTCACGCACCATCGCCGACCTCGCGGCGGTCACTGGAGCGCGCGATGTCGCTCGCGTCCTGCGCCAAGCCGAGCGCCTCGGGGAGCTCGACGCCGCCGGGATTCGTCGCCATCTCGGTCCCGGCCGCCGAGGCAGTCGGACCCTTGGCCGGCTGCTTGCCGGCTACGAGGAGGGTCTGACGCTGCGGTCCGAGCTCGAGGAGCTCTTCCTCGAGCTCGTGCGCGCCGCCGGGCTCCCGACGCCGGTCGTCAACGTGCTCGTGGCCGGGTACGAGGTCGACTTCCTCTGGCCCCGCCGTCGGCTGATCGTGGAAACCGACGGCTACGCGACCCACGCGGGCCGCGACGCATTCGAGGAGGACCGCCGCCGCGATGCCGCCCTGCTGACCTCAGGGCACCGCGTCCTGCGCCTGACCTGGCGCCAGGTGACCCGGGAGCGTGCGGCAACGATCCGGACGCTCCGCTCCCTGCTGCTTTGACAGTCCAGTGAAAGCGGGTACCCGCGCGCCTTGGGCTGCATCTCGGACGCTCAGCGACCGAGATGTCGCCCAAGGCGTCAGGGGTCCGGATGCCCCCCGGCGCCGGCGCCGGCGCCGGCGCTCGCGAACACCGGCGCCCGCCCCGCGCCCGCCCCCGCGCCCGCCCCCGCCCCCGCGCCCGCCCCCGCTTCCGCGTCACGCGCTCGCCGCCGCCACCAGCGTCCGCGCCGGGATGCTCAGCGCGCCGTCGCCGGCCACGAACGGGGCGTACACCGTGTCGAAGCCGTCACGCAGCGCATAGTGATCGGCGGGGCTCAGGGTCGGGATGATCCGACGCAGAGTCGACGAGGTCTGGCGCATGTGCTCCCACCAGCCATCGAGGTCCGGGGCGGTGAAGGTGAAGTCGATCGCCTCGACATCGATGTCCTCGAAGCCCGTCACCTCGAGCAGCTCCTCGATTCGCCCCGGAGCCGAGAAGGCGAAGGGGCCGGGGGCGCCGGGGTCCGGCGGCTGGGCCAGTCCACGGTCCACGACCAGGCGCCCCGACAACACCAGCCACGGGTTGGCCTCGGGGGCGTCCCACGCGGCTAGCGCCAGGCGCCCGCCCGGCCGCAGCACGCGCCGCGTCTCGCGCAGCGCCGCCTCGGGGTCGGCCAGGAGCATGTAGCCCCAGCGGCACAGGACGCTGTCGAGCAGCGCGGCACCGATGTCGATCCACTCCGCTTCCATCGCCCGGATCTCGACGTTCTCGATGCCGCGGGCGGCGGCCCGCGCCCGGGCGGTCTCCACCATCGCCTCCGCCCCGTCGGTGATGAGAACCCGGCCCCCGGGGGCCACGATCTCGGCCGCGAGCAGCCCGGTGTCGCCGGTGCCGGCAGCGAGATCGAGGACGTGATGACCGGGCTGCGGGTTGACGTGCCCGACGATCCACTGCGAGACGGGCAGCGTGTCGCGGGTGAACGCGTCCGCGCGGGCGGCCCAGCCCTGCGCGGCGTCCTCCCACGACGCGCGGCTCTCGACGCGGAAGGTGCCGGGGTCGAGCGTCATGGGCGCGAGGCTACAGCGCGCGGCGCAGCAGCTTGCCCGACGGCGTGCGCGGCAGCGCGGCGGTGAACGCGATGGACTTCGGCACCTTGAACGCCGCCAGGCGCGCGGCCGCGAAGGCGCGCAGCTCGGCCTCACCGACCGCGGCGCCGCCCACGAGGACCACCGTGGCGTGCACCGCTTCCCCCCAGGTCGGGTCGGCCCTTGCGAACGCAGCCGCCTCGGCCACCGCGGGGTGCTCCTCGATCACTGCCTCCACCTCCGCGGGGGACACGTTCTCCCCACCGGTGATGATCGTGTCCGTCGCGCGACCGGTGACCGACAGCACACCGTCGCCGGACAGGGCCCCGAGATCCCCGGTGTGCAACCAGCCGTCGGCGGCGAGCGCACCCGGAGACACCGTTGGCCCGCTGACCAGGATCTCGCCGCCGGCCGCGATCCGCACGCGCGTGCAGAAGAGCGGCGCCCCGAGCGTCGCGACCTGCGAGCACGCCTCGGTCAGCCCGTAGGTCGCCGCGACCGGGACGCCGGCCTCCTCCGCGCGGGCGAGCAGCGCGCCGGGCACCGGCGCGCCGCCCACCAGCGCCCAGCGCAGCGCCGGGGGCCGCTCGAGCCCCGCGTCGAGCAGTCGCCGCAGCGTCGTGGGGACGACCGAGACCACGGTCGGCCCCGCCGGGTCGCGGAGCAGCGCCAGGACGCGCTCGGTGTCGAAGCGTTCGTGCACGATCGCCGTGGTGGCGCCGATCGCCGAGCGCAGGACGATCGACAGCCCGCCGACGTGGGCCAGCGGCATCGCGCTGAGCCAGCGCTCGTGAGGATCGAGCCCGAGGGCGGTCGCCGAGCCCAGCGCGCTCCACAGCCAGTTGCCGTAGGTCAGCGCGATCGACTTCGGCGTGCCGCCGGTGCCCGAGGTGTGCACGACGATCGCGGGCGCCTCGAGGTCATGGCGCACCGCGGCGACCTCCCCCGCACCGGAGAGGGCGAGTGGCGCGTCGACCACCGCCGCGTCACCGACGACGACCGTGCGCTCGGCCTCTCCCGACCGGGGGTCCACGGGCACGGCGACGGCCCCGGCCAGCAGGCAGGCGTGCAACGCGACGCAGAACGCGTCGCCGGCAGGTAGCGCCAGCGCGACCCGATCCCCCCGGGCGACGCCGCGGTCGCGCAGGTCCGCCGCGCCGGCGCGGGCACGCGCCAGGAGCTCGGTGTAGGTGAGCGCGTTGATCGCCGCGCGGTCGGGATGTGAGGCCGCGGCGCGCTCGAGCCAGGAGTCGACGAGCACGATCAGAAAGTAGCCTGCCCCCCATGCCCGCCGCCACCTGGACGCCCGTCGGTGAGTACTCCGACATCCGCTACGAGCACAGCGCCGAGCCCGAGGGCGGGGTGGCCATCGCGAAGATCACCATCAACCGCCCCGAGGTCCGCAACGCCTTCCGCCCGCAGACGCTCGCCCAGCTCCAGGAGGTCTTCCGCCTGGCCCAGGACGATCCGGGCGTCGGCGTGATCGTCCTCACCGGCGAGGGTCCCGACGCCTTCTGCTCCGGTGGCGACCAGCGCATCCGCGGCGACGACGGCTACATCGGCGACGACGCGGTGGCTCAGAAGGGCATCGGCCGCCTCAACGTCCTCGACCTGCAGATCCAGATGCGCCGCTGCCCCAAGCCGATCGTCGCGATGATCGCCGGCTACGCGATCGGCGGCGGCCACATCCTGCACATCTGCTGCGACCTGTCGATCGCCGCCGACAACGCGCGCTTCGGCCAGACGGGGCCGAAGGTCGGATCCTTCGACGGTGGCTTCGGCTCCGGGCTGCTGGCCAACCAGATCGGGCAGAAGCGGGCAAAGGAGATCTGGTTCCTGTGCCGGCAGTACGACGCGCCGCGCGCCTACGAGATGGGCCTGGTCAACACGGTGGTGCCGCTCGAGCAGCTCGAGGAGGAGACCGTCGCCTGGTGCCGCGAGATGCTCGAGCTCTCCCCCCTGGCGCTGCGGATGCTCAAGGCCTCCTTCAACGCGGCCGAGGACGGGCTGGCCGGCGTGCAGCAGCTCGCCGGCGACGCGACGCTGCTGTTCTACATGTCCGAGGAGGCCCAGGAGGGCCGCGACGCCTACGTGCAGAAGCGCCCGCCGGACTTCTCGAAGTTCCCGCGGCGGCCGTAGGCGACGGGCGACGCCTTGCGCACCTGGATCATGGCCGCGCGGGTGCGGACGCTGCCCGCCGCGGTGGCGCCGGTGCTCGTGGGCACCGCGCTCGCCGTGACGCAGGACGTCTTCCGCGTTGGCGCGTTCATCGCCGCCCTGCTGGGCGCGCTGTTCATCCAGGTCGGGACCAACCTCTCCAACGACTACTCCGACGCGCGGCGCGGTGCCGACACCGAGGACCGGCTCGGGCCGGTGCGGGTCACCGCCGGCGGCCTCTTGCCGCCCAAACGCGTGTTGGTCGCGACCTACGTCAGCTTCGGGCTCGCGGTTCTCTGCGGGCTCTACCTCGTCGCCGTCGCCGGCGTCGAGCTGCTGATCCTCGGGGTGCTGTCGATCGCGGCTGGCGTGCTCTACACCGGCGGCCCGAAGCCCTACGGCTACGAGGGGCTCGGCGAGGTCTTCGTCTTCCTGTTCTTCGGCATCGTCGCCGTGGCCGGATCCACCTTCGCGCAGACGGAGGACTGGCCGGCGGAGGCGTTCGTGCTGGCCGTGCCGGTCGGGCTCCTGGCCGCCGCGATCCTCGTGGTCAACAACGTCCGCGACCTCGAGACCGACCGGCGCGCGGGCAAGCGCACCCTCGCGGTCAAGCTCGGCCGCAGCCGGGCGCGCGGCCTCTACGCGGCGATGGTCTACGGCGCGTTCGTGGTCGCCCCGCTGCCGTGGCTGCTGGGCTCGGACGAGCTGGGTCCGTGGCTGCTGCTGAGCTGGCTGGCGCTGCCGCTCGCGGTCGTGCTCGTACGCCTCGTGCGCACCCACTCCGACGGCCCGACGCTCAACGGCGCACTGGCCCGCACCGGCGTGCTGCAGCTCGTCTTCTGTGTGCTGCTCAGTGCCGGCATCATCGCGAGCTAGCGGAGCGCGAGGACGGTGGAGCTCGCGGTGCAGCAGGCCACGCTGCGCTTCGCGACGCCGCTGGCTACCGCGTTCGGCGCGCTGCGCGAGCGGGTGATCTTCGTGGTCTGTCTGCGCGGCGCCGACGGGGTCACCGGCTACGGCGAAGCCGCACCGCTGGAGGCCTACGACGGCGTGCCCGCCGCCGCCGTTCAGGCCGCGCTTGGCGCCTACGCGGAGGTGCTGCGGGACCTGGGCGACGCGACGGGAGGCGAGGTGCTCGATGCCTGCCGCGCGGTCGCCGATCTCCCTCAGGCGCTGGCCGCCATCGACCTCGCGCTCTGGGACCGCGCCGGTCGCCGCGAGGGCATGCCCGTCGCCTCGCTCATCACCGACGATCCGGCCGGCACGGTCGCGGTCAACGCGACGATCGGCGCCGACGACCGGGCGGGCGCCGCGGAGGCCGCGCTGCGCGCCCGCCTGTCCGGCTTTGGCTGCGTCAAGGTCAAGGTGGGCATCGGCGACGACGCCGGCCGCGTGGCGGCGGTCCGGGCCGCGGCGGGGCCGGCGATGCAGCTGCGCCTGGACGCCAACGGCGCGTGGTCGGTCGAGCAGGCCGTTCGCAGCATCGAGGCGCTGGCCCCCGCGGGGCTCGAGTTCGTGGAGGAGCCGGTGCACGGCGTGCCGGCGATGCGCGCCGTCCGCGAGCGGGTCGCGGTGCGCGTGTCGATGGACGAGACCGCGGCCGACCCGGGCGCGCTGAGCGCCGCAGTGGCGGATGCCGTCTGCCTGAAGGTCGCCCGCTGCGGCGGGATCTCAGGCTTGCTGGCCCAGGCGTCGCTGGTGCGGGCCAGCGGCGCCGAGGTCTACGTCGCGTCGAGCTTCGACGGACCGCTCGGCATCGCGGCGGGGCTGCACTGCGCCGCGGCGCTGCGCTGCCAGGCGGCGTGTGGCCTGGCGACCCTCGAGAAGTTCGAGGGGATGGCGGACGTCCTTCCGGTCCGCCGGGGCGCCATGGCGGTGCCCACCGGCCGGGGACTCGGGGTCGAGTTCCCGGCCTGAGGGGATGGGCACCGCCTGAGGCGAACCGAGAGCTGGACTAGCTCTTGATGAACTTGGTCTTGCCGACTTCCTTGAGGATGATCTTCATGCTGCTGGCCCTGTCGAACGACCCGCTCGGGGAGATCGAGAACTTGCCCTCGAAGGGCGTGTTGTTCAGGACGACGGCGATGGCCCCGGCGTGCCGGGCCTCGACCGTCGCGATGGACGCGGCAGCGGCCAGGAGGGCCTTGCTCTTCAGGCGGCCGGCCTGACCGAGGTAGGCGCGGACGCCGGTGTTCTCCAGCGTGAACGAGGTCTTGACGAACTTGGTCTGATCCTCCGTGGTGTCCCGGAAGTCGAACTTCGGCGAGGCGAGGGCCTTACCGCCCAGCGACTTGAGGGTGCGGCGCAGCGCGGTGACGTGCGTCTGCTCGTCCTGGTTGAGCTTGACCGCGAGGTCGCGCACGATGCCGGACAGGGCGCCCGAGGCGATCGCCTCCTTGTAGAACGCCGCCTCGAGGTACTCGAGGGTGAGCGCGAACCTCACGATCTCGATGTCCTGCTTCTTGGACGGGGCGGCAGCGGCGAGCTCGGGCAGCATGCCCATGAAGGCGCCTGCGCCGAGGGTGGCGCCGCCGGCGACGCCGGCCTTGCGCAGGAACGCCGCGCGGGTCTGGCCGTCGACCTTCGAGGCGGTCTCCGCGATGGCACCGTCGACGTCTACATCAGAAAGCTGGAAAGTCACGTTGGTGATTCCTCCTGGGGTGGTGAACGGTCGTGGGCTGCTGCGCGCGCGGACGGCGGCCAGATGCCTCGAGGGAGGCCGAAGTGTCAGCTTACAGACATCTGCATGCGTCGAGTGCGGCGGCCACCGCAGCCGGTGCGACGCGGGTCAGCGCGTGTCCGTGCGGCTCTACGAGCGACATCGCGGCGTTCGGGAGGCAATCCTCGAGCCGTCTGCCCAGCGCCACGAACTTGGCGTCCTTTGACCCGGCCAGCACGGTGGCCGGCATCGCCAGCGCCGTCAGCCGATCCCAGAGCGGTTCCATGACCCCCGTCCCCAGCCCCCGCATGACCGCGGCCAGCGCCGCCGGCTCGTTGCGGAGGATGTCGTGCCGCGCCGCTGCCCGCGCGTGCGGCGGGTCGGCGGCGAACAGCGGGCCGCTCGTCCAGCGCCGGGCGAACGCGGCGATGTCGTCCTCGGCCTCCAGCCGGGCCGCGAGGGCTTCGTCCTGCGCCCGCCGGGCCGCGCGCGCGGCGGCGTCCTCGATCCCCGCCGTGGTGGAGACGAGGATCAGGCGGCTGACCCGCTCGGGCGCCGCGAGCGTCACGTGCAGCGCCACCCGGCCCCCGAGCGAGTAGCCCGCCAGCGCAAAGCGGTCTGGTGCCGCGTCCAGCACGTCGGCCACGCACTCGGCGAACCCCACCGGCCTGCGGTCGCGGGCGCCCCCATGCCCGCGCAGGTCGAGGGCCAGCGGGCGGTAGCGTTGCCCGTCGAGCCGCGCCACGACGTCGTCCCACCCGTGGTGGGTGCCCGCGAAGCCGTGCAGCAGGACGAGCGTCTCGGCCATCCGCGCATCTTGACCGCCCCCGCCGACACCCACCTCCTCCTGCGCGCGTTCGTGGACGAGCTCGCGCGCTGCGGCGTCGTGGGCGCGTGCACCTCCCCCGGTTCGCGCTCGACGCCCATCGTCGCGGCGCTGGTTCGCGACGGGCGCATCCCGGCCTGGTCGCACGTCGACGAGCGCAGCGCCGCCTTCTTCGCGGTCGGGCTCGCGCGCGCGTCCGGGCGCGCCGCCGTCCTGGTGTGCACGAGCGGCACGGCCGCGGCCCACTACCACCCGGCGGTCATCGAGGCCTGGGAGGCCGGCGTCCCCCTCATCGTGCTGAGCGCGGACCGGCCGCCCGAGCTGCGCGGCATCGCCGCAGGCCAGACGATCGACCAGATCGGCCTCTTCGGGAGCGCGGCGAAGTGGTTCTTCGAGGTCGGCACCCACGACGCGACCCCCGATCGCCTGCGCTGGATGCGGACGCTGGCCTGCCGCGCGTTCCTCACCGCCGCGGCGCAGCGCCCCGGCCCGGTGCACCTGAACATGGCGCTGCGCGAGCCGCTCGTCCTCGAGGAGGCGTTGCCGGCGCAGGAGCCGGGCGGCGGCGGGCGGGCCGGCGGCGTGCCGTGGGTCACCGCCGCGCCGGCACCGCAGACCCCGGCGCCGGACCTCCTCGAGCCTGGGGGCAGCCCCGGCGTCGTCGTGGCCGGCCGATCCCCGCTGGTCTCCCCGCAGGAGGTCGCCGACTTCGCGGCGGCGCTCGGCTGGCCGGTACTGGCCGACGCGCTCTCGGGAGCCCGGCGGGGCGCCAACGCCGTCGCGCACTACGACGCGCTCCTGCGCGACGACGGCTTCGCCGCCGACCACCGCCCGCAGGTCGTCGTGCGCGTGGGAGATCTGCCCACGTCCAAGCCGCTGCGCGCCTGGCTGGCCGGGCTCGACGCCCGCCAGATCGCCGTCGGATGGCCGGGCCCCTGGCCCGACCCGGCGGGCGTGCTCGACGTCGTGGCAGGCGACGCGCTCCCCCGCGCCCACGCGCCCGCCCCGGCGGGCTGGCTCGCGGCCTGGCGCGCCGCCGACCGGCGGGCGGCTGACGCGATCCGCGGCGCGCTCGGGGACGACCTCGGCGAACCGCTGATCGCCGCCGATCTGGGCGCGCTGCTCCCGCGCGACAGCACGCTCGTCGTCGCCTCGTCGATGCCCGTGCGCGACGTGGAGACCTTCATGGCGTTGCGGGAGGACCCGCCGCGGGTCCTGGCCAACCGCGGAGCCAACGGCATCGACGGGACGATCGCCACCGCGCTGGGGGTGGCAGCGGCGGGGGGCGGCCCCGTCGTCGCGCTGATCGGCGACGTCGCCCTCGCGCACGACATCGGCAGCCTGGCCGCCGCGCGGCGCCTGGACGTGCCCCTGACCATCGTCCTGGTCGACAACGCGGGCGGCGGGATCTTCGAGTTCCTGCCCATCGCCGGGCAGGCCGACCTCTTCGAGGAGCACATCGCGACCCCGTCCGGGATCGACGCCGAGGCGGTGGCGACCGCCTTCGGCTGCGCCTACACGCTCGTCACCGATCGCGCCGGCTTCGCCGCAGCGGTGGCGGGCTCGCTCGGCGGGCAGCGCGTCGAGATCATCCACGTCCGCACCGACCGCAAGGCCAACGTCGGTGCCCACCGGGCCGTCTGGGCCGCGGTCAGCGCCGCGCTGCGCTGATCAGATCGCCAGGACGGGCAGCAGCGCTTGGAGCTTGACCTCGGTCTCCGCGAGCTCGGCCGCCGGGTCGGAGTCGCGGACCACACCAACCCCCGCGTAGCAGCGGGCCACCGGCCCGGTCACCAGCGCGCAGCGCAGCGCGACGCAGAACTCGCCGTCCTCGCCGGCGTCGGTCCAGCCCACGGGCCCGGCGTACCAGCCGCGGTCGAGGCCCTCCAGGGCCGGGATGAGCGGCGCGGCCTTCACGTGGGGCTCACCCCCGACGGCCGGTGTCGGGTGCAGGAGGCCGGCGAGCTCGACGGCGGAGGCGCGCTGCGCCAGCTGCGCGCGGATCGGCGTGGCCAGGTGCTGGATGTTGGCGACCTTGACGATGACGGGCTCCTGCGCCGTGGTCACCCACAGGCTCAGCGGCTGCAGGGCGCGCTCGATGCGGCGCGTGACGATGGCCTGCTCCCCGCGGTCCTTGTCGGAGCGCAGCAGCTGCTCTGCGAGGTGGTCGTCGACGGCGGGGTCGGCGCTGCGGCGGGTCGAGCCCGCTAGGGCAACGGTGCCGGCCCGCATGCCGTCGCGGCGGATGAGCAGCTCCGGGCTCGCGGCGACGAACGCGCTGTCACCGCGCCCGACGCAGAACACGTGGCACGAGGGGAAGGCGTCGCGCAGGACGCCGAACACCGCCGCGGGATCATGCGGCGCGGAGGCGTGGACCTGCACCTCCCGGGCCAGCACGATCTTCTCGAGGTCGCCGGCGCGGATGCGCTCCACCCCGCGCGCGACCGCCGCCTCGTAGTGCTCGGGGGGCATCGTGCCGACGACGCGCACCCTTCCCGCCGGGTCGGGGTCCAGCAGCGGGAGCGGCGTGCTGCGCAGCTCAGCGACCCGGGCGTCGAGGCGCGACACGACCGCCTCTGGGCTGTCGTCGGGGCCGACGAGCGCAGCGAAGGTGAGACGGACGTCGCCGTCGCGGCGCACGAGGGCGACCTCGGGGACGTGCATCGATCCCGCCGGGAAACCCGCCCAGTGTGGCGCCGTCCCACCCTCGGGTGCGAACGCGAAGCCGCCAACGGCTACGACGCCAGCGCCGCGAGGCCCCTCGGCCTGGTCGCACGCCGCATCGGCGACGGTGCGCCGCCAGCTTCGCGCCACGGCCGCGAAACGCCCGGGGCCCCGCTCGTCGAACGCCTCCACGCAGCCGAGCGCGGCCAGCGCCTGGCCGTCCCGGTCGGGCCGTTCGAAGCAGAACCACGGTTCGCCCGCACGCCGCGAGACGGCCACGATCGCGCTCGGGTCAAGGGCCTGGGGCAGGCGCACGGTCACTGCCGCGAGCACGCCGTCCGGCCGGTGGCGACGCGCGCGGCGCCCCGCTTCGCGCACGTGCGCGGCGAAGCGCTCGCGGTCGCGGGGGCTCAGGGTGAACGGCGACGGCTGACCCGTCTGCAAGGCCATGCTTCGAGTGTACGGTCGGCGCAGGGGGCCCGGCAGTCGAGGCGGCTAGGTCTCGCCGCGGCCGCGCGAGATCGCGATCTCGCCGGTGCGCATCATCTCGATGAGGCCGAAGGGGCGCACCATCCGCTCGAAGGCCTCGACCTTGTCGGTGCTGCCGGTCACCTCCAGGATGATCGACCGCTTCGTCACGTCGACGACCTTCCCGCGGAAGATCTCGCAGATCTGCATGACCTCGGCGCGCTGGACCCCGTCGACCGCGATCTTGAACAGCGCCAGCTCGCGGGCGACCGTGTCCCCCGGCTCGAGGTCACGGATCTTCAGGACGTTGATCAGCTTGTGCAGCTGCTTGGTGACCTGGTCGATCGGGTGCAGGGCGCCGTCGACGGTCAGCGTGATGCGCGACACCTGGTCGTCGTCGGTGGGCCCGACCGTCAGCGTGTCGATGTTGAAGCCGCGCCGCGCGAACAGCCCGGCGATCCGGGCCAGGATCCCCGGCTTGTTCTCGACGAGGATCGACAGGACGTGCTTGCGCCCGGTGCGCAGCCCACCCGCCGCTTCGAGCTCGTCGAGCGACAGCAGCTCCTTGGTGCCGGGATCACCCACGCCGACCGCCTCAGCCCACCATGTCGCGTGCGGCCTGGCCGGGCGCGATCATCGGGTAGGTGTTCTCCTCGCGGGTCACGCGGACGTCGACGACGACGGGGCCCGGCGTGGCGATCGCGGCGCGCAGGTCGTCCAGCAGCGTCGCCTTCTCCGTGAGCCGCACGCCGGTCGCGCCGTAGGCCTCGGCGAGCTTGACGAAGTCGGGCCACTGTCCCATGTCGACGTGCGAGTAGCGCCGGTCCCAGAACAGCTCCTGCCACTGGCGCACCATGCCCAGGTAGCCGTTGTTCATGATGATGACCTTCACCGGGATGCCGTTGGCGGTGGCGGTCGCCAGCTCCTGGGAGTTCATCTGGATCGACCCGTCCCCCGTGAGGCAGATGACCGTCTCGTCCGGGCGCCCGACGGCAGCGCCGATGGCGGCGGGGAGGCCGAAGCCCATCGTCCCCAGGCCGCCGGAGCTGATCCAGCGCCGCGGGCCCTTGTAGTGGTAGTACTGCGCCGCCCACATCTGGTGCTGGCCGACGTCGGTGCAGATGATCGCGTCGCCCTTGTTCGTGGCCTCGTAGAGCGACTCGACGAGGAACTGGGGCTTGATCTCCGAGTCGGCGGAGTCCTCGTAGGCCAGCGGGTGCTTCTCGCGCCAGCCGTCGATGCGCTGCCACCACTCCTCCAGGCGCGCCGGGTCGGCGCCCAGCGCCCGGTACTCGGTCACGAGCTTGGCCAGGACGCTCTTCGCGTCGCCGACGATCGGGATGTGCGCGGGGATGTTCTTGGAGATCTCCGCGGGGTCGACGTCGATGTGGATGAACTTGGCCCGCGGGGCGAACTCCGACAGCTTGCCGGTGATGCGGTCGTCGAAGCGGGCGCCGACGGCGCAGATGAGGTCCGCCTCGTCCATCGCGTAGTTGGCCGCGCGCGTGCCGTGCATCCCGAGCATGCCGAGCCACTGCTCGTGCGGCGCGGGGAAGCCCCCCAAGCCGTTGAGCGTCGTCGTGACGGGGAAACGGTCAGACGTGGCGAACGCGACGAGCTCCTCGGAGGCGTTGGCGAGGATGATCCCGCCACCGGCGTAGATCACCGGGCGGCGAGCGCTGGCCAGCGCTTTGGCCGCCTGGCGGATCTGCTTCGTGTTGCCCTCGCTCGTGGGCTGATAGCCGGGCAGGCGCACGTCGGTGACGGGCTCGTACGGGATGTCGGCGCGCGACAGGTCGGTCGGGATGTCGATGACGACCGGGCCGGGGCGCCCCGTGCGGGCGATGTAGAAGGCCTCGTGCACCGCGCGCGGGATCTCCAGCGGATGCTGGATCATGATCGAGTGCTTGACGGCGGGCATCGTGATGCCCATCACGTCGGCCTCCTGGAAGCCGTCGGTGCCGAGCAGGTCGGTGCGCACCTGGCCCGTGATGAACACGACGGGGACGGAGTCCATCATCGCGTCCTGGATCGGCGTCACGAGGTTGGTCGCGCCCGGGCCGCTGGTGCCCAGCGAGACGCCGACCTTGCCGGTCGCCTTGGCATAGCCCTCGGCGGCGTGCCCGCCCCCCGCCTCGTGGCGCACGAGGATATGGCGGATGCCCGAATCCACGAACGCGTCGTAGGTCGGGATGTTGGCGCCTCCGGGGTACCCGAAGACGACGTCGACCCCCTCGGCCTTGAGGCATTCCATGAGGGCATCGACCGCGCGCATCGTTCAATCCTACCGCGGCTAAACGGCTGGTTCTGACCGTGTTGCCGACCTCGGCGCGATCGCCGTGTCGGGGAAGTCGAGCTCGGTGCCGCAGCCCGTGCAGACGGCGTCGTAGAGCATCACGACCTTGCCGCAGCGCGGGCACTCGCGGCGCAGCTCCTCGTTCTCGAAGCGGTAGAGCACCGCCCCCAGCAGACCGAGCCCAGGCAGGATCGTCGAGATCACGAACCACAGGACGAAGGAGCTGCCCTTGATGCGGCCGACGACCCCGCCGGCGAGGCCGAAGAACACGGCGATCGTCACGTAGACCACGGTGGGGTGAGGGTAGCGGCGGGTTCGCGCCCTAGGCGCGAACGTGCGGGTCGCGCCGGAAGCGCTCCAGGACGATCTCCACGACCTCGGGATCGAGCTGGCTGCCCGCGTTGGCCTCGAGCTCGCCCAGCGCAGCATCGAGGGCCATGGCGGGGCGGTACGGGCGGTCGGAGACCATGGCGTGAAAGGCGTCGCAGACCGAGACGATGCGGCTGACGACCGGGATGTCGTGGCCGCTGAGGCCGTCGGGATAGCCGCCGCCGTCCCAGCGCTCGTGGTGGGCGCGCACCGCGTGGGCCAGGTGCTGCAGCGCCTCCTCGGCGCGCAGCATCGCCGCGCCGATCTCTGGGTGCAGCCGCATCACCGACCATTCCCACTCGTTCAGGGGCCCGGGCTTGATGAGGATCTCCGCGGGGACGAGCGCCTTGCCGACGTCGTGCAAACGGGCGACCTGACGGACCTCCGCGCACACGGCCTCGGGCAGACCAAGGGCCTCCGCGACCCATCCGGCCATCTGGGCGACGACCTCGGTGTGGTGCAGCGTCGCCGCGTCCTTGCGCTGCAGCTCGTCGAGCAGCGGCTCTGCGGCGGGCATCTCCTCGGGCGGTTCGTCGTGCGTTCCCATGGCGGCACGGCCCCCAGGGGGGTGCCGTGGCGCACACCTCGCCAGAAATCAGGCGCCTCAGGGAGGGCTTGCGCGAAACATGGAGCTTTACGGCGGAAAGCTGCCCCTTGGGGCGCCCAGCCGTGTCAGGACGCTGCCGCGCGCCCGGCCGCGTCCAACGCCGGGCGCATGGGTGCCGCCATGCGGCGGCGCACGCGCCAGCGCGCGCCCGAGAACGCCTGGTTGGCCACGGTGGCAAATCCAGCTTCGTCCGTACGCAGAGCCAGCAGCAGGTGGCTGGTGCGGTCGGCTGACGGCAGACCTGGATCGTTGACGCGGACGCAGAAGCAGTGCACACGCCCGCCGCCGTCGCGCCCGCCGCGAACCAGGAGCGCGCCCGTCTCCCCCACCAGCCAGACCCCGAGCGTGCCCCGTTCGAGGACCAGCCCGGTTCGTCCGTAGAGCTCGCGCGCCTCGTGGCCGACGAGATCGCCGAGCAGGCCCATCGCCATGGCTTCGGCGCCGTCGGACGCGCGCGTGGGCCGCTTGCGCACCACGTTGGCCCCCCGCTGGGCGTAGAGCGCCGGGATGATCCACGCGTGGGCGAAGGCGACGAGCGTCATCGGGAAGGACAGCGGCTCCAGCGCGAACAGGAGGAGGCCGACGCCTGCGAACGGGACGACGTGGGCGATCGTCGTCGCGGTCCAGGCGACCGCCGCTCGGCGCAGGCGCGCAACGTCCATGCGCGGGCGCCAGGGGACGCCGGCGGTCTCCGGCAGGACCTGGGCGGGTGACGAAGGCGCGCCCGCCAGGCCCTCAGCCACCCGAGATGGGCAGCCGCATGATCACCAGGTCGGCGTCCATGGGCAGCTCACGGACCTGCTCCGCGTGGCCCTCGCCGGTGGAGACCATGGCGAAGTAGCCCCGGTCGAGCTCGCGGCGGAAGGCCGTCACCGCAGCCTCCACGGCCCCCGGATCCTCGGCGGTCCACTGCGCCAGCTCGGTGTGGCCGGTGTGATCCATGCGGATGAGTCGTGCCATGGGAACCCCTTCGGTCGAAGCGCTTGCGGTTCACCGGATGCTACGCCTCGACGGCGAGCTTCTCGCGCACCAGGCGCGTCACTTCGCCCCCGTCGGCGCGGCCCCTGGTCTCGCGCATGACGTGACCGATGAGCACGCCCATCGGCTTCATGTCGCCGCCGCGCAGGCGGTCGGCGACGTCGGGGTTGGCCGCCAGCGCCGCGTCCACCGCGGCGCCGAGCTCGTCGCCGCCGCCGATCGCCGCGAGGCCTTGGGCCTCGACGATCGCCGCCGGGTCCCCGCCACCAGTGACGAGCGTGTCGAGCAGCTGCCGCGCGCCGCCCTGGGTGATCCGCCCGTCCCCGACCATGGCCACGACCTCGGCGAGCGCCACGGGTGTGACGTTGGAGGACGCCGGGTCGACGTCGGCGCCGAGCCGCGCGGTCAGGTCGTTGGTCAGCCAGTTGGCCAGCGGCACCCTCTCCGCCTGCGTGCCCGCCGCCAGCGCGGCCTCGTAGAAGTCGCCGAGCTCCGCGCGGAAGGCCAGGATCTTCGCCGTTCCCGCGCTGAGGCCCAGCTCGTTCTCGAAGCGCTCGGCGCGCGCGGCCGGGAGCTCCGGCAGCGCCGCGCGGGCGCGCTCGAGCATCGCGTCGGTGATGGTCACGGGCGCGAGGTCGGGCTCGGGGAAGTAGCGATAGTCGTGCGCCTCCTCCTTGGAGCGCAGCGACTGGATCGCCCCCGTGACGGGGTCGAAGTGCAGCGTCTCCTGCACGACGGCGTCGCCGGCCTCCACGATCGCGGTCTGGCGCGCGACCTCCGCAACGATCCCACGCTCGATGAAGCGGAAGGAGTTCATGTTCTTCAGCTCGGTCTTGACGCCGAGCTCGCGCGCGCCCGCCGGGCGGATCGAGATGTTGGCGTCGCAGCGCAGCGACCCCTCCTCCATGTTCACGTCGGACACCCCGAGCTGCCGCAGGGTGGTGCGCAGCAGCCGCAGCCACTCGCTGGCCTGCACGGCCGACCGGATGTCCGGCTCGGACACGATCTCGGCCAGGGGCGTGCCGCCGCGGTTGAAGTCCACGACGCTGGCGTCGGAGCCGTGGATGCGCCCGGAGCCGCCGCCGTGGACGAGCTTGGCGGCGTCCTCCTCGAGGTGGACCCGGTGGATCCGGACGTCGCCCAGATGGCCGCCGCGGCACAGCGGTTCGTCGTACTGGCTGATCTGGTAGCCCTTGGGCAGGTCCGGATAGAAGTAGTTCTTGCGGTGGAAGATCGACCGCGGGGCGAGCTCGCAGCCGAGGGCCATGCCGATCATCAGGCCCAGGTGGATCGCCTCGGCGTTGGCCACGGGCAGGGCCCCGGGCAGACCCAGGCACACGGGGCAGGTGCGGGTGTTCGGCGGCTCGCCGAAGCCCAGCGCGCAGCCGCAGAACATCTTCGTCCGCGTGGCGAGCTGGACGTGGATCTCCAGGCCGATGACGGGCTCGTAGGGCACCCGCGGGAGGATAGTTCTCGCCCTATGGCGTGCGGGGCGACGCCGCTGGGGTGACCTCGAAGCCGAGGGCCCCCTCGAGCGCGTGCGCGGCGTCCAGCACGCGGTTCTCGCTGAAGGCCGGGCCGGCGATCTGAAAGCCGACGGGCAAACCCTCGCTGAGGCCGTTGGGGATGCTGATGGCCGGGATGCCGACGAGCGACATCGGCACGGTGCAGTAGTCGTTGAGGTACATGGCCAGTGGGTCGTCCAGCTTCTCACCGAGGGGGAAGGCCACGTTGGGGCTCGTCGGGGTGACGACGAAGTCGAAGCGCTCGAAGGCCGTGGCGAAGTCCTCGGCCAGCTTGGTCCGCACGCGCTGTGCGCGGCCGTAGTAGGCGTCGTAGTACCCGCTGGACAGCGCGTAGGTCCCGAGCATGATGCGCCGCTTGACCTCGGGGCCGAAGCCGTCGTGGCGCGTCTGCGTGTACATCGAGACGAGGTCCGTCGCATCGGGACTGCGCAGGCCGTAGCGCACGCCGTCGAAGCGGGCGAGGTTCGACGAGCACTCCGCCGGGGCCAGCACGTAGTACGCGCTGAGGGCATGGGGGGCGTGCGGCAGGCGGCACGTCTCGACGCTCGCGCCAAGCTCCTGCGCGAGGGTCAACGTGCGCTCGAAGGCCTCCTTGACCCCGGGCTGGATGCCGTCGCCGGTGAGCTCCTCCGGGACGCCGAGGCGGATGCCGTCCAGCCGCTCCGCGGTCGGCACGCCGATGGCCTCCGGATGCCCGACGTTGGTCGAGTCGCGACCATCGGGGGCGGTCATGTGCGAGAACAGCAGCGCGGTGTCGGCCACCGTGCGCGCGAACGGACCCGCCTGGTCGAGCGACGAGGCGAAGGCGATCATGCCGTAGCGGCTGACGGTGCCGTAGGTCGGCTTGAGGCCCACGATCCCGCACAGCGCCGCCGGCTGGCGGATGGAGCCGCCGGTGTCGGTGCCCAGGGCCCAGGGCGCGCTGCCCGCCGCCACCGCCGCCGCGCTGCCGCCGCTGGAGCCCCCAGGAACCCGGGTGGGGTCCCACGGGTTGAGCACGGGCCCGAACGCGGAGTTCTCGTTGGAGGAGCCCATGGCGAACTCGTCCTGGTTGGTCTTGCCCAGCAGCGGCGCGCCGGCGGCGGCCAGCTGACGCACGACCGACGCGGTGTAGGGCGGCCGGTAGCCCTCGAGGATCTTCGAGCCGGCCTGGCTGGGCACGCCCTCGGTGCAGAAGAGGTCCTTGACGGCCAGCGGCACGCCGCTGAGTGGGCCGTCGGCCGCATCGGCGCCCGCCTCGTCGGCCACCCACAGGTAGGCGTTCAGCTCGTCGGCGGCAGCGCGCTCCCGGTAGGCGTCGAACAGCTCGGCGGAGCTGAGCTCGCTGGCGGTGATCGCCGCGATCGCCGCGGTCGCGCTGAGGCCGGTGGGCTCGGTCATCAGGCCTGGGGGCTTGGGACGCGGAAGCCGACGCCGTCGGTGTCCGGCGCAGCGGCCAGCGCCTGTTCGTGGCTGAGCGACGGGCGCGGCTCGTCGGGCCGTAGCGCGTCGTCGATGGCGATCACGTGCGAGGTGGGCGCGACGCCGTCGAGGTCGAGCTCGCCGATCCGCTCGATGTGGCCGAGCACGGCCGACAGCTCGACGGCCATCCGATCGACCTCGTCCTCAGAGAGCTCGAGCCGGGCCAGGCGGGCGACGTGGAGGACCTGCTCGCGATCGATCATCGGAAGGCGCCGGAGTCTAGTGTCGAATCACGGCACTAGGACGGCGCCGAGGTCCCCGAGGTCGGCGCGCTGGCGGGCGGGGCCGGCCGGGGCTCGATATCGGGGGCCGCGCTGTAGGGGGCGTCGGTGCGTTCGTCGGCCAGGGCCATCCAACCGCCCGTCGGGATGAGAGCGGCGAAGACCATCCCGACGTACGCGACGGGCTTCACGTTGACCAGTTGGTTGGGCAGGTCGATCCCGAGCTCGGGCTGCGCGATCGCCGAGATGACCACGGCGCAGAACGCGAGGATCCCGAAGAAGGTGGTGAGGATCGTCGCCCCCACCGCCCACGCCGGCGCTTGGCGCCCCGCGGCGGTCACGATCACCAGCACTGCGGCGATCAGCGCGATGACGACGAGGATCGTTCCGATGACCGCCAGCCCGGACCATCCCGACGCGGAGAGGTCCGGGGCGGCGCGGGGCGCGCTGACGCCCGCGTCGGACTCCAGGTCGTACCAGCCGAAGAAGAGCGTGAGCGCCAGGCCAAGCGCGCCGATCGCCGTGACGATCTCACCGAGGCGCAGGCGGGTCGAGCTCATGGATGACCGCCGGTGCTCATGCGCGCTGCGCGCAGCGTATTGCGCAGCAGGCACGCGATGGTCATCGGCCCGACGCCGCCGGGCACCGGGGTGATCGCGCGGGCGACGGCCGCCACCTCGTCGAACGCGACATCGCCGACGAGGCCCTTCGCCTCGGTGCGGTTCATCCCCACATCGACGACGACTGCCCCGGGCTTGACCCAGTCCGCCTGCACCATCTCGGCCCGGCCGACAGCGGCAATGAGGATGTCCGCGCGGCGGCAGACCTCCGCCAGGTCCTGCGTGCGCGAGTGGCAGACGGTGACCGTCGCGTCAGCCTGCAGCAGGAGCTGGGCCATCGGCTTGCCGAACAGGTTCGAGCGGCCGACGACCACGGCCTCGGCGCCCCGGATCTCGGCACCGGCCTCCTCGAGCAGGAGCATCACGCCGGTGGGCGTGCATGGCCGCAGGCCGTCGCGGCCAAGCGCCAGCAGGCCCGCGGAGGCGGCCGTCAGCCCATCGACGTCCTTGCCCGGCGCGATCAGCCCGGTGAGCATGACCCCGTCCATGTGCTCTGGCACGGGGAGCTGGCACAAGATGCCACTCACCTCGTCGTCGGCGTTGAGGCGCTCGATGAGCGCGACGACCTCGCTCTCCCGCGTGTCCGCGGGCAGCCGGTGGTCGAAGCCGCGTATGCCGACCTCCGCGCACGCCTTCTGCTTGCCGCCGACGTAGACCGCGGAGGCGGCGTCCTCGCCGACCAGGATCGTCGCCAGACCCGGCGCACGACCCGTGCGTTGCGTGAGCTCGGCCACCTCACGCGCCACGTCGGCGCGGACGCGGGCCGCGAGCGCCTTGCCGTCGATGACGGTTGCGGGCAGGGTGCTCATCGCGTAGAGATCGGGGCGTACTCGGCCATCAGCTTGCGCTCCGTCCCGTCGCCGGCGAAGCGGATGACGACGACGCCCCCGGGCTCGACGCCGGTCACGACGCCCTCGCCGAAGGCCGCGTGGACGACGTCCTGGCCCATGCGAAAGAGCGGCCCGCCGGTGGTCTCGGGAACGCCGCTGGTGCTGGCTGCGGGGCTGCGGCCGCCGCGGGAAGCCTCCGCCGACGCGGCCGCCGACGCCCACGAGCCGGGTCGCTGCGCGCGCGCGGCCGACGCCCCCGCGCCGATCCCGGCGAAGGAGGAGAAGGACCCGTCGCGGTCGGCGAGGTCGGTCGGGATCTCCGCCAGGAACCGGCTCGGCAGGCCGTAGGTCTGCGCGCCGAACACCGCGCGGCGTCGCGCGTAGGAGAGGTAGAGATCGCGCTGCGCGCGGGTGATCCCGACGTAGCAGAGGCGCCGCTCCTCCTCGAGCGTTCCCTCGTCCAGCGAGCGCGAGTGCGGGAAGACGCCCTCCTCGCAGCCGATCATGAAGACGATCGGGTACTCGAGGCCCTTGGCGTTGTGCAGCGTCATGAGGGTGACCAGACCCTCGTCGTCCCTGCGCGAGTCGGCGTCGGCGACGAGCGCGATCTGCTGAAGGAACACGTCGAGCGTGTCCTCGGGCGGCTGCTTGGTGGCGTCGAACTCGCGCGCGACCTCGACCAGCTCCTGGAGGTTCTCCGTGCGCCCCTGCGCCTCGATGGTGCGCTCGGCGGCAAGCGCGTCGAGGTAGCCCGTCTCGTGCAGCACGGCCTCGAGCACGTCGCCGACCGGCACGCCCTCGTCCGCCCGCGCGCGCAGCGAGGCCATCGTGTCCATGAAGCGCCCGAGCGACTTGATCGCCGCGGTGCCCAGGCCGGGCACCGCGCTCGGGTGCTCGGCCGCCTCCCAGACGCTGATGCCCTGCGCGTCCGCGTACTGGATGACCCGCGACAGCGACGTCTGCCCGATCCCGCGCTTCGGCGAGTTCGCCACGCGGGTGAAGGACACGACGTCCTGCGGGTTGCCCAGGACGATCAGGTAGGCGATCGCGTCTTTGATCTCGGCACGGTCGTAGAACTTCGTGCCGCCGATGACCTGGTAGCCGATCTCGCGGCGCACGAGGTTGTCCTCGAGCACCCGCGACTGGGCGTTGGTCCGGTAGAAGACCGCGATCTCCTCGCGCGAGACCCCCTCGTCGACGAGCCGCTCGATCTCCCCGACGACGAAGCGCGCCTCGGCGTGCTCGTCCTCGAGCTCGCGGACCTTGACCTGGTCGCCCGCCCCCAGGTCGGTCCACAGCGACTTCCCCATCCGCCCGCGGTTGTGGGCGATCACCGCGTTGGCGACGCTGAGGATGGTCTGCGTCGAGCGGTAGTTCTGCTCGAGCTTGACGACCTTGGCCTGCGGGAAGTCGTCCTGGAAGTCGAGGATGTTGCGGACGTCGGCTCCGCGGAAGCTGTAGACGGAGTTGTGCGTCGTCAGCCCGTTGGCGATGAAGTTGTGGGTGCCTTCGACGTTCAGGTCATAGACCGGCCGGTCCAGCGTCACGCGTTCGACCGATTCCACGACGTCGAAGGCTCCGTCTTGGTCGAACATCGCCATGCCGGGGCGCACAGAAGAGGCGCAGGTGAAGGGCAGAGAAGCACCATCGCGTCCCAGCTTTGCTGCGCACCGAACAGTCTTCGTCATCACCTTCAGCACCGCCAGGTCAGCCGTGAGGACTGCGGTATCGGCCGTCCTGATCTCGTGAACGGCTCGGCCCCCCACCCCGGCAGCGCACAACGTGAAATCGGCGACCGCGCCGGATCGTGACGGCCGCGTCACTAGGGGCCCCGCGAAGTGCACGTGTTCGGGCGTCGACACGAGGCGCCGCCCGCCGGCGGTCGTGAGGGCGATGCCCTCCGTGGGGACCGACGAGAACACGGCGGTCACTCGCGCCGGCCGGACGTCCCCGCTGCCGTGGTTGGACAGCACGCGGTCCCCCGCTCGCAGCTGCTCGATCGGGCGCTGGGTGCCGTCTCCCATGGTGACCAGCGTGCCTTCGATCAGGCACTGATCGTCGTCGCCCACCACCGCGAGGTTCTCGTGCTCGCCCGCAATGAGCTGCAGGAAGCGGTACTGCGCGTGATTGGTGTCCTGGTACTCGTCGACGAGGACCTGGCGGAAGGTCGCGGCGTACCGGGCGCGGACCTCGGGGAACAGCTCGAGCACGTTGACCGCGCGGACGAGGAGGTCGTCGAAGTCCATCGCGTTCATGCGGTGCATGTCGCGCTCGTAGAGCGCGTAGGCGTCGGCGACCGTCTGCTCGAAGTAGCCGCCGACCAGCTCGCGGTAGGCCGCGGCGTCGCGGAGCTTGTTCTTCGCGTCGGAGATCTGGTGGTGCACCGCGCCTGGGGTGAAGCGCTTGGTGTCCACGCCGAGCGCGTCGAGGCAGCGCTTGGTCAGGCGCCGGGAGTCAGCCGCGTCGTAGATCGTGAACTGACGGGTGTAGCCGAGCCGCGGAGCCTCGGAGCGCAGCATCCGCGCGCAGGCGGCGTGGAAGGTCATGACCCACATCGCGCGGGTGCTGTGGCCGAGCAGCAGCTCGACCCGCTCGCGCATCTCCTGCGCCGCCTTGTTGGTGAACGTGATCGCGAGGATCTCGCTGGGGCGCGCGCGGCCGGTGTGCACGAGCCACGCGACGCGGTGGGTGAGCACGCGCGTCTTGCCCGAGCCGGCGCCCGCGAGGATGAGCAGCGGCCCCTCCGGCTGGACGACCGCCTCGCGCTGGGGTTCGTTGAGCCCCGCGAGGAGCTGCTCTATGCGGTCGCCGGAGGCGGTGTCGGGCATGGGGCAGTGGAGGATAGGGACGGGTGCGGCGGGCTTTACCCTGCCGCGATGGGCCTCTGCGACGACGTGCGAGCGACCTGCGCACAGGTCGCTGCGCAGGCTCGCGGCGTGCGCATCGACGAGGCCTGTCTCGATGCCGTGGCGGCCGGTTGGGGGCCGGTCGACGAGCCTGTCCTGGACCCCGATCGGCACTTCCTCGACGGCTCGCAGCAGGACGTCGCCGCCTACGTCCTCACCCTCAGCACGATCAACTTCGGCTCGGGGTGGTTCCCGACGCTGCGCAAGCGCCTCGGGCCGGGTGGACGCCCCGTGTCCGGGTACTTCACCGTCGCGATGGGTCTGACCGAGCGGTTCCGGGCGAACGGGCCGTGGCCGGCTTCGGAGCTGCGGGTGCTGACCACCGCGGAGGTCGCCGCGGTCCTTGGCCAGCCCGCCGACCACGAGCTCATGGCGCTCTACGCCCAAGCCCTGCGAAGCCTTGGCGCATTTCTCCGGGACCGCGACCCGCTCGACGTGGTCAACGAGGCCGACGGCAGCGCCGAGCGGCTGGCGACCACCTTGGCCGGCGGCATGGCGCTCTTCGCGGACCGCGGCTTCTACAAGCGCGCGCAGATCACGGGGAGCGACCTCGCGCTCGCCGGCTGCGCTGAATTCACCGATCTCGACCGGCTGACCATCTTCGCCGACAACCTCGTCCCGCACGTCTTGCGCTGCGATGGCGTCCTGATGTACGAGCCGGAGTTCGCCGCGCTCGTCGATTCGGGCGCACTGCTGGCGCCGGGGCGGCGGGAGCGCGAGATCCGTGCCGGCGCCGTGCACGCCTGTGAGCTGCTGGCCGCGCGCCTCGACGTCGCGCCCCGGGTGCTCGATCACTGGCTGTGGAACCGCGGGCAGGCCCCCGAGTACAAGGCCCGGCCGCGGCACCGCTGCCGGACGGTCTTCTACTGATATGTCCGTCGTGTTGTCAAGAGGGCGCGTTTGAGCGCGTCCGCGTGGCGGGCGTCGAGCGGGGTGGTCGGTGGGCCGGGACGCCGGGCTCGGTGTCGGCGTTGCCAGTCTGAAATGCGAGGG
>JAABUN010001476.1_pt1 | contig 51380 bp, 47 predicted proteins | sample 5559311 | NCBI WGS metagenome assembly JAABUN01 (sample SAMN10711877, study PRJNA513370) | rock metagenome | isolation source: Antarctica rocks | place: Antarctica: Victoria Land, Siegfried Peak sud
AGCGGCGATGCGAAAACTGATTCATCTCGCCTTTGGAGTGTTGAAAACCGGAAAACCATTTGACCCAAATTGGGCGAAAACCGCTTGACATCCAACACAGTATCTGACGTGGGGCGAAACCGAATTCGCGCAACTCCGAGTTCAAAAGACAACGCAATAACAAAGTCGCTGTTTCGCCCTCACGTCCAATGACTTGTTATATGCGTCGTTTCCTCAACAGTTTTTAATTCTTATTTCTTAATTTTCGTCTAACAATCTTCGTAAAGCCCGTTGCTTAAACCAAACCCAAATACTCATTACGGCAAAAATCAGCCCGACGAAACAGCCAATCAGCGTGAAAAAGACGAGTTGCACGAACTCAGCAAAAGCCATCATCGCACCGGCAGCACTTTCTTCAGGAGTTATTGACTGCCAAAAGCTAGAATTAACTACGGTTTGATAAGCCAGCGTTCCCAAAAATGCAACCAAAGGACAAATAACCGATAGACCAGCATAAAGTATGTATTTGGGAAATCGCTGTTTGCTCATACAAAAATTACTTTACACAAAAATCATAATAACAGCGTAGCATCAAAACATTCTTAAATTTGCTCGTATTTTTATTTTAACCGAGAAGCATATAACGGCTGAGATGACGTGGGGCGAAACCGAATACGCGCAACGTCAGGGTAAAAAGACAAGCTAACAAACAAAGTCGCTGTTTCGCCCTCACGTCCATTGATTTGTTGGGCATTGCGTTATTATTACAAATAATCCGTTATTATAAACTTCTCAATCGGCAACTTTGGTTCAATTTTAGTTTCTTCCGTTTCTTTTTTGTCCCAGTAATTTCCACTATCGGGATTTGTCGTAGAAAAACTATCCTTTCTTACTTTGTAAAGATAGAAATTGTTTTCTTGACACTTAAAATTAAACTGAATTTCGTAATGATACAAACCGCCGCCCCAATTTGTGTTCATCTGAAAACCATCTTTGGTTTTCTTTGTCGAGTTAAGCGAGAAGTTCTTAGTCTCGAAACCCGTCGGCAGTTCAATTTTTATCACAGCCTCATTATTAGCCACGATATTTAAATCGCGGGAAGTAATAGATTCTTCCTCGTGGTAATTTTCAACTTCAACCAAACTGTATCCGTTTTGATTGTTACAATCAAAACTTTTTAAGACTTCTTTGTTAAGAATAATGGTTTTTGAGTTGTAAACACGCCCATTTAAATTGGGATTCGGTCTGTCAACTTTCACTATTGAAGGAACATTAGAATCTTGATTACTCGTCTGTGCTGACGAGTTAGCAAAAGAACAAGCCCCAATTAAAAATAAGGATAAAGCTAAGAAACAAATGCCAATAATGATATGAAAATTCTTTATAATCATTCTGTCTGAGTTAAAAGAAGATGCCCAACGGCTGAGATGACGTGGGGCGAAACCGCCAGAAAGCCCGCTAAAAGTAACCAAAGCCCGTTGATAACAAGACCGCTGTTTCGCCCTCACGTCCATTGAATTGTTCGACATCGCCATAATCTTTAGGAAGTTTTCTTCATAGTGCGAATACCTGTGTTTCTACATTCTGGGTGATATTCACGCAAAAAATCTTCATCCTGAAAAATAGGATTGTTTCCCATTGGGTCGTCTTTTGTTCCATAGAAGAACTGAGTTAAAGAAACTTTGCAACGTGGTTGTCCTTCGTCTAACGACGGCTCATCTTTAGAAAGCACTCCTTCCTGCCAAATGTTTCCTTCATCTGGCAAGGGAGTGCGTTTGCCTTCTGCATTAACAAGGAAGAACTTTCGCTGAAACGCGCCTTTGAAACTTGGACTAGACGTGCAAATAAAGCCAGATTCGGGAATGACAAATTCTTGACTCAATTCGCTTCCGTTTAGCGGCGGACACTTCGGGTTGTCATACTCAATGTTAATCCAACGCGGTTTCATATCGGCGGGAATCAAATAAGTTTCCACACGAAAAAAACCGCAAGATTGAAATAAAAACATTGATAGAAAAATAAATATCGTCATAAAGAATTTCATTTTAACACAGCGAAGATGTCGAACGGTTGAATTGACGTGGGGCGAAACCGCCACCAAGCCCGTTTGAGTTTAACGGACAACTAACCAAACAAAGCCGCTGTTTCGCCCTCACGTCCAATGAATTGTTAGCCCGTCCGTTTTTATAAAGCTACTTTTTCTCTTCTTTCGGTAAATCAGATGAGTAGAATGTTGCTTGATGAATGATCGAACCGTTAGCTTCCCAATCGTAGCCAAATTCTATACCAATATAAAGCCCTTCTGCCAAACTTTCTTTTGACACGGTGAACAAAAATGAACTGCCGGACTTTACTGTTCTTTCGCTACTGACGTGCAAGCCAGCACCATACCCAGAAGGCATCTCTGACTCTTTAATTTTATCTTTGTAGCTTGGCAATCTTCGCACTTCGTAGAATGCCAAACACTGCTCTTGTTCAGGACGACAACCGTTGACGCTAACGGTTATATTCCACACCGAATTATTGTGAAAGCGCAGCAGAATTTGATTCTCGCTTTCACTCAAATAGCGCGGCTTCACAACAACGAATCGCTCAAAAGTAATGTATGCGCTCGGTCTGTTTTGAATTGAACGAATGCTTTTTTGTTGTTCGGAATTGTCTTTTACTTGTGCCGTACAAGTGGCAAAAAAGAAAAGAAGAGCAAAAATAGTCAAGTAAAATTTCATCGCCATTGATTTCAATGTTCGGTTCAAAAGATGCGGGCTAACGGCTGAGATGACGTGGGGCGAAACCGCCGCCACACAAGTTGAGGGAAACGGACAAGCTAAATAACAAAGTCGCTGTTTCGCCCTCACGTCCATTGAATTGTTCGACGTGCCTTAACCTACGAAAATGTTTCCTCTCTTGATGGTCAACATTGTATCGTCTTCAGTTTGTTCGACACGAAACGCCTTTTTCCTCAGGCGTTTAAATTCTTCCGCCGTAAATTCGTCGGCTTGCTCAAAGTAAAAGTCTTCGTCAACGCGCAACTGCCAATCAAAAACGGTTAAATCATAACTGCCGTGCGCGTATTTCTCAAAGGGAAACTTTTTGCTTTCGGTGTCTGCCACAAACAACTTTTCGTAATATCCAATTCGCTCGCCTGTCGCGGCGACAACCTGCGATTGAATAAAATGCGGCTCGAAAAACCAAATCTTCAAATAAAAAGGTTCGTTCAAAGAAACAAGTTGTTTGTTCCAAGAATCATAAATTTCAATGAGCGCGGCGACAATCAAACGTCGAAACCAAAAAGGCGGATTACGCTTTTGCAAACGATACCAAGGGTCAAGCCAAATCTTGACATACTCATAGCGATACACAGAGTCAATAGTAAGATTCAAATGTTTCTGTTTCCATTGCTCAAGTTTTTTGATTTGTCGTTTCCAACCACGAACTTTCACTTTGTTCTTCATCTATCATCAAGTTTTGGAAAACCAAGAAACGTCGAACGGCTGAGATGACGTGGGCAAAAACCGGCTACGCGCAAGCTGTGGGTTCGGAAGAACCGTTTTAAAGAGTAGCTGTTTTTGCCTCACGTCCATTGAATTGTTCGGTGTTACCGCCGCCTAGAAAGAATCTCTTTTAGCCGTTCATTCCATTGCTTCTCAAGAGTTCCAAGTTTATCTTGGTTTTTAAGATAAGTCCGCGCAATCTTTGGAAAACTCATTCTGGAAACGTGCGGATAAAAGACTAATCGCTCTAAAATTTTTGTTCTTTCATCTTCAGACTTTGTTTCTTTCAGACGAAACAAATCTTTCCGCAATTCAAACTCAGGCAAATAATAGTTAGAATCGAAAAGAGCATCTTCTGCTGCCGTTGTGCGTTGCCTTTCGACAAAACTCTTATAATCATAAAAAGTTTTGGCAGAACTCCGAAGACTTTCATTCAAGTCGTTTCTCGCAATACTGCCTCTGTTATAGATTGACGTTTCTAAACGAATGAAGGAATTCGCGGGCTGATTTTTGAAAACAGTTGCTTCTTTTGCCACAACTCTGACCTGTGAACCTATCGGGTAATGTCCGCGCACTTCTTTTGCGTCGCTCCTTAAGCCACAACTAGCAGTTAGACGCAAAGGAAAAACTTCAAAATAAGTTGCCGGTTTAGGAGAATAAACATTTTCAGAAACTTTAATTTTCAAACCGACAGCATCTGCTTCGATTCCTTGAGATTCATATTTAACGGATTCGAGTATTTCAACAACCTCTCCGATAAAGATGTAGTGCGCCGTATCAAAATCCGAAGTCGGGTCTATACCCAACTTACATCCTAAAGCGTAATTCGTAAAAAGTAGAAATGCGACAGTTAAGAAAAGATATTTCATCATTGCTTTATTTTTACACTCCTTTGATATTACCGAGAGACACCGAACGATTGAGTTGACGTGGGGCGAAACCGCCACCACACAAGCTAAGGGTAAAAAGACAACTTCGATAACAAAGTCGCTGTTTCGCCCTCACGTCCAATGATTTGTTAGCCGCGTCGTTATCTTTAGCAAGCCGTTTGCCTTCGTACAACTTCGGAAAAACGCGGAGCGTCTTGTTTTTCAATTTCATACGCAACAATCAAATCCTTTTCTGAAACTACTTCAATACTTGGTGATTTCTGACTGATTTGAAAAAAAAGAACCAAATGATTAATTGTCCTAACAGGTAAAATCCTGTTGTAATCAAGATGCCTTCCCGACCTGCAACTCTACTCCAGTCTTTTGTTATTTCATCATTCAAACTCAGCAAGAAAAGTAAAATAATTAAATAATGCGCCAGCATTATTCCGACAAAGAAGATATGTGAAAATAAACTCTTTAATCTTGTTAATAGAAACAAAGCGATAAAAATAAATATCCAACCTGTTGCAGGAGTTAAGAGAAAAAAGTTACCGTGTCCGCCGCCAGTACTCATTACTGCCAGAAAGAAATAAACCACCGTATAAATCAAACCAAACAAAGCTGCATATATTACTTTCATAAATTTCAGCCAACTAGGAAGCGGCTAACGAACTGAGATAACAGGTCGCGTTTTTTGCGATCCTGTTCATTGAATTGTTCGGGATGCAGTTCGACGCTACGAGCGAAAGGCGAGAAGGCAACCACGAAAGCCGGTTACGCTCGTGAGTGATCCGCTTCAACGCCTGTTAAGCGGTCGCTCACGAGCGTAACACGAGTGCCAAATGTTGTCTACTCGCCTGTCATTACCTGCGTTGAACTGGATGCCGAACTACTTATTAACACCGATGCCGTTGATAATATTATCAAAATCTGTAGATTATCAACGGTATCTCTTATTTTTACACTTGATAATACCTTTATATCAAGTGTGGTTTGTATTTTTACATCGTTGATAATAAATCAATTTTTGGTTATTATCAAGGTAAATTTAATCGGGAAATTGATTTTGTATATTTATGGAAAAGCCAAAACTGCTTGACCAGGTGCGGAACTTGATGCGCGTGCGGCATCTCAGTCATAAGACCGAGCGGGCATACGTTGGTTATATTCGTGAATACATTTTATTTCATGGCAAAAAGCATCCGAAGGATTTGGGAGTTGATGAGATTCGGGAGTATCTGACGCATCTGGCGGTTGTGAAAAAAGTGGCGGCTTCGACGCAGAACGTCGCTTTTAACGCGCTGATATTTCTTTATAAACGGGTTTTGCAAATTGAGCTGCCGCCTATTCAAGGCGTTCTGCGGGCGAAAAAACCGGAACGTCTGCCGGTTGTTTTTTCAGCCGACGAAGCCAAAAAAATTATCGCTGAAATAAAAGGAACGACCCGTTTAATGGTCGGTCTGCTTTACGGCGGCGGAATGCGTCTGACCGAAGTTTTGCGGCTGCGCGTCAAGGACGTTGATTTCGAGTCGGGGCAAATAATCGTGCGCGACGGCAAGGGCGAAAAAGACCGCGTGACAATTTTGCCCGTTTCATTAGCCGAAGAATTAAAGGCGCATTTAAAAAAAGTGAAATTGCTGCACGAAGAAGATTTAGCCAAAGGTTACGGCGCGGTTTGGCTGCCTTACGCGCTCGAAAGAAAATATAAAAACGCTGATAAAAATTTTGTCTGGCAATATGTTTTTCCTTCGGCAAAACTTTCGTCGCTGCGCGAAGACGGAATCATCCGGCGACATCATATTGCCGAAAGCACCGTTCAGGAAGCCGTGAAAAAGGCAATCCGAAAGCTCGGTATTGATAAACACGCTAGTTGCCATAGTTTTCGCCACAGTTTTGCCACGCATCTGCTCGAAAATCACTACGACATTCGCACCGTGCAGGAACTTCTCGGACACAAAGACGTGCGAACGACACAAATTTACACGCACGTTTTGAAAAACAAATCAATCGTCAAAAGTCCGCTCGATATGGTGTAATGCGACACAGCCAAAATTTCAACTATTTATTTCAGCGTTTGCCGTTTTCTTGCTATACTAAAATCCTGGTTGCAACTTTGGCGGATTTCAACTCGTAAAGGTTGGTCATAGATTTTTTTAGACACAAATTTTGAGGAGCGAGAGATAAGAAAATGGGATTGTGGATGAGACTAAAACGGATGTTTTTTGCCGGAACAGGCGCGGCACTCGATAAGATTGAAAACCCGGAAATGGTTCTCCAGCAAACTATTCGGGATATGCGCGAGCGCGTGCCTGAACTTAATAATTCAGTGGCGCATGTAATGGCGACTGAGCGTCTGCTGGCTAAAAGTAAGGAAAAGTTGTCGGAAGAAGTCGTGGATTTGGATTCTAAAATCAAGGCTTCGGTCAAGTTGGGACGCGACGATATTGCGACAACTTATATCGGTCAGCTTCAGCAAAAGCAACTCGATCTTCAAAAGACTTCCGTCCAACTCGAACAATCGGTGGTCGCTTCCAAACAGGCGTTAAAGGCGCGAGACAATTATGTTCTGAATATGAACAAGCGCAGCTCGGAAGCGATGCAGTTGATTAGCGCGTCAAAGCAAGCGAAACTTCAGGAACAGCTCGCGCAGACGATGGAAACCTTTAACATCGGCGACGACGCTTCGACTTTTAACGAGATGCGCGAGAAAATTGATAGAAGAGTTGCCGCCGCCGAAGCCAAGCTCCAACTCGGAACATCCAGCGTTGACGCGCAGATGCAGGACATCGAGCGTGAAGCGTCGGAGATTCAATTGCAGGACAAACTCCTTGAATACAAACAGCAGATGGGACTTCTCGGAAGCGGCTCGAACCAGAGCGGAAAACAAATTTCCGCCGCATCCGAATCCGGTGAATCCGACACGCGCGACCGGACTTTGCTAAACGAATCAAAAGAAAGTTAATTTTGTAATAAACAGCAAAACCGAAACGCCAAAATAGCATCTAGTAATAGTTATGGCAGATATAGCGAAGTATCGACAGGAAATCAGTAAATTTAATACGAAATATGTCAGTGAAGCCGTCAAAGAACCGGTCAATTTTTGGGGTTTGGCGGGTTTTGCGGTCGCGGCGGCATACACGCAAAGCGTTATTCCTCTGTTTATCGCGCTGATTTTCGAGCTGATTTATATTTTTGTCGTTCCGAATTTGCCGGTGTATCGTCAATTAGTGAACACGCGCGAAAAAGAGCGCGTCCGCTCGCTTAACAAAGCGACACGCGAAAAACTGATAAAATCCTTTACGCCGCGCGAGCGCGAAGCGGTTGAATATCTGCGCGGGCTAAAAGATAAAATTCAGGAAAATTATCACAAATTTACCGGCGCGCGTGAACTGCCGAGCAATTTGACGACGCTCAATCAACGTTGGGAAGATTTCGTTGACCTTTTGGACGTTTATCGCCGACGCAAACAGCATTTGAAGTCAGTCAATCGTCAAGCCGTCAACAATCAGCTTGCCCAAGCCTTTCGCGCCGCCGAAAATTCAGGCGACGAAAAAACGCGCCGCGTTCAGCAAACCAACGTCGAAATTTTGAAACGGCGCATTGCTTCTTTTGATGAATTGGAGAGAAGCGTTAAGTTGGTCGAAGGACAACTTCAATCAATCGAAAATTTCTTCGGTTACTTAAACGACGAAATCGTTACAATGTCCACGCCGGAAAAATTCTCGCTACTCGATTTTGAGCAATTGTCCGATTCGATTGCGATGACCAAGCAAATGCTCGATGCCACATCCGATTCGGTCGGCGCGCTCGACTCTTACAACCGCGAGATGGGCAACTACGAATTGCTTCCGAATTCAAATTCGTAAGATTTGGTCAAGAACCATTTATTAAGTGCTGTTATCACTAAAAAAAGTGCTGTTGTTTAAATTACAACAGCACTTTTTTTAGTGATATATTTTTCCTGCTAAAAATTATAATCGCCGATTTTAGTATTTCATCAATTCCGCGACTGCTCGTTCTACATCGTCAATCTGCGGCAAAATAAAATCTTCGACCTGCGGCGCATACGCGACAAAGGTATCGGTTGCGCCGACTCTGCGAACGGGCGCGTCGAGATACTCAAACAATTCATCGGAGATTCGCGCCGCGATTTCCGCGCCGTAACCGAACGAAATCGTATCTTCGTGCGCGACGACGGCGCGATTTGTTTTCTTGACCGATTCGGCGATTCGCTCCCAATCGTAAGGCGCGAGCGAGCGCAAATCAATCAATTCAACCGACACGCCCGTTTTTTCTAATCTTTTCGCGGCTTCAAAACTTCTCTGCACCAACGCGCCATAAGTGATGATTGTTACATCAGTTCCTTCGCGCACGACTTTTGCTTTGCCGAACGGAATCATAAATTCAGGCGACGGATATTGCGATTTGTTGTAAACCTGACGATACAAATGCTTGTGTTCCAAAAATAAAACCGGGTCGTCGCAGCGAATTGAAGTTCGCAAAAGACCGTTTGCATCCAGAGCATTTGACGGATAAGCAATGCGCAAACCCGGAATATGCGAAAACAAAGTCGTTCCCGACTGCGAGTGATAAACCGCGCCGCCTTTCAGATAACCGCCGACCGGAACGCGCATTACAACGGGCGATTTCCAATCGTTGTCCGAACGCCAGCGCATCAGCGCGAGTTCGTTTCTGATTTGGTGATACGCGGGGAAAATATAATCGAAAAATTGAATTTCGACAACCGGTTTCAGCCCGCGCGTCGCCATTCCAATTGCGCGTCCGACGATATTTGCTTCCGCGAGCGGTGAATTGAAAACACGAGCCGAGCCAAATTTTCTTTGCAAATTTGCCGTGACTTTAAACACGCCGCCTTTGCCTTTGACCTGTTCGAGATATTCTTCTTTGGAAACGTCCGCCACGTCTTCGCCGAAAACAACAATGCGAACATCGCGCTCCATTTCCTCGTGCATACAACGATTGATAAGGTCAACCATCGTTCCCGCGTTGCCGGAAAGTTCCGCGTCTTCTTCGGTGTCGAAATCTTTTGAAGTCGGGTCAATGTCGGGCGAATAAACATTTCTCAAAGCCGTTTCAGGCGCAGGCTGCGGCGAAGCGAGCGCAATGTCAACCGCTTCGTTAATTTCCGCGTCAATTTCTTTACGAAAATTTTCCAAATCTTCCGACGACGCAATGCCTTCGGTCATCAAAAATTCGGCGTAAGTTTTCAACGGGTCTATTTCCGCGTCTTTCTGCCGTTCTTCGTCGGGACGATAAAGTTTTTCGTCGTCTGAAAGCGAATGCGAATACGGGCGCGTAACTTTGGCGTGAATAAACGCCGCGCCTTTTCTCGCACGACAATGTTCGACTGCATTTTTGAATGTTTTATAAGATTCTAAAGCATTTGTGCCGTCGCATCTCTGAATATAAAGATTGGGAAAACCTTCGACTAATTTCGACACATCGCCGCCCGCCGTCTGCACCGAAACCGGAACGCTTATGGCGTAGCCGTTGTCTTCAATTAAAAAGATGACAGGCAATTTCAAGTTGCAAGCCGTATTCAATGCTTCCCAAAACTCGCCTTCGCTCGAAGTTCCGTCGCCGATTGAAACATACACGACTTCATCGCCTTTGAAACCAGAGATTTTGTCCTGCATTTCTTCAACCAGCGAAGCGCGATACGACGCTTCCGCCGCGCCGACGGCTTGCAGCAACTGCGTTCCCGTCGGCGAAGACTGCGACGGCACATTTAATTTCACGCTTCCCCAATGTGAAGGCATCTGCCGCCCGTGCGAGTTCGGATCAGCCTCCGCGCCGACCGCGCTCAAAAGCATTTCGAGCGGCGTCATTCCGAGCTGCAGCATCAAAGCGCGGTCACGATAATACGGATAAAACCAATCGTAGCCGGATTTCATTGCAAGTCCTGCAGCGGTCAAAATCGCTTCGTGTCCCGCGCCTGATATTTGAAAAAAGATTTTATTTTGACCTTTTAATTGAATTTCCTTATCGTCAACACGCCGCGACTGATACATCGTGCGGTAAATTCCGACTAAAGTCTGCGCATCCAAACCTTGATATTTACCCGCGTCGAATACGGATTTGCCGTTTGCAGATTTTGCGGGTTTTTTTGTTTTTAGATTCTTCTGCGGTTTGATTGATTTTGCAGTTTTGATAACGGTTTCAGTTTCATTATAACCGTCGCCGAGTGTCCGATTCGGGGCTTCAATGATTTTCTCTTTATTATTTTTGGCTTTGGTATTTTTCGCGGTTTTAGCCTTTGTTGCTGTTGCCATTTTTATAATTTCCTACTTCGATAACGAGTTTTATAATTTGATTTTTGATAAAAGTTTCTGTCGGCTCACCCGAAGGTGATTTGCTATATCATCTAAAATCGCGGCAAACGTGCCGACTCTTAAAGGATTATGATTTGGAATTGTAACGTGATGAGTGCCGTTTTTGCTAGTCGTCAAACGAATATGACTTCCTGTCTGTCTGGTTATTTCATATCCAAAACGCGCAGAGTCTTGATTAAATCCGTCCCGGAAACGTTTCTCGACAATCTCACGCGGCGATAACCTCTTCGCTGACGAAATGCAGCCGAATCATTTTTGGTTTTTCTTCCCGTTCAAAATGACAATCTACGGCTTCGCGGATATTTTTACGCAATTCATCCAAATCATCGGCTTCTGTAAAAATTGATTCGCCCAGAGCGCGAGCCATATAGCCGCCTTCTGGAGCGGTTTCGATTAAGAAAATTATTTCGTTCATAATCTAAAGGACTTGCGCTACATTTGTTTGAAAGCAGCGAGCGGACGCAACTTTTTATTTTAGTATTTTAATCGCCATAATCCAAATCGAGAATTTCCTGATATTCGCCTGACATCGAAGGATGACCGTGTTTTTCCGCCGCGATAATTCCTTGCGCAAAGGCGTTTTTCGCGTTTTCTTTATCGCCGATTTTTTCGTAAGCCTTCGCCAGCATTCCATACGCCGCGCCTTCGTCGTCCGCTTTTTGCAGATAATCCGCGAGCGTTTCAATTGTCTTTTGCCAATCTTCGACTTTTTGATATTCATTCGCCAGACCGAATAAAACCATCGTATTTGTCGGGTCTGACGCGAGCATTTGTTTGAAAACTTCGATTCTGTTTTGCATAGAAAACAAATTATCATTTGCTTTGTCGCTAAATCAAACGCCAAGTGAAATTGCAGGCGAGGACGAATCCGGTTTTCGTAATAATCTTGTATGGCGATTTTTAATCGAAAAGATGCGGCTGTAAAGTTGTTTTTTGCGGTAAAGACATTTTTTCTCGAAAGACTCTTTCGCATCCGAAACCCAAACGCTTATAGTGTAAATCGAACATTTTTACGGCTAGTTTCCACTGTTCGGTTTTCCCCGACATTCTTTCGCCAAACGTGTTGTTGTTTAATTTTCCGCCGCGCTCGCGCTTGATGTGATTCAAAATTTTGTCGACTTTGGTCGGCGCGTTTTCCGTGAGACGCGAGACAAAGTAATTTTGCAGCGATTCGGTCGGAAGCCTGAGTATCGTCATAAACGCTTCGGTTGCGCCGCAACTTCGGGCTTTTTGCAAAAGCGCGGGAATGTCAGATTCGTTATAACCCGGAATAATCGGCGCAATCGCAATTCCAACCGAAATTCCCGCGTCAGCCAATTGCTTCATTGCGCGAAAACGAACTTCCGGCTGCGGCGCGTAAGGCTCGAAAAGTTTCGATTTTTCAAGTGTTAAAAATGGAATCGAGAAATAAACCGTTGCGCCGGAGCATTTGTTTATTTCAATTAAAAGGTCAGAATCTCTGGTTACGAGCGGCGATTTCGTAACAATCGCCACTGGATTTCCAAAATCCCGGCACGCTTCCAGACATTTTCCGGTCAGTTCGTAATTAGCTTCGAGTGGCAAATACGGGTCAGTCGTAAATGAAAAACTCATCAATTCACCGCGCAAAGATTTTTTGCGAAGCTCATTTCGCAAAAGCGTCGGCGCATTAACTTTTGCAATAATCTTCGTTTCAAAATCAGTTCCCGCGCCGTAGCCCAAAAATTCATGATACGGACGCGCGAAACAATATGTGCAGCCGTGCTGACAGCCGCGATAGCAATTGACCGAATACTTAAAACCGACATCGGGCGAATTGTTTTTCGTCACAATCGCGCGCGTTGCCGTTTCTTCAAACACTTCTAATTTAACGGGCGAAGGCTCGCCGAGAAACTCGGCATCGTATTTATGATAAGGATTCGGCGGATTTTGAATGTATCGCACAGTTGAAACATTGTATAAAAGACGGGCAATTAAGACAAAAAATTAGCCACGAACAAACACGAAAGAACACAAAATAAAATTAATATTTTTCGTGTGCTTTGGCGATTTCTTCCATCGTCGCGCCGCGTTTGACTAATTCCTGAATGCGCTCGTCTTCGGTCGCCGCGTCTAATACCGGAGCGGTTGAAGAAGACGGCGACGGCGGTCGTCGCTCCTGCGCCAACGCTGTAACGCCCATCAAACTTCCAAATAACAGGCTCTGACACATTTCGCGCCGCCCGATTTTCTGAACTTCGTCACCTTTCTGCATTTCTTCGTTTGTCTTCATAATTTCTCCTGTTTGATTAAATTTACTTTCCGCTTGTAATCAATTTGGCAATCGTCTGAAGCTGCATATTGGTCGTGCCTTCGTAAATCGCGCCGATTTTCGAGTCGCGCCAGAATTTTTCGACCGGATAATCTTTTACATAACCGTAACCGCCGAAAAGTTCAATCGCTTTCGATGAGATTTTTTCAGCGACGCGCGATGAATAAACTTTTGCCATCGCCGCTTCTTTCAAGAAAGGTTTGCCCGCGTCTTTCAAACGCGCCGCGTTGTAAACCAATAAACGCGCGGCTTCCAAGTCAATCGCCATTTCCGCGAGTTGAAACTGCACGGCTTGAAAATCGTTGATTTTTTTACCGAACTGCTCGCGCTCGTTTGTATAATTTAAGGCGGCTTCAAACGCGCCCTGAGCGATGCCAATCATTTGCGCTCCGATTCCGATGCGTCCTTCGTTCAATGTTTCAATCGAAACTTTGTAGCCTTTTCCGACTTCACCCAACACATTTTCTTTCGGAACTTTGCACGAATCTAAAATCAATTCGGTTGTGCTTGACGCGCGAATACCGAGTTTGTCTTCCTTTTTGCCGACTGAAAAACCTTCAAAACTTTTTTCGACAATGAAAGCCGTGATGCCTTTGTAACCCGCGCTTTGGTCAATCGTCGCAAAGACAATAAAAATCTTGGCTTCGTTGCCGTTTGTAATCCAGAGTTTTTGACCGGAAATTTCCCAGAAATCGCCTTTATCAATTGCTTTCGTTTTCAGCGCAAAAGCGTCCGAACCGCTTCCGGCTTCCGATAAAGCATACGCGCCGACTTTTGATTCAGCCATTTGCGGCAAGTATTTTTTCTTCAAATCGTCGTTTGCCCAGCGAACAATCGCATTCGTTACCAAAGTGTTTTGCACGTCAACGAAAACCGAGGTCGAAGCGTCAACTCTTGCTAATTCTTCGATTGCCAGAATCGCGTTGAAAAAGGATGAACCCGCGCCGCCGTATTCTTCGGGCGTTTCGATTGCCATCAAACCCAATTCAAAACATTGTTTGATTAAATCTTTATCGAGTTTCGATTCGTGTTCCATCTTCTCGACGCGCGGGCGCACTTCGCCTTCGGCAAATTCTCTGACCGAAGCGCGGAAAAGCTCTTCTTCTTCTGATAAAACTGTTAGTGCGTTGTGGGTATATTCACGTTCTAAAGCGGCTGCATTCATATAAAGTTTCCTTTGGTTTTGTAAATAAAAATTAAATGAAATAACATCTTAAACAACACGGACGGCAAAAGGCAAAGAGAAGTGAAAACGGAAACGGAAGTTCAAAATTCAAAATTCAAAATTCAAAATTCAAATCAAAAATACCTCAATCGGCTGAAAATTGTCGCCGTTGTTTTTACGCTTTTGGGCGTTGCTCTGTTTGCTTATTTTGTTTACTCGGTCGGACTTGAAGAAATTCTCGCGGGCATCGGCAAAATCGGTTTCGGCGGATTTTTGATAATTCTGCTTCTCTATTTTTTGCGTATCGCGGTTCGCGCGTCTGCTTGGAAGCTGTGTGTTTCCGAGCCTTACAAACTCGATTTGCGCGACACTTTGCCCGCCGTGATTATGGGCGAAGCCCTGAGCAGTTTGATTCCTCTGGGAATTCTCGTCAGCGGCACGGCAAAAGCCGTCGCGGTCAAAAAGCGCGTTCCGCTGGTTGTCGGCTTATCTTCGGTGGCGACTGAAAATCTTTTTTACTCTTTGATTACCGGACTTTTTATTTGTTTCGGCGCATTCGCTTTTTTGCACAGCTTTGAATTAGCCGAAGGCTGGATTGCGACGATTGACGTTTTAATCGGAATTATTTTTTTACTGATTTTTCTCGGCGTTTTAATGGTCGCGCGTCAATGGCATTGGGCAAGCTCGCTGTCCAATTGGTTGTATAACAGAAACTTTGGCAAGCGTTTTTTGGAAACCGGACGCGCTCAAGTCCGGCAGTTTGAAGATTTAATCTACGGTTTTTACCGCGAGTATCCGCGCCGGTTTTTACCGATAATTTTACTGCAAGTTGCCTATCACATCATCGGTGTAACGGAAGTTTGGTTTGTTTTAAGCCGCATCAGCACAATTTTTCCAAGCCTTTATTCGGCATTTTTGCTTGAATCAATCAGCCGCTTAATCACGATTGTTTTTAAGTTGATTCCGTTTTTAATCGGCGTTGACGAAGCGGGCGCGAAATTCGTTACCGAAATTTTAGCTTTGGGCGCGGGAATCGGCGTAACTCTGGCAATCGTCCGCAAGGGAAGAATTTTATTTTGGACGGCAATCGGATTGATTTTGATTATCCGGCGCGAATTTTCGCTAAGGGAAATCAATAATGTCAGCAGTGTCGAATACGCGGAAGAAAGCAAATAGCTCGTTGTCTGAAAACGCTTTTAAGACGGATTTGTTTTTTTCGGCTGCTCATTCATCAGACGCGCGACGTGAAAAATATAATGAACGCCCGAAAAAACAGCGATTGCCACGACGGTCGTATAAACGGTCGGCAGGTAAATATTCAGCATAGGGAAAATAGCGGCGAGCAGAATCAAGCCGACGGCTGAAACCTGAACGAGCGTGCTGAGTTTGCCGAGCCATGACGGTTTGAAGCTGCGAAAATCCGTAATAATAAAAATCGCAATCGCCGAAGCGGTAATCAAAACGTCGCGCCCGATGACCGAAGCCGTAACCCAAAACGGAACGGGAAGATGTCTGATAGGCGGAAAAACATTCGGCAAAGTTAAAATTATAAACGCCGTCGTCATCAGCAGTTTATCGGCAATCGGGTCGAGAATAGTGCCGAGTTCCGATTCCTGATTGAAACGCCGTGCGACAAAACCGTCAACTCCGTCCGACGCGCCCGCCACAAAAAAAATCAGCAAAGCCCAACCGCTGTGACCGTAGAAAAGCATTATGGCGAAGACGGGAATCAATGCCATCCGCATAAAGGTGAGCAAATTCGGAACGGTAAGAATGTTTGAAGCCATCGTTGGAAATTACGAATTTCAAATTACGAATTACGAATTATTAAAACTTTTCCTTCATTCATAATTTGAAATTCGTAATTCGTAATTATTTACGCTAAGCGCACTGTAATTGAATCAAGGAAATCTCCGGCGGGCAGCCGTAGCGGACGGGCAAAACGACCGTGCCGATGCCGCGCGTGATATAAACCTGTGTTTCTTTGCGGCGATACAAACCGCTCGCAAATTTTCGGCGGCGCGGCAAAATTCTTTTTTCATCATCGCGGATTTTTACCTGCCCGCCGTGCGTGTGTCCGCTGAACATCAAATCAACCGCGGCGCGGGCGGCGCGATACAGAATTTTCGGATTGTGCGCGAGCAGCATTTTCATTTCGTCGGGGAAAGAACCGCGCAGCGCGGCGGGCAAATCCGTTTGCCCGACCATATAATCGTCAACGCCAGCCAGCCAGAACGAAGCGTTTCTGGCTTGAAAGCGAAAGCCTTCGTTGTTTAAAACCTTGATATTCGCCGCTCGCAGACGTTTCGTAACTTGTTCCGCGTCCGTCCAATGGTCGTGGTTACCCAAACACGCGAAAGTTCCGAATTCCGATTCGAGCTGTCCCAAAACCTTTGCCATCGGCGCGATATATTCGGCTTCGTGCGAAACATAATCGCCCGTTAAAATGAACATATCGGGCTTTAATTCGTTGGAAATTTCGACTGCGCGTGAAATATGTCCGAGATTGGTAAAAGGGCTGTGATGAATGTCTGAAAGATGCACAAGGCGAAAACCATCGAGATTTTTCGGCAGACGCTTTAAGCGAATCGTAACTTCTTCGATTGTTAAAGTGTTTGCTTCATTGATAGCATTGCGGGCGACAAGCGAAAAATTGCTCGCTAAATCACGAAGCGGCGTATCAGAACCGACTGCGGAGTAGATTCTTTGCGACAGCTTAACCTTTCTTGCCCGGGCATACTTCATCCTAATTCGTAAATTTTAATGGCTGAAAAATTTTGGAAAGATAATTTAGTATAATCGTTTGACAAACAAAAAGTCTAGAGTCGGCACGCGAATACGATTTTGAATTTTGAATTACGGCATAAATTAATTAATTTAACCTTTATCATTTTTTGATGAACTCGCTAAATACGGCATCGCTAATCAATCTTTTGGGTTTTACGGTCGGAGTCGCGCTTTACGCGCTTCTGCTGGTAATGGTTGTGCGTCATCGAAGAGGTAAAGGGAAGTTTTCGTTTGATTTTCTGCTTCTGGCGACTGCAATTCTGGGACTACTCTGGAACGCGGGCGAGCTTCTTGTTCTCGTTTGGAAGGATTTCGGCGCGAGGGAAGTTTCGCCGGTTTTGCTGGCAGTTTCTTATTCCGCGCTCGGATTTCTTCCTTCGGTGGTCGTTCATTCGGCTTGGAAAAACTCCGATAATGAAAACTCGAATGTTCGTCTGCTGACATTTGCCGCTTACGGTTTGAGTATTCTGGCAAGCCTTTTGCACTTTCAATCGGCAGCCTTTCACGATGTCGCGCTGTCAAATACAGCTCTGCAAATTCTAACTTTTGGTTCATTGGTGCTGCTCGCCGGACTTTTGATTTTCAATTTTAAGCAAACGCTGGAAAGGAAAACCATTTGGATTACGGCGTTGCTGATTTTCGCGGTTTCGGCTTTGCATTTGAGGTCTGAAACCGAAGGTAACTCGTGGCTTGTCGAACTCGTCGCGCACCAATCTTCTTTGCCGCTCGCGCTCGCTATTCTGCTTCAAGATTATCGTTTCGCTTTTGCAGATCTTTTCCTGAAACGCGCTTTGTCGCTACTTTTGCTGACTTTAACGGCTTTCGGGCTTTATGTTTTTCTTGCCTCGCCGCTTCTTGCATTACACGCGGCGCACGACGAAAACGATGTGCAGGCAATCGGTATTTTGCTCGCTTTTTGGATTGCTACCGCATTGGTTTATCCGTATTTGCATCGCTTTGCGGTTTGGCTGGTTGATAAAATTATTTTGCGTCGCGCAGATTATGGAAAACTTCTGGTTGAAATATCGAATGTTATTGAAAAACAGGAAACGATTGAAAATGTCTTGAACACAACTTGTCAAAAATTAGCGTTTGCGCTGACGGCAATTGAATCAAACTGGAGCGAAGCTGCTCAAAACGAAATCAAAACGCATTTACCGACGGTAAATTTTACTTCGCGCCGCGCGGAAATTTTTGTTCCGACGGCTGAATCGCCTTTTTACAATATGCATTTCAAGAATTTTTCCGGTGGTCGTCGTCTGCTTTCAGACGAAATCGAAATGCTCGAAGCGATTGCGCTGCTTACGGCGCGTCAGATTGACACTTTGCGCGTAACAAGCGAGCGTTACAGCCGGGAAATCCGCGAGCAGGAATTTTCCAAACTTGCCGCCGAAGCCGAGCTTCGCGCACTTCGCGCTCAAATCAACCCGCATTTTCTGTTTAATGCGCTGACGGCAATCAGTTATTTGATAAAGACCGCGCCGGAAAAAGCCTCTGAAACGCTGCTGAAGCTAACCAGACTTTTGCGCCGCGTCTTAAAAACAAAGGGTGAATTTTCTACTTTGGGCGAAGAAATTGAACTCATAAAATCTTATCTGGAGATTGAACAGGCGCGGTTTGAAGAGCGTTTAGAAGTTGAAATCAATGTCGCAAAGGATTTGGAAAAACTCCCGGTGCCGTCTTTTGTTTTGCAACCTTTAGTCGAAAACGCCGTAAAACACGGCATTTCAAAAGTGAAATCGGGCGGCGCAATAAAAGTTTTTGCCGGTTTGGAAGGTGAAAAAGAAAATATCGTTTTGAAGCTGACCGTTTTCGATAGCGGTGCAGGCGAAAATATGGACGAGATTCTACAGAATAGACAAAAAGGTGTCGGGCTGAATAATGTAGAGCAAAGACTGCAAAACTATTATGGAGATTCTGCCGTTTTGAAAATTGAAAGCGAGAGCGGCAAGGGAACGACGGCGGAAATAAAAATTCCTGTTATAAATGCGGAAGCCCGCACGAAGTCAGGGCGTTTTTAAAAACCTACTTCGTGCGGGCTTCCGCACCGATGTCATCTAAAAATTTAGTCTTATTTGAAAATTTGTTGAGTCGGTTTTCAATTAAATTTATGAACAAACTTCGAGTTGTCATTGCCGATGATGAACGTCCGGCGCGTTCTTTTCTCAAAAACATTCTCGACGGTTTTGAAGATGTCGAAACTATCGGCGAAGCGGAAAACGGCGCGGAAGCCGTCGAACTTATCAAACAAGCGAAGCCTGATTTGGCGTTGCTCGATTTGCAAATGCCGGAAGTTTCCGGTCTCGAAGTCGTCAAATTATTATCAAAATCGCAATTGCCGCTCGTCGCTTTTGTCACGGCTTACGACGAATTTGCGGTGCAGGCATTTGAGTTAAATGCTATTGATTATCTGCTGAAGCCGATTGAAAAAGCGCGTCTGCGAGAAACCTTGAATCGGGCGCACGAGCGGCTCGAACAAACGGATTTCCGCGAAAGGCAATCGGCAAATTTGCAAGCCGCCGCCGAAACTTACGAGCAAATTTCGTTCAAAACTTTTTTGGAACGCATACCGATTCGTGCCAAAGATGAAATCGTGCTGCTTCCCGTGCGCGAAGTCGCTTCAATCGTCGCCGACGGCGAACTGCTGCATATCACAACTTTGCAAAACGAAAAATACACGATAAATTTTCGTCTCAAAGACATCGAAGTCAAACTCGATTCAAACAAATTCGTCCGCCTCTCGCGCAGCGCGCTGGTTAATACGGACGCGATTGCGCGGGTTAACCCGTTGCCCGGCGGAACTTATTTAATCGCGCTCAAAAACAAACAGGAAATTTCTTCAAGCCGTCTGCAATCGCGGATTTTGCGCGAGCGATTATTAAAACTTTGATAAGTTCTTCGTTTGTGTTTTCATTGCCTCGCCGCTTTTTTACAGACCGCCTTTTATGTTTTGCCAGCCAAAATTGCAATAAAATCCATCGCCGTTTATTGACGTAATATACCTTTTACCGGCGGCAAACAACCGTCTATTGAAAACCCGTCCGTTCGACTTTTAGTCGTTTGTCATAATCGTTAATCTTTATCTTTAAGTCTTTATCTACTAAAGAACATAAAGTTATATGCAAAAGTTTATTTATTCATTTTTAACGATTACCTTTTTATTTCTGCTGACATCACTGTCGGTTTTCGCTCAAGCGAACGGCACGATTAGCGGACGAGTAATCTACCAGGAAAATCAAACTCCGCTTCACGACGCGCAGGTGCAAATCGCTCAACTAAAACTAACAACGGCAACAGACAACGAGGGAAACTATAAATTTGAAAACGTTCCTGCCGGACGTTACACGATTCAAGCTCAAACCGACGGTTTTTCCGCTTCCGTCAAACCAGTTGCGGTAACGGCGGGCGCAAGTTCGACAATTGATTTTTCCCTGCAAATTGGTGGTGTTAGGGAACAAGTTACCGTGACGGCGAGCGGCGCGGAACAATCAACTTTCGATTCGTTTCAATCGGTTACCGCGCTCGGCGCGAACGAAATCGCGCAGAGAAACCCGGTATCTATCGGCGAGGTTTTGGAACGCGAGCCGGGCGTTGCCAAACGCTCGTTCGGTCCCGGCACGGCGCGTCCCGTCATTCGCGGTTTTGATGGCGATAGAGTTTTAGTTTTGCAAAACGGCGTGCGCGTCGGCTCAATCGGTTCGGGTTCGGGCGACCACGGCGAGCCGATTGACCCGCTCAGCGTCGAAAGATTGGAAGTCGTCAAAGGTCCCGCGACGCTGCTTTACGGAAGCAACGCGATCGGCGGCGTGGTCAACGCTATCGGTCAGGAAGACGACGACAAACATCCGGGAATTCGCGGCGCATTTACCGCGCTTGCGGGAACAAACAACAAACAAGCCGGAGTCGGCGGCAACGTCGAATACGGTTATAAAAATTGGCTTTTCTTCGGCAATGGAAGCGGACAACGAGCAAGCGATTATCACACGCCGCTCGGCGCAGTTCCGAATTCCGCGTCGCGTTCGACCAGTGGTTCGGGCGGTCTCGGCTATTTTGCCGACAAAGGCTTTGTTCGCGCCGGTTACACTTATTACACTTCGCGTTACGGCGTTCCGTTCGCCGGACTCATCGAATCCGGCGGCGCGAGCAACGACGAAGAAATCGATTTGAAGTTGCGGCGGCATAATTTCCGCGTCAACGCCGGTTTCCGCGATACGAATTCGTTTGTCACGAGCGGCAATTTTAAAATTGATTACACTGATTACCGCCACAACGAACTCGCCGACGATATTATCGGAACGCAGTTCGATAACGACACTTTTTCGTATCGCGGCGTTTTCGAGCAGAAGAAATATGGCAAACTGACGGGACGTTTCGGGTTTGAAGGCTTCAACCGCAACTTTTTGAACATCGGCGAAGAGCTTCTGGTTGACGGCAGAGTCAAACAGAATATGTTTTCCGTCTTCGGTTTGGAAGAATTGAATTTAGGGCGCGTTAGTTTTCAATTCGGCGCGAGAGTCGAAAACAATCGTTATCGTCCTGACAATCCAGATTTTCTTGAGCGGGATTTTACAGGATTATCCGGCGCAGCGGGAATTCGTGTTGGTTTATGGGAAGGCGGCGCGTTTGTGGCGAATTACTCAAATTCGTATCGCGCGCCGGCACTCGAAGAGCTTTACAACAACGGTCCGCACATCGGCACGATTTCGTTTGAAGTCGGCAATCAAAACCTGAAACGCGAGCGTTCAAACGGAATTGATTTCGGCTTGCGCCATTCGACCGAGCGCATTCGTTTTGAAGCAAGCGCGTATTATTACCGGCTCAAGGATTTTGTTTATTTCGCGTTTGCAGACCTTGACGGCGACGGCGAAGTCGACCGTGAAGACAACTTGCCGCTCTCGTTTTATTCGCAGGGTAACAGCCGCTACGTCGGCGCGGAAGTCAATCTCGACGCGGACATCAACAAATATCTCGGCTTTTTCTTTAGCGGCGATTTGGTTCGCGCTAAATTGACAAGCGAAGATTTGAATTTACCGCGCATTCCGCCGCGCCGCGCCAGAATCGGCTTGGATTTGAAATACAAAAACTTGAGCGTCAGACCGGAAGCGGTTTTTGCGAGCGAGCAGAATCGGCTTTATCCGCTCGAAACGCGCACGGCGGGTTACGGATTATTCAATGTCGCGGCTTCATACATCATCGGACGCGATCATTACGCTCACATCTTCGGCGTGAACGCTTACAATTTAACGAACAAGGAATATCGAAATCATCTGTCGTTTATCAAAGAACTCGCACCGGAAATCGGGCGCGGCATACGTTTCAATTACACGATTCGATTTTTCTAAACGAACGGCAAATAATAAAAAGAGGGCAGCTTTCATGGCTGTCCTTTTTTATTTGAAATTTGCAGAAATTACTCTTTCCAATCTCTCCAAACTTCTGTATCATTTCTCACAATGTCGCCAATTACCATTACACTAATTTTACTACTCGTCGCTGTCATTTTGTTTGCAACCGAGAAAATTCCGGTTGATATTGTCGGAATTTTGCTCGTCATCGGACTTGTAATGACCGGTGTTTTGAACGTCCAGGAAGGACTTTCCGGTTTTGGCGACAACATAATTATTACAATCGCCGGACTTTTTATTTTGACCGGCGGGCTTGTCAAAACGGGAATTGTTGATTTAATCGGTCGCAGGCTCTATCGAATTGCCGGGAAAAATGAATTTTTACTGACAGCTTTGATAATGTCGGTGGCGGCGATTTCCGCTTCAGTTTTAAAGAATACGACGACGACGGCAATGTTCGTTCCGGTTGTGTTGGGTTTGGCAAGTCGCGCCAAAATCGCTCCTTCAAAACTTCTGATGCCGCTTGCCTTCGGCGCGATTCTCGGCGGAAGCTGTACTCTTATCGGAACTTCGACCAATTTAGCCGTGAGCAGCGCGATGCAGCGTTACGGAATGGAGCCGTATTCGATGTTCGAGCTAACGCCGGTCGGCGTTATCACGGTTGCCGTCGGACTGATTTATATGCTGTTCATCGGCATCAAACTTCTTCCCAATCGCGGCGGCGAAGAATCTTTCACCGAACAATATCACATCCGCGAATACATTTCGGAGCTTTTAGTTTTGCCGGATTCTCACCTGATTGGGAAAACTTTAGGCGAAGCGAACATTAATCTAGAACTCGATTTGAATGTTTTGGGCATTATTCGCGGCAAGGAACAAAGAATCTCGCCGAAGCCAAACGAGCGTGTCGAAGCGGGCGACTTGTTGATTGTCGAAGGCAGGCTTGCCAATATATTGAATGTCAAATCTGAAGCCGGACTCGAAATAAAAGCCGATTTCGAACTTAATGACCGAATGCTGGAAAGCGATGAAATCGAGCTTTTTGAAGTAATGGTGATGCGCGATTCACGTCTCGGCGGGCAGACTTTGAAAACCCTTAATTTCCGCCGTTTATATAATTTAACCGTTTTGGCAATTAATCGGCACGGCGAAACTTTTCTCGATAAACTCAGCGATGTTCGCCTTAAATTCGGCGATGTTTTGCTCGTGCAGGGCAACCGCAAGATAATCGAACCGTTTGTCGTCGAAGGCGAGATGCTGCTGCTCGAAGACGTTTCCGCCGGAAGTATGCGGACGGAAAAACGCCGCTGGGCGATTGCGGCGTTCGGTCTTTTTCTCGCGTTGTCGCTTTCCAAACTCGTTACCGGGTTTGAAATTCCGCTTGCCATTGCCGTTCTGTCGGGCGTTCTTCTGCTTTTGGCAACAAGAACCGTCCGCTATTCGGAGCTTTATTCGCTGATTGATTTTCGCATATTGGTTTTAATCGCCTGTATGATGAGCTTCGGCGTGGCGATGGAGAAAACCGGAACTGACCAGTATCTGGCGACTATGATTCAGAATTATTTCGGACAATACGGCGGAACTGCCGTGCTTGCCGGATTTTTTATTCTAACGGTCGGGCTGACGCAGCCAATGTCGAACCAAGCCGCCGCGCTTGTTGTTTTGCCGGTTGCCGTCAAAACTGCGGTCGCGCTCGGACTGAATCCGCGCACCTTCGTCGTTGCCGTAACTTACGCCGCGTCGTTTTCATTTATAACGCCGCTCGAACCTGCCTGCGTTCTGGTTTATACGCCGGGACGTTACCGCTTTATGGATTTTGTCAAAGTCGGCACGATTTTGACAATTGTCGTATTCGTCGTGGCAATGTTTTTTGTTCCGATATTTTGGAAACTGTGAAAAATAAGAAATGAGAGGTGAGAAATGAGAACCGAAAGTCTTGCATCTCGGCTTCTCATTTCTCACCTCTCATTTCTCATCTAAAACTCATTCAACAGTCGCCGAAATCTCAATTTTGTTCGATGCTTTTTTGCCGGGCGCGACGTTCACCGGAATTTTCCACACGAGCGTTTTGATTTGGCAAGTTCCCGTGTTGTCTTCGCGGCAATAATAAACACTCAGTTTTGCTCTCAGCGTCGCCTGTCCTTTTCCGGCAGTTGTAAAAGGAATGACAATCGGCAGTTTCACGAATTTTTGTTTGGGATTAACGAATTTTATATTTTGTCCGCTCGCAACTGAGATTTCATAGCGTTGCGGGGCATCTTTGTTGAGATGAAAACCTTCGGGCAGTTTGATATTAAAAATGAGTGAATTTTGCGCGTTCGCCGCAACTTCCTGCGCGTCAGCCGTTATTTCTTTAGCGTTCGGCGAAAAGTTTTCGGCGGTTTCCTTCATTTCGATTGGTGAGGGTAAACCTTCGATTTTGAGCGTGGAAACTCTTTTGGTTTTCAAATCCACAACACGAATCGCCTGATTATTTGTATCGGCAACAAAGAGTTTTCCGTCCGCAACACTCAAACCAGCAGGCTCGTAGAAACTCGGCTTCGCGCCGTCTGTTTGTCCGGCTTTTCCTGTTCCTAAAAACGTCGTAACCGTGCGGTTTTCCGCGTCGAGAATTTTGATTTTATGATTGTAAGTGTCGGCAATCAAAACTTTACCCTCGTAAAGCGCAACGCCCAATGGATGCTGTAGGCGCACGTCATCACCCGCGCCGTCTTTATCGCCGAACTCAAATAAATCGCCGCCGACCAGAGTTTTGACTTCCTGCTTTGCAAAATTAATCTCACGAATAATATTCGATTCGGAATCGGCAACAAAAAGATTCTTGCCGTCAGAGACAATTCCCGAAGGCTGCGCGAAAGCCGATTCTTCAATTTTGCCGTCAAGCCGTGCTTCCGCCCGCGTGCCGGCATAAGGTTCAATCGAATTTTTCTCCAAATCCATTCGCCAAATCTGGTGCGAGCCAGCCATCGCAATGTACAAATTTTTGCCGACAACCTGCAAATCCCAAGGCGAGTTTATGGCAGTAGTTTTTGCGCTTCCACCCATACCGTTAAATTCATCGAGGTTGCCTGTTCCCGCAATCGTCTCAACTTTTTTTGTTTGAAGATTAACGCGGCGAATCAGATGGTTTTCCGTGTCGGCAACGTAAAGAGTTTCGCCATCCAACGCCAGACCTTGCGGACGATTGAAATTCGCACTTGTAAAATTTCCGTCAATTGCTGTTGCTTTGCCGTCCCCGATGGTTTCAATCAGTTTGCCCGTGAAATCGGTAATGACAATTCGATTGTGATTTGAATCGGAAATAAAAAGCCGTTTCGATTTTCCATCCGCTAAAACCTTACCCGGAAAAGCGAGCGGCAAGTTTCCGACTTTTGCGCGTTCCAACGCAAATTTGAGCGGTTGTTCGTTTAACTGTCCTTTTTTGCGAAATTCAACAATCGTTTCGGCTATTGCTTTATCAAGCGTTTCAAGCTGTCCTTCACCGGAAATCTGTCCGACAATGTAACCGTTCGGGTCAATCAGAACCTGAGTAGGCCACGCGCGAACGGCGTATGCGTCCCAGATTTTAAAATCCGCGTCGTTGACGATTGGGTGTTCAAGTTCATAGCGCAAAATTATTTTACGAATGTTTTCAGTGTTTTTTTCATTCTCGAATTTCGCCGAATGAACGCCGATAACGACGAGATTTTTGTCGTATTTGGCTTCGAGTTTTTTCAAGTCGGGAATAATATGAATACAGTTGATACAGCCGTAAGTCCAAAAATCGAGCAGCACGACTTTGCCTTTCAGACCGGCAATCGAAAGCGGTTTGTCGGTGTTGAGCCAGCCTCTGTCGCCGACGAGTTCAGGCGCGCGAACCTTTGCTTGATATTTCATTTCGGACGAAAAAAGCGGTTTTGCCTGTATGGAAACACCGCTTAAAATAAAGATTAAAAATAAATAACTGATTACTGCTTTCATATTTTTTCTGGAAAATTACCAATTGACATTTCCTTCCTTCGACGTATCAATTTGGGCGAGTTCTACGCCTTCGTCGAAAAAGAAAATCTTCATTTGGTCAAACAAAAACTGGTGCGAATCCGGGTTTGAAACATCCAAACCAAAATGATTGATAAGCTGTTTTTGCTTTTCAACCCATTCCTTCCAGCAGTTTCCGCATATTTCCTGACCGACCTTCTGACCGAGTTCGGTCGGAATCGGCGCGTAGCCGAGCGGTTCGTTTTTTTGCCCGCAGCGAGCGCACTTAAATTTACTATCCGAAAATAAACCCATTTTATTCCTCCTGAATATATTCGTTAAATTGTGGAAAACAGTTTCGCATTAAGCGTTTGCCGCACGAATCGCCGCCAAAACTTCGTCATCTTTCGGACGAAACAAACTTAATGACTGAATTTGATAATGGCGAATCAAGCCTTTTTTATCAATCACGGCGACGGCACGCGCCGAGCGTCCGGGAAGCCACGAATTGACGTTGTATTTCCCGACAACTTCACCTTTTTCATCCGAAAGAAGTGTCAAAGGCAATGCATGTTTTTTCGCAAAATCTTTGTGCGACGCGGCGGAATCGGTTGAGATGCCGACGACTTCCGCGCCGGTTGCCGCGTAATCTTCCCAATTATCTCTGACGGAACACAATTGTTTCGTGCAAACCGGCGTGTTGTCGCCCGGATAAAAAAGCAAAACAACCGTTTTCCCGTGCTGTTCTGATAATCTCCAATCGTTTCCGTCGCCGTCTTTTAACGTAAAATCGGGCGCGTTATCTCCAACTTTCATACTTCATTGATAATCTCTGATATCTTTAAAGGGCTTTTCCGTATCGGTAAAATCGGGGCGATAATAGTGCGAAGCTGATTCGTATTCCTGCATAAAACCTTCTTCCATTTCCAAATCTTCAAGCAGCGAAACAACATTAAACCATTCCTTTTCACTGATTCGACGCGACAGCAAAATATAACGCGAATCGGTTGCGGCTTTGTTCGTCGCGTAATACTGCGACATCAGAGAAACGGCAACTTTTGACGATAATTCTTCTTTTATCCAGCGCAGATTTTCTTCTATTCCCGCCAAATCGTTCGGTAAAACAAGCAAGCGAATCAACAAACCTTTTTGCAAAAGACCGTTTTCATCAAAAACTAATGTATCACCCGTCTGTCGAAACATTTCCTTTATCGCCTCACGCGCAAAAGTTTTATAGCCGCGCACTTTTGAATAAACAAAACCTTCCACGTCATCGGCATATTTCAAATCAGGTAAATAAACGTCAACAATTCCGTCGAGCAATTTCAAAACTTCAACCGAATCATAAGCGTTTGTATTATAAACAATCGGCAAACTCAAACCGTTTTCGGCGGCAATCAAAATCGCCCGAGCCATCTGCGGCGCAAAATGCGTCGGCGAAACGAAGCCGATATTATGACAGCCTCGCGCTTGTAATTCCAGCATCATTTCCGCAAGGCGTTCGTGCGTTATTTCATTTTTCTTTTGCTCTTTCCAAGTCTGCGAGATTTGATAATTCTGACAATAGACGCAGCGCAGATTACAGTTGCCGAAAAATATATTTCCCGCGCCGTTTGTACCTGACAAACAAGGTTCTTCGCCGAAATGCGCCGTGTAACTCGACACAATCGGAAGCCGTCCCGAATAACACGCGGCGATTTCGTCCCGCAAGCGATTGTTTCCGCAATCCTTCGGACAAACGACGCACGATTCGAGCAGATTTTCGAGCTGCTCAACTCTCTTCTTCAGTTCGCCCGTTTCCAAGAGTTTCGTGAATTTTGGTTTTAAATTTTCTTCCGAAAGCATTGTGGTTGTATTTGTTGATGATATTTTCCGGGGCAACCGTCCGCGCGACTTCCCAGGTGAAATCCATTTCGGCATTGACCGTAGCGGTTGCCATTCTGGTTTCGCGCAGCATCAAAATACTGCCGTAAAATAAAAATAAAATGCCGACGATACCGATTGGAATCGGGATAAGGCGATAAACGCCGACGATTCCGACCAAGCCGATTGAAACGCTCGTCAAAATAAAAAGACACAAACCATAATAAAACGCGCCCATCGCACGCTGCAAAATCCGCGAGCGGCTCGTAACTTTGTCGAGCAGATTCACAATCGTTTCAAGTCGCCGGTCGTATAGCGGAATGCTGTTTTTATCTTCAGTCGTAATCAATTCGGCAAGTCGCTGCTCCAAATCGCGCACGCGGTCAACCACGCGACCGAGCCGTGTCGAAGTCGATAGAACCAATGAACCCGTCGCTGAAATCAGCAGCGCGGGCGTAATCATCGCTGTCAGAAATTCGATGGTAATCTGGAGCGCATTGGGATTTAAAGATACTACTTCACTCGCCATAACAAAATTTATCTTAACCGAAAGACGCAAAGACGCGAAGACTCAAAATTTTAAAAACTAAATATTTTCTTTGCGCCCTTGCGTCTTTGCGCCTTTCGGTTAAAAAATAAATGTTATGAGTAACAACCTGCAAAAGCAAGGAACTATCGTTTCCTTGCGGCACGAAAGCAAAGTTTTACAAAATAACCCGCTTGGCGATAAACATATCCGCGACGTAATTGTTTATCTTCCACCAAATTATGAAAGCAAAGCTGAAAATTGGTTTCCTGTCGTCTATTGCTTAACCGGATTTACCGGACGCGGCAAAATGCTGCTCAACGACAACGCTTTCGCGCCGAATCTGGCGCAGCGATTGGACAATTTGATTGCGGAAAATAAAATCAAACCGATGATTGTCGTAATGCCCGATTGTTTTACATATTACGGCGGCTCGCAGTATATCAATTCGAGCGCGACGGGAAATTACGAAGATTATTTGACGACGGAAATCGTGCCTTTTGTTGACGAAAACTTCCGCACGATAAACGATAAAAATTCACGCGCCGTAATGGGAAAATCTTCGGGTGGTTACGGCGCTTTGATAATGGCGATGCGTCATTCAAACATTTTCGGTCTTGCTTGTTCGACGAGCGGCGACGCTTATTTTGAGCTTTGTTATTTGCCCGACATTCCGAAAGCGTTTCGCGCAATTCGCGGAAACCCGAAAGCGTTTATGGAAAAATTCTGGCGCGAAGAAAAGAAAGGCAAAGACGATTTTCCCGCCTTAAATATAATCGGAATGAGCGCGTGCTACTCGCCGAACAAAGATTCGGAAATCGGTTTTGATTTACCGTTTGATTTGGAAACGGGCGAGATTCAAGCAGATGTTTGGAAGCGTTGGCTTGAACACGACCCGACTCGTTTAATCAAAAAACACGCTGAAGATTTGAAAAATTTGAAATTGCTTTATATTGACGCGGGAACGCGCGATGAATTCGCTCTGGATTTAGGCGCGAGAATTTTGTGTAAAAGATTAAAGGACTTTGACGTTCCGTTCATTCACGAAGAATTTGATGACGGGCATATGCAAATCAGTTATCGCCAGAATCGTTCGCTCGAATTAATTTCACAAAACCTTAAAGAATAATTGTCCACAGATGAACACAGATAAACACGGACAAGAAAATACAGCGCAAGATTAACCGTAATGATTCATTTTGTTCTTCTTGGATTTATCTGTGTCCATCTATGTTTATCTGTGGATAAAATTTCTTTGACAGCAAAGTTTATAGCAAATCTTCAATAATTTTGACGATTCTCCGCAAACCTTCCGCGTCCGTTTCGCTGAAATCATCGAGTTTGTCGCTGTCAACATCCAAAACCATCACCACGTCTCCATCTTTATCGAAAACCGGCAAAACAATTTCCGATTTTGACGCGCTGCTGCAAGCGATGTGTCCGGGAAATTCTTCGACATTCGGCACAATTACAATTTGTTTTGTCGTGTAAGAATGCCCGCAAACGCCTTTGTCAAAATCAATTCTAGTGCAGGCGATTGTGCCTTGAAACGCGCTCAAGACAAGTTGACTTTCCTTTTTTACATAAAACCCGACCCAAAAAAATCCGAACGCCTCTTTTAGGGCGGCGGTAATGTTCGCTAAATTTGCGACTAAATCCGTTTCTCCTTCGACAAGTGCGGAGATTTGCGGCGCGAGTTCGTCGTAAATCTTTTCCCTGTCCGCCGTTTTCGGAACAAATAAACTTTCAGCCATATTCCTCAAGTTTAACACGGCAAATTTCAAAACTTCCACAGACGATTTTCTATAAACAAAAATTTATCTTCTTAATTTTTGCCTGGCACTTATTTTGCATCAGCCAAATTTCACAAGTTATTCAAAAGGAAAATCTTCAAGGTGGAAAACAAAGGCAAAGGCGGATTTTGGTTGGCGACCGCTGTCGGTATCGGCGCAGTTACGGCTTATACATTTTTGGGAAAAAAGCGTTCAAAATATGACTTTCAAGACAAGGTTGTTTTGATAACCGGCGGTTCGCGCGGTCTTGGACTTGTGCTTGCGCGAACCTTTGCGCGTGAAGGCGCGAAAATCGCTGTTTGTGCGAGAAACGCGGAAGAATTGGCACGGGCAAAAGAAGATTTGCAAAGTCGCGGCGCGGAAGTTTTTGAGACGGTTTGTGATGTCCGAAATCAATCCGAAGTCAACCGGATGATTGACGCGGTTTGTAATCATTACGGACAGATTGATGTTTTGATAAACAACGCGGGCGTGATTCAAGTCGGACCTTTAGAAGTGCAGACGCAAAAGGATTTTGAAGACGCGATGGCAGTTCATTTTTGGGCGGCGTATTACACGATGAGCGCGGCAATACCGAAAATGCGCGAGCAAGGCGCGGGAAAAATCGTCAACATTTCTTCAATCGGCGGGAAAATCAGCGTTCCGCATCTCGCGCCTTATTGCGCCAGCAAATTCGCGCTCGTCGGACTTTCCGGCGCAATGCGTGCGGAACTTGCCAAAGACAATATCCAGGTAACAACGGTTTGTCCCGGACTAATGCGAACGGGAAGCCACGTCAACGCCGTTTTCAAAGGACAAAACGAAAAAGAGTTTGCCTGGTTCAGCATCGGCAACGCTTTGCCCGTTAGTTCAATCAGCGCGGAAACGGCGGCGAGGCAAATCGTCGAAGCGTGTCGGCGCGGCGATGCCGAATTAATCATTTCGATTCAAGCCCAATTCGCAACAAAGATGAATGTTTTGTTTCCCGAATTAGTCGCTGAAATTTCGGGACTTGTCAATTGGCTTTTACCGTCGGCGGGCGGAATCGGCGAAAATTATGCTTTGGGAAAGGATAGCGCGTCTTTCGCTTCGCCTTCATTTTTAACGGCGCGACTCGATAAAGAATCTTATCGAAACAATGAATTAAAACCGAGCGAGAAAATCGCTCAATAAACAAGCAAGGGAGAATCTTATGAAAAACAATAATCAGGAAAAATCATTGACGGATATTTTAACTAATACGAATACCAATGTGGGCGACGCTGAAAGAGTCGTATCGGCAGTCGGCGGCGGCGCGCTTTTGGCTTACGGCTTAAAACGCGGCGACACTTTAGGGATTGCGCTCGCCGTTCTGGGCGGCGGTTTGGCTTTGCGCGGCGCAACCGGACATTGCCAGGTTTATGACGCGATGGATGTTGACAGGAGTGATTCGGAAGGGAAAAACGCCATATATTCAAAAGGCAGGTCGGGCAAAATCCACGTTAAAAAGAGCATTACGATAAATAAATCAACTTCAGAAATTTATAATTTCTGGCGTGATTTTGAAAACTTACCACAATTTATGAATCATCTGGAATCAGTCAAAAACATTGACAACAAACGCTCGCACTGGGTTGCCAAAGCACCGCTCGGCACGACGGTCGAATGGGACGCGGAAATTACCAGCGAACACGAGAACGAGCGTATCGGTTGGCGTTCAGTTGAAAATTCTGAGATTCCGAATTCGGGCGTAGTCGAATTTCTGCCGACTTCGACGCGCGGCACGGAAGTGAAAGTTACTTTAACGTATGAACCGCCAGCCGGATATTTAGGCTCATTGGTTGCCAAACTTTTCGGCGAAGAGCCAAGCCAGCAAGTTGCCGAAGATCTGCGCCGTTTCAAAAGTTTGATGGAAGCCGGAATGATTATGAAAGTCGAAGGTCAGCCTTCGGGACGCGCGCCGCAAGCGAAGGAAGCAAGTGCATAGAACATTTTAGGGATGGGAACGGATAGGACTGAAAAAACGGATTAATATGGGTTTACGACTTTAAAAAATTGATTTGAGAATCTGTTTTAATCAGCTTTTTCCGTTTAATCCGTGTCCTATTTCTTATCTGCAATAACAAGGGAGAAATTTTATGAAAGCAGTTTGTTGGTATGGAAAACACGATGTCAGAGTAATGAACGTTCCAGACCCGAAAATTCTTAACGACCGAGATGCAATTATCAAAGTTACGACGACCGCGATTTGCGGCTCGGATTTGCATCTTTACAACGGTTATATTCCGACAATGGAGGAAGGCGATATTCTCGGACACGAGTTTATGGGCGAAGTCGTCGAAGTCGGCGCGGACGTGAAAAATTTGCAGAAAGGCGACCGCGTGGTTGTGCCTTTTACGATTGCGTGCGGCAATTGTTTTTTCTGTCAACGCGATTTGTGGTCGGCTTGCGATAACTCGAATCCGACACCGGAAACCGTCGAAGCGCTTTACGGTTATTCAGGTTCGGGACTTTTCGGATACTCGCATATGATGGGCGGATTTGCGGGCGGGCAAGCCGAATATGTGCGTGTTCCGTATGCCGATGTCGGACCGCTGAAAATTCCTGATTCGCTCGAAGATGAACAGGTTTTGTTTCTTTCGGACATTTTCCCGACCGGGTATATGGCGGCGGAAAATTGCGACATTCACGCGGGCGACACGGTTGCGGTCTGGGGCTGCGGACCTGTCGGGCAATTTGCAATCAAAAGCGCGTTTATGCTTGGAGCGGAAAAAGTCATCGCCATTGACCACATTCCGGCGCGTCTTCAGGAAGCCGAAAGCGCAAACGAAAATCTGATGACCATAAATTTTGACGACGTTGAAGTCTATGACAAGTTGAAGGATTTGACCGGCGGGCGCGGACCCGATTCTTGTATTGATGCCGTCGGACTCGAATCGCACGGAACTTCACCGGACGCGATTCTCGACCGCGTGAAAGCCGCCGTTTATCTGGCGACCGACCGTCCGCACGCCCTTCGCCAGGCGATTTACTGTTGTCGCAAAGGCGGAACGGTTTCAGTGCCGGGCGTTTACGGCGGATTTCTCGACAAGTTTCCGATGGGCGCGGCTTTCGGCAAAGGTTTGACCTTCAAAATGGGACAGACAAATATGCACAAATATATGCCGAAACTTCTCTCCGCAATCGAAGAAGGCAAAATTGACCCGACCTTTGTTATTTCGCACCGTTTGAAATTGAGCGAAGCACCGATGGCTTACGATAAGTTTAATACGGAAAAAAACACTTGGCGCAAAATCGTCCTAAAACCTTAATGTCAGCAAAAATTAAATCACCCGCCGAATTACTTGAACTTGCGATTGGCTACCAGAAATCGCAAGTTCTTTTTGCGCTGGTCGAATTTGAAATACCGAAAATTCTTCACGAAAAAAATCTTGCTGCTGATGATTTGGCTGAAAAACTCAAAATTCATCCGCTTGCGATGGAAAGATTTCTTAACGCTGCGGTCGCGGTTGGTTTGTTGGAAAGAGAAAAGGGAAATTACCGAAATTCTGCTTTGACCGATTACTTTCTCGTCAAAGGCAGCGAATTTTTCCTCGGCGGGCAAATCAAACGCTACAAAAATCGTTCATATCCGCTTTGGGCTGAATTGCCTGAAAAATTAAAGACTTGGAAATACGGCGAAAGCAACTCCGAAACGCCTGAAACGGAAGACCAAGGCGCGGAATCAATGGCGGAACAGCACAATCTCGCGCTTTTACACGGACGCGCTCTGGGGAAAAACTTTGATTTTTCAAAGTATAAAAATCTGCTCGATTTGGGCGGCGGAACAGGCGCGATGTCAATCGGTTTGTGCGAAACTTACCCGAAACTCAAAGCGACAGTTTTTGATTTGTCCGAAAATATTGAAAAAGCCGACGAGTTTATTTCCAAAAGCAAATTGCAATCGAAAGTTAAAACAATCGGCGGCGATATTGTAAAAGACAAGTTGCCAAAAGATTTTGATGTTGTTTTGCTGGCAAATCTGCTCTCGGTTTTCGATGCGGAAACGAATAAAAAACTTTTCTCGCGCATTTATAAAATGCTTCGCAAAGACGGCGTTTGCATTGTCAGCGGCTGGGTTTTGGATAAAAATCGTTTGAGTCCTGAAATCTCGATACTGTTTTGTTTGGAAGATATTTGCTGGAATTCCTCTGATGTCGAGAGAAGTTTTGATGTTTATGAATCCTGGTTAAAAAAAGCCGGTTTCAAGAAAATCGAATTTAAAACTTATCTCGAACCGACGCGGATGATTTGCGCGTATAAATAAAAACATAACAAAGCCAAAAAACTTTTCGCTTTCTTTATTGGCTTTTCCCTAAAATTTTGGCTCGTGATAACATTTGCTGTTCACTGCTATTAGGTAAATCTAAAATCAAGTGAGAAGTTAGTTTAATTTTTCTATTAAAAAAACAATGGACAAATTTTTGATTCGAGGCGGAAATCCGCTCAAGGGAAAAGTTGAAATCAGCGGCGCGAAAAATTCCGCTCTTCCGTGTTTGGCGGCGACACTTTTGTCGGCGGAAACCGTTACGCTGCACAATGTTCCGTATGTCAAAGATTTGATTACGCAGCGTCGCCTGCTTGAAGATTTGGGCGCAACCGTTCTCACGCCGGAACTCCGCACGCACAAAGTTTCCGCCGCCAACGTCGAAATTTTTGAAGCACCTTACGAACTCGTCAAAACGATGCGGGCGAGCGTCTTGGCTTTAGGACCGTTGTTGGCAAGATTCGGTCAAGCAAAAGTCTCGCTTCCCGGCGGCTGCGCTATCGGAACACGTCCGATTGATTTGCATCTAAAAGCGTTTGAGCAATTAGGCGCGACCGTTTCGCTCGAATCAGGCGATGTCGTGGCGCGCGCGCCGAAAGGAAGACTCGTCGGCGCGGATGTTTATTTCGATAAAATTACTGTTACCGGAACGGAAAACGTAATGATGGCGGCGGTTCTGGCAAAGGGAAAAACGACGATTCACAACGCCGCGCGCGAGCCGGAAATCGAAGATTTAGCCGAGCTTTTAAACAAAATGAGCGCGCGAATCAAAGGCGCGGGAACTGAGCGGATCGAAATCGAAGGCGTGGAAAATCTCGGCGGCGCGGAACACACGATTATTCCAGACCGCATCGAAACCGGAACTTTTATCATTGCCGCCGCCATCACAAACGGCGAACTCGAAATAAAGAATTGTCGTCCCGAACATCTCAAAGCGGTTATCGGAAAACTGCGCGAAGCCGGCGTTGAGATTGAAGAACTAAATCAAAGCACGCTGTCCGTCAAATGCTCCGACAAAGGTTTGCGTTCAAAAGATGTAACGACCGAGCCACATCCCGATTTTCCGACCGATATGCAGGCGCAATATATGGCTTTGATGACGCAAGCCACAGGCGAGGCAAATATCGTGGAAACGATTTTTGAAAACCGTTTTATGCACGCTTCGGAACTTATGCGGATGGGCGCGGAAATTCACATCGCGGGAAACGCGGCGACGGTTCGCGGCAAAACAAAATTAATGGGTGCGCCGGTTCAGGCTTCCGATTTGCGAGCGTCGGCTTCGCTGGTTTTAGCCGGACTCGCGGCGCAAGGCGAAACCGTCGTTGACCGCGTTTATCACATTGACCGCGGTTACGAAACCATCGTCAAAAAACTTCGCAAAATCGGCGCGAAAATCGAGCGAGTTTCCGATAATTTGGCGCAAGCGACCGAAGTTTGATTTTGATTGTTTGTTAGAAGCTAACTCAAAAATAAGACGCTGTTTTTGAAAGCGTCTTGTATTGCGGAAATAAAATTCTCGCTTTTTACTTTTTCAGTTTTTGCTGTGCTTTGTTCAATCTGCGCGTTTGTGATTTAATAAATCTTTCCTATGAACGAAAATTGTTTGTTTTGCAAAATTATTGCAGGTGAGATTCCGTCCGCCAAAGTTTATGAAGACGAAACTTGCGTTGCTTTCAGCGACATCAGCCCGCAAGCACCGACGCACATTTTAATCATTCCGCGCGAGCATATCGATTCTTTGGATAAAGCGGAAAAATCGAATAAGGAAACGCTCGGACATCTGCTGCTTACGGCGGCTGAAATCGCCCGCGAAAAAGGCTTTGCCGAAGACGGTTATCGAACGGTTATCAATACGAATTCCGACGGCGGGCAAACCGTTTTTCACCTTCACGTTCACCTGCTCGGCGGGCGACCGTTCGTATTTCCACCGGGTTAAATTCGATAAAGAAAGATTTTCTCAGTCGAAAAAATCAAGAATTGTTTCAAGAAGGCGTTATGAAAAAAGTTTTTATACTTGTAATTTTAGTTTCAATTTTAAGTGTCGGCTGCTCGAAGAATGATTTATCAAGCGATTCAAATTTAGCGAACGCGAACCTGCAATCTGCCTTAGATACGGAAACGAATCAGGAAATTGTCGCCAAACCGGCAGACACTCCGCTGCCTGTTTTTACTGACGCTAATGAGGCTTTAGCCGAAGGCGATAAACTTTTTGACACGAGCGATAACGAAAAAGCCGTCGAGGCTTACCGACAAGCGGTTAAATTAAATCCCGATTTTGCCGAAGCATATTTCAAACTCGGAATGGCTTATTCACAGCTTGAAATTGAGCAAAAAGATGCGGGAGTTTTGACGGAAGATGAACCGACTCCGGCAAAAAAAGGAAAAAAGGACATTCCGAAACTTAGCGAATCGGATAAAGCGTTTGAAAATGCGGTCAAGGCTTATAAAAAAATTCTGGCGAAAAATCCAAAGGATGATGTCGCACAGTTTAATCTCGGACGCGCTTACAACAAGCTCAATCAAGATACGGACGCGCAAAAAGCATTGACTCAAGCCGTTAAGCTCAAACCGGAAGACGGGCAGTATCAAACTGAACTCGGCGCGATTTTGATAAAACTCGCGCAGTATCAGGAAGCCGTCGCCGCGCTGAAGAAAGCCGTCGCTATTGACGCGGACAATCTGCAAGCCCAAGACCTTCTCGAAAAAGCCCAAGCCGGACGCAAGCGGATTGATTTCGGCATCAAACCGAAACCGCAAGCCGCGCCTCAGCCAGAACAAGTTAAACCACGCGGAACTGCGAAGCCGCGCGTAACTTCTAAACCTAAAGATGAATCAACGCCCGAAATAAAAAATACTAATCAATAGATTCAAGCCGACAAATTAAAAAATCATAATCTGTCGGCTTTTTTGCGTATCTTAAAAACACACACCTGTTTTTTCATGTATCAACTTGACAATAATTGGAAAAGTCGAGAACTTAAAGTCGAGAGTTGAAAATTACAACTAATTATCGACAACCAACCGCAGATTTTTATGAAAATCGAAATCGAAAGTTCGCAAACCTTCCCGCTCGAAAGAAAAATCAAAATGCACGAAGCGCGTGAAGCTATAATTGACCGGCTCGCGCGTGATTTGCCGACGAACATTGACCTCGAAAGATTTTTAAATGTCGTCGTTTCGGAAATCGGGCGAATGATGCAGGCTGACCGCTGCGATGTTTTGCAGCTTACACCCGAAAGCGAGCTTCGCATCAGCCACGAATGGCGGGTGTCCGAAGACATTCCGTCGAGCGAAGGCACGGCGATTCCGATTGACACGGAAAAACTTTCCGAACGCTTCGACATTACCAAACCGATTCGCATCAACGATACTTCAAAAGCAAAAGACGCGACCGTTAGATTTTTTGCAAAAGCATTAGAAACACAATCATTGTTAATCATCCCGATTATTTTGAGCGGTAAAGTCCTGGGACTTCTCGGACTTCACGATACGCACGCGCCGCGCGAATGGCTTGACGAAGAAGTTTCGTTTCTCGAATCAATCGCCCGCCAGCTTGCCATCGGTTATCAATATACGAGCCTCTATGTCGCGCAGGAGCAGGAATCTAAAAGCACCAACGCGCTGCTTGAGATTGCCAACACGCTCAATTCGCATTCTGATTTCGGTATCGTTTCGTCAAAGGTTTTGGAACGCGCCATCAATCTCGTCGGCGCGGATTACGGCGCGCTCGGCGTGCTTGACCAGACGGAAAAAAAAATCTCGCTCGCTTCATTTAAATCCGCGCCGGATGTTGAGCCGAACGCCGTTTTAGAAATGATTCAGCAACACGGGCAATCGCTCGACATTGAACCGTTTCCGGCAATCGGCGACATTTTGCGCGACGGCAAAACTTTGCGTCTCGTCGACAAACAATTGCCGCTTGCGATTCGTCTGGTTTTTAACTCGCAGCTTGGCGGAAAAGCCGCGTTGGTCGCGCCTGTCAGAGTTGGCGGTCAGGCGTTCGGGCTGCTCGGTTTTGTCTGGAGCGAAGAACGTGAGCAAGGATTTGAAAATCACGAAGTCGCGCTCGTCGAAGGCATTGCCGACCAAATCGGAACGGCGCTCGAACGCGACCAGCTTTCAGCCGAAATAATGCGCTTGAAAAGCGAGCTTCACGAGCGGCACACGAGCCAAATTATCGGACAGGCAAAACCGATTCGACGTGCCATTGAACTCGCGCTGAACGTCGCCGACACGAACACGACCGTTTTGATTCAAGGTGAATCGGGAACGGGAAAGGAATTACTGGCGAATTTGATTCATTACAATTCGGGACGCGAAAATCAGTCGTATGTCAAAATAAACTGCGGCGCGATTCCCGAATCTCTGCTCGAATCCGACCTTTTCGGACACGAAAAAGGCGCGTTCACCGACGCGCGAACTCAAAGACAAGGACGTTTTGAAGAAGCGAGCGGCGGAACGCTTTTTCTTGATGAAATCGGTGAGATGAGTTTGTCAGCGCAAGTAAAATTGCTTCGTGTTTTGCAGGACGGCGAATTCGCGCGCGTCGGCGGCAAGGAAGTTTTAAAGACCGACGCGCGGGTAATTGCCGCGTCAAACATTGACCTTGAAAAAGCCGTCGAAGAAGGGAAGTTTCGCAAAGATTTGTTTTATCGCCTCTCGGTTTTCCCGATTGTCGTGCCGCCGCTTCGGACTCGTCCCGAAGACATCCACCTGCTCGTTTTTCATTTTCTCGAACTTCATAAGGAAAAAACCGGACGATTTGTTTCGGGAATTTCCAAAGACGCGCTTCGCGCGCTGGTTAATTATGAATGGACGGGAAACGTGCGCGAACTTGAAAACGCCGTCGAACGCGCCGTCATTATTGCATCAGGACGACAAATCGAATTGGACGATTTGCCTGAAGCCATCAGCCACAAAGCGTTTGAAATTCACGCGCAGGCAAAGCAGGAACGGCTTCGCGCGGCTAACGAAGGCAATTCCATCGGTATCGAAATCGAGCTTCCGACGGGGATGCGCGAAGTCGAAAAGCAGGTTATTGAAGCAACGCTCGATTATACCGGCGGCGATAAATCACGCGCTTCACGTCTTTTGAACATCGGTAGAAAAACGCTGTATCGAAAATTGGAGCAGTATGGAACCGGAAAAAAATCCTCTGGTATTTGATAATTTATTCGCAAAAAACGATGACTTTTCTGTTCAAATACGCTATTTTAATTGGTAGGAATTAGACAAATCACAAAGAAATTTCCCTTGCCGGAGTATTAGCAATGAAAAAAATATTCTTCTGCTTTTCGCTTTTTCTCTCGTTTATATTAGCGTTTTCGCTTTCGACATTTGCCCAAACTCCAAAACCGACTCAAACTCCGCCGATTGAAGATGACGGCGAAGTTGTAAAAATCACAACCACGCTGATTCAGCTCGATGTAGTTGTTACCGACAAAAAAGGTAATCAAGTAACGGATTTAAAACCTGAAGATTTTGAAATTTATGAGAACGGTAAAAAACAGGACATCACAAATCTTTCCTATATTTCTTCAAATTCGGCAAAACAGCCGATTGATGGAACTCAGCCGGGTTCCAAAAAAAATGATAAACTTTCCGCGCCGATTCCGCCGGTAAAACTCAAGCCCGAACAAATCCGGCGCACTTATGCGATGGTTGTCGATGATTTAGGACTTTCGTTTGAAAATGTTTCGACGGTCAAGTATACCTTGAAAAAGTTTGTCAACGAGCAGATGCAGCCGGGCGATTTGGTAGCGATTATCCGCACGGGCAGCGGTATCGGGGCGTTGCAGTCTTTTACATCGGACAAACGGCAACTTTTCTCCGCCATCGAAAAAATAAAGTGGAATCCGCAGGGCAGAGGTAGCGTGAATGCTTTTAATGCTGTCGCGCCACCGCTGGCAGGCGGTCGTGATGAAAATAAAAATAAGGAAGACGAAAAATCCGGGCAGAATGCGATTGATTTTAGAAACGAAAACTTTACTGTCGGAACGCTCGGTGCTTTGCGATACGTGATTCGCGGAATGAAGGAACTGCCCGGACGAAAATCCGTGTTGCTTTTTTCCGAAGGCTTTCAGACGTATTCAGAAGAAAACGGAATGAAGACTCCTACCCGGATACTAAGCGGAATGAGGGTTTTAGCAGATTTGGCGAACCGCTCTTCAGTAGTTATTTACACACTTGACCCGCGAGGCTTGGAAAATCCATACGGTTTAAAAGGCGAAGACAATACTTTCACGATGACCGAAGCGGCAATTGAAGGACAGCAGCGAAGCCGCGAACGTAAACTTTTTGAAACACAAGACAGTCTGCGTTTTTTGGCGGAAGAAACAGGCGGAAAGGCTTACGTTAATCAAAACCGGCTTGATATCGGTTTGCGAAAAGCGGTCGAAGACCAGAGCGGTTATTACCTCGTCGGTTATCAACCTGATTCCGATACGTTCGACCCGAAAAAAAATAAATTTAACAAATTCATCGTCAAAGTAAAACGCGCTAATCTGGAAGTTCGGTATCGAAGCGGATTTTTCGGCGTGACCGATGAACAGATAGCGCAAATCAAACCGTCTTCTCCGACACAGCAAATTTATCACGCCCTGACCTCGCCGTTTAATAACGGCGGCGTTTCCTTATATTTGAACACGGTTTTCGGCGATGACCCGAAATACGGCACGTTCATTCGTTCTTTAATTTATGTGGACGGCAAAGACATCGCCTTTATCAAGGAAGCCGACGGAAGACGAATGGCAAAATTTGATGTTCTCGCTATGACTTTCGGCGACAACGGCGCGCCGATTGACCAGTTTGCAAAAAGTTTTACGATGCAGGTGAACGAGGAAACTTACCAAAAAATTCTGGCAAAAGGCTTTATCTACAACATTCCCGTTCCGATAAAAAAAGCCGGCGCGTATCAATTCCGCATTGCCCTGCGCGATTCAAACTCGGAAAAAATCGGCTCGGCTTCACAGTTTGTCGAAGTTCCGAATCTGAAAAAGAAGAATCTCACTTTGTCCGGCATACTTCTTGATAATTTTACGCTTGCCGAATGGCGAAAAATATCGCTCGGCGCAAATACTGTTTCCGCCGGCAAAGAAGACGAAGAAAACGACGGCGACATTGATACGGCGGTGCGCCGTTACAGGCGCGGAACGGTTTTGCGTTACGGCTACATAATTTACAACGCCAAAACGCCCGCGCCGCAAATTCAGGTTCAAACGAAACTTTTCCGCGACGGCAAACTTTTTTTGGAAAGCGAGTCGAGTTCGCTCGCTATAAGTGGACAAGCTGATTTAAGGCAAATTCAAGATTCAAATACGATTACGCTCGGAAATGATTTAAAGACAGGAAGTTATGTGCTGCAGGTCGTTGTCAGAGATACGCTTGCCAATAAAGCAGCATCTCAATGGATTGATTTTGAAATTGTCGAATAAATTACGAATTTTAATTTCTAATCCCAAATCGCTTGGCTTTTAACGCAAAACGATTTGGGACTTTTTGCGTTTGAAATTACACTTATAAATTATTTCGAGAAACGGATAAAATTTTGGATATTATAGTCGGCACGGCGGGACATATTGACCACGGAAAAACCGCGCTGGTTAAGGCTTTAACCGGAGTTGATGCCGACCGTTTGCCGGAGGAAAAACGGCGCGGGATTACGATTGATATTGGTTTTGCCGAACTTGATTTGGGCGCGGTGCGCATTGGTTTTGTTGACGTTCCCGGACACGAAAAGTTTGTCAAAAATATGCTGGCGGGCGCGAGCGGAATTGATTTGGTCGCGCTCGTTATAGCCGCCGACGCGGGCGTGATGCCGCAGACGCGCGAGCATTTTGAAATTTGCCGTTTGCTCGAAACGAAAAGCGGTTTAATCGTTTTAACGAAAACCGATTTGATTGACGAAGAACTGCTCGAACTCGTCAAACTCGAAGCCGCCGAACTCGTCGAAAATTCGTTTTTGGAAAACGCTCCCGTGATTGCTGTCAGCGCGAAAACCGGCGACCGAATCGCGGAGCTAAAACAAATTTTACAAAAACTTGCTCTAAAAATTCCCGCCCGAAAAAATGAAACCGTCGCCCGTCTTCCGGTTGACCGAAGTTTTTCCGTCAAAGGTTTTGGCGCGGTTGTAACGGGAACGCTCATTTCCGGCGAGATAAACGAAGCATCCGAAATGGAAATTTTACCAATCGGAAAAAAAGTGCGCGTGCGCGGGCTTCAAACTCACGGGAAATCCGTAAAAACTGTTCACACCGGGCAACGCGCGGCGGTCAATCTCGGCGGAATCGAACACGCGGAACTTGAAAGAGGAATGATTTTGACAGCCGCGAATGTTTTGCGTCCGACGCAGATTTTCGATGCGCAAATCGAAGTTTTGAAGGATGCGAAACGCAGCTTAAAATCGCGCCAGCGTGTCCGCGTTCACATCGGAACTCTGGAAGCATTGGCGCGTGTTCAAGTTCTAAACCAGGCAAATGAAATCGCGCAAGGCGAAAAGGATTTTGTTCAAATCAGACTTGAAATGCCGGTTGTCGCAATTCCGAATGAGAGATTTATCGTTCGTTCATATTCGCCGCAAATCACGATTGCCGGCGGAAAAATTCTTGATGCTCTGGCAATCAAACATCGGCGAAAGGATGTCGAAAACGCCAGAAAATATTTAACTAATTTAATCGAAGCCGAAATTGAGAATGACAAAGCAAAACAAATAAAACTATTTCTTGAAACGGCAAATGAAAGCGGTTTGACCATTGCGGATTTGCAGGCGCGAACAGGTTGGCGCGATGAAATTTTGCGAAAAGCAATGGTGAAAAATGTCGAAAAAAAAGCGATTATCGAAGCCGAAACTTTTTACGTCGCGCGAACACCGTTTGAAAATCTGAAAACAAAAACGCTTGCGGAGATTGAAAATTATCACCGCCGCGAGCCGCTTTCGCGTGGAATACCGCGCGAAACTCTGCGCGAGAAAATCTTCTCGCATCTCGCGCCGGAAATGTTCAAAACAACGCTCATTCGTTTGGAGAAAGACGGCAAAATTTCCGCCGAAAAGGATTTTGTTCGCGCAAACTCTTACAACCGAGAGCTTTCTGCGGATGAAATGAGAGTGCGTGAAAGATTATTAAAAATTTATGCGGAAGCGAAATTGGAAGTTCCGACGCTTGAAAATACTCTGAACGAATCAACCGAAGGCACAAAAGTTTTGCGCGAACACGCCCGCAAAATTTTCCAGCTTTTATTAAATTCGGGCGAAATGGTTAAAGTAACCGAAGATTTTTATTTTTCAAAAAAAGCGATTGCCGAATTGATTGAAAAAGTTAAAAACTTTGCTTCAAAATCACCTGACCGTTTGATTGACGTTGCAACATTCAAAGCTATGGCAGGCGTTTCGCGCAAATACGCGATTCCGCTGCTCGAATACTTTGACCGCGAACGCATAACGCGCAGAGCAGTGGATAAAAGATTGATTTTGTAAAAATGAGAAAGTTTTTAACGGCAAAATGGCAAGATTTGATAATGGCGAACTATGAAATCGAGCCGAATCTATTGCATCAATTTGTCCCAAAAGGAACTAATCTTGATTTTCACGACAGTAAATGTTACGTGAGTCTCGTCGCGTTTAAGTTTTTGGATACAAAAGTTTTAGGCGTTCCAATTCCTTTTCATATTAATTTTGAAGAAGTTAATTTGCGCTTTTACGTCAAGCGCGAAACTACAAAAGAAATCAGGCGCGGCGTAGTTTTTATAAAAGAAATCGTTCCGCGAACGGCAATCGCTTTTGTTGCCCGCGCTTTTTACGGCGAACCTTACGAAACCTGGAAGATGAGCCACGCGCGAACCAAACACGAGCTTTCATACTTTTGGTCAAAAGCAGGCTGTAAAAATCGTGTTACGATTGAAGTAGGGAAAAATCTCGGCGTTCCCGAAGAAAATTCACACGGCGAATTTATCATCGAACATTATTGGGGCTATACGAAACGCGGCGAAAGTCGAACGGACGAATACAAAGTCGAGCATCCGAAATGGGAACTTTTTGAAGCAAACAATGTTTTGATTGACGTTGATTTTAACTTTACTTACGGTGAGCAATTTAGGTTCTTGTCCGACACTAAGCCGCAATCAATTTTACTGGCGAAAGGCTCAGAAGTTTCAGTTTATAAAGGTGAAATACTTAATTTATAATTTTTTATCCGCAACCAGAAAAAATCTAAAATCCAAAATTGAACTATGGCAATTATCGGCATCGTCGCAATCGCGCAAAATTACGCCATCGGCAGAGACGGAAAATTGCCCTGGCATTATTCGGCTGATTTGAAGTTTTTCAAACAAACAACGCTGAATCACGCCGTTGTAATGGGCTTTAATACCTGGAAATCAATCGGCAAGCCTTTGCCACAACGCTTGAACATAGTTTTGAGCCGTTCCTCAAATTTAGAAAGCCAGCCGACTGTTTTGCTTTTGCGAAGCACGGATGAAGTTTTGAGTCTGGCAAATTATCTAAACTGTGATTTGTTCGTCATCGGCGGCGCGAAAACTTATGAAAACTTCGCGGACGCGGTTGACGAATGGATTGTAACGGAAGTTCCCGAAACGGATGAGAATGCCGATACGTTTATGCCGAAAGATTTTTTAGATAACTTTAAAGTAAAAGAAACAAAAGAACTCGAAAACAATTTGCGCGTGAAAATTTACAATAGAATGTAATTTCGGTAATTTTTCGGCAACTCTTTTTTGTATCAAATGAAAGAAAGAGATTTAAGGCTTTCCCGGTTTGGTAAAGCCTTAAATATCGAGTTAGCTTTGCGAAAATTTTATTCCTGAGAATTTTTACTCGCGTTTTCCTTTTGTTTGTCGGTCAGCGCGATACCCATTTTTTCAAGCGTCAATTGATTGAGCGTTCCCGTAACTTTTAATCCGTTTTCCGATTGATATTTCCTCAAACCGTCGCGTGTTACATCGTCGAGTTTCCCGCTTTCCGTTACTTTCAGCATTTTCTGTGCCTGCAAAACTTGTTCTTTGCCGGCGCGAAAAATCGGCGCGCGTTTTTTGGTTTCGGTTGATTTGCCCATGTCGGTATTTGCAAAAGAACTCGGCGAAACAGGGATTTCCTTTTGTTTGTCGGTCAATTCGACATTCATTTTTTCGAGCGTCGCGCGATTTAATGTGCCGGTCGCTTTCAATCCGTTTTCCGATTGATATTTTTTAATCGCGGCGCGGGTTTCGTCGTTGAGTTTTCCGCTTTCGGCTACCTTCAGCATCTTTTGCGCTTGCGTAACTTGTTCTTTGTTAGAGCGGAAAATTTGTTTTTTTGGTTTTTCCGTAGTTGTCTGTGCGGTTGACGTTTTGCCGGCGGTGTCGGTTTGAGCGTTGATTGAAACGCCGACTAAAAGAAATACAGTCAAAAATAATAGAATCTTTCTCATAAATTTTCTCCTTGAGTTTTTAAGGTCTAGCGATTCGCAAATGAAGTTTCCCGAGTAACGCGAACAACAACTCCGCATCGTTTCCGAACCGCCGTTCAACAATTGTTTGTTTGCAGTAAGTATGTTTATAAATGGGGAATCTGTCAAGACTTTTTACAAATCAACCGCCAAACTGCCACGCCTTTATCGTTTCTACCGGATGAACGAGCATAATTATATTGATTAAAAGACTGTCCCGAATCGTTAAAATCAAGACAATTTCAACGAGCGCAAACAGTATAAGCGAACGCCAGAAGGCGAGTTTGTGAGCAACGAAAAAGCCAACCGCGCAGCTTACAATATCGCCAAACGAATTGGCAATCGAATCGCCGAAGTAATCGAGCGAAACGGTTGCGGCGCGGTAGCGTTCGATAATTGATTTGGAGTTTTCGAGGATTTCCCAGCCGGATTCAACCGAAACTGCTAAAAATAAAAGCCAAACGAGCGATAGACGGCTGCGAAAAATCAGAAATAACGCCGCGTAAAAAAGTAATCCGTGAAGAATGTGTGTGAAGCTATACGGGTCGAAAAGATGCTGCGAGCTATGCTTGCTCCAAGCGTCGCTTGACCATAAAAGTAACGGACTGTCCCACTTGCACCACCAAATTCTGCCTTGCAGTTGCAACACGAAAATCGTCAATAAAAAGACTGCCGACATCAAAACCCAAGGCACATAATCATTCCGAAAATCGAAATAGAACCGGCGGCTTTGATTGTTTGAATTGTTCAGCGTGAGTTGTTCGGCGGATTCCGTCATCGTCTTTAGTAAAGATTAAAGTCATACGGATTTTATTACGCTTTGTCGAATTTCACAAAAATTTTCGGATAAAAAATAAGGATTAACTTAACCGAGAAAATTACGTTAATCCTTTTTGGTTTTTACCAACGAAGAAATTATTCGGCAAAATCAACTTCGACTTCGTTTGGAATAATGCCCTTTTCAAAACCTTCTTTGAGCAGAAGTTGAACGGCTTCACGCCCGCGTGTTCCGTAGTCGAGCGTCAAATCATTAACCCACATCGCCACAAAACGGTCGGCGAGTTCCGGCGGCATATCTCGGGCAAACTGCATCGCGTAGGCGAGCGCGTCTTCGCGGTGGTCAAGCGAATACTTAATGCTTTTGTGAAGACAACTCGAAACTTTTCGCATCAAATCTTCGCCCAAATCACGCTTGATAACGTTTCCGCCCATCGGAAGCGGCAAGCCGGTTTTTTCAAACCACCATTCGCCCAAATCAAGAACTTTAGCCAACCCGATTTGTTTATAAAAAAGCTGTCCTTCGTGAATCAGAAGTCCTGCGTCGGCTTTGCCTTGCTGAACCGTTTCGATAATTTTATCAAACGGAACAACCGTGTATTCAAAATCCTGATTGTAAATTCTCAAAGCGAGAAACGCGCTCGTCATTTCGCCGGGAACAGCGATTTTCATATTCGGAATTTCTTCCGGTTTGCGCGGTTCGCGTGAAACGAGAATCGGTCCGTATTTATCGCCGATACTCGCGCCGTGCGGTAAAAGCGCGTATTTATCGGAAACATAAGCGTAAGCGTGAAAGCTGATTGCCGTTACGTCAAAAACGCCTTCTTTTGCGTCTTCATTTAAGGTTTGAATATCTTTCAGGGTGTGTTCAAATTTCAAACCGTCGGTTTCGAGTTTGTTCGTCGCCAAGCCGTAAAACATAAAAGCGTCGTCCGAATCGGGCGAATGCGCGACGGTGATTGTGGTTTTTTGCGGTTTTGCTTCCATAAATCAAATTTGTCCGTAGAAAATGTTGGTGTCGTATAAAATTTCTATTCTACCGTTTTCGGCGTGTTGTGCAAAAAGCGATTCAAGATTTTCGAGCATTTCAGAAAAGCGCAGATTTTCCGCCGTCGGCATATACGAAGCAGACAACATTCTGCCTTTCAAACCTTCAAAATCAACCGTCTGCACATTCGGAAAAGTTTTATATTCAAAATCGGTTTGAAAAAAATCCTGCAAAGTCTCTTTCGTTATATTTTCGTGCCGAACCGTTTCATAATCCGTGCCGAATTTGATTAGAAGCCGTTCATAATCGCGCAGAAAAGCAGTCGAATCAAGTTGCCGTTCGTTCCACATTAAAGCGATGAAACCTTTATCTCGCAAAATCCTTTTGAATTCGTTTCGCGTCTTTGCTCTGTCAAACCAGTGAAACGCCTGCGCCGCAACGACAAAATCAACGCTCTTATTTTCTAAATTCGTGTTTTCCGCTGTTCCGTTGATACTTTTGAAATTGGGAAAACCTTGAAGAAAGTTTTCCGCCGCTTCGCGCATCGCCGCATTCGGCTCGACACCGAAAACCGTGTTGCCGTTTTCCAGAAAAAGTTTCGCGGAAATTCCCGTGCCTGAACCGATGTCGGCAATCGTCGAATCGTTTTGCAGATTCATTTCGCCGCGAAACAAATCTAAAACTTGCTTCGGGTAAGTCGGACGATATTTAACGTAATTTTCGACGCGGTTTGAAAATCTTTCGACTGTTTCCATTTAATCACCTGCAACAAAAGTGGTCATTCTCCATTGGCTGTTTTTCCTTTCAAAACAGGCGCGGTAATCAATCGGACTGCGGACGAATTTCGCATTGACATAACCTTTCTTCCCGCCTAAAGTTTCAACTTTTAGCCAAATGTATTCGCCTTCTTTATTGTTATCGGCGACGGAATTTTCGTAATCAACTTTGACGACATTGTAAGACAACCGAACAACGGTTTTTGCTTTCAAATTGGGTCGTGCGCGTAGGTTCACGTTATTATCGAAAATCATTTGATATTCAAAGGCATCCAAATCGTCGGGAAACTGTTTGAAACTGTATGGAGCGCAAAAAAGATTGTTTCCTTCTTCTTTAAAAAAACTTCCACCGTTTGTCAGCACAATCAATAATTCATCCCAAAGCTCGCTTGCCGGACTGTCAATTTTCCACATTTCCTTAAACTCTTTGATTCCTCCGTCGCCGCCGAAACTGTTTAAGATAGCCGGATCGAGAATGCCGACAACATATTTAACGTCGCGCCTCTTAACCGCTTCGATTAGTTTTTCTCGAAAGGCTTTAAACGAAGCGTCCGTTTTGCCTTCGTCAACGGGAAGAACTTGGCGTTCTTTCTGCGCCGAAACATTTATAGAGGCAAGTAGAATTACAGAAGACAAAATGAATACTTTAATAAATTTCCGGTTCATTTTATTCTCCCTGCGAAACTTCATCGCCCGTCCATTGCGTCTTTTTCGAGTGTGGAATGTCGAATTGGTCGAGAATACGAAAACACAAATGATTAACCAAATCGTCAATCGTTTGCGGCTTGTGATAAAAGCTCGGACTAGCCGAAAGAATCGTCGCGCCCGCGCGTGAGAGCCGCAGCATATTTTCGAGATGAATCTGATTAAAAGGCGTTTCGCGCGGGACTAATATCAATTTGCGGTTTTCTTTTAAGGTTACATCCGCCGCCCGATGAATCAAATTCGTCCCCGCGCCCGAAGCGATTGCGCCGAGCGTTCCCATCGAACACGGAACGATTATCATTCCGGCTTGTTTGTTTGAACCTGACGCGGGTTTCGCTGCTAGATTATCCAGTTTCCAGAAACGAATTATTTTTGAATCCTTTGCCAAACCGAGCCATTCATTGATTTTTTCCGCATTTGGCTCGCGCAAATTCGCGCCTGTTTCAACCTGCGCAACGGTTATGGAAGTGCCGGACATTATCAAATTTATCGTTTCGACCGCGCCGCTCGCGGCAAGAAGCCGTAAAGTTCGATGAGCGTAAATCGTGCCTGATGCGCCCGTAACGGCAAGTGTTAATTCCATAGAAAATTATTCGCGTGTTGCAACTTTAGCACTTTTGCAAATTATAAAGCCAATTCAAATTTAAAACTGTTCCGGTTGTGTATAATTATTTCTATCGAACATATTTTTATTTATAAAGTGCGCAAACCAAACAGAACAATTCTATGAAAACCGAAGAAATCGAAGAAATTTTGTCATCTCATAATGCAGGCAAAATTTCAATCGAACAAGCGACGGAAAAACTGAAAAATTTATCTTACGAAAACATCGGTTACGCGCGAATTGACCACGCGCGAGCCGACAGGCAAGGTTTTCCCGAAGTGATTTTCGGACAGGGAAAAACGCGCGAGCAGACAATCGGTATTTTTGAGAAACTCGTTGCAAAATCGCCGAATGTTTTGATAACCAGAACCAATGCCGAAACTTTCGGCGACGTTCGCAATATTTTCACCGAAGCCGAATGGCACGAATCGGCAAATTTAATCCGCGTTTTTCGAGATAAAACCGAACTCGGTGTCGGCGAAATCGCCGTCGTTACAGCCGGAACGAGCGATATTCCGGTTGCCGAAGAAGCCGCGCTCGTGGCGGAAACGATGGGCAATCGCGTGAAAAGAATCTGGGATGCGGGCGTTGCCGGAATTCACCGAATTTTATCGGAAAGGGAAGTTTTGCAAAACTCGCGCGTCGTCATTGTCGTCGCCGGAATGGAAGGCGCGCTGCCTTCGGTCATCGGCGGTTTGGTGAAAGTTCCGGTTGTTGCCGTTCCGACAAGCATCGGTTACGGCGCATCTTTCAATGGTCTTGCCGCGCTTCTCGGAATGCTTAATTCCTGTGCGTCGAATGTGTCGGTCGTCAACATTGATAATGGTTTCGGCGCGGGTTTTGTCGCAAGTTTGATAAATCGCCGGTGGGTAGAAATGGATAATGGATAATTCATAACAAAAGCATTATCCGGCATTTTCCTAATTTGAGTTGCTGGAAAATAATTGTTTTTGACAATTGTAAAAATTGATTTGCAACTGTCTGATAAGTCAGCAAACGGGTTTTATTACTTGAGGAAATCGGAAGCGGTCAAAAAGTTGACGAATTTTCACTGGCTGCATACAACACCTACTTACTGATATTGCGTATAATAAGTGATAATGAGAAATATAATTATTTGTTACTTAAATGAGCGTTTCTGAGACAGGTTATTTATTTCTTGCTCTTTCGAGTTTTTTTGCCTTTACCCAATATCTTTAACTCTTCAGTAGCTTTTTCAACCTCTCTGTTAAAGGAACACAAACCTGTGGTTAAATTACTATCATCCGAACCGTGAGCAAAAACTAGTGCTAAGTAACCAAAGATATTGTAGTAATGAGTTGATTTGTGTAATCTTGTCAAATGCCAAGAAAAAGACAAATCATCCGCTTATCAGAAACAGAACAAAGTTCTTTGACAAAGATTCTA
>JAABUN010001477.1_pt1 | contig 51340 bp, 63 predicted proteins | sample 5559311 | NCBI WGS metagenome assembly JAABUN01 (sample SAMN10711877, study PRJNA513370) | rock metagenome | isolation source: Antarctica rocks | place: Antarctica: Victoria Land, Siegfried Peak sud
CATGAAGCCATCGCCGCAGCCGTCAATATCACTCGCCTGGCTGCCTGGTTCGACCATAAGCCTCGTGCGACTACACGTGTCTCACGCTTTGCTAGGCTCGCTGCTTGATTCGGAAACAGTATCTAGCGAAGAGTGTTTCAGATACTCAAGTAGTGAAAAGACAGGTTAATTCACGATTCTGCTTTGATTCTAATTTTCTGGCTTCAGCTTTAGTATTACAGGCGCAGCAACGGTACTCAATCTGGCGTAGATATTGCATTACATAGACGCGTTTTGCTTCATTGTTTCGTGTTCCTTGACCTAGCGGCGGGGGCAGCAAGCTTGTCATCCTCAAAGCACAGTTTTTACCTTCTCCACGTAATATGACCGCCTTCGTGTCACTGCGGCGAAGTTCGTATACTCCCGGACCGAAAGGAGCACAGAAAAAGTCGTTTTCTCTAGGGTCTGGGAAATTTTTCCAGTCAGACCATTGGCCTACCATGTGATCCTCCGATCAGGTTAGTTTAGGCCCACCACGTCCATAAGGTTGCGGTATCGTTTACACCTTTTGGTTGGACAAGCATGTGCTGGTGCAGAATGTACCCATGACTTCCGAAACTCTAAAGTGGTTATCCCAAAGAGTACCTCGTTTTGCAGCGCTCACTGCAACAGAGCAAGCGCATTTATCCGACTTCTTAATTCTGTGGAGCCTATTTGAAGGAACCGAACTCAGTACTAGGGGTAATATCCAGGCGATTAGGCGATATGTAAGTGATTTAGAACGTAACAGTAACTGGGAGAGATAGAAATCGATGATTACTTACAATTCTTGAGGAGTCGCTATTATGCAAACGGCAAATTCACGAGCTTTTATAGTGATCTACATCTCAGGATGGGCCGTCCCGATGCTCCTGCTGAAGTGCCGGAAACTATACAGAATTTAGCCGTTTCAAAAAAGACGCAAGTAATCGGTTGCTTGGTTATCATCTTCCGTCTCAGAAACAATTTGTTTCACGGAGAGAAGTGGCGGTATGAGCTAGTTGGTGACCAAGATAACTAACTTCGTTTATGCGAATTTTTTCTTGAAACAGCTGATGAGCCTGAAGGGGTAGAAAAGGTAGACATTTAGGGCAAGACAGTGAAGGCTATTTCAACTCGTTTTTAGCAGTCAGTCATCCTCAAGCCAGTCTTCAAGCGCTTGCCACTCATGCTCTCTGACGGGGAAGTTCGTTCCTCTTGGCTGGGCAAAGATCGAGAGATTCCATAGGTCAGGATCACACTGTAAGAAATCTCGGTAGAGCGGCTTCTCGACGATGACCTTTTCGTATTTTACTTTGACACGCGGATGGACTTTGAGACCATCGTTGGGATCCGTCCAGTAGCTTCGTCCACGCACAGAATCTGGGCGCACAACGGGATCGGTCGTGACAGTTCCTAAAGCGTAGACACCTGATTTTTTGCCGGAGATCCAGATCAGCACTCTGTCGCCCATTTTGATTTTTGCATGATGCTGTTTGCAGTTCCAGAACTCCTCAGCTTCTACATTTAAGGAGGTGTGGATGTCATAAAGGTTCGGGTTCGCCTGAAAGATCCAAGTGGCTCGGCTGCTCGTCACCCCTATTCCCCTTCCAGCGAAGCGTCAAGAGAGGTTACTTCTCGTCCATCCACGGCGATGTACTTCGGATAAGGAGGCAGAACGTCGCGTCCATAGAAGTGAGGGATTTCCAAAGGGTTGACAGCGCGGCCTTGCCAGGGCAAAGGCGGGGCGTGCATGACGGCTGCTTCACGCTCTACGCATAAGAGCGATGACATCAGGGCCGCGTCGTCGTCCAGGTGATAGCGGTGCAGCTGCGGGAGTTGTGCGGCGACGCGCCAACCATGATTGATAAGAAAGCTCTGGGTCGCCATCATCGACGCCCGCGTCCACAAGCGTTCATGGTCGGTGGGGAGCAGGATGTACCCTTCAGACCATTCACTTTTCGTAAGCTCGCACCCACGCGTGATGAAGAGGCGCGCACTTGCGCCTAGATTGCTGGCCCCATAAGGTGGGTTGGTATAAAACGCATCGAAGGTACCGACGAGTTCCTTGGGAAGCGGATCAAAGACGTTATAAAGTCTGCTTGTAAACCTCTCGGAAAAATGGTGTTCTTCGGCGAGTGCGCTGGCGACCTCGAGGAGGCGGTCGTCGAAGTCAAGCAGCGTCATCTGTGCCGGGCCTTTGATCATACCTTGGCTGCTAAGAAGACCCAAAAGTAAACTGGTTCCGTCATGATCCCCTACGAACACAATGCGCTTACCTGCTAGATGCGGCGCAATGAGTTTGACCTGACACAAGAGATCGCTTCCGCGCATTGGAATTTGATCGAAAGCTCTTAGCGACTCCGGGCGAGCGGCTTCCCAGAGAGCGAGCAGCCGCTCTTCTTCAGGCGTAACTTGCCGATAAATAGTGTTCTTCAGAAGGCTGCCGAGTGCAGCGTAAGCGCCCGTTCCTCCTTTTGCCATCACGTCTGAGGATAACGACGCATGAGCAGGCGTCCCAAACCCTTGGTCGTGCGACCTCACGCCGCCGCCGCCATATCGTCGCCCTGTTGGTAGTAATCCCAGAGATTGAGCGTTTTGATCCGCATCTCGACGAGTTCGATGCTGGCCCCATACTTGCTGGCGATGTATGTGGCACTTTCACCCCGGTAGACAGCTTTGGCAATCTCTTTTGACGGAAGTAGCGCGGCAGCCGCCGTGAACTTGGCTTCTTGTTCCTCCTGCGGATAGTACTCAGCTCGTCCGCCGGGGCCAATACCGATGGGAGTATGTCCGTGATAGTGATGTGCGACTTCTTCGAGAAGCGTAACGCGAGCACGCTCAGGCGTCTGCTGACGATTCAGCACGACAAAAAGTTTGCCTGTAGGCAATTCGTTGCCCATACCAGACCACTCTCTGGCGTCTAAACTATTCAACTCCGCAAGAACATCTTCAGATAAATTAGTGATCTCGTCAGGGTATGTCAGCACAACGCCAAGCTTGACTAGCAAGCTTAAGGGATCAAAAGGCTCGTAGGGTCCGACGCCTGCCTTTGCCCTAAGCGACCTGGCGCTTTCCTCGTAGTGATGCATAATGTCTTTGGTCAGTTGGGGCTTAGGCATAGTGTCTAATCTCCTTAAACTGTTTCTTCGTTTGCAGCGGCTTCATAAGCAAACTGGAACATCTGCGCAAGATTCTTAGCAGCTTTAGAGCTTAGTTTGGGATCGGCACGCAAAAAAGCAGATACCTGATTCGGTACGTTCGTGGGCGGAACCATTTCTGCTGAATCCTGAGTGGTCTCCACACCGCGAAGCTCTCCACGCGGGTTGACCTCAAAGTGCTCTTCCATCTGAAACGAGATGCCCATAGCCTCAAGGATGCGTTGCGCCCGCTCGACGGTGACGCCGTGGTACTCGTTGCGTTCGTCGCGTGATATCTGCGCTTCAGATACCCTGAGTTGCTGAGCGAGTTCTTTCTGACTCCAGCCCTTGGCAATACGTGCGCCGATAAGCCACCGACCGACGCTTTCTAAACTCTCGAGCGTACCGAGGTCGCCCCGTTTCATGTTCTCATAGGCTAAGACTTCTTCCTCGAGTTGGGCTCGAAATGAAAGTAGAGGATGCAGGGTACGCTCGAGCGCGTCACCGGTTAATCCAGCCTCTATAAGCTGGCTCCTTTGGGTCTCCAGTTGGGCTTTTCCCTCCTCGAGCTGTTTGAGCGTTCTTTGGTATTCGCTTTCGGTGCGGATCATCGTAGACCTCCTTCCTTTTGTAGTAAGACGATCCCCTTCTGTGCAAAGGTGGCGCGTTGCAACCGGAAAGCCGAGGGGAACGTCAAAGGCTGACCGTACTGATCGGTGATCCCTGAAAACTGCGAAAACTGCCTGTAATGGGGAAAGAGTTCGACACGGTAGCGGTGCCACATGGGAAGTTGCTTTTTAATATGTCCACGGTAAGGCCGCCGGGTCGTCGGATCCCACGTCCAGACCTTGTGCGGGTCAATGGCGTTAAGCCGCTGGGTGAGATCGTCGAATGCGTTCGCGTCACAGGTGAAGTAACCATCGATGTCGTTGGGATGGGCTTTGTCTTCAACAAAGGATCCGTCTAGCACAACCTCGTCAATTCCTACCTCCCACAACTGCTTCACAAGAATTTCAGCCTGATTCACTAACTGCAAACGCCAATCCCGATCCCAACCTTCGCGGTCGTTGTCTACCAGGAGCGATTTACGAAGCTTAGAGAAAGTGATTGGGTAATCGCCTGGCGGTAGTAGTCCTCGGTCATCGAAGTCGGGTATCGGCACACCGATATGTTAGCATAAATGATAATAATTTTCTACATAGTAAACACATAGGATGATTTTTAGCCTCCATTACGTGTTTGTTAATGAGATAGAATCTGTACCCGATACCGCCCCGGACGGCTCGTAGCTGGCTCGAACACCTTCAGCAGCCCTAGCTCTATCAGCCGCTGCAACGCCTCCGCCGCGTTCCGGTGCGCGATGCCCAGCAGCCCCTCGAGCTGCCTGACCGACACTTGGGCCTCACCGTGGGGCTCGAGGTAGAGGTAGACGAGCCGCGTCGTCGGCGTCTCCCCCTTGCAGGTGCCTCAAAGCCGGAAGCTGAGACGAAGCTGAAGCCAGAGCGTACGTGCAACTAGCGCAGTGGGTGCCCAACGTCTCCATTCGATCTCTGCCGAGTCGGTCGGAGCAGTCTACGCCCGGAGTGAAGAGCGGTTCGGCGACTCGTACCTCTTTACCCGGTATCCCGATGGACGGAGCGGCTCGATTTTGCTCGAGGCTACGATCAAAGTCATGGCGAAAAAGGTGCTCGAGCCTCACGATATGGTCAATATTCTCAAGATGGTGCGGCGGTATCCAAGTCTGCGTACCGCAATGGCGATCACAGCCCAAGCCGCCAGCGCCAAGCAGTTCGACCTCGAGCCACACTTTAGCTGACTGAATTCAGAGCCTGGCGACGGAGCAGCTCCAGGTTAGACTGCGACCTTCTCCAGAAGTTAGAAAACGCACGCAGGAGCGTGCAGGACGCTCGTCAGGAGGTGGTACAATGCAGCACATGCGAGATGACGACCGTCCCCGTCCCGTGGAAACCCGGCTCGAGAGCCTCGAGCATCGTCTTGACTCGCTCGAGCAGGTCGGCAAAGAAGGTCTGCCCGCAGTCCGGCTGACCGGTATCGAGTTTCGGCTCGACCATGTGGAGGAGAACCTACGCGACCTCAAGAATGACATGCGCGACTTCAAGGAAGATGTCAACCGACGCTTCGGCGAAGTCAATACCCGCATCGAGAGTAGTACAAACCGGCTGAGCACCCTCCTCGGTGTTTATACCGGCATTATCGCGCTCGCGGTGATTTTGTCTCAACTCTTCTTACCTTAAGCACAGCTAACCTTTTAGGTAGCCCCCAGTTTCAGGACGTGTGGGGGCTACCTTCTTTTCGTACGCTTGGCCACCTCTAGGTCTCCCTCTGGGAAAACCTTTGGGAAGCGGGTACCCCTTTGTCCTCGGCGCTGCTCTAGCTCGGTTAGAGGTTTAGGCGCGCGTCCTGCCGGACACAGTACGGAGAAAGGGTCGTCAACGACGCAGTTCTTACCAAATAGCAGCGTAAAGCTGAAAAGCGCGTGTGTTCATAAGCTGACGCCGACCCAGGGAGGTAACCATGCAAAACCCCGCTGAGAATCTCCTCTGCGCCCTGACGCGTATAGGAGCGCTCGATCCCGAAACCTGCCGTAAGGGCGAGGCCGAGAATTGGGAGTTCTCAGGGTACGGCGGTTGGATCAACGTCGGCCACCCGGAAAACGGACTTTTCGAGACCCTCGCAGCGAGTCTCTTGCCGACCAAAGTCCTGGCCAAGGGCTGGGGCGCATCTTTAAGGGTAGCCAGGTATAAGCCCGGCTACCGCGAACTCTCGCTCGGCCGGGCTTGGACAAATGATGCTGAGATGTTCGCCGGAGTCCCAAAGGACGGCGAGATCTCAATCACTATCTGGGACTGGGACGGTCTCGCCCGAGGCCCTGTAATTGCTGAACTCAGTGGGAAACGCGAGAACTTCGGGCGGCTTTTTTTCTGGAGTTACGTGGTGGCGCTCGAGTCGCGCCTAAATCCCCACTCCAGCTCGTCGGCTTGACGAGAAAAGCTGTTGCCCAGACTCAGGCCGTGTTACGCAGATATGTCCAAGCAGGTTGTAACACTTAAGTCTTGAGCTTGTTGCGGTGTGTGGCTTCGCGGTGTGGCGGCGCGGCTACGGCGCAAACACCGCGCCTCCACCGTCCCTACGGAGCGACTCCGCTGGCGCTCCGCTGCTCCTGCGGGCCGTTCCGGAGCGACTGCGGGGGGCAAGAAGCGTGCCCCCCTCCGCTGCTCCTCCACGGACAAGACTCTGGGCGATACGCTCAGCTTAGGTGATCGACCTTCAGCACGAAACCCAGGGCAGGGGAGAGGTGGGAGCGCCGCGCCGACGCCGCTCTGTGTTTTTTCTGCAATCCGACAGCCAGAACCCAAGATAACGCAGAACCTACCCGCCAGGAAGGGTGAAATGCACGCGAGAACCTGTCCCCCTAAACCCCAGGGGGACAGAACCTCGCGCCCTTCCTTCTGGGAAGAACCCACGTTCCTATGGAACCTGCCCGACGGAAAGAGCAAAAAAAACACGCCGCTCGTGGAGGCTGGCAAAAGGCAAGACCTTGGAAGGGGCGCTGCCCCCTCCAAACCACCCCCGGCCCTCTGGAAAGTGCATAAAGAACCAGAAGATGCAAGAAATCACAAGATGACAGGTTGAATGTATAGCAGCTCGAGTAAGCGTATAACCCTTCATAGACGGCCTTTGCAGCGGTTTTGGGGTTGACAGCCGACCCCCTCCGGGTGTAAGATTATACTATTAAAGACGGAGCGAGAGCCCCGCGCGAACATTGAAAATCAGTCAGCAAGAGCGCACGCGCCGACCACCCGGACGCCCACGCCAGAGCCGGACTTGAAGAACCCGGTAGGCACTCCCGCCCGCGTACCCACCCACGCAACCGCCAGCCGCTAACGAGCCAATAAAAACGGTTCAGGTGTTCAAGCACCCGAACCGTTAAATCCACACCATCCATTAGGAGGATGATATGAAAAACGTACAGGTAGAGTTTAACACCCGAACCGTAGGAATCAAGACCAGCACCGAAGAACTGCGCCGCCGCTGGGTTAAGTCCCCCGGTTTTCAGCGTCTGCTCAAAAAGGCAGCGAACGACAGACTGCGCGGGCGTCCGGTGACGCTCAAGGCGAGCAACCCCAAGGCGTTACGCGCCCTCGAGCAGGCCGTGCATAAGGTCGGCGTGCGCGAGTTCGAGATACAGATACCCGAGGGTATCGGCGCGCGCGCCGTGTACCTGATGAAAGACGGGAAAACGTGGGCGCAGGTCAAAAAGAGCGCCGCCATCAGAGCGCAGAAAGCCACCACCCCCGACACGCTGGCGGTTATGCCGCTGTGGGTTTACAATCCGCGTATCAGTTGGGCCGCTGCCCGCCGTTTGGACGCCCGCACCGCGCCCGAGAGCATCAACAGTATGCTTGAGGAGGTCGCCCCGGTAGAGTTCAGCGAGAACCGCAGCCGCGACACCGACAGACGCGGCGACACCGCGCAGACCGAAGGGCGCGAGCTTAGCCCGTGGGAAGAAGAAGCCGCCGAATACAACGACGCGGGCGAGCTTGAGACGAGGGCAGAACGCGCCGAGCGCGAGCAGGTAGGACGCCGCACCCCAAAGACGACCCCGAAGCCTGCTCCGAGGTATTTCGAGTTTATGCACGTGTGGGAGCGCACCACACCCGCCCCTACCCCGGCAGTTACGCCTGACCTGCCCGCCGCGCCTTACTACCACGCGACCGAGGACGCCATGAAAAAGGTGAACCGCGCCGAATGGGAAATCCTTTCCGACGAGCGCAAAGCACACCAGCAGCGCCGCGCCGAGCTTAACCGCGACGAGAACGAGCGGCTCGAGCTTACCGAGGTTGACGACCTGCTGAGCCCCGAGGATTTAGAGAGCGACATGTTGGAGCCGTGGGAGGCGATGGAACGTTACGCCGCCGCCCAGTAGCCGACCCGCCCCCGAAAGGGGGCATCTTTTTTTGCCGCGCGCCGCCGCTACGCGGCAGCACCGGGCCGGAAAAAGACCCGGCCTGGTCAGTGGGGCTCGAGCTAAACCTGAAAGACGGGACACGCTGTAAAGCCAAAGGCAAAAAGGACAAGGCTACGCCTTGACAGGTAGAAAAGGGCGAAAAGGCAAAACAGCAAGGCAAAAAACGTGGACACGGCTAGACGCCGGGACGACGGTGCGACACCCGGCTCAACAGGTTGCGAGAGCGTCGGAGCCAAGCTTTGAGATACGCCGTAAACGGCAGCTCGAGCTGAACTTTTTAGAAGGGTGGCTCGAGCTTATGGGTAAGAGAGCAATTCTCGGTGAGGTCTTTAAGCTTTTTGTTTTGCTCTCGAGCGTTGTCGTTGTGCTTTAGCAGGTCGTCATACAGGGTTGATTACAGCTGCCTTTGCTGCGGCGCGGCTACGGCGCGAAAGGCGTGCGCCTCCACCGTCCCTACGGAGCGACTACGGCCAAGACAAAAGGCGTGTCCTGGCCTTCGCTGCTCCTCCGGGCCGCGTAGAGCGACTCCGCTCGCGCTCCGCTGCTCTACGCGGAAAACGGTACGGGCGATACGCTCAGCTGAGTTTGCAGGGGGTACTCGAGACTAAACGGTGGGGAGAGGTGGGGATCCGTCTCCGCTCAGGTAGCCAGGTGTCAAGCTACCCGGATGAGCGTCCCCTCGACGTCGCCGCTCACTGTTCTCTCGGGTGTCCTTCTGCGAAAAACAGTGCATCACAGAACCTAAAAGCGTGCAAGGGTCTTCGCTTCGCTCCGATGAACGAGGCCACACCACGGCCTCGCCCTTGCACCCTTTCAGAACCTGTGATTTCCCCTTCGCATAAGAAGGACACCCTTCTTGAGAACAATGACAATCAGCTGCGACAAGGGGACTCGCCGACCACCCGGACTTAACCCTCCGCGTACCCGACAACGAGAAACTGAGAAAGCGCAGCGAGCAGGGAGCAATAAAAAACGGTTCAGGTGCTCTAACACCTGAACCGAATTCACCACCCTTGGAGGGGTCATGAAAAACCTAGAGGTGCAGTTTAACACACGAACCACAGGCATCGACTCGAGCACGAAAGAACTGCGGCGGCGTTACCGCAAGAGCGAAGGCTTTAAACGTCTTCTGCACGCAGCAGCGGCGGCTCAGCTCAGAAACCGCCGGGTAACGCTTAAGGCGAGCAACGTAAAAGCTCTGCGCGCGCTCGAGCGGGCAGTGTGCGGGGTACGCCGCACGATGGAGGTTGACGTCCAGGGTCAGGCTGCCCGTCAGGTCTACCTGATGAAAGAAGGGAAGACGTGGGCGCAGGTGAAAAAGTCAGCCGCTATTCGGGCAATGAAAGCGACCACGCCCGACACACTGGCGGTGATGGCGGTGTGGGTTTACAGCCCGAGCATTAGCTGGAGAGCAGCCCGCAAGCTCGACGCCTTGACCGCGCCCGAGGACGTGTACATCGCACCCGAGGTGATTGAGTTTAGCGAAACCCGCGAACGGGAGAGCGCCCACCCCAACCAGCACGAAGAGGACGCCAGCAGCTACAACGACGCCGGGGAACTTGAAACCCCCAGCGAACGCCGCGAGCGGTTGACGCGTAGTGGGTTCGGGGGCGCGCGCCGCGAGGCTTGGGAAGACAGTTGGAAGCCGCTTCCGCTCAAAGCGACGGCCCCGGAACGGCTCCCGATTACGGTAAAGGAGTTGCCCGAAGCACCGTACTATCAGGCGACCGAAGCGCAGATGCCCCGAGAGGCTCAAGCAGAACTTAGCGCCGAGCGTGCAACGTACCAGATGCGGCGCGCCGAGCTCGAAGGCGACCACAACGAACAGCTCAACTTCACCGACATAGACGAACTGCTCAGCTCTGAAGACTTGGAAGCGGACATGTTGGAACCATGGGAAGCTCTCGAGCGGTTCAGCGCCGCGCAGTAGCCCGGCTGCCCCCAAAAGGGGGCAGTCCTTTTCACATAAGCAGGACTTGAACACCGCAAACCGGTTCGCGGTACGGCGCTCGATGTAGCTGACAACGACAAGCTGATAAGCCGCAGCGCCACCCATCCTAGGAGGTGAAAGAACCACTTAGCGCAAGAAGATTCGGAGGTTCTCCACGGGGGACTCTACAAAGGCGACCTCCGCATTGGCTGTGTACGCGAAACCGACAGCGGCTACTCAGCTATAGAAGAGCCTTTAGACGACCAGCCCTTCTGAGACCCGCCGCTCCCCTTCGGGGGAGCAGCTTTATTGGTGGGAACATAGCTGCCCTCGTCTCCCTGCGGTCGACTTCGCCCACCCATGTTCCCACCTGAAACTACAACGGGTAAGGGCAAGGTCGGTGAAGGATTGGTAACCCCAAAGGTTGACCCAGAGGCTGACCGGAGTGGGGGGCTACGCTGCGCTCCGTTCCCGACACACTGCCTATACCTGCAAGCTCTAAGTTCAAAATTGACGTCGTAAGAACTCATCAATAGGAGGATGAAACATTTATAATCAACAAGATACGAAGATTGTACAGAGCTTTACAAACCACAGCCGTGAGGAGACAACGATGGGGGAACAGTACAACAGTTGGAAGAAGAAACAAGAAGACGAAGCGAGTCGGGATTTTATGAAGGCAGTCGAGCAGACGAGTTACGAGAAGCGTTTTGACGACGAGGATCCGGGTTATATAGATGCCGACCGCGCTTCACAGATCGTCGCGGTTCAGCTCGAGAACGAACAGCTTCTCAACCAGTGCGACGAGTTGCTCCGAGAAAACCATGAAGCCAGAACCCGCGCGCTTGAAGAAAAAGATAACGTCACGCAGATCATGCTCGAGCGAAACGAAAGCTACTTGTGGGGTTACCGCGATGGACTCGAAAACAAGCAGGGCGCGATGGAAGATATTTTGAACGGGACCGATTTGAGTTTCGGGCGTTCACTGCAAAGCTCGAGCCGGGTTGAGCTGTTTCGCAAGAGTGCAATATCTCAGATGGCGAGAATGAACGACGAGATACTGAGGCGTTTCGACCTCAAACAAAAGACGGGTAACGAGCTGGCGAGTTGATGGCGCTTTACAAGATTCGGGTCGGTGAGTTTCTCTGAACCTACCGACTCGAATTTCTTTTTGATGGCTTAGGTTAGCCTCTACTCGTCGTCGTCTACGGCGTTAGGTGCAATCGGCGCAGCTGACGTTTGGAGCTCGATTTTACTTTCAAATTGGGCGTCGTCGTCTTCGGAAGTCGTGTTGGACCTTGCTGAACTACCGGCATCTGTGACTTGGAAGCTCGGTGCAAATCCAAGTTTCTTGGCATCGGATTTTTTGGTGACAAGGGGCGAAACAAAGGCTACGAAGTCGTTGTGGGAAAGTTTTTGACTTTTAAGTCCAGCGACAACAATTTTACCGATCAGAGACTCGCGTTCTTGGAGAGTTTGCTCGTCTTTTTCGTCGAGCCGTTTGAGTTGCTCGAGTAGGCGCTGGCGTTCGGACGCAGTGGGTGAGTTGCCGAGAAGTGGTTGATCTGTCATGTTGTCCTCCTTGAAAGGTATCGTGGAGAAACTATAACAGAAAAAAGGCCAAGGGAAAGATGATAGGTAGAGCGGAGCAATTCTAGATGTTTGCTGGGTTTTTATTCTTGAACGGTAGATTTTTTGGGCGTCGAGAGAGAATTGAAAGGGCGATTTTATAGCGATTACAGAATGATTTTTATAGCCGTAGGTGCGTCTTTGGAGGTGGCTTTTTTGGGTCGGCTTGTGGATGAAGTGGTCAGGAATTATTTTTTTCTAACTGTGGTGAAGCGAGCAGAGAATAAATGAAGCTGAGCAGGTGAAAAGTTTCCAGGTCTAAAGAACTATTTGTTGCCGAAGAATGTAGGGCAGTGGCGTCTTGCTTATTGAGTCTGGTCATAAGAGTAAGGGGAGAGGAGGGCTAGGTTCTGAGGTTCAGATGATGGTGTTGATAGAAGGAATAGGAGGAAAAAAGAGAAGGGGAGAATGAGGGGGTTGGGGTGTAGGCAGGATAAGGGATCTCGTGCAAATTGCACTGCGAATCCGAGAAAGCACGTGCCTCACACACGTAAGCGCCCTACAAATTGCACTATTTAGTTTTTTATTTTAGGTCAAGGTACTGTATTTGCGTGACAGACACAGAAATTCGTCCTGAATCTTTACAAACCCGCATAATAGTGTATTATACCCGCACGAAAGGAGGTGTGCAAGTTGGCAACAAGAAACATCACGATCAGGGTATCAACGGCAACTCACGCGGCACTAAAGGAGGCGGCTCGAGACAACAGTTCGACGCTCTCAGACCTTGGCAGAAAGTACCTCGAGGCGGCGGTTGAACGGCGTGCTTGGGAGGACGGTGTAGCCCCGGTTATGCCCAAAATTCGCGTCGAGATTCAAACCAAACTCGTCAAAATGGAGGAGCGATTCGCGCGACTTTTGGCTCGCACGGCGATAGAAGGCGGCGTAACAAAAAGACTTGTACTACGCATATTGACCGAGATACGAACAGGCACAGCCGACGAAATCGTCGAGTGGGAAGCAGATGCGTGGGAATCTTCACGAAAGTCGCTATACCAGCCTCTCAAGGGTGTGAACGAGCTTTTAGAAACGCTCCGGGTCGCCCCGGAAGTGAGCGACAAGTCGGAGAACTAGAGGCGAGTGTTCGCCCGTAAACCGCTAGTTTATTAGGGAGGTCAAGGTGTCGGAACAAGGCTATGACGAAGAGGTGCTGCAAAAATCCAGGCCTGCAACGCGTGGGGGTGGTGGTAGTTCCGATCAGTCCGCGGACTCGAGTGGAGGACGAAGTACGGGGTGGATTACGGGCTTCGGCGGCGGCTCGAGCGGTGGCTCGGGCAGCTCCGCCGGGGGTAAGAGTGGTGCCGTCGTCAAAGCGAATTACGCCAAGACGGGGTCGGCCAAGTCCACTAAATCTGTCAAGGCGAGTTCGCGCTACTACACCACCCGAGAGAACGAACGTGGTGAGCCTATGGAACGGGAATCGTTTAGCAAAGACCGTGATGAGCTCTCCCGAGATGAAACGTACGAGCGGCTCGAAAGGGCTGATCAGGAGCACGAGTATCACACCCGCGTCGTCTTAAGTCCCGGTACAGACCGGGAGGCTGAAGGGGTTGACCTAAAAGAGTACACCAGAGAAGTCATGCGCGAAATTGAACGGCAAGATGGAGGTGCGAGTTGGGTCGCCGTCGAGCACGGTCACGATACGGCTCATACCGAACGAGCACATGTTCACGTCATCGTTTCGACGGACGAAAAGCTGTCCCGTGAAGACCTTGAGAAGCTTCGGGACCACGCCTCGAGGAGCTGGGAAGAAGCGCGCGATCACCAAAGAACCCTTGAACGTGATCCTGAAATCGAGCGTGAAATCAAGGATATGTCGCGCTCACTAGGAGAACGTGACCACGAACGTTCGACCGCAAGAAGCCAAGAAGTTAGAGAACGACAAGAGCCAACACGTGAGCAAGAAACCTCACCTGGCCACCGTTCACCCGAACGGGAATCAACCCGCGAGCCGCAACCCACACCGCCTGAACGTTCATATGAACACGACTTTGGAAGGGACGGAGGTCGTGGTCGGTGAATACCAAGGTCCTCCTCATTACGCTGTCGCTGATCGTGTTTGCAACCACGAGTGTCGTGCTCGGCAGCGACGCTATAGAGCGCGGCGCGGCGTTCGCGGGAGCACATAAAAAATTACTCGCCGATACCCAGATGCCAACGCTACGCGCTTACTTGCGTTGCAGCTTACGGGCGTCCTGTCGGCAACGTTTTGGCGAAAAGGCGGATACCGGCGAGCCGTTTCCCATGCTCTTAGGTCTGCTCTGGTTGGGGGGTGGCGGTGGGGTTCTGGGAGGACTTCTCGTACGTCCCAAAGGGCAGCTCTATGACGGGGCTTTGGCTACCCGAAAAGACGTTACGGGGCTTCGTCTAGGCGACTGGACGTCAGACGCCAGGGCTGGGCGCGGCATCCTTTTAGGTCATCACGTTGCTGTTCCAGACTCGGGACCGGAACGCCGACCTACCCTGCGTGGAGATAGGGGGCGCGCTGTCGACTCCAAGATGATGGTGCTCTCGCCCGGGTACGGCAAACGCCGCGAGCTGCCATCACTTGCAGTATTGGGAACGACCCGCAGCGGCAAGTCGCTCCAGCTTACGGCGCAGATTTTGCGTTGGCAGGGATCGGGTATTTACCTCGACATCAAGGGCGAACTCTATCGCCGCACGGCGGGCGTCAAGGCGTTACGCACCGACGTCTTCGTACTCTCACCTGACGGCAAAGGCCACCAGTTCGACGCGCTTTCCGAACTGATGAACGACGATAAAAACATCGCCACCGCAGCCAATATTATTGCCGGACCACACCTCGAGAAAGGCGACGGTGTGTTCTTTGCATAGAAGGCGGCGCAAGCTTTAACTGCCGCCTTCCGCGCTGCTCGGGTCGAGGGCGTGGCTCCCCTGGATATGCTTTACGACATTGTGCTCGAGGGTGGTATGGGCAGTTTTATCGGGCGCTTAAGGCGCCATGATGATCCCGGTGTTAGGCTCGCACTCAATACCTTTTTAGACCCGCACGGCGGCAAAGATTTTGATTTGCAGCGCGTCCTCGCCGACAAGGGCCTCGCCGCTTCTTACAGCACGATGACCGCACGTTTGGGGCCGTTTTTGACGCCCGGCGTACGCTACTTGTTTCGCCGCAGTGACTTCAGGGCCGCAGACCTCATGGGTCAAAAGCCCTGCACAATTTACGTGCAGTGGCCAGAAGCGACGCTCGAAAGCAGTCTTGCAGTTTACGACCTAGTGATGACGGGTCTTCTGCGCGGCATGATTCGTCACGTCGACGTGGCCCTCGAAGGCGAACCGCCAACGACACCTGTTTTTATGGGGCTCGACGAAATATATAAAGCGCCGATTACAAACCTGCCCGGGGACCTTTCGACCGCTTCGGGGCGAGACATCGTGATCGCGCTTTACTGCCAAACGCTCGGCCAGCTGCGCGCAGCGTTCGGCCAGGGGGACTCAGAAACGATTTTAGACAACTGCGCCGTCAAACTTTTTTATAAAACGGAAGGTCCCGAAGTCGCGCAGTATATAAGCAGTCTCGCGCACAAGGTTTCACGTACCGAAGAACGTCGTTCGCGGCGCTGGCGCATCATCCCGGAGATGCCTACGGTTTCAGAAGGCAATCAGAGTCGGGAGGTGATCGCCCCCGATGAAGTGTTGCTCGTCGGTGGCGAGGACCGCGAATTACTCATTGCCGCCGTAACCGGTAAACCACTCATGATTGCTAAACGCGTCGACGTGCGCGAGGAGCCAAAGTTGCAGCGGTTGATGAAAAAACACCGCGCACCAGCCATCAAACAGGTAAGCGAAGAAGAGCTCGAGCACGCAAGCACAGTGCCTACTAACTTGACTGGCGCTGCGCCTGAAAGCGCCGATAAAACGCAGATCACTGTCGTACAACCCCAAGATGGTGACTTGACCGAGCGGATAAAGAGCGCAGCTGAAGACCTTGACCCCCCGCAACCAAGCGACCTTGGCGAAGGTTCTGAAACACGCCCGGAAGAAATAGAGGAGGCGGACGAAGCCGTGAAAAACGTCGTTATCGAGGCGCGCCGTAAGGCTGCCATAGAGAAAGCCGCAGCAGCGGCCCGTAAAGGAGAAAGTGGTGCTTGTTAACCGCATCGTCATAACCGCGCTCGTCGCGCTGTTCGCTTTACCTTCGGCCCAGGCACAAAACGGAAACGTGCTCGAACGTTTTTACGGCCCCGAACTGCGCCCCATTCCCGGCGACATTATCGCGCACCCGGGCTTTTTAACCACCCTTGAATTCTACGGCCCCGTTCAGAACGTCTACTCGGGACGCCAGCAAAACCTCAGCATCAGCGTCGAAGGCACCAAGGTATTTTTGGGCGCGCGGATCCTAGACGGTTTAACCGACCTACAAGTCGAGGTCGAAGGAAGCACCCTTTTGTTCAGGGTCAACATCGAGTCTCCAGGCACCGGACCTCACCTTTACGAAATATTGCGCGAGCGTCCGCAACCCACGCTCACTACTCCGCTCGAGCCGCGTACGCCACCGAAAAACATGCGCCGCAACCTGAGCTTCAACGTGATCGGCGTCTCGCCTGTTTCTGACGGGGTAGCCAGCATTTTCTTTACCTTTGCCAACCGCTCACAGGCTGTGGTCGCCCTCGACACCGCAAGACCGAAAATTACTCAGTTCGGCGCGGCTTTGCCGTTTGAGGTCAACAAACAACCGATACGTCAGCTCGTCGAACCAGGCGAGACGCATTCGGGTTTTCTCGCCGTCGAGGGAATGCAGAGCGGCCCCGCCGAACTTACGTGGGCTGTTCAGGAACTCCAAGGGCAAACCAGAGAGGTGGTCTTTGGTGAAACCGTTCAAGTTCCTAATCCTAGCCGCTAGTTTACTAAGCTTTGCAACAGCCCAGGAGGCTGAGGGACCCGACACCGTGTATACCACGGGCATCTTGTCACTGGTAGAAGACCTGCCCGATCCTGCCAACGACGAGGGACCCTTTCGCAAAGTGCCGTTTGTCGAGGTTATCGAAGAAGAGCGCCTGGCCAAATGCCAGGAGGTCGGTTTCGATTCGGACCAGTGTCCGACGTTCGAGTGGTCGAGTCCGCTACTCCCCTCTGCGCTAGCCACCGACGCCGAGATCGCCATCGCTGAAGCGTGGTTTCGCTTCGAGACGCGCAGCTATTTTCGGCTGCTGCTCGAGACCGGCGCGACGCACCCGCTACTCGCCTGCACGCTCGGCGGCCTCGACCTCTACACCCTCGTCTACACCGGCGAGCTGTTCGTGCCTCCCGACGAGTTCTGCGACGAAAAAGGGCCAGCCATCTTAAACGAATGTTTTTGGGATTGCGACTTCAATCTGCTGCAAAGCGAATGTCCGGACGCCAAGCCCGGTTGTGGTGACTGTGTAAAAAAGGGGATCGAGCGGGCGTATGAACACATGCCCACCTACTACCAGGACTACGTGACCGACGTGACGCAAAAGGTCATCATCCCGCTGCACGCAGCCGGTGGACTGAACTGGCGTGAAGGTTCGGTTCCGGGGAGCGGCGCGCTGACAGCCCCGATCATGAGTTTGAACCCGGCCGACACGGTTAACGTCATGACCGACCTCACCACCGAGATCATTCCAGACGCACTTGGCGATAACCCAAAGGCCGCGACCTACTTTATGCAACCCGGTGTGCTCAATACCCCTTGCCGCGTCATGTGGGCCGGACTCGGGTTCGAGTTCCCCGTCGCTCTGCCCGGTCAGGCTTTTGACCCGACCGCGCCCGGTATCGCCGCGCTCGAGATGCTTAAACGTGAGTTTGCCGACCGCGAAAGCGCCGGGGATACCTGGATGCGCACGCTGATGATGCTGCTGACCTGGGACGAAGAGGCCATCTACCCCAAATACACCCGGGGCGACGGACCGTTTTCCAATATCTTCAGCGGCGAAGAGTCGAAGTTGGGCCTAGCTGCGCCGCTGGCGTACGCCTGTCTGGGCTACACCACCATGTTTCAGGTCTACGAAAAGCTTGCGGACGTCGTGGTTATGGCCCACCGCCCAGCGATTCGCCTGACTACTTGCTGGATCGACTATATCCCCGGCGTCACCGTGGCCCCGGGAACACCCCACATCATCACCACAGTCAACCCGCGTTTTCACACCGATTGGGTCAGCGTACCCGAGGGCTACGCCATCCCGAGAGTCGAAGGTACGCCCCAGGCCAACGTCGCCGAGATCACCGCCGACTTCGGCGGCGAATAATGCGCGTACCTGGCCCTCCGAATCTCCAAACGCTGGGGAGCGCAGTGGTGCTCAAGGCCCATTACACCCGTGCCAACACCCCCACCTCCGCCAGCAAAATCAGCTTGAGCGCGCGCACCTACGCGCTCAAGTTACGCCGCGAAGGAACCGCCGAGCGTGAAACCTTCTCGAAACATCAAAGTGGCATGAGCCGAGAAGAGATCACGACCTATCTGCACCGAGCTGACGCCAGACACGCCTACCACTACCGCTTCGTCATCTCTCCCGGGACCGACCGAAACGCCGAGGGCGTCAACCTAAGCGACTACACGCGGCGGATACTGCACGAAGAGCGCGTCCGAGGCCAGGTGAGCTGGATAGCCGTGGCTCATGTAGGAGAAGGAGCCCACACCGAGAACGCGCACATTCATCTGCTGCTGTCGGTAGACACAAGATTTAGCTGCAAAGAACTCAGAACCCTTCGCACCCTCGCCGAGCGTATCTGGCAAACGCTACGCCGCAGCGGAGAGGAAAACCTTTGACACTCCCACGGCTAAAGAGCGTGAGATTCTCGGGTCACTGAAAGGCGTTGACTAATGACAGTCTTATCCTTTCTCACCGATTTTAGACACGGGCTATCAGACCGTGTTAGGACGTTTAAGCCCTCTTTCAAGATGTTCAGTGCCGCGTTTTCGTCCCGCCGTATCAACTCACCGCAAGCGCAGACCCAGACCCGCTCACCGCGTTTCAGGGCGCTGTTGACGACCCCACAGGTTGCGTGCAAGCGACTGGAAGGAAACCATCTGTCAATCTTTTGCGTGGTCTTGCCGCGCCATAGAGACTTGTACTCGAGCTGACTGACCCACTCGGATAGTGCCGCGTCACCTAAAGACTTACCGAGGTTGCCCCGCGCCATGCCCTTGATATTCAGGTTCTCTAAGCAGATGGCGTCGTATTCGTTTACAACACGGTTCGAGAGTTGGTGTAGCCAGTCAGCGCGTAGATTCGCTATCCGCTTGTACAGGCGAGTGATATTGACCCGCTAAAACGGAGACGAAGTTAAGCCTCTAAGCAAGAATGGAGGCATGATGAACGAGCGCAAAGTATATACAGCAGAGTTCAAACGGGAAGCGGTAAGGCTGAGTGAACAAGGGGAGGTGAGCGTGGCTCAGATAGCCCAGGAACTGGGTGTGTCCGACTACAGCCTCTACAAGTGGCGCAAACAAGCGCTGAAGGGCGGCGAGCTGGCATTTCCAGGGAATGGCAAAGTTGCTTTGAGTACTGAACAGCAAGAGAACATGCGCTTAAAAAGGGAACTCGAGCGGGTGAAACAAGAGCGTGACATTCTAAAAAAGGCCACGATGTTCTTCGCCAAGGAAAGCAGGTGAGGTACGCTTTCATCAAAGAACACCGCACTCGGTGGGCGGTCAGCTTGATGGCTGAGGTGCTGTCTGTGTCGCTCAGCGGCTTTTACAGTTGGCTGAACCGCCCCAAGAGCCGACACGCTAAAGAGGATGAAGCGCTTACTGAAGAGATTGTGATGTTTCACTGTGGGAGCCGCTGCACCTATGGCTCGCCGCGCATTCACCGAGACTTAAAGGCTGCTGGACATCAGCTAGGCCGTAAACGTGTAGCCCGGTTGATGCGAGAAGCGGGTATCAGGGGCAAAACGAAACGGAAGTACAAAACCACCACGATCTCAAAACATCAGCGGCCCAAAGCTGAGAATCTCGTCAGGCAGAACTTCGACGCAGCAGACCCCAACACCCTTTGGGCCAGCGACATCACCTATATCTCAACAGGTGAAGGCTGGTTATACCTAGCTGTGACGCTCGACCTCTTCAGCCGCAAAGTCGTCGGCTGGGCCTTTTCCAAAAGGCTGACAGACGACCTGACCCTCGCGGCGTTGGAGATGGCGACGCAGCAGCGACCTACCCCGGCACAACTACTTCATCATTCCGATCAGCGGACAGGCCCGGGAGGTGCCGTTTTGTCCAAGACAAGGCGTCCAATATGCCAGTACTGGATTTAGGGCAATGCTAAAGGCCAACAGCATCACGCAGAGTATGTCGGACAAAGGGAATGCTTACGATAACGCCGTTGTCGAATCGTTCTTCGCCACACTCAAAATCGAGGAGGTCGAGAGTGCAGATTACAAAACTCGTCAGCTGGCCAAAACCAGCATCTTCCGCTACCTGGAGGGCTTTTACAATCCCAAGCGGAGGCATTCGTCGTTGGGCTATCTTTCGCCTAACGACTTTGAGAGGGTACACTTCGCTAAAGCTGCTTAACTGCGACTCCGCGAAATCGGGGCAAGATCACGAGCAACCGCGAGCTTGGCTTTCGCTCGGCGATTGCTCCCCTTCTTGCAGTTGGACAACTTCTTCTGCGCTTTAGCTAAACGCTTTTCAAATACTCGAAAAAACTTAGGAGGTGCAACATCGTGGTAAACAATGCCGTCAGATATCACAGCGAACGAATTAAGCCCGAGGTCAATCCCACAGGCAGTCTCAATAGGCTTAAACGGCTGAGCAACGATCTTAGTCACGCACAACGCATACCAGTCGCCCGAGGCAGTTTGCTTGATAGTCACGCTCTTGACTGTCTCGTAATCGTGAGTGTTGTGAACTCGCACCCAACCAAGTTTGGGAATTTTAATACGGGTACGCTCCAGAATAACGTCTTTGGCGAAGCGCAGCTTGGGTGGGGTACGGTGACGGGACTTAAAGCGTGGGAACTTGCTGCGCTTCTCAAAAAAGTTTCTGTAGGAGCAGTCAAGGTCGCGCAAGCTTTGCTGCAAGCAATCAGCGTACACGTCATAGAGCCAACGGTTCGCCTGTTTGTAAGCGGTCATTTCAGCAGACTGTCGAACGTAGGTCAAACTCTTGCCCGTCGTTTCGTAAGTTTCTTTACGTCGAGCCAGACCCCAGTTATAGATGTGTCGGTAGAGACTACCCATGTACGTCAGCTTTTCAGCTTGCGTAACGGTAGGGCGAAGCTTGACTTTCAGGGTACGAGTACGATGATTCACGGGCAGGTGTCCTTAGCACCTGCTCTCATCGTATCACGCCCTGCACAACAGAAAACCCGCTCCACTCAGCGAAAAATTCACCCACCTTTAAGAGCGATGGGTTCCCTGTTTGGGATTCTATGAAACGTCTTTTAACCCTTTTGCTCGTTACGAGTTGGGCCTTCGCCCAACCTCAGCAGACACCTTTCGACGAACCCGTGGTGCAAAACGTCGCCGACGCCGCACAGATCGTCAACTCGGTCCGAGACGCCAAAGAGACCATCTTCGTCGTCGCTCCGACCCTTCGCAGTGAGGCTCTAGTAGCGGTGCTCGGCGGACAAGCGCAGCGGGTACCGGTTTACGTGGTCGTGCAAGAACCCCCGGGAGCCCTCGCTACCCGGTTGTCGCAAGCAGGCGCGCAGGTGAGAACTTTGCCCAACATGGTCGAAGGACTTATTTTGATTGATTACGCGTCGCTCTTTTCCGGGGGCCTGGTATCAGGATCCGGCGGCGTGACGCAGTACGTCGATCTCGAGCCCTACGGCAACCAAACCATCGTGCAGCAGCTTCGGGGTCTCTGGCAAGCCGCTACACCGCTTGGCGGTGAGGAGGCTCCATGACGCCCGCGGAACGTGACGACCAGATCCTGACCGCCGAAGAAGCCGTGAGCCTCGTGACCGGGGGCTCTACGCTCTTCATTCTCGCTGACGGCGACGTTTCGCTTGAAACCTTTGCCGCGGTGTTCAGGGCGTGTCACCCCAAACCTATAAAAGTAGGTGTCTACAACGCCAATGATGAGGTCGTGCAAACTATCGCGCGACCCCTGGCGCTACTGCGCGTCGGACCGTCTTTTCAAAACGCAGAGCCTCGTCTCACCGTAGTGATGTCCGACCGGCAGCTGGTTTTCGGCGAGCAGATCACGTCGACCACCCCCACGAAGATGCTGCACACCGAGGTTTACAACATCCTGATGCCTTTCGATGGTCAGAGTTTGAGCTCGAGCATCGCTCAAGCAACCCCCGAAAGGCGTGAGATCGTCAAGTGGCTAACAGGTGGTGGAGACAGCCCCCCCGCTGCGATGGCCTACGCTAAGTTCCGCACCTATCCCAAGATCCGCACCATAACGTCCGTCGTCGGCGCTGTTACGGCTGTGCTCGCCGCTTTGCAACCAGGCATCGGCGTTGCCGAAGCCGCGGCAGCCCTTATATTGATCGGTTCGGTCACGCTGCATGTCAACTTTCGGACGCTTCAAAAAAGGTTTGGTTTCGCCCATGTCTAAAACGCTAAGGACGCTTCTTCTCACCCTCTCCCTGGTCGTCGGGACCGCCGACGCCCAGTTCTCCGACGTTCCCCCCGGACACTACGCCGAGAGCGCCGTTACCCGGCTCGTCAACCTCGGCGTCATGATGGGTTATCCCGACGGCCTCTACCGCGGTCAAGCCACCGTGGACCGCTACCAGCTGGCGCTCATCCTGACGCGCATGTGGGACACCTGGAGCACGGCGCAACTAAACGACGTGTGGAGTCAGGTCACGAGTCTCGAACTCGCGGTCGCCCGCTTGCAGCAAGAGCAGACGGTGCTGCAAGGAAACCTCGAGCAGGTTACCGCGCTCGAAAACCGGCTGGCGCGAAGTGAGGAGAACGTTAATTTGCTCGACGCCCGCACGCAACAAGTCGGACAAACCTCTCAGGCAGTCGGCAACATCAACGTCGAACTGGGCCGGTTGCAAAACGAGGTCAACGACCTTCGCAACCGGCTCGGCGAAGGCGGTCAGGCTCAGGTCAGCGTACTCAACCGTCTTGAATCGCTCAGCGCCCGCCTAAGCCGACTTGACCGTGAAACAAATGACAGTAGAACAGCCCAGGCGCGGCGTATCCAACGTCTTGAAAAAGGTATGAACGACCGCCAGCTGGGGCTCGAGGCAGCGGTCGCTAGCCAGCAAAAAACCCTCGACCTGCTCACGGACCCTGAACGCGACACCGGCTGGACCGGAACCTTTTCCGTGGCGGGGGGGGTACAGGGAGAGGCAGCCTCCTACCGGCTCGGCGCAGCCTTAGAGACCCCGCAAGGTAGCGTGGAGGCCGAACTGTCACCTTTCGGCGCAGAAGCCCTGGCCCAGGCCGACGTCACTTCGGGCGTCGCCGTGCTGGGGCGCTATCACGCTGCTTCGGGGGGTGAGCAAGGGCTCTTCGGTGTTCGCTTCGGCCTCGCTCAGTCGCTGTCGTTTTCGCTACTCGGCGGCCACGACGCCGGGCTAGCTGCCGGTGCCGCCCTGACCCATGACGGACTGGCTGAGGACGCCGCGTTACCCGGTGTAAGCGTCGTCGTCGGCGGTTTGTCGGGGCAAGATGAGATCGACGGCTCGTTTTCGCGCCTGCTTTTGCAAGGTTTTGCCGGGGTACGTTTCGGGTCCGAGGCGCTGGGTGTTCAACCCGGGTTTCTCTACCGCCGTGAAACCGGGCTGAGCAGCACCCAAATCCTCGCCGCGGAGGTGCGCGTATCGTTCGAGCAACCTGCGTGGCAGCTGGGCCTGACCGGGCGCTACGGCGTCGTTCAAGACCTCACCGGGGGGCCGAATCTCAATGTTCCGGAAGCCGAACTCGACGTCTCCCTGACGAGCGGAGCCTTTTTTCGGGCTGAACTCTCCGGGGACTTACTCGAATTCGGCGCGTTACCTGCTTTTGCCGACGGAAGCCCGCTCGTGTCACAAGAGCTGGTTTTAGGAATCGAAGCGGGCTACCGTATCCCCCTCGAGGCGCTTCGGTGAGGGCGTTTAAGCTTCGGCGAACGTGGTCGTGGTCAGGGGCGCTCGCGTGAGGTGGGGTCTCTTACTGGTCGTTCTGAGCGCCTGCACCCTGCAAACCGGGGGCGGACGTGACGGCCTACGCGTCGAGGTCAGCGATTATCCTACCCGGGTCACCGTGGGCGACAGCTTCGAGGTGTTTGTCGATGTGCTCAACGTCGACGCACCCCTTGAGAGCAACGTCGTACCACCCGACGGTCTCGAGATTCAAGAGACCGTCGGGGGCTCGTTCGTAATCTTGCAGATCGTCGTCCCGGAAGGAACCGAACCGGGCGTAAAAACCGTCGTCATCGAACTGAAAAGTGGCCCTCGTCAGACGACCGTCAACCTTGGCTTTGCCGTGGAGGAGGCGTGAATTTCAAGGCGGAGTTGAAGATTTACGCCGCTGTGCTGCGGGTTCTCAGTATCGTCTCGGGACTTGCAGGTATATGGGAACTGTCTAGTGGAAAGCTAACGTTCGGCTTTTCCATGTTGCTGTTGTCGCTGGAAGCTGCTCTCACACCCTACATTTTCTCCCAGTTGACAAACAAACTTGGCGATGACTAAAGCGAGCGCGTCTAAACAGCTCGGTCGACGCCTGACGCTGATCACGACACTTTTGGGTTTGGGGCTGATCGCCGTGCTTTTCGTCTGGCAAATCAAACCTCAAACGGTTGACGAGGCTATCGGTCCCCAACCGCTCGGCTTCGGCGATCCGGACTCCGCTACGCAGATCGTTTCGTTTCTCTCCCCCACCTGCCCCCACTGCGCGCGTTTCGAGCTGGGAGCGGGAAAAGATTTCTACGCCCGCGCTGAAGCCGGGGAATTTTACTATGCGATCTATCCGCTGATGCTCGAAAACGACCGCGAACCCTACACCCTGGCGTTCTTTTGCGCCTACCAACAGGCTGCGCTACCTGTCTTTTCGCTGCTCCACTATCAGAACTACTACCTGAATCAAAACCGTGGGCTGATCGAACTCGCAGAACAGGCGGGCATGGCCCCAAAAGCATTTAGCACGTGCCTACAGGCCCCTGAAACGCAGAAGGCGATGGCGCAGGCGCTGAGGTGGATGGACACGCTAAAGGTACCGGGGACGCCGACGTTCTTAGTCAGAACGCTTGCGAACGAGCCCTATCTTCGTATCCGAGGCGAACACGACGAGGCCTTTTGGGATAACTTGTTAAATACCGACTGAGAGAGGAGCGTGAGGTGGAAGCACTCGCTTTCATATACGTTTTAGGCGTTGGACTGATCACTGTCCTGGCGTTATTAGGTCACTTCGGGTTTGGGTTTGGTACGGAACCCCTCGGCTTTAACTACACCCGGCTTGTTGTCTTTACCTTGCTCTGGTTCGTCGCGCTCCCGCTGTGGTCGATCACGCGTTTAACCGGTCGTCATGACTAAAACCAGAGGTCCACTTCGGAAAATAGCCGTCGGCGCGGAAACGGAGCCCGAAACCCTGATGACGTATCTAAGCCAGCGCCACCGAACGCGGACGACCCTGGTAGCCAGCGCAACCGGCGACATCCTCGAAGTCGAGGACGTATGGGGTCGTCCGTGCGAACGGTACAGGCTGCTAAAGCTAAGCAGCGGCGTTTGCTGGCAGCGCGTGGCCTGAACGTGCTTGCCACTTCTCCTGCCACAACGCAAAATAGTTCGTCGGCTGGTAGCCGCGTTTGGCAAGGACCAGCTCAGTCACCGTACCTGCGGTGACGCCCAAAACGACGCCACCCAACGTAATCAAGCTGAGAATCGTTTGGCAATCCATGATCGACCTCCTTCAGACGACAGTTTAGGGGATTTTAGATGATAAGCACGTGTGCCAGCAAGATACGTTTGTGGACTGAGGCCCCGGACTTCGACTTATCAATGTTTCTCGGGAACAATCGACGTGGCTATAGCAAAACCAATGTTTAATCTCGTCACCAACTCTTGGCTACCTGTCTAGTGATAGAGCGGTAAACAGCCTAAGCAGATAGTTCCAACACAACACGGTTCATCACGAATTTGCCGTTGTACCCCTTGTCGAAAGCAATCTCCACGACCTCTCCAATCCCTTCCAAAAGGGTGGCTATAACCCCACCGTTACCATGTACCTCGTGCCAGACCCTGGTACCACGCGCGAGCCGACCATCTTGCTTCGGGTCGTAACGGCGTCGTTGTCCGTCCGCTTTGGTCAAGGTGTCGTCGTCGCGCAGCTTATGCAGTACGCCGAGCTTTCGGCCACACGCTTCGACCTTGGCTTCATCAGGCTTAGTAAGGGGCGTGAGCCGCCGCTCGAGTTCACGGGGGAGAGGGGAGAGACTCTTCTTTTCCCAGGCCAGGTTTGCAGCTAGCATCCACTGGGCAAGGTGACATTGTTGGGACGCCTCTATACCGCTCCACACGTCTACATATCGGTCGAGGTAGCGGTACACCTCGACTACCGCAACAGCTTCTGCTGCGCCCCACTGATTCAGCGGTTTGGCGAACGCTTCTCTGCTCGCTTGGGCAGCCTTACGGAGGTTGCCCAGACCCTCCATAAAGATGCTGGGGGGGCGGGTCTTGACTATGTGCAGCTCGAGCGTCTTCTTGGTTCTCGTCAACGCGACGTAAAACAGCCTGCGCTCTTCGCTCAAGTCGGTGTCGTTGCCCCCGGCCGGAATATGACCGTAGTTCACCGCCGGGACGATGACGTGCGGCCACTCGAGCCCCTTGGCCCGGAAGATACTCGAGATCACCACCTGCGCCCCGCGCGTCCCGTTGTGGGCAGCTCTTGCACGTTCGATCTGAGTTAGTAAGCTCGCCGCGTCGTCTTTACCGCGCGCGTACTCGGTAAACGCCTCGACGTTTTGCGCTTTGCCTTGTCCGGTTTCGATAAAGCCGCTGTTTTCGAGCAAGAACTTTTTGTACTCGAGGCGGCTTTCGAGCTCGAGTAAAAGCGCGTAGACGCTCGTACCTTTCGCTATCGCCTCAACGAGCCAGGTCAGCGTCTGACCCAGAGCGACGAGTTTGGGTCCGGCGTAGCCGCTCACGCCCCCGGCCGTTAGCAGGGCCACACTGGGCGGCGTACCTTGAACCAGGATGTCTCTCAGCAGCGAGTCGGCAGCGTCCCGGCGCACGTAGCGTTTCGGCGTCCGCACCACGTCCCACCAGATTTCACTGAGTTGCGCTTTGTCGGTGGCGTTGACGGGTCGGTCGGCGGCGCGGCGCTCGATGAGCGCGATCTGGAGATACTTGAGTAGCAGGGTGTTCTCGGGGCGGTCATAGAATGGGACGTTGCCGACGATCTTGTAGGGGATACCCTCGGCGATCAGCGCCGTCTCCACGGCACCCGTCTCGGCGTACAGGCGTACCAGCACGGCAATCTGGTCGGCTCTCAAGCCCCGGTCGATAGCACTGCGGACGTTCTCGGCTATCTGTGCTCCCATGTCATCGGCGGAATCATGGGAGGCGATGATCGTTTCACCACCGAAGCCGCGAACAGGGGAGAGCTGTTTGGGGGCGCGTACCCGGTTTCTCTGGATAACGTGGTTTGCCAGGATGGTGTGCTCGGCGTAGCAGCGGAAGTTGTCCGAGATGCGGTAGCTCGCCGCGCCGTAACGTTTGGCAAAGTTCAGGATGAAGCTGTTCGAGGCTTTGCGGAAGCCGAAGATACCCTGGTCATCATCTCCGCACACCATGACGCTCTTATGACCCGAAACGAGAATGTCTAAAAGCTCCACTTGACTGAGGTTCGTATCTTGAAACTCGTCTACCAGCACCGCGTCGTACAGGCTCTGATACCGCTTCGCCAGAGACGGATAAAGCACCAGCCTGGCCCACGCCTCGGGTACGAGGTCGTCGAAGGTCAACACGCCCATGTCGAGCCTCGCCTGTTCGTAAAACTCGAACAGGCCCAGATACCAGGCGAGGGTAGAGGGTGGTTCTACCTCGCTCGCCATTGTGCCTTGGGGTAGCTCTTCATACCGCGCCCTGGCAAACGCCAACGTCGCCTTGCAACCGCCGACGTAGGCAAAGAAGTCTTCGCGGTCGAGCGAGTCGAGTTCAGCCAGGAACGGCGCTCGGCTCGAGCGGGCCAGCGTGAGCGCGCCGTTGAGAATGGCGTGAGGTGCTGTTTCGACGTCCTCGGGCAGCTTGAGTACCGACCCCAGCTTCAGTTTCTGGGCATCACGGAGAATTTGATACGCCAGCCCGTGCAGCGTTTTAACGTGTACCGCGTTGGCGTGGGGAAACGCCGAGAGCGCCCTTTTGAGGTCCGTGACAGTGGCCTTACTGAAGCTCGTGGCAAGGATACGCTCGGGTTTGAAGACGCGCTCACGGACCAACCGTTCGATTCGTCTGACCATCGTCGTGGTTTTGCCCGCCCCGGCAACGGCAAAGACGAGCGCCGGTCCCAGATCGTGATCGACGATACGCTGCTGTTCATCGGTAAGCTTAACTAAGCTGCCAGATCGTGTATGTTGCACTACCACCACGCTAGGATACTTGACCTCGGCTTGAATCTATCAGGCATTTAGCTTCATAGGTATATTATGCTCTCATGAGGTTGCTTGCTTGAACCAAAATTCTGCTCTTAGCCAACTTACTTTACCACCATCGTCCCCTGTGTCCCTTACAAACCTGCTGGACAGAATTTGCGTGCGGCCACCCTATTTTGCTTTGCAGCAACTGCATCGTGCTGGGGATACTTTACATGCAACCGCCCCGACCGAACTCGCCCTGGGGCTCGAGCAAGCACCCATCGGTGCCGCCGAGATGGGTCGGCATGGGGCTATCCTCGGACTGTGCGCCGCCGCTCTAACCCAGTCTGACGACAGCCGACGCTACTACCTGGCACATAAAGCTAGTTTCATCGGCCACCCTGTCGCAATTGAAGCGCACGAAGTTCGTTTTAGCGCTCGACTGAGCTATCTAGACAAGCGTAAAGCGGCCGCACAAGTCTTTGTGCGGGCAGATGATGTGCTGTTGGGTGAACTTTCCATTGACTATACTGTGTTAACCGAAAACGCTTTTGCGTGGATGTTTCGTTCCAGGCAGCAGCTCGGAGTACAAACCCCCGGTTATGACGCCGAGTTAGCAGGCAGTTGGCGCTACGGCCAAGATGACATTACGTTTAGCGTCCCGGAAATCCCGCTGGCTGTCTGCTCCGGACATTTCGATGCCTATCCAGCACTGCCGGTCGCTGTACTGATGAGCTATCTCGTGCGCCTCGGCGGTCGCCTGGTGGGAGGTCCGTACCGCTCGGTGTACGGTGAGATGAAGGCGGACGACCTCTGCTGGGCCAGTGCAGGCGTACGCTTCGAGGTCGAGCGTACACACTGCGAGGGCGACCTTCACCATTTCAAAGGATTCGCCATAAGTGAGGAGATTATCAAAGGTGACATAACGTTCGGTCTCGCCGCAGTTTAAGGCGGCCGTCCACAACACCCTAGTTCAGTAGTTTGATCCTGGTAGCGGAGATTTCCCGCGCGTGCCGCCGGGGTAGGTAGGACTGTACCTCGATTTCGGACAGTGGTTTGGTGAAATAATAGCCCTGGCCGATTGGTACGCCTAGACCTTTAAGCATCTCGGCTTGAGCAGCCGTCTCGATACCCTCGGCAACGACCTCGAAGTCCAACGTTTGAGCGATGGACACGATTGCTTGCACCAGTGCCAAAGCGAAATGAGGTGTATCGAGCGGTCTTCCTAGATCACTTATGAAACTCTGGTCGATTTTCACGATGTCGATAGGTAGATCGCGTAAGTACGAAAGCGACGAGTAACCAGTACCGAAGTCGTCGATAGCGACGCCCACGCCGAGCTGTTGAAGTTGCCTCAAGGTATGGTAGACGTGCGCGGAATGGGTCAACAGAGCACCTTCGGTCAACTCAATCTCAAAGTAACGCGGGTCGAGCCCAGTCACGTCTAACGTTGTTTTGATCGTGTCGAAAAAGTCGGCTTGGGCGAAATGCAGCGGCGAGATATTGACCGCCAGCGGAAACCCCCGAAAACCAGAACGCTGCCACGCTACGTTCTGCCCCATAGCATTTAGCAGCACCCAGGCGCTGATCTCGTCGATCAGTCCGCCTTGCTCGGCGACCGGGATAAACGTATCAGGAGGGACAAACCCCAACTCCGGGTGTTGCCACCGCAGTAGCACTTCGAGCTTGGTAAATTCCCCGGAGCGCAGATTAAACAGCGGCTGGTACACCAGCGTGAACTCCTCCCGGGCAACGGCACCGCGCAAGTCACGCTCGAGCCGTTGCTTGAACTCGATACCCGCATCCACCTCGGCAGAAAAGCCTCTGCTTCCGGCCCGACCACTGGCTTTCACCTGGTACATGGCGGTGTCGGCGTGTTTGAGAAGTGTTTCTACGCTGTCACCATCATCGGGAAAAAGGCAAAAGCCGATACAGGCAGTTATCGGGACAACCTGTCCATCGAAAATAAAGGGTTGCCGGAACAGGGCATTAAACGTCTGCATAGCCGCCTCGGCGTCCTGGGGGCTACGCAGCGCCCGCAGTAGCAACACGAACTCGTCGCCGCTGATACGCGCCAGCAAATCCTCCGCTCGCACCGCTCCGCGCAGGCGTTGCGCTACAGCTGCCAAAAGTCTATCCCCGATAGCGTGACCCAGCGTATCGTTAATCAGTTTGAAGCGGTCGATGTCGATAAAAACCACCGCGCACGTTTCACCCAGTTCCCGTGCCTGGGTCAACGTGCTTTGCAACGCAAGCTCGAAGTGCAGGCGGTTGGGCAGTCCGGTAAGGGTATCAGTATGGGCGAGACGCGCCATAGTTTGACCTTTGGAATGGGCTTTAAGCGCAAGGTCCTTATAGACACTGAAATTCCGAATCACAAAGATGGTCGTTAAGTTGGCAAGGTTGAGTTCGGCGAGCGCCAGAAACACGTCCCATTCGGGTGCGCTCAAATTTGAGAGCATGTAGCCGACGCTAAGAAGCAGCAGTAAGACGTTGATACTCATGGCGCTAAAGCGACCCCAGGTAAGCCCGGGGATTAAGTACGCCAGCACATACATGATAGGAATCCAAAAGAACGATTCGGTCATCTCCGAAGTTATATCGGTCGTGGGTGATGCGAAGAACAAGAGATAAGCGATCTTAGCAACGAAAAAAGTGCCGCCCCCGGTGATGATCGCAGAAGTGATCACTCTTAAGGTGTGGGGGTAGATCAGTATACAAAGTTGTGCGGCCAACAAACCCGCTGCCGACAAGCTGTAGGCAACAAGGTCGAAAGACACGGCTCCAGCGGCTGCTTCAAACAAAATGCCTAAGACGTAACCGAGTATCGCTGCGAGAGTACCGACGATCACTACACGACGCCAAGCCGGATCATGTAGGGGTTCGGCAACGAGATCGTCGCTCTCGTGTGATAAATGATGCTTGAGGCGTCTGATGAGGTGACTGGTCATGGTAGCCGACGGACATCACGTAACTCAGCGGGGTGGCTTGAGCAGAAGTGACGCCGGTTGGTGCCAAAGATAACTAATTCGACCAACGAGCTTCGCGCTATAATTCACATCTTAATGGGTATCTCAAACGATTCTGTCCCACCTGGTAAAGGTATGCCTTTTCAACTCAAAGGCGAGGGGGCAGGACCGCTACCACCTGTGCTTCAGCAGTACGTCGGATTCAAGGAGCAGTTCCCCGATTACCTCTTGCTAAGCCAGACGGGGGGCTTTTACGAAACGTTCGGTGAGGACGCCGAAGTGCTTGCAGGCGTAGCCAATTTGGCCCTGACCAGAAAGACCACCAAGGAGTTCGTCACACCGATGGCAGGGGTACCCCTCCACGCTCTGGACGTGCAGATCGAACGGTGTCTCAACGCGGGCCTCAAGCTAGCCATCGCCGACCAGGTAGGGGAGGCCGAGGGCGAAGGCGTGATGACGCGGGCGATAAGCCAGCTCATTACGCCTGGGACCGTAACCGACGAGCACCTGCTGAGCGCCCAGGCAAACTATCTGGCCGGGGTGGTGTTTCGGGAGGGTGAATACGCCCTCTCCCTGCTCGACCTGAGTACCGGAGAGTTCACCGGAACGCTCGTCGATAAGGCGTCGTCACTGCTGGCCGAGGTGCAACGTTTCGCCCCCCGGGAGATCGTGCTCGAGCCGGAGACCGCTGGCGACGAAGGCTTGAAAGAGGCGCTCGGTCAACTCGCGCTGGTCTCCGTACCGGGGAACCTAGAGCTGGGAGACGCGCAACACCTGCTCGAGACGCAACTCCGGCGCGTGCCGGAACGCTTGACTCGCCCTGCTCTGGCACTCGCCGCCGCCGGGGTGCTCCACTACGCCGGGGAGGCGCAGCAGGGGCAGCTCGCCGTCGACCGCTTTGTACCTTACGAAGTAGCCGACGCCATGATGCTGGACGCGTCGGCGCTGACGAGTCTCGAGGTGTTCAGCCCGGTCACGCCGTCCGGGGGCGACGTCGGCAAAGTCCGAACCCTGTACGACGCCCTGAACCTGTGCCGTTCAGCTCCCGGGAAAAGGCAGCTGAGGAGCTGGCTGCAACGCCCTCTGATCGACCCCAAGGGGATCGAGTCGCGTTTAGACGCGGTAGAGCTCTTCTACAACGACCGTTCTCTGCGCGGACAGGTACGGAAGTTATTGTCGCAGGTTCAGGATCTGGAACGTACCGCGACCAGACTCGGCAACCAGAAAGCGGGACCGCGCGACCTCAAGGCGCTTGAGAAGACGCTGGTCGTCGTGCCAGAGTTACAAAACGCCATGACCAAACACGTCGCCGTTCACGCCTGGCTTAAAGAGCGCAAACCGCTTATCGACGACCTCACCGCCACGATCGCCGGGGCCATCCAAGACGACGCGCCGGTCAAGGCCAGCCAGGGGGGTTACATCAAGGCGGGGTACGACGCCGAGCTCGACAGCTTGAGGCGCACCACCGAGCTCGACAGCTTGAGGCGCACCACCGAGGACGCACAGACGTGGTTCGACGAGCAGGAGCTCGAAGAACGCAAGATTACCGGCATCGGCAACTTGAGAATTGGCATGAACAATGCCCTCGGTATCTACCTCGAGGTGGGAAAAGCGCAACAGGGGCAGGTTCCAAAAGACTACGAACACCTCCAGAGTCTCAAGGACAAGGTGCGGTTCACCAAAGCCGGTCTCCGCGCCCGCTACGCCGAGCAACAGGTAGCGGGGGAACGGGCCAGAGAACGAGAGCAAGAGCTCCTGAGTGGGCTTCTGGGCAAGTTGGTAGAGCACACCGACAGCCTCAAACTGCTCAGCAAGATGATTGCGCGCGTCGACGTCTACGCGGCTTTAGCCGAGGTCGCCGCCGTTCACAACTACGTCAGGCCCCAACTAGGCACGAGCGAGCTGGTCATCGAAGGGGGACGGCATCCTGTCGTCGAGCGCCACGCCCGCTTTATGCGAAACGACCTCGAGCTGAGCCCCGAGGTGAGCTTGATCGTCCTAACGGGGCCGAACATGAGCGGCAAGAGCACCTACTTGCGGCAAACAGCCCTTATCAGCATCATGGCGCAGGTGGGGTCATTCGTTCCGGCGCAGCGGGCGAGTCTGCCCATCTTCGAGCGTATCTATACCCGCATCGGAGCCAACGACGACCTCGCCGGGGGACGCAGCACCTTTTTCGTCGAGGCCGAGGAGCTGGCTCACATTCTGGGTACGGCCACCGCACGCTGTCTGGTCCTGCTCGACGAGGTGGGGCGGGGTACGAGCACCTATGACGGCTTAGCGATTGCCACAGCGGCAACTGAGTACCTGCACGACCACTTGCGAGCCTTTACCCTGTTCGCTACCCACTACGCCGAACTAACCGAGGTCGCCGAAACGTTGGAACGAGCCGAGAACCTACACGTGGCGGCTGAAGAGGAGGGTGGAGAGCTGGTTTTTTATCATCAGGTCTTGCCGGGACCCGCAAGCCGCTCCTACGGTATCGAAGTGGCGCAGCTCGCGGGAATGCCACAGCAGGTAGTCGGTCGGGCCAAAGAGGTGCTGGCGTCGCTGCAACGTTCCAGAGAGAACCTTTAGATGACCGCTGAGTTCAGTTTTATCGCTCTCGGCGGCACCAACGTCGGCGCGTCGTGCTACCTCTATGAGCTGGGCAACACCCGGCTGCTGATCGACTGTGGGATTCAACCGGGCCTGCTGGGAGCGGCGTCTTTACCCAGGCTCGAGCTGCTTACAGAGCACCGCCCCGACGCCCTGGTCATTACCCACGCCCACAGCGACCATATCGGCGCGCTGGCGGTCCTCAAGCTTACGCTCCCTGACTTGCCCGTCTATATGACCGGCGCGACCGCCCGCATCACCCTGCCGATGCTCCTGGACGCGGCCAAGGTCGCAGGGCGCAGCGGCTCACCGATGTTTACCGAGGCCGACGTGGTGAAGGCTTTGCAGCGGGTTACGACCATCTCACCAGACGTGCCTTTCGAGATCGGTGAGGTCACGCTGACCCCCAGGAGAGGCGGTCATATCGTCGGGGCTGTGGGACTAATGCTCGAGCACGAGAGCGGCTTCCGTATCTGGCACACCGCCGACTTCAATACGGTGGCCACTCCCACCACCGACGCGGCGTACCAGCCCACCGAGCCTGAAGCGGTCGATGTGGTGGTGACCGAGACGACCTACGGCAACCTCGAGCTGCCGAGCCGCAAAAAGCAAAACGGTGACTTTATCGCCCAGGTCAAAAAGGTTCTGAGTGGCGGAGGGCGGGTGCTAGTCCCGACTTTTACGCTAGGGCGCGCTCAAGATGTGCTCCTGACCCTGACCCGGCAGCTGCCCGGAACAGCCATCTATCTCGACGGTCTTACCCGCGCCATCACCCAGCTTTTTGCCGCCATGCCCGAGCACCTGCCCGCGGGGGTACAGAACCAGCTCGAGAACGGCACCAACCCGTTTTTCCCCCCGAATGTTCGTCTCGTCGAGGGTCGGCGTGAACGTGAGGGGATCATCCACAATCCCGAGCCTGCCGTCATCCTGGCGAGTAGCGGGATGCTCTCGCAGGGCGTTTCACCGCTCTACGCCAGACACATTCTGAAAGAACCGGCGAGCGCGGTCTTGATCGTCGGCTATCAGGACGCCGAGAGTGCCGGGAGACAGCTTCTAGAGGGCCGTGACGAGCTCGTACTAAATGGTGAAAGGGTCACCGTCAGCAGCCATATCGAACGTTTCTATCTCTCCGCCCACGCCGACCGCTTGGGCATCGCCAAGCACCTCAGCGGTTACCCTTCCGAACGCCTGGTGCTTACCCACGGTGACGGGGGAGCACGAGAGGCGATCTTCGAGCTGTTCCGCAAGGAGCGTCACGTCGACCGTCCCCAGGTGGGCGAGTGGATCGACCTGGCAGGCGATACGAGGCGCAGGAAAGTGGCACCCTCGCCCCATCCTGCACCAGCACCTCAGCCTGCAACTAAACGCAGCGCCACCCGGATCAGGCGTTTCAAGACCGAGGTCGTCATCGTGCGTGAGGGAAACAGGCTCGTGCTCGAGTTGCCTAAGACCTTCGACAAGACGCTGATCCCTGAAGGTCGCTACCGGCTCGAGGCGCAACTGGCCGCAATAGCGTCGTTCAAGCTGGTAGAACGGCCAGAACGTCCTGCTGAAGACCCTCAACTGGAACGCCTCATAGGTACCTCAGAGGAGAATGAAGCCTCTCCCGTCGTCGATACCGGGCTCGAGAGTGTTGCTACGGTATCCGAGCAGCGCGCGCCGGTCCCGGACGCGGAGCCGCTGGCGAGCTATATCGAGGGTTTGAGAGCGTTACAGGGTGCGGCGAACGCCCGGGCGCGGACCAAGATCGTTGCCCGCCATCCTGAGTTGTTAAAAGCCTTGACGGTGCTCCGGGAAAAAGAAGCGCGGGTACTCGAGATGACCTGCTGGCAGGGGATGACGCATAACGAGGCGGGGGCAGTGCTCGAGCTTTCAGGTTCTCAGGTGGGTCAGCTATGTAAGCGGGCGCTACGCAAGCTCGTCTATGCTTGCGAATTGCGACAAGAAGACGGAGCACAAACATTCACGGTGTCTACCGCCACGCCGACAGCGGCCCGGATCGTACAAAGGTTCGTCGACGCGGTGACGGTGGAACACCGCCTAGAAATAGCCGGGCAACATCCTGAAGTGCGGTCGCCCCACCCCTTTCTAACCAAAGAAGATGACACCGTGCTCGAGCTGGTGTTTTGGGAGGGTCTGGACTATAGCCAGGCCGCCGCACGGACCGGTTTCCCGGTAAACAAGGTCGCCAGGATTCGCCATAGGGCGGTTGTAAAGTTAGCTGGTTACGTCGAAGCAGGCAACGTGTTCCGCTAGAACGAAGCAGGCTGAGAGGTGACCCGAACCCCCCAAACTGGATCGTCGAACAGGGGACCGCGTAGACCCGCTTGTCACCTTCAGGGATGAGCTGGTCCGTCTGCAACCCCAGCAGCCGTACGCCCTCACCCGGCTCGAGCTCTCCCCCAAGAAGGTGCTGGCATACTTGAACCGGCTCGGGCTCACACCTTCGGTGGCGAGCCCGGAGAGGGAGCCTGAAGATGACCCGCGCGTCGCGGCGCTTGAAGAGGCGGCGTTACCCGCAGCGCGTCAGCGCGCCGCCACCAGCTATCCCGAACTCAGGCCACCCCACGTGTTTCTCAACCGCAACGAGAACACGGTGCTCGAGATCCTGTACTGGCAGGGGAAGACATACGAAGATACCGGAAGGGATCTGGGCTGGCTCTCTGGAATCCATATTAAAGGGATTGAAAAGGGCGCACTCGAGAGACTGGGCTACTACCTACGGCACCAACCGCTCTCTTACTACCGGGATGAACCCGGCGCAACGTTTTTTGACGCGACAGCTCACCACTAAAACCTCACACGTCAGCGACCGCTGGCCTTTAGGAACCAACCGGCAGCTGAAGCTCTTCAGCCAGACCAGCTGTAAGCGCGCGCACCTCGGCGCTCGTAGCTTCTAACTTTTCGCCTGCCAAAAACCCCTTTACCGTTGCCAGCGAGGCGGGCAGCGTAACAATGTTGTGGTTAAGCATCATACGGTTGCGGCACCCCAGGTAGATCGTTCCTTGCCACGTCGCCCGCTCCAGCTGCTGAAGCTCAAACTTGGTGAGTGTGGCCCTCATAAGGTGTTCGATGTGTTCCTTTTCTTCTTTACTCAGTGCGGCGTGGACCGTTTCACAGTGGCGAAGTAACAGCGCGTCGTGGCGCTCGCGCAGCTCCCCTGTAAGCGCCTTAAGCTTAGCAACGTCAACATCCACGTCGGCCTTTTCGTGTTCAAAGGACACGTCGTTTTTGAGCAAGAACATAACGAAGCCGCCGGGGTTGTGAATCGGGTTTTTCGTACCCTTGTTTTGCCGGATGGCTGCGCGCGTCATCTGCACCGCCTGACGAACAGCCTCACGTCCATAATGCTCGATAATCTTGAATGGGTCTTGCTTGTACTCCAACTCTCGCAGTTCGTTGGCAAGCTGTAACGTTTCGATCTCTTCGTCACTGTCTTCGATTTCGCCCAAACGTGGCTGGCGAACTTTTCCCGACATATCCACCTTAAAGTCGAGTTGTCCGACGGCGCGGCCCAAACGTTTGCCCTCGTAGCATAGACGCATAGGCGTGATCTCTTCGATTTCACTCTGAAGCCGGTCCAGTACCCGGCGGAGATCACGAAACTTCTTGTACCCTTTTTTGTCCAGATCGAGGTAAGCCTCGAGGTCGTCACGGCTAAAAGGAACCAGTGGCTTTTCACCCGCCCACGACCCATGTAGGAGCAGCTCGAAAAGCTTGTGGGCGCGTGGGTTTCTAAAGGCTAGGACGTAGAGAAAAGGCTGCGAATTATAACCTTTGTCGAGTTTAAGTAGGTAAGCTTTCAGGTCCTCGTGCAGCTTCATACGTACGACCGCGTACCGGTTGGTGTTCTTGAAACCCGATTCCGATTCTTCACCGGCGTGAAGATATTCGATGGTTTGAAACACCGAGATGTGCGCCCATGAACCTGTTGCGCGGTGAATGGTGATCGTCGTACCCGTCAAACCGGAGGCCGCGTCGAAAAGCTTTTCCTTGAATGAGCCGTAATCAGCCGACATAAGGCCGCGCAGATAAGGTTCAGGGATAATCAGTTCTCTGAAGTCGACGTCACTTCTGGCTACCGCTTTCATCGCCAGGTAGAAAAGGCGGCGCTGCATCATTGAGAACGTCTGTCTGGATTTGACCAACGCATTTGATTGAAGGATCTTCGCCTCTTTATCCTTCTGAATGTCGAGCATGGGTCACTATAGCCGATATTACAAACGTCGTCTAGGACGAGTGTTTCGCGCTTCCCCAGTTGTCCACCTCGAGCTCCCCAAGTGTCCACCTTTGCGAACCGCGACGCTATGGGCCTTGTTATCGTCAGTGTTGGTGTTCTCTAGACCTCTAATCAACAAAGAGCGTGCTTTTGTCAGGGCGACGGCTAGAAAAGGGTTTCGCTATTACCTATCTGCTCAGCCGCATTGTTGTTGTATTTATCAAACCTTTAACCTTTGAGGCTAAAGACAAGAGCAAAGATTACCCGTCTGGGACGGAAAAAGTGCTAGTGCTGATGGCGCTTAAGGTGGACATTCAGGGAAAAAAAGGGGGATAACAGGGGAACCGTTAGGTGGATATTTAGGGAGCTTAAACTGGATATTTGAGGAGCTTAAGGTGGACGTTTAGAGGGGTGGGTGGACATCCGGGGAAAATAGCGTTGAACCTTGAGGGTGGATATTTAGGGAAGCCCGGTTTTACGGATGTACGTTTCTGTCACACTCGCGCAGGTTTCGACGAGAGATAACCGAGAGCTCTCGGTATACCCTGCGCTTTGTTGAGAAACAGTTTCAGACGGGCTCGAGCAAAGCTGAGGTGTTATTTTTAGGTGAGTTGACGGCCCTTGAAACCGGGTAGGCGTGCAGCTCGCCGGTGTAGGGACGCAACAAGTCCTGTACGGCGTCCGGATCGGTAACACTCGGGTCGAGCCAGCGTTCGTAGTCGTCAGGCGAGAGGATAACCGGCATCCGGTCGTGCAGCGTTGCCATCAGTTCGTTGGGGGTGGTGGTCAAGATGGTACAGCTCAGCAGCTCATCTCGCCACACGTCGTAGAGTCCGGCAAAACCGATAGGCTTACCCCCTGAGAGCTGGATGTAGTAGGGCGTCTTGGCCCCACCTTCGCGCTTCCACTCGTAAAAGCCGTTAGCAGAAACTATCGCCCGTTTGTACCGCAGCGGCCCCTTGAACGAAGCTTTTTCCGCCGCCGACTCGCTGCGCGCATTGAACATGCTGGCCTTGAACGTTTCAGGGTCTTTGACCCAGCTCGGATGCTGTTGGCGAACTCGCTGTGGGTTAAAAACTTGCGCGGCGACCTAATTCGAGACTAAGGCATACAGGAACGTAAACTTTTTCCGACGTTCAGTAGGACTCTTATGGCGAAGCTTGAGATAGCGCCCAAAGAGCGCGTTGAGCTCTCGACTTAGCTGCCGAGCTTCATCATCGGTAAGGAAGATGTCGCCACGACGATCTGTATTGGGCAGCCGAAACGGGTACTCATAATTGAGCTCTATAGCGTTGTCTTCGGCTTTCTCTACGCAACCGTAAGACGAGATGCTGCCGTGCTCGTTGTAGAACTCGCACCTTCCCGTGCGCCCCTCACGCTTTATAGCTTTTACCATACCTTCAGCAATCAGCCGTACCGTGGGTGCTAGATCAGCGAGCAGACGTTCTTCCAGATCTGCGTGCTTCGTTAGATCGTCCGGAATAAAGAAAGCATTGCTGACTGCCTGGTAATACTTTATCGGTCGTCCTGCACGCTTCGCCTCACGCGTAACCTCGACAAGACCCAGCACAAGTAACTGCCTGATACGGTAGTGCATCGTTTGAACACTGCAAGAGAGCATTTTTGCAGCCTCGGCTACTGAGCATTCCTTGCCGAGAAAGGGATGGATAAAGGCACCCTTGACCGGATCACTCAGGAGACGCGCCTGCTCTTCGCTCTCTACTCTGAAAAACGCACCCGACGGTGGTCTACTAGAATCGATGTATGTCATTTTGAGTAGAGTAGCACCGACACTTGCAACATGTGCTACTCACCCGATGAAATGTCACGCCAAGCGGCCCAAAAGCTTGACGCGTTCCATCAGCAGGCGACGCATCGTCGTCTTTCGCGGTCCGCTCTCAGTCGATCAGATCTGCGTGCAGGATGGTCCCCCGAAACTCGCAGTGCTGTGCGACGAGCAGAGGTCCTTTATAACCTCATCACCGCGTTCTTCTGGATCTCGGTCGGCCTGCCCCTGCCTCTCACCGTCGTCTACATGCAGGCAAGAGGCATAGACCTTTTGCAAATTGGGCTTTTGACGAGTTTATTCGCGCTCACTGTGGCGGTACTCGAGCTACCCACAGGTGGACTCGCCGATGCCATAGGTCGTAAACGCGTGACAGTCCTGGCGTACATCTTTCTACTCGTCAAAGACCTGGTCCTTCTAGTCGCCTTCTCTTTCCCGCTTTTCGCTCTTACCCGTCTACTGAACGGTATGGGTCGTGCGCTCTCCTCTGGAGCACTGGACGCTTGGTATATCGACCGGCTTCATGAGGTCGACGCGAAGATTGACATTCAGCCGTTTCTGGCTCGAGCTGGCACCGTGTCCCTTTTTGCCATCGCCGTAAGCACGCTTTTCGGCGGGTTGATCGCCTCTCTCTTTCCCGGCCTACCTGCGGAGGGAACGGCTGTTTTTACACCCATCTCAATGACTATCGTCGCTGCCGTACTGGTACAAGGTGTCAACATCCTCCTCGTTGCCGTTTTCGTGAAAGAGGAGCGCCCTGTAAACGCCGGTAAAGGGTGGGGTCTGCGCGAGGTACCCGAGATCGTCAGGGACGCGCTTAAGCTCAGCTTCAGCAATCCCGTTCTGCTCCTGATCCTTAGCGGCACGGCCATAAGCGGTTTCGCGTTGGCCGGCGTGGAGACCTTTTGGCAACCTCGCTTCGCAGAATTTCAAGGCGATGAGACTACCAACAACGTGATCTTCGGTGCCTTGATGACCGTAGGCTTTCTCGCCGGGATGGTGGGCAGCCTTCTGTCCATCCCTATCACGCGTCTCTTCCGGCAGCGCTACGCCCTGGCGGCTGCGCTATTTAAGGGACTGAGCGGTGTCTTCCTGCTGTTACTGGCGTTTCAGTCCACACCGTCAGGAACAGCTGCATATTTCTGGCTGTTCTATCTCGGAAACAGCGTGACAAACTCCCCTCTAGGAAAGATCCAGAATGATGAGATTCCGAAAGCGCGTCGTTCGAGTATGCTCTCCGTGGGCTCGTTTGTCACCTATGCTGGCTTCTTCGTCGGTAGTGCCGTCCTAGGTTTCGTGGCGGATAGAGCATCAATTGGTACAGCTTGGGCAGTCGCGGGAGCGTTGCTCATCTTCAGCATCGTTTTATATGTGCGGATCGACCTCATACGGTTGCGCCGCGAGAGTCTTTTGCCACCCGCTAGATCTGCTTGATTCATCAGACAAGCGCTTTTTACCACTTGAAGGAGGAGATTAGATGTCATTACGTCCCCGTCTCCGTCACGAAATTCCTAACCAGACTGTCAGCATCGCACACGCCGCCTTTCCAAAAGGCAATCGCTACCTGACGCTCCGAGCTGAGCTAGGCACAATCTTCAACGACGAGATGTTTGAGCACCTTTTTCCGAAGGTCGGGCAGCCCGCTGAGGCACCTTGGAGGTTGGCGCTTGTCACCATCATGCAGTTCGCCGAAGGGCCATCAGACCGTGAGGCAGCAGATGCAGTCAGAGCCAGAATCGACCTCAAGTACTTGCTTGGGCTCGAGCTTGAAGACCCCGGCTTCCACTACTCCATCTTGTCGCGCTTTAGAGACCGACTCGTTAAAGGGGAAGCGGAACACCTCCTACTCGACACCCTTATCAAAAAGTGTAAGGAGGTCGGGCTGATCAAACCGCGGGGAAAGGCTCGAACCGACGCCACACACGTTCTCGCTGCTGCACGAGTGATGACGCGCCTCGAGTTCGTTACCGAAACCCTGCGTGTAGCTCTCAATAGGGCAGCGATAGTCGAACCCGAATGGCTTAAGGCGTTCGCGCCTGCTGACTGGTACGGGCGTTATGGTAAGCGAGCCGAACAAGGCCGTCTGCTACGAAGGTTCAAAGACAAGCAAACGCTTACTGATCTGGTGGGTACCGATGGCATGGCTTTACTGAGCGCCGTATATAACGGCAATGCCCCGGCTACTTTACAGACCTTGCCTGAAGTAGACGTGCTCAGGCGGTCCTGGCTCGAGCAGTTCTATGTAGACGACGGAAAGGTGAAGTTAAGGGACGCGAAGAATCTCAAGTCGAGTCCGCAACGCCTCGCTACGCCTTATGACACCGAGGCTCACTACGGCACTAGGGGAGGTGCGGGCTGGCTTGGTTACAAGGTGCATTACACCGAATCGTGTGACGAAGACACGCCTCACCTAGTTGTTCACGTCGACACCACCGAGGCAGCTATGGCCGATTCAGTACGGGTAACACCTGTTCACGAAACCCTGAAAAGGAAGGGTCTACTTCCTTCGGAGCATTTCGTCGACAACCATTATGTGACCTCAAAGCTTTTGGTGACCAGTAAAAAGGACTATAACGTATCACTTGTAGGACCCATTAAGCCTTACCGCGAGCCCAAAGGTCTTAGCATCGACCTGTTCGAGATCGACTGGCAGCACAAAAAGGCCACTTGCCCAGCAGGCAAGCAGAGTATCCGTTGGACACCGAGAATGCCCAAGTCAGGCCGTGAACAGATCGCGGTCGGCTTTGCCCCTGCCGACTGCAAGGCATGTCCCCTGAACGAGCAGTGCGCTAAGAACACGAAACGGGTTGGGCGTACCTTAGCGCTCTTACCTCGAGAGCAGTACGAAGCCCGAGAAAGGGTCAAGATTGAGCAGAGGACGTGGGAATGGCGCTCACACTACAACATTCGCTCAGGTGTAGAAGGAACATTTTCCAAGGAGTAAGCGCAGGCTTGCGTCGGAGCCGCTATCACGGCCTAAAGAAAAATCATTTTCAGAACGTTGCTATTGCGGCGGGAATAAACATTCAGAGGCTGACAGATTGGTTTGAAAAGACACCTTGCGTCAAAACCCGGACATCTAGGTTCGCCGCCCTAAATGCGTAAAGCACGCCTCAACTTAGAGGTTTAGCTGAAGTGGTGCCAAATTTGGTGCTGCCCAAAACTGCTTATGCTTTTATTTGGTAAACGGGAAACAAATAAATAGATTTGCACGGCTGCCGATACAGCCGTGCAGATTTTTGGCAGAAAGGAGGTGACTTTCGCCAAAGCTTAAAGACCTAGAAGAATTCGCCAACAGCGTCCAGCTCGGCAACAAGCCCCACTGCGCCACCTCTACAACGCGCTCGCCCCCATGCTCGAGCACCACCGGAACGTTCTGAGTTGGGGCGATGTTGTAGCTCGAGAACTCAAACGCCCCCTGCTCGACGCCGTAGTGTTCGCTGAAGTCTTTCGTTGAAAGGGTATAACGTCCGCACATAGCCTTATTATCGCACCGCTACGCCTTATCCTGGTGCTCCCGGCGGTACCGGGTCGGTGATCGGCTGAGGGTCGCTCGGGTCGCCAATCGGCGGTTGTATCGGTTCGTCGGGAGTGCGTGGTTCGTCAGGGTTGGGGATTTGCGGGTCTTCGGGGAGGACAAAACGCATAAAGACTCCTTTGGTCAAGCTATTTGGTTGCTTTAGAGTCATACTCTACACCCTCTGCTCGAGCTTAGGCGTCTACGACCCCCTCGGCCCTTAGCGTCCAGGCTTTGCCCTTTTTCTCGAGCCATCCGGAGACGACCAGCACCCGCGCCTCACGCAACACGTCGCGTTCTTTCTCCCACAGGTCGGGGGACAAGACGACTTGGAGCCGCCAAGGGCCATCCTCGAGCACGTAGAAAGCGAAACCCTTAGCCGTAGGGGGGCGTTGCTTGGCGATAACCACCCCAGCAGTCGTAACGTGACCGTGATGAGGCAGTCTCACCATCGGTACAGCACCAAGCGCGAGGAGCTGCTGACGCATCAGATCGACGGGATGCACGCCCCATTCGTTAAGGGCCTTGAGGCGGTAGTCCCAGGTGACTTGTTCTTTGACGCTCAGCTCAGGCAAGGGCGGGGTGTCGGGCAGCGGCGAGAACATCGGCTTTTGTGCAGGCGGCTGAACGTTGACGAGCGCCCCGATCTGATAGAGGGCGTCGCGCCGTTCTTGAAGGTTATCGAACGCTCCAGCTCTCGCTAGTGCCTCGAGCGTGTCGAGGGGTAGGGCGAGGCGTTCGTAGAGGTCTTTAGCCCCGCTGTACGAACCACCCGCAAGCCGCTCGAGCACCACCTTTCTAGCTACCTTTTCCGACACCGCCTTGATACTCGTCAGGGGAACCCGGATACTTTTGCTGCCGTCGTCGTTGCGGCTTACCCCGTAGTGCAGCCCAGAGTGGTTGATGTGAACCCTGGAGAAGCCCACCCCCTTCCGCCTAGCTTCCTGCATGAGCGTGGCTCGGGGCCACATACCGGGGTCTTCGGTCAGCAGGGCGGAAAAATACTCAGCGGGGTAGTGGTGGCGCAACCAGGCCGAGGTATAGGCGTGCGCGCCGAAGGCCCACGCGTGGCTCTCAGCGAGGCCGTAACCGCGAAACGAACTACAGAGGTCGAACAGCCTTACCGCCGTCTCCTCGTCAAGACCTGCCTTGTGCTGTACACCCGAAATAAACTGACGCTTTTCGTCCGCTATCTCGTCGGCCTCCTCATAGCTGCTCACCACCTTCCTAAAACGTTCAGCGTCGTTCCATGAGAAGCCCGCAACCTGGACGGCGATCCGCATGACATCCTCTTGAAACAAGAGCACGCCGTAAGACTTTTCGAGGATGGGCTCGAGACACGGATGCAAGTAGGTAACGGGCTCGAGACCTTTCTTTCTCCTGACATAAGGGTGGACAGTGCCGCTCTGGATCGGTCCTGGTCTGATAAGAGCGACCTGGTGGGCAAGGTCTAAAAAGCTGCTGGGCTGCACATCGACCGTGATACGGGTTTGTGCCGGACTCTCTATTTGGAAAAGCCCCATCGTGTCGCCTTGCTGCACACCCGCCCACACGTCGGGGTCGTCGGGCAGGTCGGTCAAGGTCAGCCATGCACCTTCGGTTTTCAGCACCTCCTCCCGGCACCGCTCGAACACGCCGAGCATCCGCAGGCCCAACAGGTCGAGCTTGATAAGGCCCAGCGCCTCGGCGTCGTCTTTATTGAACTGTAAAAGCCGGATACCACCCGACGAGTGCTCGAGCGGAGAGTAGTGAGCCAGGGGGTAGCGCGACAGCACGACGCCGCCCGAGTGCGGGGCCATGTGGCGGACGAAACCCTTTTCCATCAGCTCGAGCAACTGTAAAAGCACCTCTTTGACCGGGGCGTCCTTTAGAACCTTATCGAAGACAGCCTCAGCTTCACGCGCCCGGTGGGGGCGAAGGTGCCGGTAATCTCTGCCGAGCGTTTTGCTAAGGGTGTTTCTGAGAACGGGCGGGATACCCAAGCCACGGCCCAAGTCCTGCACCGCCAGCGGCAATCTGTAGGTGATCTTGTTGCAGACCATCGCTTCGGTCGTGCTGCCGAAACGTTCTTCCACCCACGCCAGTACCTCGTCCCGGCGTGATGAACCGATGTCGATGTCCACGTCGGGCAAGGACGTTCTGCCGGTGTGCAAAAAGCGTTCAAAGAGCAGGTTGTGCTTTACGGGGTCGGTACCCGTAACGCCCAGGAGGTAACACACGACGCTGGCTGCGGCGCTGCCCCTGCCCGACGCGACGATGCCCCGGCTTTTACAGAAGTCGGTGACTTCGGCGGCGATCAGGAAAAACTCGGTCAGTCCAAGCGCCTTCATCGTTACCAGCTCGTGCTCGAGCCTCGCTTTGGCAACCATAAATCTTTCACCGCTGTACTTCTCGGTCAGAGCCCCGTATAAACGCTCGTCTAAGTGCTGCTCGAGCGTGACGCCCTTTGGGATGCGCGCCGCCGGGGGCGTGAGGCGTTCGGCGAGTAGCTCGAGCTCGCACGCCTGCACGATCTCATCGACGTTCATTACCCCTTCAGGGAAAGGTAGAGGGTGCTGTGGCAGCTCCTTCCAGGCGCAGGGGTCGGGAACCGCCAGGCAGTCGTTCTGAGGTCGTAAGCGGTGGGAATCGTGGACGGTAATCCCTAAACGGGCGCAGACCAGTGTGTCGTACAGCGGGTGCAGGTCGGGCGTGGCGTAACGGACTTCAGGAGCTGCGATAACCGGGACGCCTTGGGCGCGAGCGAAGTCGCGGAGCTTACGCGCGCGCAGCAGGTCGTGGGGATACGCGCCGTAATAGAGCTGGAGATAAAGACGTTCAGGGAACGCGCCCTTAAGAGTGGCGAGCAGCTGCTCGGCCTGGAGAAGCTTCCGCTCACTCAACAGACGTGTGGGAAAGCCCTCCCTCCCCCCGGTGACACAAATGAGGTTGCTCGTGTGGGCCAGGAGCACCGGCAGCGTGACGTGCTTGTCGTCGTCGGCGTGAACGGTCGTGAGCAGGTTACAGAGCACCTCGTAGCCATCTCTGTTCATCGCAACGAGACCGAGGGGATAGACGCCGGTTTCTCCCTTTAACGAAATTGTCGCACCGATCAGTACCTTGACCCCGTGCCGCTTGCCCGCCCACTGCGCCTCGACTTCCCCATAGACGCCGTTTTCGTCCACTAGGGAGACGGCGTTGTACCCCAACTCAGCAGCCCGTTCGACGATTCTCGTGGGGCTCGAGGCTCCCCGACCGAACGAGAAGTGCGAGTGGCAGTCGAGTAGCGCAGACAGACGCATCAGTCACTGATCCGGGACAAAACCCAGCTCTCCAGCGACCTATACACCTCGACGACGTGACCGGACTCGAGCTCGAGCAGGTAGTAGTCTCTCGCCGCTTCACCCCGCCACCACCTGCCCCCGTAGCGCCAGGCGTCGAGGATGTAGCGAACCTTGACCGGCTTCCGGGGACCTTCAAGCTTCGACGGGCTGCCCTTCGCGTTGGTCGTGATGTTCACGGCCTGATGGACTTGCTTCACGCATTACCTCCTCCCCGGTGCTGCGAACGACGAAACGAACCGTGTGCTCGCTCGCCAGGGCGTAGGGGTCGTCCTGGGACAATTTGAGGACGGCTCCGGGATAGCGCGCTTCGACGGTGGCCACAGCCTGCTCGAGCCGTTCTTTGTGCGGCCATAGCGCGCCCTGTTCAGCAGGCCGAGAGAGACCGCTCAGTTCCAGCGTCAGCGCGTCGATCCCTAGCGGTGGGGCGTGGGCGTCGTCAAGGGTCAGCAGGGCCAGCCGGGTGATCTCCCCGGCATGGCGCAGCGGCATTTTGGACATACGGGTCGCTTTTAGCTCGAGGCCGTGACTGAGAGCGACGACCGTTAAACGAGAAGCGGCTCGGTGATCCAGACTTACAGAAAGCTGTAATACCAACTTGGAGATAGCCTGCTGCAAGTCACACGGCTCCGACACCGGGTCATCGAAGACGAGCTCTGCGCTGAGGCGCAGCGCAGGGGTATAGCGTCCCAGTGTCGTGCGGTACGGACCGAACAGATAGGGGAGCAGCCCTTTTCCCTCCGGACCGAGGTACGTCGTCACCTGCGGCTTTTTCCATGCTCTCAGTTGCCCGACCTGTTCGACGCCGAGCCAGGTCAACCGCTCGAGCGTCCGCGCGCTCAGCCCCAGACCTTTGAGAATGTAGAGAGGCAGCGCGTCCACGAGCAGTTCCTGCCTGTCAGTCTCGATACGCCTCACCCGACCGGGGGAGGAAATTAGGGCGGCGATCACGGCGATCTCTACACTCTCAGCCAGCCCTACTCGTGTCCGGTACGACTCGGCCAACTGCGCCGCGTCACTGGGCTCGAGTTCCATAAGCAAGCGCCCCTGGGCAGGTGCTTCCAACACCAGAGACAGACCGGACACCTCTTCAACGATCCGTTCCCAGCTCGCTGCTAAATAGGGGCTTGCCGCCTCGACAACCTCTAAGTCGGGCGCTTTAGTGAGCGCGGTCGCCAGGCTCGAGCCCGTGGTGATGCCAAGCTGTTTGGCTGTTTTAGAGGTGTGGACGACCCGGCTTTTACGAATCGACACCAGCGGAACCGCCCCCAGTGAAGGCGTCTCCCACAAGCTCAACCAGAGGGGGAAAGGTTCAAATAAAGCCGCCATCAGCACGGCCCTGATGTCGTGCCAGACGGCTTAAGTCGCCTGGTCATGCTAGAATAGGGGTAGGGCGTAAACACCTCCAAAGTGTCTATAGCTCGCTTTACAGGGGCACACCATCCTGCCAGGAATTAGCGTGTGTCCCTCTCTTTTGATCTCGCTTCGCTAGCTCATCTCGCTCTCCTGCATAAGCTCGTCGATCACGTCGCCCCGTAACAGAGCTGAGAAGACCCCATCGACCGCCACCTGGTTTAGCGCGACCTCCTGCGGCGAATAGTCGGGGTTGTGGGGTCGCAGGAGAACCCTGTCGGGATGGTTGGGGTAGAGGTCCAGATACTTGAGTGTCGCTTCACTCTGATCGACGCGCACCGCGCAGACCTCACCGGCTTTGTGCGGGCGTTTTTGCAGCAGCACCATGTCCCCGTCTCGGATCAAGTCCGCCATCGAATCCCCCCTGACGCGCAGCCCAAAACGCCCTGGATACGAAGACAACTTGAGATACCCCTCCGGAAACTCGAGCGCTTCAGAAAGAGGTCCGGCAGCGATGTGGCCGACGACCGGGACGCCGGTACGGGGGAGGCGGATCAGCGGACTCCGGCCCCGGCCCCGACTGGTAAGCTCCAGGTAGCCCTTACGGGCGAGCGCGGACAGATGCTCACGGATCGTCTCGCCGGTCACCCCGAACCGCTCAGCCAGCCTCCGAAAGTTCACGTCACCCTCGGCGACCTGCGCCTCGAGCGCACGCAAGATGTCCGCTTGCAGTTGGGTCAAACGTTGCACCGTAATCTCCCTGTACCCTGAACAAAACAGGGTACACTCAAGATAGACGCAGAACCTGCACCGTGTCAAGCGACGAAAGTCGCATTTTGACGTTTGGCAGGGCTTTTCAGCGGGGTATAGAGTGCGAGTGAGGTTTAGAGAAGCGGAGGTTAGGTATGGAAAGCGAACACTACGTCGTTGATCAGCTCGAGGGGGACATTGCCGTCTTAGAGACGCCCGAACGAGAGCTGGTCGAGGTACCTCGGGTCGACCTGCCCGACGATGCTGAAGAGGGCTCGATGCTCGTTCGGCACAAGGACGAAGAAGGTAACACCGGCTTCAGCGTCGATCACGAAGCGGGCACTAAAAAACTAGAGGAGATGGAGGCGTTGCGGGCGTCCTTACCCAGAGCTCCGGGGGGCGACCTCTAGGTGCAGCGGTTTGTTACCGTGCTCGTCGCCCTGGCTTTGCTGTGCGGCTGCGCGGGACAGGCGCAGTCAAGGGGGTACGCTGGAGCTTCGGTTTATCGACGTGGGTCAGGGTGACAGCATTTTGATCACGAGCCCGTCGGGCCAAAACGTGCTCATCGACGGCGGCAGAAAAGACGACGAAGTGCTCGACTACCTGCAGTCTATCGGCGTGGCAAGCGTCTATATGGTCATCGCTTCACACGCCGACGCTGACCACATCGGCGGGCTCGAGGCGGTCGTTAGAGCTTACCGACCCCCGCTGTTCATGGATAACGAAATCCCGAGCACGACTCAGACCTATGAGGGCTTACTCAGAGGGGTAGCCGCGGCTGGAAGTCAGGTGGCCGCTCCGACAGCGCGCCGGGTGAATCTGGGAGACGCGTCGTTGCGGATCATCCCCCCACCGGGCGTCCCCGCGTGGGGCAACAACGCCAACAGCGTCGGGGTCGTCGTCGAATACGGTGCCTTCCGAGCCGGACTTACCGGCGACGCTGAAGACCGGGAGTTTACCTGGTGGATAGAGAACGGGTTACTCGAGCCCGTAGACGTTTACAAAGCGAGTCATCACGGTAGTGCAAACGGAGACACGAAGGCGAGCGTGGCCGCCTTTATGCCTGAGAGCGTGGTCATCTCGGCGGGACTGGGAAACAGCTACGGACATCCCGACGATGAGGCGCTCGAGCTGTACAGGAGTGCAGGGGCTGACATCTACCGGACTGACGAAAGCGGCACCATCACCGTGACCGCTTCAGTTGATGGTAGCTACACCGTCGACGCAACACCGAGTACGGCGGGTGGGGGAGAGGCGAGAGAACCGGAAGCGGTGCCGAACGTCATACCGCTACCTTATGACCCATCGGGAGAAGACAGGGATTGCGGCGATTTTGCTAATCAAGGCGAGGCGCAGACGTTCTTCGAGGCTGCCGGGGAGGGCGACCCGCACCGCCTGGATCGTGACGGAGACGGCGTAGTGTGTGAATCGCTGCCGTGAGGTGAAGAAGCATGTCAGAACGTGCGGGTGTTCTACCTGAAGCTTATTGCGAAGCGAAAGACCCCATGACGACGTTTCAAGACAGCCTCTTTAGCTCCGCGCGCATGCTCGAGCGAACGCTTCCCAGTGGCACGGTGCTCAGGCTGTTGCTCGAGCCGTTGTCGGACGCCCTTTGAGAACAAGGTCGAGCAAGACCTGAGCAACCCACGCTGTTTCTTGAGTATCGTGCGCTCATGGCGATTACCTGGCAAAAGATGGTGCCCGAGATTGACGTCTCCGACTTCGCTCTAAGCCTCGACTTCTACACCCGCGTGCTGGGCTTCAAGGTGCTGTTCGCCAGGCACGATCCCGAGTTCGCCTACCTCGAGCTTGAAGAACTCCAGTTCATGCTGTCAGAGTACCGGGACAGCGGGGGGGTCGTCGCTCCCCTCGAGAAGCCTTATGGGCGCGGCATAAACCTACAAATGGAACTCACGGACATCGGCCCCGTCTATCAGCGGCTGCTCGACAACAAGGTTGCTCTATTCAGGGATATGGAAGACACCTGGCGCGAAACCGGCGATGTGCTTTCAGGACAGCGCGAGTTTTTGGTGCAGGACCCGGACGGCTATCTCTTGCGCTTCTGTCAGCTCCTGGAAGACCGACCCCTCGAGCCGTAGACCTTCCGATAGCCGCTTTGATACTGTCAGCGAAGTCGGTTGGATTTCAATGCAACCCCGGTTCTCCTGCGTGCGTACTGACAAAAGCCTCAAAAAGACGGTGCTTGGTCAGGCTGGCGTAGGGCCTTTCCGACTATCTGAACTTCGCCGACAGTATCGCCGCCTTTGTCGAACGGCAGCTTCCTGCGAAACTCAGGTAGATTAAAGCCGTGATCCTCTGGCTGAACGGCCCCTTTGGCGTCGGCAAGACGCAGACCGCCTACGCCCTGCACCACCGCCTTCCCGGAAGTTTCGTCTGCGATCCCGAACACTTAGGCTTTGCCTTACACCGCATGACGCCACCGATGGTGCACGGTGATTTTCAGGATCTGCCCCTGTGGCGTGAAGGGACGTGGCGCACTCTGGCGAGCGTGCAGGATGCCTGGCCTGGCCCTATCATCGTACCGATGACGGTGGTGGTGCCGCAGTACTGAGGGGACCCCTATAGCTGGGCCATTTGTGATGTGAGTCTAGGCGTCTGTAGCTTACCTGTTTCGAGGGCTTTTGCCAAGACAGCTTGGGGCGTCCGGTAGCCGAGTGCTCCGTGGGGCCGTTGC
>JAABUN010001478.1_pt1 | contig 51316 bp, 40 predicted proteins | sample 5559311 | NCBI WGS metagenome assembly JAABUN01 (sample SAMN10711877, study PRJNA513370) | rock metagenome | isolation source: Antarctica rocks | place: Antarctica: Victoria Land, Siegfried Peak sud
GCCGGTTAGTGCGGAACGAGCAGGCCCGGTTCTACCACTGGCGGCGGCGGAAACGCTTGGCCCCCAACAGAGTCGACCAGAGACAGTGACCGGACACAGTACAGCTAGATACTTCCACCTGATTGGTCCGCTCGAAACCGTGGCATCGGCCGGGCCGTCGATGAGGAGTCGGTTCGAGCAACACCCGGCTGACGGACCCTTCGTCATTAGCCAGTACTTGGAATTGCTGTACGTCGGAAAGGTGACGCCGGACTTCCTCAACGCCGTGCGACGGAGCCGCTTCTAACGAGCGACCGCGCCGGCGTTCGACGCGGCCGGCAACAGGACCCGTGACGACGACGATCGGGTGGTATCCGTCCGCAGGGTGACCGGCGTACTTCCTGCTCGACCAGGCCGGCAAGGTGGCCTACGGCCCAAGCAACGACCTGCCAGCCGAGGCCGAGATCGAGAAGTTGATGGGCAAGTGAACCGGACTTGACGCCGCCGCCGGCCGCGGGTATCGCCCCCCGCATGACCCGTCCGTGTGCGCGACTCGCCCTGCTGCTCGCTGCTTCGACGGCCGGCGGGTGTATGCCGGCGTTCCTGAAGCCGCGGCCGTCCGTCATCAGGCTCCAAGCCGAGGTTGTGGCCGGGCAGGTCGAACCGGCCATCCCCGGCCGGCCGGCCAAGACCATCCTGGCCCTCTCGGGCGGCGGCTCCTACGGGGCGTTCACAGCCGGAGTCCTGACCGGCTGGTCGCGAACGAACACCCGGCCGGAGTTTGATGTCGTCACCGGGGTAAGCACCGGGGCACTCATCGCCCCGCTGGCGTTCCTGGGTCCGGACTACGACCGCCTGATGCGGCGGTTCTACACTGAAGTCGGGCAGACCGACATCTTCAAGCGGCGGTACTGGGCCGCGGTGCCGTTCGCGGCGTCGGTCGCCACGTCCGGCCCGCTCCACGACATTCTGGATTACGGCATCACCCCCGAGGTGGTCGCGGCCATTGCCGCCGAACACCGCAAGGGGCGGCGATTGTACGTCGCCACGACCCGGCTCGACACCCGCGAGACGGTCGTGTGGGACGTGGGGGCGATTGCGGCCCGGCCGGGCGGCCGGAAGATGGTGATCGACGTGCTGCTCGCGTCGTGTTCGGTGCCGGGGGTGTTCCCGCCGGTCGCGTTCCGGGTCGACACCGACGCCGGCCGGGCGACCGAGTGGCACGTCGACGGCGGGACGACGGCCCAGGTGTTCGTCCCGCCGGCGGTACTCGAAGCGGCCGCGCCCGGGGCCGACCTGTACGTCATGATCGCCGGCAAGTACTACCCGGACCCGGCCGAGGTCAAGCCGCGGCTGTTGAAAGTCCTCGGGGCGAGCGGCCTGGCCCTGATGAGCGCCCACCTGCGGCACGACGTGGCGAATGTGTATCACATGGCCAAATTGACCGGCGTCAACTTCCACGTCGTCGCCCTCCGGCGGGACTTCACCGCGACCGACAGCGGCATCGAGTTCGACACGGCCGGGATGAACCGGCTGTACGTGGAGGGGGTCGAGGTCGGGCTGGACGGCCCGGTCTGGCGGTCGACGCCGGTCATGCGTGGCCCCGGCGACGAGGCGATTCGCACCGGCCTGCGGGTGACCGGGGCGGTCACCGGGGGCGTGGGGGCGGGGGTCGTCGTCCCGTAGAATGCCGACGACCATCGGCACTCCGGGGGTGGGCATGGACCGCGTGCGGTACGACGCCTTCGTCAAAACGTTTTTCGAGTGCGACCCTAAGGCCGTCACCGACATCTTTCGGGAGTTCCTCGCCGCCATGACGGCCGAGGAGTCGCTGCCGCCGGGGCACCACATGTCCCAGAACTACGACACGGCCCAGGCCAACCCGGAAATCCACGTCCTGCCCGGGAACCTTAAGGACGCCCGGGACGCGGTGTTCCCGTACTTCTGGGGGACCGACGGCTGGTCGAGTCCCTTGCACCTCGAAAACGTCCGCGGCCCGGCGAACTATGCCAGCCTGATCGGCGCGTTCGCGTGCCTCTTGAAGAACCCCAACCTCTGCACCGACACCTACAGCCAGCGCTCGAACGAGCTGGAGGTCAAGGCGATCACCGCACTCGCCAACCTGATTTTTTACCACACCCAGGACCCGTGGGGCGTGTTCACCATCGGCGGCACCATCTCGAACCTGTACGGCGCGAAGATCGGCGTCGAGAAGGTGCTGCCCGGGGCGATGGCCGACGGCCTGCAGGGGGCGTCAATCGCGGGCATCGCGTCGGAGGCCGGGCACTACTGCAACCAAACCGTCGCCGGGTGGATGGGCCTGGGTACGAAGCACCTGCACACCATTCCGACGGACGCCACGCTGGCCATCCGCCTCGATTTGCTCGCCGACAAGCTGGACGAACTGTACCGGGCCGGGGTCAAGGTGGCGTTCGTCGTCGGCACGTTCGGGACCACCGACGGGTTCGGCTGCGACGACCTCGCCGGGATGCGGCGGGTGATCGACGCCAAGGCGGCCGAATACGGCGTCCCGGCCCCGCAACTGCACGCCGACGCGGCCGTTGGGTGGGCGCTCTGCTTCCTGAACGACTACGACGCGGCCCGCAACCCGCTCGACATGTCCGCCGAACTGTTAGCGATCGTCGAGCGGGTCAAGGGGCATTGTGCCGGCCTGCGGCACGCCGACAGCGTCACGATGGACTTCCACAAGATGGGCCGGGGGCACTACCCGAGTTCGGCGTTCATCGTCAACCGCCGGGCCGACCTGAAGTACCTGGCCCGCGACGTGGCCGACACGCCGTACTTTTCCGACGCCGACAGCCGCCGCGATCCCGCTCTGTTCACCCTCGAAACGAGTCGGCCGGGGCTGGGGCCGTACACGGTCATGGCGAGCCTCAACGGCATCGGCCTACAGGGGTGGCAGATGCTCGTCGCCCGCAGCCTGGAGCTGGCCGAGATGCTAAAGAAGCGGCTCGACGCCATCGACTACTGCCAGGTGTTGAACCGGGAGACGACCGGGTCGAACGTCTGCTTCTGGGTGCTGCCCCGCGGCCGCGACGCGCACGCCATCTTCAAGGCCGTCAACGCCGGCACCCTCCCGCCGGACGACGCCCACCGCTATTTCGCGGAAGTGCGTCGGCTGTACACCAAGCGCGAGCGGGCGATGGACCCGGCAACCGACGCCCGCCTAGGGTTCACGACGAGTGTGGGGTACCGGCCGCACGGGTTCGACCTGCCGGCGTGGAAGGCGGTGTTCTTCAATCCGCGGACGGACGAGTCGGTCATCGACCGGATCATGGCGAGCATCGAGGAAGTGGCGTAGGCCGCGAGCGGAAAGCCGTCTTGGCGAGCGGGGGGCGTTAGCCCCCTGAGTCCCGCGCCCATGACCGGCTCGCCACGGGGAGTAGGCTCAGGGGGCTAATGCCCCCCGCTCGCCGGAATCTGCACTAAGCTCCCCGCGTGTCGGGTTCCCGTGTGCGCGTCGGAGTCCGCCCGTGACCGTTCGCCAGGCCGTCCGGGCTGCCGTCGCCCCCGAGAGCCTGTTCTTCCTCGCCGTCTGGCTGATGCTCCTCGTCGTCTTCCGCGAGCGGGCGTTATTCGACCCCGGAGCGCTCTGGCACACCGTCGTCGGCGAGCGCATCCTCACCGGCGGGTTCATGACGACCGACCCGTTCACGTACACCCACGCCGGGCGGACGTGGATTCCCCAGCAGTGGGGGGCCGAAGTATTGATGGCCCTGGCGTACCGGGTCGGCGGGTTCGACGCCCAACTGCTCGGCTTCGCGACGCTCCTGGCGGCCCTGTTCACCTGGCTGTTCCACCGCCTGCGGGCGGCCGGGCTGCACGCGGCCCTCGCAGGCGGGTTCGCCGGGGCGGCCCTGGTGGCCGCCGCGTTCCACTTCTTCCTCCGCCCGCACCTGGTCACCATCGCGGGGATGGCCTGGGTCATGGCCGTGCTGGTCGATTACGACCGCGGCCGGCGGTCGGCGGCGCGGGTGGCCGGACTGATCGGCGTGTGCGTCGTCTGGACCAACCTGCACGGCGGCGTCCTCGGTGGGGTAATGACGATGGGGCTGGTGTTCGGCGGCTGGGGGGCTCAATTCCTGCTCGACCGCCGGCGCGGCACGCGGTCCGGTCCGGTCGATTCGTGGCGCGGCGTGGCCCTCCTCGTCGGGGTGCTGGCGGCGTGCGCGCTGACGCCGTTCGACAGCCCGTTCGGCCTGGAATTGCCGGCCACCTGGCAGCGGATCGTCGGGTCGACGGTCCTGCCCAAAGTGGTCAACGAACACAAGCCGCTCGACTTATCGCAGGACGCCGACCGCGTCGTGGCCGGGTTCGTCGCAGTGTACCTGGTGCTGTTCGCCGGCACGCTCCCCGAATGGCGGCGGACGTTCCGCGTGACGTGGCTGATTCCGCTTGTCTGGCTGGTTCTGACCCTCAAGGGCATTCGGCAGGGGCCGCTGTTCGCCGTCACGGCGGCGGTCGTCCTGGCCGACTTCTGGCCGCACACCGTCTGGCACCGGCTGCTCCGGAAGTACGGCGACAGCCTGGCCTACGGCGCGCTCGACGTGCGCTTCCGCCCCACAATGCTCGCTCTGCCGGCGGCTGCGGTTCTCGGGGCTTTCACGCTCCAGCAAGCCGGCGTGCGGGTGCCGGTGGTCGGGGCCGGGTGGGCACGGCTCGACCCGAACTTCGCCCCGACGGACCTGGCCGCCGCCATCCGCACCGAACTGGCCGCGACGCCGGGCGGACGACTGTTCAACGACTGCAACCTGGGCGGGTACTTGATCTTCCACCACCCGGACATCAGAATCTTCATGGACGACCGGTTCGAGCTGTACGGCGACCCGTGGACCCAGGCCTACGTCGACATGCTGTTCGACCACCCGGACCGGGTCGAACGGTACGCCGACGACTACGCCTGTACCCACGCCCTGGTGCTGACCGAACCCGTAGAAACGCCCCTGCCGGCGTATCTGGCCGGTTCGCCACGCTGGGTCGAGGTCGGCCGCGGCGTCCGGGCGGTGCTGTACCGCCGCGTGCCGGAACACCCCTAACGAAGCCCCGCATGTCCACGCCCGCCCCGGCCGTCCTCGCCCTCGCCAGCTATTTCAAGGGGAATCAATTCCTCGAACGCATCCAGGCCGACGGTGGCCGGGTCACCCTTTTGACCGTCGAGCGGTTGCTCGATGAGCCGTGGAACCGGGGGGTACTCGCCGACCTGGTCGCCGTCCCGGACTTCGCCGACCGACGAAAGTTGATTCACGCGGTGGCGTACCTGATGCGGACCCGCCACGTCGACCGGATCGTCGCCCTGGACGACTTCGATGTGGAGGTGGCGGCCCACCTGCGCGAACACTTCCGCCTGCCGGGCCTCGGCGAATCGACGGCCCGGTTGTTCCGGGACAAGCTGGCCATGCGGACCCAGGCCCGCGACCTGGGCTTGCGCATCCCTGCATTCTCGCCCCTGACGAACCACGACGCCCTACGCGACTTCCTACTCAGGGTGGCTGGTCCGTGGCTGGTCAAACCGCGCGGCGAGGCGTCGGCAGCCGGCATCCGCGTCTGCGCCACGGCCGACGACGTGTGGCGGCGGGTCGACGAACTCGGGGACGAGTACTCGTTCCACCTGGTCGAGCAGATGGTCCCCGGCGACCTGTACCACGTCGATTCGCTCGTCAACGACGGCCGCGTCCTATTCGCCGAGGTCAATGCCTACTGGCAGCCGCTCCTCGACGTGTATCAGGGGGGTGGGGTGTACGCCTCGCGGACCGTCCGCCGCGACTCGCCGGACGTGGCGAACTTGCGGGCGGCCAACGAGGCCGTCCTGACCGGGTTCGGCCTCGACGCCGGGGCGTCGCACACCGAGTTCATGAAGGCCCACGCCGACGGCGAGTTGTACTTCATCGAGACCAGTTGCCGGGTCGGCGGGGCCGAGACGGCGACGATGGTCGAGGCGGCCACCGGCGTCAACCTATGGGCCGAGTGGGCGGCGATCGAACTGGCCCGAGTCACCGGTCGGCCGTATCACCTGCCGCCGGTCCGGGCGGGGTATGCCGGGGTGGTCATTTCCCTGGCCAACTGCGAACGGCCGGACACGGCCGGGTTCGCCGACGCCGAGATCGTCCACCGGCTCGACCTGCCGTATCACATCGGGTTCGTAGTGGCCGCCGACTCCCCCGGTCGGGTCGAGGCGCTGCTGGGCGATTACATGGCCCGCATCCGCCGGGAATACCACGCGGCGATGCCGGCGGCCGACTCCGTAGCGATGTGAGCGGGGGCAACGATCCGGGGGAGCGTTGATCCACGCGGTGCCGGCGGCGCGGCCTGCGGGTAAGGACATTCGCGTCATCGAGTTCGTCGGCGTCCAGCGAGTGAGCGTCCCGGCGAGAGTGACAAGCTGTCGGCGACAACTGGGGCGAGGTTGGTCCGGGCGATCGGACGAAGCGGCTTGCGACACCCGACGGCCGTGCCACGGTAGTTTCCGTCCGCGCGGGCGACATCATTGGCCAGGGGTTGATGAGGCAAGGTTATGCGGGACTGGGGCCAACGCCGCGGGTTGATCGGCTGGTGCCGACGTTGGCACCTCGGGTCGGCCTACTTTTTGCTGGACATGACGGCCGCCCGCCCAATATTATCATGTTCTCTCCGCCGGCCCCGCTCGCTCCGACCCCGTTCGCCCTGGAGACTGACACGATGCTCCGCCCCGTCATCGGCATCGCCACGCAGACCCTCCCGGCCGTCCCCGGCGAACGGCCCCACTGTTGGATTATGGGTCACCGGTACGTCGAGGCGCTACAGAAGGCCGGGGCCATCCCGTGGCTAATTCCGCTGATGCCGCACGCCCCGGACATGATGCTCGCCCTGTGCGAGAAGCTCGACGGCATCTTCCTCACCGGCGGCGTCGATGTCGACCCGGCCCGGTACGGGGAACCCCGCCATCCGCTGTGCGGCACCACCGACCCCGACCGGGACGCGATCGAACTGATGCTCCTCGACCACGCCCTCACCACCGGCAAGCCGGTGCTGGCCGTCTGCCGAGGCATCCAAATCTTGAACGTCGCCCTCGGCGGTTCGTTGTTTCAGGATGTGTCGGCCCAGGTACCGGCGGCGATGAAGCACGACTACTTCCCGACTCCGGTCAGCCCCAGCCGGGCGTACCTGGCCCATGAGATCGCCGTCGACACGTCATCGACCCTCGGCCGAATCCTCGGCGAGGGGGTGGTGCCGGTGAACAGTATGCACCACCAGGCGATCAAGACTCTTGGGGCAGGCCTCAAGCCGACCGCCCACGCCCCGGACGGCATCATCGAGGCGGTCGAGGGCACCGGCGGCCAGTTCCTGATCGCTGTCCAGTGGCACCCGGAGGAACTAGCCGAGACGATGCCGGGGCAGGGCCGGCTGTTCACGGAGTTCGCCGCCGCGGCCGCATAACCCCATCCGTCTACCGCCACCTCGCGGATTTCCCGGCCCGCCGCGTTGCCGGCCGGGCCGGCCGTCCGCATACTCCCTTTTGGTCCGCCGAGCCGCGCCACTACCCGAGTCCGCATGTACCGCGAACACCACCGCTGGTGGAGTCCGGCCCTCAACCGGCCGATGGACCTGCTCGCCTTCGGCCACGCCGGCGCGACCCTGCTCGCCTTCCCGACCTCTCAGGCCCGGTTCTACGAGTGGGAGGAGCGCGGGATGATCCACGCCGTCGCCCACCGCATCGACGCCGGCCACCTGCGCGTCGTGTGCGTGGATTCGGTCGATTCGGAGAGTTGGTACGCCCGGGACAAGCCCCCCGGAGGCCGGGCGTTCCGGCAGGTGGAGTACGACGGGTACGTCGCCGGCGAGGTGCTGCCGTTCGTCGCGGGCCGCGGCGGCGACCAGTACCTGATTACCGCCGGGGCGAGCTTCGGCGCGTTCCACGCCCTGAGCGTCGCCTTCCGCCACCCGTGCCGGGTGAACCGCGTCCTGGCGATGAGCGGCCTGTGCGACATCCGGCTGTTCACCGGCGGCTACTCGGACGCCCACGTCTACCACACCAACCCGGTCGACTTCATCCCCGGCGAACACGACCCGCACCGGCTGAACGCGCTGCGGCGGCAGGACATCATCCTCGCGGTCGGCGACGGCGACCGGCTGGTCCACCAGAACCGGACGCTCTCCGGCCAGTTGTGGGCCAAGGGGGTCGGCCATGCCTTGCGGGAATGGGACGGGTTCGCCCACGACTGGCCGGTCTGGCACCACATGCTGAACGTGTACGTCGGCGGACATGATTGAGTCATGCGGAGTGATGAATGTTGACCCGCCCATCCTTGGAAGGCACGACATGAAACGGGTGGGACTGCTGGTCGGCCGGGAGTGGTCGTTCCCGCCGAAGTTCATCGAGGCGGTCAACGGCCGGGACGCCGGGGTGGTGGCCGAGTACGCCCTGCTCGGCGGCACCCGGATGGACGAGCCGGCCGCCTACGCGGTTTTGGTCGACCGCATCTCCCACGAGGTGCCGTACTACCGCAGCTATCTGAAAAAGGCGGTCCTGGACGGGGTGGCCGTCGTCAACAATCCGTTCATGTGGACGGCCGACGACAAGTTCTTCGGGGCCGCCCTCTGCACCCGGCTCGGCCTCGCCCACCCGAAGACGGTGGTGCTGCCGAACCAGGACTACGTGCCGGGGATCGTCAAGTCCGAAAGCCTCCGCAACCTCGTCTACCCGCTCGACTGGCAGGCGTTGACCGACCACATCGGCCTGCCGTGCATCCTCAAGGACGCCCACGGCGGCGGCTGGCGTGGCGTGTACGTGTGTAACTCTCTCGAAGACCTCGTCCGCTACTACGACACGTCGGGCCTGCTGACGATGATCGCCCAGGAATATATCAAGTGGGACCAGTACGTGCGAGTCATGTGCGTCGGCCAGACCCAGGTTCTGCCGATGCCCTACGACCCGCACCAGAAGCGGTACATCCCGGACCCCGACTACCTGGCCCCGGCCTTGAAGGACCGCATCGTCGCCGACTCGCTGGCGATCGTCCGCGCCCTCGGGTACGACATGAACACCGTCGAGTGGGCGGTCCGGGACGGCGTCCCGTATGCCATCGACTTTATGAACCCGGCCCCGGACATGGACATCAATTCGCTCACCCCGGCCTACTTCGACTGGTGCGTCCAGGCGATGGCCGACCTGGTCATCGACCGGGCGCTGAACCCGAAGCCGCCCCTGGCCGAGTTGCGGTGGGCGAAGTTGTTTTAGCCGGGTAGTGTGGAGCCTGCCGAGTGGGCCAGTGGCCGAGGAGGATGCCGTGCCATCGGACGCGATTCCGCACTACCACGACCTGCTCGCGCAAGGCACCCGCGCGGCCGACGCCCAGGCCGCCCTCGACCGGCTCCAGGCCGCCCGCGGCCTGCTGTTCGGCGACCGGCCGTTGTGTACCGTCCTCCGCCCCCGGTTCCTCACGCCGGACCAGTACCGGTTCCTGCGCTCGCGCATCCAGACGCTCCTCCCGGCGTTCCAGACGACCTACGACCGGGCGATGGCCGATGTGGACTTCCGCAAACAGTTCCGACTGTTCGACTGGGAACAGGCGCTCCTGCCGATCGACCCGGGATTCCGCGACCCGAGTCCGACCAGCCGGCTCGATGCGTTCTTCGACGGGGCCAGCGGGCTGAAGTTCACCGAGTTCAACACCGAGACCCCGGCCGGTGCCGGCTACTCGGACGCGCTCGCGGACCTGTTTTATGGGCTACCGGTGTTCCAGGAGTTCCAGCGGAAGTATCACGTCTATCCGCTGCCGTGCAAGCCTGGGGTGCTGCACGCGCTGCTGGACAGCTACGAGCAGTGGCGGGGCACCCGGAATGACCCGCCGCGGATCGCGATTCTTGACTGGCGTGAGGTGCCGACATTCAGCGAGTTCGTGCTGTTTTACGACTACTTCCAGTCGCTCGGCATCGCCGCCCGGAACGTCGACCCGCGGGACTGCGAGTTCGTCGGGGGCAAACTCATGTGCGGCGACTATCACATTACACTGATTTACAAGCGCGTCCTCATCAGCGAACTGGTCGAACGCGGCGGCATGGACCATCCGGTGATCCAGGCCGTCCGGGCCGGGGCGGTATGCATGGCCAACACGTTCCGGTGCAAGATTCTGTTCAAGAAGGCGAGCTTCGCCGTCGTAAGCGACGAACGCAACGCCCACTTGTACACCCCGGGCCAGTTGGACGCAATTCAAGCCCACATCCCCTGGACGCGGGTAGTGGAGGATCGCACGACCGTCGCCGGCGGGCGGCCGGTCGACTTGATACCGTACATCATGGCGAACCGGCACAACTATGTGCTAAAGCCGAACGACGACTACGGCGGCAAGGGCATCGTCCTCGGGTGGACGGTCGATCAGGAGGTGTGGGAGGCGGCCGTTCAGCAGGCGTTGGCCGCCCCGTTCGTGGTCCAGGAGAAGATCGACCTGCCATGCGAGCCGTACCCGCATTTGAGCGACGGCCGGCTCGAAATCGTGGACCGGATGCTCGACACCAATCCCTACGTCGCGTTCGGCGGGGCCGTCAGCGGCTGCCTGACGCGGATTTCGACGGACGAACTGGTCAACGTGACGGCCGGCGGCGGGTCGACGGTGCCGACTTTCCTGTGCGAACCGCGGTAGCCCAGTTCCGGGCGGCGTGCATAATACGTTGGCCCTCCCCGCCCGTACCGTCCCCCGATGTATCTCGTGGAGTGAATGATGAAGGCTCCGTCGTTGACGATCGGCATCGAGGAGGAGTATCAAATCATCGACCCGGTGAACCGGGAGTTGAAGTCGTACATCACGCAGATGCTCGAAGACGGCAAGCTGACGCTCAAGGAGCAGATCAAGGCCGAATTGCACCAGTCGATGGTCGAGGTCGGAACCGAGGTGTGCCGGACGCCGGCCGAGGCGAAGGCGGAGTTGGTCAAGTTGCGCGGGGCCATCACGCACCTGGCCGGCAAACACGGGTTGGTCATCGCGGCCGCGGGGACGCACCCGTTCAGCGCGTGGGAGGACCAGGAGATCACGCCGTTCGACCGGTACATCGGGGTCCGGAATGACATGGCCGACCTGGCGCAACAGTTGTTGATTTTCGGCACCCATGTCCACATCGGTATCGATGACAAGGAGTTCATGGTCGACGCCATGAACGTCGCCCGGTATTTCGTCCCGCACGTCTTGTGTCTGTCGACGAGTTCCCCGTTCTGGACCGGCCGGAACACGGGTCTGATGAGCTACCGGTCGATCATTTTCCGCAACTTCCCCCGGTCCGGCATCCCGCCCCGGTTCCCGACGTGGAGCGACTACGAGGGCATGGTCGACGCCATGGTGGCGACCAACTGTATCCCCGATGCGTCGAAAATATGGTACGACGTGCGGCCCAACCACCGGTTCCCGACCCTCGAATTCCGCAGCTGCGACGTTTGCACCCGGATCGACGAGTGCGTCTGCATCGCCGCGATCTTCCAGGCCATCATCCTGAAGTTGTGGAAACTGCGGCACGACAACATGACGTTCCGGGTCTACCCGACGCAACTCATTGAAGAGAACAAGTGGCGGGCCGTCCGGTACGGGCTGAGCGGCAAGCTGCTCGACCTGGGCAAGCGGATCGAGGTGCCGGCCAAGGACTTGATCCACGAGATGATCGACGTGTTCCTGCGCGACGTGATCGACGAACTCGGCACCCGCAAAGAGGTCGAGTACGCCTACACGATCATGGAGAACGGGACGAGCGCCGACCGGCAGTTGCGGACGTACCACGAGACCGGCGGGGACATTCATGCCGTGGTCGATCAGATCGTCCGCGAGACGCGCGAGGGGCTGCCGGCCTAACATACCGTTATGAACCCGACCTTCGCCCGCGACGGCGTCCGCTTCCAGTACCCCGGCAACTGGCCGCTCGATGTCGACGTGCCGGCCGAGGATGCGGCCGGCGGTGATGTCGGGTGGGCCGCCACGGTGCAAAGTCCGGCCACGGCGTTCGCGCTGGTGAGCCTGCGGCCTGACGCCGACACCCCGGCCGTCCTGGCGGCCGAGACGTTCGCGGTCCTGAAGGCCGAGTACCCGGACATTGAGGCCGAGGAGCGGGTCGACACCCTGGCCGGGATGCCGGCCGTCGGCCACGACTTCGACTTCCTGACCGTCGACATGGCGGTCAACGGCTGGACCCGGTGCGTCGACACCCCGGCCGGGCCGGTGTTGGTGCTGTGCCAGGCGGGCGAGTACGACCGGGAGGCGAACGAACCGGTGTTGCGGGCGGTGTGTGCGTCGCTACGGGTGGACGAGGAATAGACCCCATGCTGCCCCACGGCTTCCTGCGCGTTGCTGCCTGCGCCCCAGAACTGCGGGTCGGCGACCCGGCGTACAACGCCGAGCGCACGCTGGACCTGCTCCGCCGGGCCGACGACGCGGGCGTGAACGTCGCCGTCTTCCCGGAACTCGGGCTGACCGGCTACACCTGCCACGACCTATTCCACGACCTGACGCTCCAACGTGCGGCCGTCGCGGCCCTCGAGACCCTGGCGGGGGCGGCCGAGATGTGCTTCGGCGGCGTCGCCATAGTGGGCGTACCGATTGTCGTCGACGGCCGGCTGTTCAACTGCGCCGCAGTCCTGAAGGGGGGCCGGGTGCTGGGGGTGGTGCCGAAGACGTACCTGCCGAATTACAAGGAGTTCTACGACGCCCGCTACTTCGCCCCGGCCGCCGCGGCCGTCTCGGACAGGGTGTTGGTCTGCGGCCGAGCGGTGCCGTTCGGGACGGACCTGTTGTTCGAGGCGACCGACGAGCCGGGATGTGTGGTCGGCGTCGAGATTTGCGAAGACCTGTGGCACCCGATCCCGCCGAGTGCGCATCAGTCGCTCGCCGGGGCGGCGGTGCTAGTTAACCTGAGCGGCAGTAACGAGACGATCGGCAAGGCGGGTTACCGCCGGCAACTGGTGGCGACGCAATCGGCCCGGTGCCTGGCCGGGTACGTCTACGCCGGGGCGGGGCCGGGGGAGTCGACGACCGACCTCGTGTTCGGCGGGCACTGCCTGGTCGCCGAGAACGGAGCTGTCCTGGCCGAGTCGGAGCGCTTCCGCCGCGACGGCCACCTCACCATCGCCGATATCGATCTTCCTCGGCTGGAACGCGAGCGGGTGGTCACGACCAGCTTCCACGGCGGCCGGCCGGGCACGGCGTTCCGCCGCGTCGGGTTCGCCCTCGCCCCTCTAACAGACCGCCGGCCGGTGCTGGCGCGGCACGTCGACGCCCACCCGTTCGTCCCGTCCGACCCCGCGACGCTTGATGAGCGCTGCCGGGAAATCTTCCTGACCCAGACGACGGCCCTCGCCCGCCGGCTCGACCACGCCGGCCGGCCGGCGGCGGCGATCGGCGTCTCCGGCGGCCTCGATTCGACACTCGCGCTCTTGGTGCTGTGCAAAACCCTCGACTTGCTCGGCGTCCCGAGGTCACAGGTGCGGGCGCTGACGATGCCGGGCTACGGCACCTCGGACCGGACCCGCGGCAACGCCTTCGCCCTGATGACCGCCCTTGGCGTGAACGCGACGGAGATCGACATCCGCCCGCTGGCACTCGACCAGATGCGGGCCTTGGGGCACGCTCCGTTCGGCATTCCCCTCGACATGACGACCGTCGAAGCGCTGACAGCCAAACTCCGCGAGGTGCCTCCGGATCGTCGGCACGACCTGGTGTTCGAGAACGTCCAGGCCCGCGTCCGCACCAGCCTTTTGATGAACGCCGGGTTCGTCGTCGGGACGGGCGACCTGTCGGAGCTGGCACTCGGCTGGTGTACGTACAATGCCGACCACATGAGCATGTACAACCCGAACGTCGGGGTGCCCAAAACACTCGTCAAGTTCCTAGTCGACTGGGCCGCGACCCACGAGTTCGCCGCCGACGCCCGGGCCACGCTGCTGGACATCGTCGCCACCGAAATCTCGCCCGAAAACCTCCCGGCCGGGGCCGACGGGAAGGTCCAGTCGACCGAGGCGGCCGTCGGCCCCTACGAACTGCATGACTTCTTCCTCTACCACTTCCTGCGGTTCGGGACGCCGCCGGAGAAAATCCTGTTCCTGGCCGGCCGAGCGAAGTTCCACGCGGACTACACCCCCGACGCGGTCCGCAGGTGGCTGGCGCTGTTCCTGCGGCGGTTCTTCGCGAATCAGTTCAAACGGTCGTGCCTGCCGGACGGGCCGAAGGTCGGGTCGGTCAGCGTCAGCCCGCGCGGGGACTGGCGGATGCCATCGGACGCCTCGGCGGCGGCGTGGCTGGCGGCCGTCGAGCCGGGCTAGAACAGCAGCACGAATCCAGCGGCGCGGAAGTGACCGTCGTTTGTGAGGGCGTCGGTCAGGCCGAGGTAGGGTATGACGGATAAGGGGATGTGGACAACGATCCCTGGCGAATGAGGCCCGCCGGTCCGGTAGGCGGTTGTCAGTTCCATAAGCCGTACTTGCTCTGTCAACCAAACGCGGAAGTCGTCGATATCGGCACGATACGTCCGGCGGGCCACTGCGTGACACGCCCGGCAAGGGGAGCTATGTGAGTGAGAGCGGGATACGAGAGTCGAACTCGTCTCACAGCCTTGGGAAGGCTGGGCACAGCCGATATACCAATCCCGCAACGGTGTCGATTCTACCACCCGCCGCCGACCGTTCAAGATGTCTTTCCGCCCCCGGCCCGCCCCGGAGTCCGCCCAATGCCTCGCTCGCTGATTGTTCTCACTTGCCTTGTCATGTTGGTCGGGTCTGCCGCGGCCCAGGAGGCCCGGGCCGAACACAAAGACCTCGCTTACGGCGACCACGCCCGGCAGAAGCTCGACCTGACCGTGCCCGTTTCGGACAAACCGTTGCCGCTGCTCATCTGGGTCCACGGCGGTGGCTGGGAACACGGCGACAAGGCGGGCCGCAACCCGGCCATATTGTTCCTCGACAAGGGGTACGCGGTCGCTTCGGTCAACTACCGGTACAGCACGCAGGCCGTCTTCCCGGCCCAGTATCACGACTGCCAAGCGGCGGTGCGTTACCTGCGGCGTAACGCCAAGAAGTACAACCTCGATACCGACGCCTTCGGGGCATGGGGAGCGTCGGCCGGCGGCCACTTAGTCGCCCTCCTCGGCACCGCCACCGACGTGCCAGAGTTGGACGGCGACCCGAAGGCGAAGGTCAGCTCCAAGGTCCAGGCCGTGTTCGACTGGTTCGGCCCGACTGATCTAGTCAAGATGACGCCGGCGCAAGTGACCGACCACCCGGTCGCCCGGCTGCTCGGCGGGCCGGCCGCGGAGAAGAAGGAGTTGGCCACGAAGGCCAACCCGATCGCCCATGTGTCCAAGGGGGACGCCCCGTTCCTGATCGCCCACGGGACGACCGACCGGCTCGTCCCCCTGTCGCAGAGCGAACTGCTCCAGGCGGCGCTCAAAAAAGCGGGCGTCGAGTCCGAGTTGCTGGTGTTCGACGGGGCCGGCCACGGCGACCCCGAGTTCATCAAACAGGCGATGGCCCCGGCCAACCGCGAGAAGGTGACGGCGTTCTTCGCCAAACACCTGAAACACGCCTCGGCCAAGTAGCGCCGGAACAATTCCGCCGGCCAGCGGGGCGAAACCGTTGTTCGCCGCCGGCCCGGTCGGATACGATACCAGCCTGCCCGCCGCCCCGTCCTCTGCCGAGCGCCGACATGCCCGCCGCCCCGTCCGACCTCGACATGGTCAAGAAGCTGCGCGACGCCCACAAGCGGCTCCGCGCCGAAGTCGGCAAGGTCATCGTCGGCCAGGACGAGGTACTCGACCAACTCCTGCTCGCCATCTTCTGCCGCAGCCACGCCCTATTGATGGGCGTGCCGGGGCTGGCGAAGACGCTCATGGTCAGCACGCTGTCGCAGGCGCTCGACCTGTCGTTCAAGCGCATTCAATTCACCCCCGACCTGATGCCGTCGGACATCACCGGGAGCGAGGTCATCCAGGACGACCCGGCCACCCGGCAGCGGATGTTCAAGTTCCTGCCCGGCCCGATCTTCGCCAACATCGTCCTCGCCGACGAGATCAACCGGACCCCGCCCAAGACTCAGGCCGCCCTCCTCGAAGCGATGCAAGAGCGACGCTGTTCGATCGGCGGCCAAGAGTACCCGATGAAGACGCCGTTCTTCGTCCTGGCGACGCAGAACCCGATCGAACAGGAGGGGACGTACCCGCTCCCCGAGGCCCAGCTCGACCGCTTCCTGTTCCTCATCAAGGTCGATTACCCGACCGACGCGGAGGAAGAGCAGATCATGCGGGCCGGCACGTCGGACCACAAGGCGACCGTCTCGCCGGTCCTCTCCGGCGACGACATCGAGCAGCTGCAGGGCGTGGTCCGCCGGGTGCCGGTGTCCGACGACATGTTCACGTTCGCCAAGGCCATCGCCCGCCTGAGCCGGCCGGGCACGCCGGACGCCGCGAAGTTCGTCGACAAGTGGCTGACGTGGGGGGCCGGGCCGCGGGCGAGCATGAACCTGATCCTCGCCGCCAAGGCTCATGCGGTGTTGCACGGGTCGAACCACGTCGGCCCCGAGGACGTGACGGCCGTCGCCCTCCCGATCCTCCGGCACCGGCTGATCCTGAACTTCGCCGCCCAGAGCGAAGGCGTCACCGTCGAGGCAGTCGTCGCCCAACTCTTGAAGGTCGCGGCGAACAAGACTGGTGCCCCGGTCGCCCTGGTCAAGGGGTAACCGATGCCGCTCCTCCAACCCGACGTGCTGTCGCGGGCCGAGGCGCTCGGGCTGAACGCCCTGCGCGTTGTCGAAGGGTTGCGCGTCGGCGACCACAAAAGCCCGTATCGGGGGTTCTCGGTCGAGTTCGTCCAGCACCGCGAGTACGTCCCGGGCGACGACATCAAGCACATCGACTGGAAGAGCTACGGGCGCTCGGACCGCTACACCATCAAACAGTACGAGCAGGAGACCAATTACGCCGCGCACCTCCTGGTCGACACCAGCGACTCGATGCGCTACGGCGACGGCCCGCAGAACAAGCTCGAATACGCCAAGCTCCTGGCCGCGTCGCTGGCGTACCTGGTGGTCAAGCAGCGTGATAGCGTCGGGCTGAGACTGTTCGACCACGCCTGGCGGGCGGAACTGCCGGTGAGCAGCCAGTCCGGCCACGTCCAGGCGATTTGCCGGGTACTCGAGGAAGCCGAGTCGCGGGCCAAGTCGGCCACGGGCGACTTGCTGTCGAAGCTCGCCGACCGGGTGACCCGGCGGGGCCTGGTGTTCCTGGTGAGCGACTGCTTCGACGACGTGAACGACATCCTGCGGGGCCTGCGACAACTGCGGTTCCGGGGGCACGAGGTCGTCGTGTTCCATGTGCTGCACGCCGACGAGATCGACTTTCCCCTCGACGGCAACGTCCGGTTCGTCGACCTGGAAGGGCCGGACGAACTGATGGCCCGGCCGCACCTGTTGCGGCCGGCGTACCTGCGGGCGGTTCAGACGTACCTGGCCGACATTGAGTACGGCTGCGAATCGGCCCAGGTCGATTACGTCCGGCTGCGGACCGACAAGCCCCTCGGCCCGGCCCTGGCCGCGTACCTCGTGGGCCGGCTGCGGCGGGGGGCCGGCCGATGACGCCGCTCTCGGGGTTCCTCGCGCCTGCCATGCTCGCCGGGGCGGCCGCCGTCGCGGTCCCGCTCGCGCTGCACTTCTTCTACAAGCCGCGCTACCGCAAGCAGCCGTGGGCGGCGATGACGTTCCTGAAGCTGAGCCTCGAACAGACCAGCCGGCGGGTGAAGTTCCAGGAGTATGTACTCCTCGCCCTCCGCTGCCTGGCGCTGATCCTGCTCGCGCTGGCGTTGGCCCGGCCGACCGTGTCGGCGGTGACGACCGGCCGCGGCGAGGGCGTCGATGCCGTCCTCGTCATCGACACGTCGTACAGCCTCGGGGCGGCCGACGGGGACGCCGACCGGTTCGCCCGGGCCAAAACCGCTGCCGTGGCGGTCATCGACAACCTGCCGCCGAATAGCACGGTGCAGGTCGTGACGTGTGCCGACCGGGCCACGGCCGTCGGGCCGCGGTCGCCGGGAAACCTGGACGACGCCCGCCGGGTGGTCGAAGGGCTGAAGCTCACCAGCCTGAGCGGCGACATGTTGCCGGGGTTGGTCGAGGCGGCCGCGGCGCTCGACCGCGCCGCGGGGACGACGAAGGAGGTCTACCTCGTCTCGGACCTGCAGAAATCGACCTGGACGAAGCAGTCGGCGGCGGTCCGGGCGGCGGCGGCCGAGCTGAAGACGCGCGCCACGCTGGTGGTGGTCCGTTGCGGCGACCCGGCCCGGCCGCTCACCAACGTCGCCGTCACGGGCCTGACCACCCCCGGCGGCATCCCGCACACCGGGAGCCGGCTGCCGGTCACGGTCATGGTCCAGAACACCGGCCCGACGCCGGCCCGCAACCTGACGGTGACGCTCGAAGTCGACGGCAAGGATTCGGAGAAGGAGTCGGCGGCGGTCGACGAGTTGCCGGCCGGGCAGGCCGCCCCGGTGACGCTCACCGCCCGGCTCGACGCGGCCGGCAACCGCCTGCTGACGGCCCGCGTCCGGGCCGACGATGTACCGGGGGACAACCGCCTCGACCGTATCATTGCCGTTCGGGACGCGGTCCGGGTGCTGATCGTCGATGGCGCGCCCGACGACCGCGACCCGAAGCAGTCCGCGTCGCACTTCGTCCGCAACGCGCTGGTGCCGGTCGCGGCCGACCGGCTGGCCGAGTACCACGTTCAAGCCACAACCGTGACCGCCGCCGAGGCCGGGGCCGGCCTACTCGGGACGCACGATGTCTGCGTGCTCTGCAACGCCCCGGTCGGGCCGGGGGGCTTGAGTCCGGCGTTCGTCACGCGGCTGACCGAGTTCGTCCGGGCCGGCGGTGGCCTCGTCATCGGCGGCGGGGACCAAGTACTCGCCCCGGCGTACAACGCATCTTTGGGATCGGCCGGGGCGAAGCTGCTGCCGTATGACCTGACCGAGGTGGTCACCCCGCCGGCCGACCAGCCGTTGAAGATCGCCCCGGACACCGCCGACCCGGCCGGGTTTCTGGCACGGTTCCGCGACGAACCGTACCAGGCGGCGACGGCCGACGCCGACCTGACGACCGTCCTCGGCATGGCCGAAGTCGAGGGGCCGGATTCCACAGTCCTCATGCGGCTCACCACCGGGCGGCCGTGGGTGGCCGATCGGCGGGTCGGTGAAGGGGAGGTCATCGTCGTGGCGTCGCTCGACGCGGCCGGCGGCAACTGGCCGGCCAAGGCCGGGTCGTACCTGTCGTTCGTCCAGACGACGCTCGCCCACCTGGCCGGCAAGTCGGCGGCCGGTTTCAACCGGCCGGTCGGGTCGCCGCTGGTGTGGCACCCGCCGGCTTCCCCGAACCCATTCGAGCTGATTAGTCCGGACGGCACCCGTACCAAGCTCGGCCCGGCGACCGGCGGGGCCGGGGAGGTGCTCACGGTCGCCACCCCGGACGCCCTCACGGCCGGCGTCTACCGCATGACCGAGGCCGGCGTCGATCCGCCGAACGGGCCGGCGTTCGCCGTCGCCGCCGACCTGCGGGAGACAACCGACCTGGCCAACCTGGGGGACGCCGAAACCGAGGAACTGCTCGGCTTCCGGCCGGTGATGCTCTCCGCCGGCGGGTCGGGTGCCGGCACGGACTTCGCCACCGAGCGGAGCCGGCGGGAGTGGACGGTGTGGGTACTAGCGGTACTGTTCGCCGTCGCGGTGGCCGAATTGGCCTGGGCGTGGCGGTGCGGCCGGGCGTGACGGTGACCCCCAGGATGACGTGATGACCCGGGCCGGCCTGAACCTCGAACCGCTCCTCGACGCCACCCTGACGGCGCGCGGGTTCGTCCCGCCGTGGCTGGCGGCCGGGCTGGCGGTCGCCGCCGTTGTCGGCACGTTGCTCGTCTACCGCCGCGAAGCCGGGCGAATCAGCCTGCTCCGGCGCGTCGGGCTGGCCGCCGTCCGGGCCGTGACGCTCGTCAGCATCCTGGCCCTGCTGCTCAAGCCGACGCTGATTCGGGAACTCCGGGGCGAGAAGCAACGGCCGGTGGTACTGCTCGTCGACGACACCCAGAGCATGACGACCCGCGATGCCCGGCCGGTGACCCTCGACAAGTGGCGGGCGGCGATTGCGTTCGACAAAGCCGCCCCGGACGCCCCGCCACCGACGGGCAGCAGTGACATCCCGGCCGGCACGCCGGAGTCCCCGTCCCGGCTGGAAGTCGTCCAGGCGGCGCTCGTAAACCCCCGGTTGCGGCTGCTGGCGGCGCTGCGGGCCGTCGCCCCGGTCCAGCCGGCCCGGTTCGGCGGCGGGCGGATGGCCGTCGACCCGCGCGACGACGCCTGGGTCAAATCCCTCGCCGGTAAAGAGCCGCGCACAGCCCTGGCCGACAGCATCGCCGATTTGCTCAAGCGCGACCCGGCCGACCTGCCGGCGGCGGTCGTCGTCGCCACCGACGGCCGGGACAACGCCAGCCAGACGCCGCTGGCCGAGGTCGCCGCCGACTGCGCCCGGCTCGGAGTGCCGGTCCTCGTCTACGCCGTCGGCGGGTCGACGGCCGGGCAGATCGTCCTCCGGGACGCGGCCGTCCCCGAGACGCTGTTCGTCGACGACACGGTGGCGATCCCGGTCCGGTTCCGCGGCCGCGGGTTTAAGGACGCCCAGGTCGAGGTCGTCGCCAAACTCAACGGCCACGAGGTCGCCCGCAAGGTGGTGACGCTCGCCGACGGCGAGGACCAGCGGGCGGCGCTGGCGTTCGTCCCGCTCAAGACGGATGTCGTGCCGGGGAAGCAAGACTTCACCGTGTCCGTCCGGGTCGTGACCGACGCCGCCCAGCCGGCCGACGAGACGACCCGGGCCGTCCGCGTCGTCGACCGGAAATTAAAGGTGCTGGTGGCCGAGTCGAGTCCGCGGTGGGACTTCAAGTTCCTCCAGCGGGCGCTGTTGCGGGACCGCCGGGTCGAGGCGAAGTTCTGGCTGACGCAGGCCGACCGGGAGGCGCTCACCGGCCCGCCGTTCGTCCCGGCGTTCCCCTCGACGCGCGAGGAGTTGGCGGCGTTTGACCTGCTCATTCTGGGCGACCTGCCGGCGTCGGCGTTTACCCCGACGCAACTCGAAGCGGTCCGGGACTACGTCGCCGAAGGGGGCGGGGTGATCCACATCGCCGGCCGGAGCGGCGGCCCGGCGACGTGGCTGAACACGCCGCTGGCCGACATTCTGCCCGTCGAGTTGTCGGCCGACACCACCGTCTCGGCCTCGGCCCGGTCGGAACCGTTCCGGCCGGTGCCGACGCCTTCGGCCGCCCGCGGCGGCGTCCTCAAGCTCGACGACGACCCGGTCGAGAGCGCCCAGCTGTGGGCGGAGTTGCCCGGCCTCTACTGGTTCTACCCGGCCGCCCGGCTCAAGCCCGCCGCCGAAACGTTGCTCGCCCACCCGACGGCCCGAATGCCCGACGGCAAGCCGGCCCCGCTCCTGGCGGCCCACTACTACGGCAAGGGGTACGTGCTGTTCGCAGCGTTCGACGAGACCTGGCGGTGGCGGTACAACGCAGCGGACAAGTACTTCGGCCGGTATTGGAGCCAACTGGTGTACGTCGCCGGGGTGCCGCGGACGACCGGCACCCGGCTGACGCAACTCGCCCTCGACACCGCCGACCCGCTCGTCGGCGGGGCGGGCCAAGTCTACGCCCGGCTGCTCAAGACCGACCTGACCCCGCAGGCGGCCGAGTCGGTCGAGGCGGTGGTCGAACAACTCGACGCCCCGGCCGGCGCGCCGCGGACCCGCCGGGTGACGCTGCGGCGGGTGCCGGGCCAACCGGGCGAGTACACGGCCGCGCTGCCGTTCGCCCAGACCGGCCGGTTCGCCCTCACCGTGGACAACGGCGGCAGCCCTGGAGCCGTCGAGTACCGGGTCGGCCTGCCGCCGGACCACGAACTCAGTCCCGGCGGCCCGGCCGAGGACGAGTTGAAGCGGCTGGCCGAACTGAGCGGCGGCAAGTTCTACCGCGAGGAAGACCTGCACACGCTGCCGGGGGCCGTCACGCCGAAATCGACGCCGACGCTGACGCGGGAAGAAACGGTCCTTTGGAACCGGTGGGCGTTCGTCTGGGTGGCCGGGCTGTTCGCGCTCGAATGGGTGTTGCGGAAGTTCTCGGGGCTGAGCTGACGATGCAAACTGTCCTGCGGCAACTGACGATATGGCGGCGGCGCGAACGGCTTTACCGGGCCGGTGGCGGGGTCATGCGCTGGTCGACGGTGGTGCTACTGGCCCTGGCCGCCGCGTGTGCCGCCGACTGGTGGATCGACCGCACCCGGGACACGCCGTTCGTCGTGCGACTACTGCTGACCGTGTCGCAGGTCGCGCTCGCTTTAGCCGCCGGGTGGGCGTTCGTCGGCCGGCTGCGGGTGCCGACGGTGGATGCCCTGGCCGCTTACGCCGAGGGCGTCATTCCCGCCTTCGGCCACCGGCTCGTGACGGCCGTGCAACTGAACCGCGACGCGGACAGAGTTGCGGGCGTGTCCGGGCCGATGCTCGACGAGGTCACCCGCCAGGCGGCGAAGTTGGCTAAACGCGAGCGACTGCAACGGCTGGCAGACCCAACGACGGTGCTGCGGGCCGCCGCGATGTTAGCCCCCGTCCTGCTCGTCTGGGCGGGGTTCGCCGCGTACCGGCCGGGGCTGGCTTCGACGCTGGTCGCCCGGCAGGCGCTGCTCGGCGTCGAGATCGACCGGGCGGTGAAGCTTGCGAACCTGACGCCGGAATTGTGGCCGGCCGGGGACGCGGTCACGGTACGTATCCGGGTGGCCGGCCCGGTCCCGGACGATGCGGTCGGGGAATTGCGACTCGAACCCGAGGGGCAGCCGGCGGAGACGCTACCGTTGACGTTCGCGTCCCGCGACGCCGACGGGTCGGCCACGTTCGCGGCCGAGGTGCCGCCGACCGGGTCGGCCTTCTCCTTCCGCGCGTGGGTCGGCGGCGGCCGGTTGAAACAGCCCGGCGTGGTCCGGTTCGAGGCTCGGCCGGCGGTGGCGAGTATCGAGGCGTTTGCCGTCCTCCCCGCTTACGTCGATCCGACCGGGACGCGCGAGTTCCGCCGCCACCAGCCGCAGGGGGAAGTGTTCACCATTCCGGACGCGAGCATCGATGTGGCGGCCGAGTTCTCGAAGCCGGTGGCCGGTGCGGCAGTGGTGGTGGTCCGGCGGGATCCGGCGGGGGCGGAGGTCGAACTCGGCCGAGTCGGCATGAAACTGAACGAGACGCGGACCGGCGGGCAGGCCCGGGCCGCGCTTCCGAAGGGTGTCACCGGCTACCGGGTCGAGGCGGTCGACGATCACGGGTTCAAGAACCCGTTCCCGCCGTTCCGCGGGGTGACGGTCGCCCCGGACCGACCGCCGGCGGTGTCGCTCCTGGCCGAGGCTCTCAAAGACCCGAAGGAAGACGGACCGCTCGACGATTACCTGGTCGACGGGATGCCGCTGCGGCTCGGGGGCCAGGTGCAGGTCGGGTACGCGGCTCGCTCGCCCATCGGCATCGCCCGGGCATACCTCGTGTACCGTGTGAATGACGGGCCATGGACGCCCTTGCCGCTGGCCCCGGTCGCGGCCGACACGGCCAAGGTCGGGGCGTTCGTCCCGGCTCTCGGCGTGTTCACCGAGTCGGGGCCGTATGGCCAGGTCGAGTTGTACCAAGTCCCGGCGGCCGATCCGACAGTCGAGCCGGACGGGCTGGCGGCCGGCGGGCGGGTCAATTTTAAGACCTCGGCCTTGAAGAAGCGGGTGCCGGGGCAGACGTGGGACGTGGAACTCGAAGTCGGCGACACCGTCGAAATCCGCGTGGCTGTCTACGACCGGCACCCCGGCCCGGCCCGGCCGCCGACCACCCCGCCGCCCCTGAGTGGCGGGGACGCGGCCGCACTGACCGACAACCGGCGGCCGGCCGGGTGGTCGGCCGAGTCGCGGATCAAGCAGGTCGTGACCGACGCCAAGTTCGAGGCGTGGCGGCAGGAACACTACCGGATGCGGGTCAAGCTGGCGGACCTCGAACAAAGGCAACGCGACGTGTTCCGGCCGAGGGCGGAGTGATTGGTCGTTGCGGCCGGGCGAACAGGGCGTGATACTGGGGCGGGCGGTTCTCACCGAGGGGCGACACATGGCACGCGAACGGTTCCTCCGGGCAGTATTGGCCGTCGGGCTGACGGCTCCCCTCGTCCCGGCCGCTGACCCGCCGGCGACCGCCGCCCAGCGCGACCAGCAGAAGCAGGCGACGGCCGCGGTCGAGCAGACGGCCCGGTTCGTCACGACATCGCTGCGGACCCTCGCGTACCAGAAGCTCGACCCGACGACCGAGCAGAAGGTTCTCGCAGAGGTCGCCGGGGGCTTGCGGAAGCTGTCCCGCGACGAGATGCAGGCGGTGTTCACCCACCTCGACGCGGCCGTTAAGGCTCCGGACGAGGCGAGTGCGACGGCCGAGCAGAAGGCCGCCTACGATAAGCACCGTGAAGTCGTCGCCGGCCTCCGCGGCATTCTGTTCAAGATGGACGCGCTCCGGACGCTGGACGAGGCGGCTAAGCGGTTGACGGACGCGGCCAAGGCCGAACACGCACTGCATCTGCGGTCGACCCGGGCCGAGGCGCAGCGGGCCGCCGGGGTCCGCCGGGCGGGCAAGTCCGACGAGGTTCGGGAGCAGACCGACGGTCAGGTGGACGTGCGGACGGACGTGGGCAACCTGCTCAAGCAACTCAACACCCTGCGGCCGAAGCTGTCGGCCGATCAGCGCGGCCGGCTCGACGCGGCCGACGCCGCCGGCCGGGGGGCGCAACTCGTCCGGTCGATGGACAAGATCGTTACTCACTTGCAGAGCGCCAACTACCCGCCGGCGGCCGAGGAGCAGTTGGCGGCCGCCCGCGAGTTGCAGGCCCTCGCCGCGGCACTCACGGCACCCCGCGACCCGCTGACCGCGATGAAGGACGCCCGGGACATGGTCGAGCAGGCCCGGCGGCTGCAAGAGGCACTCGTTCAGGAAACCGAGAACCGGCCGGACGTGCCGCGGCAGCGGACCGACCGCGCCCGACAAGAGGTCGCCCGGGACCAGGCGGCCAAGCTGGCCGACCAGCAGGCGAAGATCGAGTTCGACACCCGCGAGGCCCGCAAAGCCCTCGAACCGGCGGCCAAAGACCTGGCCGCCAAGCTGACGCCGGCCGAGAGCGAGATGCGCCGCGCCCAGGAGGCCCTGCGCAAGCCGGACGCGAAGTCCGACGACGGGGCGGCCGACGCCGAGAAGAGCGCGGTCGAGAAGCTGACGGACGCCCGGGACGAACTCGACAAGCGGATCGCGACAGCCGAACTCGCCAAGGCGGATGCCCTGACGGCGACCAAGAACGCGGCCGAGCAGGTCGACAAGCTGATCAAGGACCAGAAGGCGGCCCAGGAGATGACGCAGAAGGTGGCCAAGCGCGGCGACCCGCTCAAGCCGGCGGCGAAGGCCCAGGCCGATGTCGCCAAGCAGGCCGAGGCGGCCAAGGCGATGCCGCTGGCGGACAACCCAGAGGCCAAGAAGGCTCTGGAAGATGCCGCCGAGGCGGCCCAGGCAGCGGCCGACAAGCTGGATGAGAAGGACGCGGCGCTAGCGAAGGCCGACCAGCAGAAAACGGTCGACGCCCTCGAAGCGGCCAAGAAGGCGCTCGACGACAAGGCGGCGGCGATCGAGAAGCGGCGGGACGACATCGCCAAGCTCGAAAAGGCGGCGGACAAGTTGGGCGACCTGGCCAAGGACGAGCAAAAGGTCGCCGACGCGGCCAAGGCGGATAAGCCTGACGCGGCCGACTTGGCCAAGCAGCAGGGCGAGCTGACCCCGCCGACGAAAGCGGCCGCCGACGCGGTCCGGGACGAGGTGCCGGAGGCGGCCAAGAAGGCGGACGCCGCCGGCGAGAAGCAGGCCGACGCCGAGACTAAGCTCGGCGAGAAGGACGCCCCGAAGGCGGCCGAGGCCGCGGCGGCGGCGGCCAAGGACTTGAAAGACGCCCAGGCCGAGGTGAACAAGAAGCTCGACGGCATGAAGGCGGCCGAGATCGCCGACCAGCAGGCCCTCCAGCCCGACAAGGTTAGCCCCCAGGACGCAGCGTCCCAGGTGGCCAAGGCGGTCGACCAGGCCAATCAGGCGGCGTCCGCGGCCAAGAAGGCGGCGGCCGAAACCCAGGAGGCCACCGGCCCGGCCGACAAAGACGACCTGGCGGCCAAGCGGCTGGCCGACCTGCAAAAGAAGCTCGCCGAGAAGGCGAACCAGGCCGGCCAGACCGACGGCGGCAAGCCGGCCGGGGAGGCGGCGGAGTCGCTCAACAAGTCCGACCTGCTGGCGGCGATGGACGAACAACAGAAGGCACTCGAACAGTTCGAGAAGGCGGCCGCGGGGGACGACAAGAAGGCGGCGGAGAAGGGCGAGAAGCTGGCGGCCGAGCAAAAGAAGCTGATGGCGGCCGCGGCCGCGCTGCAGAAGTCGGCGGAAGCCACGGCCGCGGCCAAGGCGGCCCTGGCGCAGGCTCAGGCGTCGGCCCCGGCGGCGGTCAAGCCGCAGCTCGACGCAGCGGCCGAGAAGCTCGATCAGGCGGCCGCCGATCTGGCTGACGGCAAGCCGGGCGAGGCCGGGAAGGGGCAACAGCAGGCGGCCGACCAACTCGGGCAGGCACTGTCGGCGTTGAACGCAGCGGCCCAGGCCAAGGGGGATCAGCCGAGTCAGCCGGGCCAGCCGCAGCAGGCCAAGGCCGGTCCGCCGATGCCCGGGACTCAGCCCGGCCAGACGCCCGGCGACACCCCCGGCACCCAGCCGGGCCAGCCGCAGCCGGGGCAGGCGGCCGGGACCGGGGACCGCAAGACGTTCGAGGAGGACAAGAAGAGCGCGTCCGGCGGCCGGCTGAACACGGCCGGCGGGTCGTTCATCGACCTCCAGAAGCAGGAGCGGGAGAAGGTCCAGCAATCGCTAGAAGCCGCGTTCCCGGCCGCGTTCCGGGAACTCATCAAACAGTACAACCTGAACATCAAGAAGGCTCCGCCGGCCGCCCCGCCGGCGAAGCCGTAGACCTCCAAAGACCCAAGGACGTTCGTCCCTGGGCTTTCGGGGTTCGCTGTGCCAGACTGCGGACCGTACCAGAAAGACTCGCCATGACCCGGTTTGCGTTGGCCATTCTCGCCGCCGTCCTAGTTGCCCTGCCGTCGGCTCGGGCCGACGAGGCGGTGACGATCGACGCGCCGACCCGCAAGTCCATCGAAAAGGCTCTCGGTTACCTGCGGGACCAGCAGGCCCGGGACGGGTCGTGGGGGGGCCGGAACACGGCCATCACCGCCTTCGCCCTCGTGGCGTTCATGGCCAACGGGCATGTGCCGGGGCAGGGGGATTACGGACCGGAGGTCGCCCGCGGGGTCAAGTTTCTGCTCACCGTCGCCCGGGACGACGGCTACCTGGCCGGGACCGGCGGCGGGAACATGTACAGCCACGGGATGGCCACCCTGGCCCTGTCCCAGGCGTTCGGTATGTCCCCGGACGAGGAGGTCAAAAAGGTTCTCATCAAGGCCGTCGCCCTGACGGTCAAGTGCCAGAACCGGGAGGGCGGGTGGCGGTACAACCCGCTCCCCGAGGACGCCGACATCTCGGCCACCATCATGCAGGTCATGGCCCTGCGGGGGGCCAAGGACTCGGGCCTGAACGTCCCGGACGAGACGATGAAGAAGGCCGTCAAGTACATCAACAGTTGCCAGGAGTCGTCGAGCGGCGGCTACCGCTACCAGGCCTACGGTCGCGGGGCCGGGTTCGCCCGGACCGCGGCCGGGGTGTGCGTCCTGCAGTTGTGCGGGGAGTACGACGCCAAGCCGATCGGCCGGGCGGTCGAGTGGATGGACGACCACACGTCCGACTCGAACCACTACTGGTACGGCCACTACTACGCCGCCCATGCGTACCACCAACTCGGCGGCAAGAAGTGGGCGGCGTACTACGGCCGGATGAAGACGCGGCTCCTGGCCACCCAGGGCCGGGCCGGCGAGTGGAACCAGCCGGAGGAGTCGGGGGCCGGGGCCGGCCGGGTCGTCTACCAGACGGCCATCGGGGTGTTGATCCTGAGCGTGCCTGCGGACTACTTGCCGATCTACCAGCGCTGAGTCTGGGGTGGGAACTCCCGGCGTCCGGCGGGCCGGACGCCGGGCGGTCACTAGGATGACCGGACCGCCCGGCCGGCACCCCGCCGGGTCACCCCTCCCCGCGACGGAACGTCATGGCAGCGCCGCTCACGGTCGTCATCTTCGGGGCGTCCGGCGACCTCACCGCCCGGAAACTCGTTCCCGCTCTGGCCGGCCTGGCCCGGAAGAACCGCCTCCCGGAGGGGACGCAGGTTCTCGGCGTCGCCCGGACGGAGTTCACGGACGACGCCTTCCGCAAGACCCTGGCCGACAAGCAGCGGGACGCCCTCAAGGACGAGTTCGACGCCGACGCCTGGGCCAAGTTCGCCGCGAACGTCCACTACGTCGCCGCCGACGTGACCAAGCCGGACGGCATGGCCCCGGTCGCCAAGTGGTTTGCCGACCGTGAAGGGGAAGGCGGCGGCCGGCGGCTGTTCTACCTGTCGGTTTCGCCCGACCTGTACCCGAAGGTCAGCGCCGCCCTCGGCGCGGCCGGGTTCAACCAGGAGACCGGCGGGTTCCGTCGATTAATCATCGAGAAGCCGTTCGGCCGGGACGGGGCGTCGGCCCGCGAGCTGAACGCAGCGCTACACCAGGACTGGCGCGAGGACCAGCTCTACCGCATCGACCACTACCTCGGCAAGGAGACGGTGCAGAACATCCTGGTGTTCCGGTTCGCCAACACGATCTTCGAGCCGCTCTGGAACTACCAGTACATCGACCACGTCCAGATCACCGTCGCCGAGCAGGTCACCGTGGGGCGGCGCGGGGACTACTACGACAAGTCCGGCGTCCTGCGGGACATGTTCCAGAGCCACATCCTACAGGTGATGACCCTGGTGGCGATGGAAAGCCCGGCCAAGTACACGGCCGACACCTTGCGGAACGAGAAGATGAAGGTTCTCGACGCCATCACCGTCCCGGCCGCGGACCAGGCGGCCAAGCAGGTGGCGGTCGGCCAGTACGCCGGGTACAGGAGCGAACCGGGCGTCCCGGCCGGGACGACGACGCCGACGTTCGCCGCGGTCAAGCTAGAAGTCGAGAACGCCCGGTGGAAGAACGTGCCGTTCTATTTGCGGAGTGGGAAGGGCCTCAAGACCCGGTACAGCGACGTGATGATCCAGTTCCGCTGCCCGCCGCACATGATGTTCCCGCTGCCACCGGGCGAGACGATCCAGTGCAATCGGATGACCCTCGTCCTCCAGCCGAACGAGGGGATCAAGCTGAACTTCCAGACCAAGGTGCCCGACACCGACGGCGTCGAACTCCAGCCGCGTGACCTGACGTTCGACTACCAGCAGGCCTACGGCGAGGCTCCGCTCCCCGAGGCCTACGAGCGGCTGTTGCTCGACGCCCTGCACGGCGACCCGGCGCTGTTCATGCGGTCCGACGAGATCGAGCGGGCGTGGGCGATCATGGACCCGATCATCGCGGCGACCGAGGGCGGGGCGGCGGGTGTGCCCGAGGAGTACCCGACGGCGTCGCAGGGGCCGCCGGCCGCCGACGCGCTTCTGACCGCCGACGGCCGGGCCTGGCAGCCGCTCGTTTAACCGGGGGACGCGGTGCACATCCTCGCGCTCGACCTGGGCACGTCGTCGGTCAAGGCCGCCGTCCTCGACCACGCCACCGGCGACCCGGCCGGGCCGGTGGCCAAGGTCGATTACGCCCTCCGACACCCGGTGCCGGACGCGGCCGAGGTCGAGGCCGCCGACCTGTGGGCGGCCGTCGATGCCGCGGCCCGGCAAGCCCTGGCCGGTGCCCCCGTGCCAGCAGGCGTTGGCCTGTCGTGCCTGACGCCGGCGCTGGTGTTACTCGACGCCGAAGGCCAGGTCGTCGCCCCGATTCGTATTCATCTCGACCGCCGCAGCCGGCCGATCGCCCGGAAAGTGCAGGCCGAGTACGGGGCCGATTTCCTCCCCGAGACGGGCAACCCCCCGCTGCCCGGCGGCATCTCGGCCGTGTCGTTCGCGCAACTTATGGCCGAGCGGCCGGAGTTGCGGGACCGGGTCCGCCACTACCTGCACGCCAACGGCTGGGCGGCCTGGCGGCTGACCGGGGCGAGGGCGTTCGACCCCGGTAACGCCGGCTTCTCCGGGCTGTTCGGCACCCTCACCGATCAACAGTGGTCGGCCCGCTGGTGCGGCGTGTTCGGGGTGAATACGGCGTGGCTGCCGGACGTGATCGACGGCCGGGCCACTGTTGGAGGGCTGACGCCGAGTGCGGCGGCGGCGTGGGGATTGCCGCCGGGGCTGCCGGTGAAGCTCGGCGTGCCGGACACGTCGTCGGCGATGCTGGCAGTCCGTTTGAAGCCGGGCGACCTGCTCCACGTCGTGGGGACGACGCAGGTGCTGGGCGTGGCCACGCCGACGCCGGCGGCCGCGGCGAACCGGCTGACGAGGCGGCTGGGGGCCGGGCCGGCGTTCGTGGCCGTCGCCCACAACCCGGTCGGCGGCGTCGCCCTCGACTGGATGCACCACCTCTGCTTCCGCGACCAGCCGGAGGCCGTCTACTACAACACGACGGTCCCGGCGGCCGCGGGGCGGGAGGCCGTCGTCACCCTCGACCCGCCGTTTCTGGGCGGCGACCGGCACCAGATCGAGCCGAAGCTGGCGGCGTTCACCGGCCTCGGCCTGACCGACACGCGGGAAGACCTACTCGCCGCCGTCATCGACGCCATGCGCCTCGGGCACCGGGCGGCCCTGGCGGCCGTCGGCTATGACTCGGCCGCCGGCGGGACCGTCTACTTGACGGGTGGCGGGGCGAGCGTCATCCGCCGCATCCTGCCCGAGTATGCCGGGGCGGCCGTGACCATGCTCGACGAAGGGTCGCTCCGCGGCTGTGCCCGGCTGTTCGACACGTAACGGAGGTCGCCGTGATGCGATTTGTGCTGACCCTCGGCGTGACTTTCGGGCTGGCGGCCGGCTCGCAGGCCAAGACGCCTTTCGAGGCCCACGGCCCCCTGCGGGTGGCGGCGTCGAAGACGCACCTCGAACACGCCGACGGCACGCCGTTCTTCGTGCTGGCCGACACCTGCTGGACCGGCCCGGCCCTCAGCACCGAGGCCGACTGGGACGTGTACCTCAAGGACCGGGCGGCGAAGAAGTTCACCGCCGTCCAGTTCAACATGGTTAGCCCGTGGCGGACGGCCCCGACCGACGCCGGCGGGCACACGGCGTACACCATCGCGGGCGGCAAGCTGACGCCGAACCCGGCGTTCTACGCTCGCCTCGACGCCCGGTTCCGAGAGATCCTCGCCCACGGCCTGCTGCCGGTGCCGGTCCTCTGCTGGGCGCACAAGAAGGGGGACGCCGGGGTCGATCTGAGCGAGGAACAACTGACCCAACTCATCAACTTCGAACTCGACCGCTACCAGGCGTCCCCGGCGCTGTGGATACTCGCCGGCGACAACGGGTACGGCAAGACCGACGGCGACAAGTGGAAACGGATCGGCCGGGCGGTCTTCGCCGGCCGGCCGGACTTACTGGTGACCACCCACCCGACCGGCCAAAACTTCCCGTGGAACGCCTGGCGGGACGAGAAGTGGCTGACCGTGCTGGGGTATCAGAGCGGGCACGGGGACTCGGCCGACACGCTCCGGTGGATGCACTCCGGCCCACCGGCCGAGTACGGCAAGGCCCAGACGTTCGCCCGGCCGGTCCTCGACCTCGAACCATGTTACGAAGCGCATAACGGGTATCAATCCAAGAAGCCGATCACGCCCGCGATGGTCCGCCGGGCCGTCTACTGGGGGTTGCTAGTCCACCCGGTCGCCGGCGTCACCTACGGCGGGCACGGCGTCTGGAGCTGGCACACGAAGCCGGGGAAGGGGCCGACCGACCACGAATCGACCGGCGTCGCCAAGGTCTGGCGGGACGCCCTCGACCTGCCGGGGTCGGGGCAGATGGGCATCATGCGCAGCGTGTTCGAGTCGGTCCCGTGGACGGAGTTGCGGCCGGCTCCGGAACTGGTCCAGACACAGCCGGGGACGGTCGACCCGGCGGACTTTGTCGCCGCCGCGGCCACCCCGGCCGGGGATGCGTTCGTCGTCTACCTGCCGCACATGAAGCGCGGCTTGGAGTCGCTGGCGGCCGCCGTCGCCGGGCCGGCCGGCGACCGGGTGCTGACGTTCGTCGACCCGGCGACCGGCGATAAGACGACGGCGACGTTGGCCCAGAAGCGGACCGAACTGGCCGCCGGGCCTGACGGCGATTTGGTCGTCGTCTACAACGGCCGGAAGGCGGCCAAGCCGTGACAAGTCCCGTGCCGGCTACCCCGCTGGTAGGCGTGGTCATGGGGTCGCGTTCCGACTGGCCCGTGATGGAAGCGGCCGCGGTCACCCTCTCCCGCCTCGGGGTGCCGCACGAGGTCGAGGTCGTCAGCGCCCACCGGACGCCGGACAGACTGTTTACCTACGCCGAAGGTGCCCGCGGCCGGGGGCTGGAGGTCGTCATCGCCGCCGCCGGCGGGGCGGCGCACCTGCCGGGGATGCTCGCCGCCAAAACGCCGCTGCCGGTCCTCGGCGTCCCCGTCGCCACGGATCTCTCGCACTTCCGCGGTCTGGACGCCCTGCTGTCGATGGTGCAGATGCCGGCCGGCGTCCCGGTCGGCACCCTGGCCGTCGGGGCGGCCGGAGCGACCAACGCGGCGCTGCTGGCGGCGGCGATCCTGGCCAACAAGTACCCGGCCATCCGGGACGCCCTCGACGAGTACCGGGCCGAGCAAACGCGGGCCGTCCTCGCCCACCCCGACCCGCGGGAATCGTGATGCGTGTCGGCGTCCTCGGCGGCGGCCAACTCGGGCGGATGCTGGCCCTGGCCGGGTACCCGCTGGGCGTGCGGACGACGGTACTCGACCCGGCCGCCGACCCGTGTGCCGCCCAGGTGTGCGACCACGTCCGCGGCGAGTTCGAGGCGGATTACGCCAGCCTCTACCGGCTGGCGCAGGCGTCCGACGTGGTCACCTACGAGTTCGAGAACGTCCCGGTCGAGACGGCCCGGTGGCTGGCCGAGCGGGTGCCGGTCCTGCCGCCGCCGCGGGCGCTCGAAGTCAGCCAGGACCGGCTCGCCGAAAAGACGTTCCTGCAGGGCCTCGGCATCCCGACGCCGCCGTTCGCCGCGGTGGAGTCGCGGGCCGACTTCGACGCCGGCCTCACGACGATCGGCCTGCCGGCGGTCCTGAAGACCCGGCGGTTCGGGTACGACGGCAAAGGGCAGGCGGTGCTATCGACCCCGGCCGACGCCGACGCCGCGTGGGACCGCCTCGGCGGCCGGCCGCTGATCCTCGAAGGGTTCGTCCCGTTCGACCGCGAGTTGTCGCTGATCGCCGTCCGGGGCAGAAGCGGCGAGGTCGTCACCTACCCCTTGATCGAAAACCGGCACATCGACGGCATCCTGCATCGCAGCCTCGCCCCGGCGGACCGGCTCGGCGAGGAACTCACCGAGCGGGCGACCGAGTACGCCTCGCGGATACTGGCCGAGTTGGACTACGTCGGCGTACTGACGGTCGAGTGGTTCCAGGACGGCCCCCGCCTCCTGGCCAACGAGATGGCCCCGCGGGTCCACAATTCGGGGCATTGGACGCTCGACGCGGCGGTCACGAGCCAGTTTGAGAACCACCTCCGCGCGGTCCTGGGGCTGCCGCTCGGCCGGGCGGCGGCGACCGGGTTCGCGGCGATGTACAACCTCATCGGCAAGCTGCCGCCGCTGGCCGGAACGCTCGCCGACCCGGACGCGCGGGTGCATCACTACGGCAAGGCGGCCCGGCCGGGGCGGAAGGTCGGGCACGTCACCCTGGCGATGCCGACCCGCGACGAGTTCGAGGCGCGGCTGCCGGGGTGGGGCGCGGCGTATGCGAGAGGGTAGGGCAAAGCCCACCGAAGATCATCGGTGGGTCTTCGTGGTCGCCGCGTCACTTCGCCAAGTAACCTGCGATCCGGGCCGACGCCGTCTCGACCTCCGGCGCGCTTTCGGGGTCGCGCACGACCATGTAGACGGCCGCCCCGTCGATGCTGTCGATCAGTTTCACCGCCCCGGCCGCCGGCAGCACACTGGCGGCCTTCGTCAAGCTGTCCGCCCATGTCCCGGTCCGGGCCACCACGGTAACGCTGCGGCGGCCGGTCAGTCCCAGGCCGGTCTTCGGGTTCAGGACGTGCGAATACCGGACGCCGTCGACGACGGCCACCTGGTCGAGGTCACCGGACGTAGAGACGGCCGCGTTGGCGAGCGTCAGCCGGCGGGCCGGCCGGCCGGCGGCGAGCGGCTGGATGTCGACCGCCCATCCTGGTTGGCCCGGCGGGGCGTCGCCGCAGGTGATGTCGCCGGACGCGGCCACGAGCGCGTGCGGGATGTGGTGTTTGGTGCGGAGTAGCCGGAGGGCCTCGTCGGCCGCGTACCCCTTGGCGATGCCGCCGAAGTCGAGCCGCATCCCCGGTATGGAGAACGTCACCGACCGGGCCTCGGAGTCGAGCGTCAGCTCGTCGAAACCGACCTTGGCCCGGGCCGCGGCCAACTCGCCCGCGGCGGGCATCTGCTGGGTGCGGCGGGTCAGCCGCCACAGCTTCGACAGAGGACCGACGGTCGCGTCGAACGCGCCGGCCGACACTTTCGATACTTTCTCCGCTTCGGCCAGGACCGCGAACAGGTCGGGGCCGACCGGGACCGGCTTGCCGGGCGCGGCGTCGTTGGCGGCGCAGGCCCGCATCGCGTCGGACTTGGGGTCGTAGTCGGTGAGCGTCTTGTCGAGTTCGGCGACCCGGGCGAAAACGTCCTTCGCTGCCGCCCGGGCTTTCTCGGCGTCGGCCGCGTACAGGGTAAGGCGGAAGCTCGTGCCCATGTGCTTCGACTCGAACTCGTACCGCCCGTGCGGCGGGTCGGCGGCCCCGCCGGCGGATGCGAGCATACAATGGGCAATCGCCGCCGCGATGAGTCCGGCCCGCATACGCACCCCCTCGCCCGGACCGACGTTCCGCCGCCGGGACGGTTGACACCGGGCGTCCGATCGGAGAACCTGTCTGTTATGACACGCACCGTCGTCGCCATCATACTCGCCGGGGCCGCGGTCGGGCTGGCCGTCGCCGCCCCGCCGCCGAAGGAGCCGGACCCGGTCGTCCCGCAGGAGATCACCGTCCCGGCCAAGCCGCCGTTGCCGGCCAAGGACTTCGTCCAGAAGTTGCCCGGCGAGGATGTCAAGTTCGACATGGTTTACGTCCCCGGCGGCGAGTTCCTGATCGGCAGTCCGCCCGACGAACCCGGCCGGAAGCCGGACGAGGGACCGCAGCGGCGAGTCACCGTCCGGCCGTTCTGGATGGCCAAATGCGAGACGACGTGGGCCGAGTACTACGCTTTCTGGAAGGACGCCAAGCTGTTCGTCGCCGACGGGGTGCCGGAAAAGGCCGGCGGCCCGGTCCCGCCGCCGGACGCGATCACCCGGCCGACCAACACCTACGTCCCCGAACTCTACGAACACGGCCGGGACGGCCACCCGGTCCTGTGCATGAGCCACCACGCGGCGATGGTCTACTGCCACTGGCTGCGGTGGAAGACCGGCCTGGGGTATCGGCTGCCGACCGAGGCCGAGTGGGAGTACGCCTGCCGGGCCGGGTCGGCCGGGCCTTACGGGTTCGAGGGCGGGGCCGACAAGCTCGAATACGCCGCCTGGTTCGTCGGCGACAGCGCGACGGCCAAGGACACCGACAACTCCGGCGCGAAGGGGGCGGCCGACGAACCGACGACGCATATCGTGGGCCGCAAGAAGGCCAACAAGTTCGGCCTGTTCGACATGCACGGCAACGTCTGGGAGTGGTGCCTCGACCAGTACAAGCCGGACGCCTACGAGAAGCTGCCGGCCGACCGGCCGACCGACGGGGCGTTCGTCCGGCCGGAGCCGAACGTCAAATGGGGCCATGTGGCCCGGGGCGGCAGCTACGCCGACAAGCCGGACCGCCTGCGGAGTGCCGCCCGGCGCGCGTCCGAACCCGTGTGGATCAAGGACGACCCCCAGGGCATGAGTAGCATCTGGTGGCTGACGAACATGGACGTGATCGGCTTCCGCGTCTGCCTCCCGGCCGACGAATACCCGGACCTCGTCGGCCTCAAGCCGACGCTGGTGAAGAAGTCGGAGCCGAGCGAACTCGGCATCCGCCGCAAGACGAAGAAGGACTAGCGTCTTTCCCGTTCCCTCCCCCCCGCCGGAGCCTCTCCCGATGCCGACCGAACCTGCGAACCGCCGTGACTTCTTGAAGGCCGGGGCCGTCGCCTCCGCCGCCGCGATCCTGCCGACGGCCGTCCACGCCGCCGGGAACGATGTCATCAAAGTGGGCGTGATCGGGACCGGCGGCCGCGGCAGCGGGGCCGCCAAGGACTGCCTCGAAGCCGACAAGTCGGTCCGGATCGTCGCCGTCGGCGACTACTTCGCGGACCGCGCCCGGGGCGTCGCCAAGAACCTGGCCAAGGGGTACGCCGACCGCGTCCAGGTCGGCGACAAGGTGTTCGGCGGCCTCGACGCCTACAAGGGCGTCCTCGCCGCCGATGTCGATCTCGTGATCCTGGCCACCCCGCCGGGGTTCCGGCCGACGCACCTCGAAGCCGCCATCGCCGCCGGCAAGCACATCTTCTGCGAGAAGCCGGTGGCCGTCGACGGGGCCGGCATCCGCAAGTGCCTGGAACTCGCGGAGAAGGCCAAGGAGAAGAAGCTGGCCATCGTCGCCGGCACCCAGCGCCGTCACCAGGCCGGCTACCTCGAAACCGTCAAGCGCATCCAGGACGGCGAGATCGGCGACATCGTCGGCGGCCGCTGCGCCTGGAACGACCAGGGCATCTGGTACAAGCCCCGGCAGGCCAAGGACACGGACCTATCGTACCAGATCAACAACTGGTACCACTACCTCTGGCTGTGCGGCGACCACATCGTCGAGCAGCACGTCCACAACCTCGACGTGATGAACTGGGTGCTGGGTGCCCACCCGGTCAAGGCCGTCGGTTTCGGCGGCCGCGGCTACCGGGACCAGACGATCAACCGGATCGTCGACGCCGGCCAGCGGGGCGACCCGAACGTGGTCGGCCAAATCTGGGACCACTTCGCCGTCGACTACACGTACCCCAAGGACGTGGTCATCAACAGCACCTGCACCCACATCCCGGGCGTGACCAAGGACGTGTCCGAGTCGGTCGTCGGCACGAAGGGGCGGGCGTCGGTCAACGGCTACCGGCTCAACAAGAAGAAGGTGTTCAGCGGCGAGGAGGTCAATCCCTACGTCCAAGAGCACGTCGACCTGATCAACTGCATCAAGTCGGGCAAGGCGGTCAACGAGTTGCAGCAGGTGGCCGAGTCGACGATGACGGCCATCCTCGGCCGGATGGCGTGCTACTCGGGCCAGACGGTGACGTGGGAGCAGGGGCTGAACTCGAAGCTGGTGCTGATGCCGGCCGGCCTGAGTGAGGCGAGCAAGATCGAGATCACCCCGGCCCCGGTGCCGGACAAATACAAGGTCTAAAGCGGACCAGGCGAGATTCACTAAGAGCCGGAAGCGTCAGCGTCCGGGTTCCTACCCCTCGTGGGAGGAACCCGGATGCTGACGCATCCGGCTCTTGTGCGTCATCTCACGCGAACTTCGTCACCCCCGGCTTGGCCACCGCCGGCACCGGGTGTTCGCCCCACGCCAACTCCGTCGGGACGAGCGTCTGGTTCGACTTCATCAGGTTGGCCCAGGTGATCCGCTGGCCGGTGTACGCCGCCTCCCGGCCGAGGAGCGCCATGAGGGTGCTGTGGGCCGACACGACGCCATCGTTGACCGGCTTGCCCGACCGGATGCCGGCGAACAGCTCCTCGTGTTCCCGCAGGTATGCCAGCCCCAGGTCGTGGGTGCCGGGGTGCTTCCACTTGTCCCCGCCGGCGTCGATCGTGTGCCGCATCAGGTTGGCCGTCCCCTTGGTCCCGAACACCTGGTCGGTGATCTCCCCCTGGGTGTTGTTCTGCTGCCGGCACTGGAGGAACACCCTGGCCCCGCTCGCGTAGTCGTAGACGACCGTGAAGTGGTCCCAGATGTTGCCGAACTTCGGGTCGGTCCGGACCTGTCGGCCGCCCATCCCGGTGGCGCTGACCGGCAGTTGGCCGTTCATCAGCCAGTGGGCCTTGTCGATGTTGTGGCACGCCTGCTCGACGATGTGGTCGCCGCTCAGCCAGGTGAAGTAGTACCACATGCGGAGCTGGTACTCCATCTGGGCCGGGTCGTTCGTCTTCGACGGCCGGACCCACAGTTCGTTCGTGAGGAACGTCGTGTGGATGACGTTCACGTCGCCGATCTGGCCGCCGTGGATGCGCTTGACCACCTCCCGCTTGAACGGGTCGTACCGGTAGGTGAACCCGCTCACCAGCCCCAGCCCCTTCTGCTGGGCCAGCTTGGCCGACGCGATGACCGACTTGGCCCCGGCCACGTCGGTCGCGTGCGGCTTCTCCATGAAGATGTGCTTGCCCTTCTCGACGGCGTAGGCCAGGTGGACCGGCCGGAAGGCGGGCGGGGTGGCCAGGATGACCACGTCGGCCGCGTCGATGGCGGCCTTGTACGCATCGAACCCGGCGAAGACGTGGTCCGGCGTCACGGCACACTTGTCCGGGAAGGCGTCCTTGACGATTTTCAGGCCGCCGGTGGCCCGGTCCTCGAACACGTCGGCGACGGCGACGAGCTTGACGTTCGGGTCGGCTTCGAGGGCGTTCCGGGCCGCCCCGGTGCCGCGGCCGCCGGCCCCGATCAAGGCGAGCTTCAAGGTGTCGCCGCCGGCCGCGTGGACGGCCGGGGTAACGGACAGTGTCGTCACGGCGGCGGCCGCGGCGGTCGATTGCAAGAAGCCGCGGCGGGAGAGGTCGGTCGGCATGGGAAAGCCTCGGGACAGGGGAAGGGGGGCGGGCGGAAGGGTTATTGTGCCCGACGCCGCGGCGGGTGTCACGCGGAATGTGGGCGGTCAGCGGAGGAAGCCGCCGCGCCGTCGCCAGTCGCCCCGTCCCTGGTCGCGGACGGCGACCCGCGACAGCCACGGCCGGCCGTCCCGGCACGGGTGCCCCGCGGCCAGCCGGGCGGACCCGAGGTCGTGACACCGCTCCCACACCGCCTCGGCGATGTCGGCCTTGCGGGCCGCCAGTCGGTCCGCGTCGTCGGTCAACAGGTCGGCCAGCACGCATGTGCAGTCGTTCCAGACGCCGCTCGCCTTCGGTCCGGGCGGGGTGTCGCCAGACGGGTCGTCCGAGTGCCAGTACGAGTTGCACGAGATCATCCGGTCCCCGACCGCCCACCCGGCCGCGAACTTGTTCGGCAGGCGCAGGAGGGTGACGCCGTCGATGTCCCAGGCGTAGGCCGCGACGACGAACGGGGCGACGGACACGACCTCCGCCGGGTTGGTGTCGTAGTCCCAGAGCATCGCGGCGAGGGATTCGATGGCCTGGCACTGCCCGTCCGGGTCGTCCACCCCGACCCAGCGGCCGATGCGGGCCGAGTCCGTCTTTCCGGTCGACCCGAGCGGCATCGTCACATGCAGGACGGCGCTGGCGGCCTGGGTGAACCAGTTGGCCCGGCGGAACAGGTCGGGCTGGACGGCGCGCAGCTTATCAAGGGACACCGTATACCGGCCCGGGTGGGACGCCCCCGACGACGCCCCCGGCCGGGCGTCGGCCAGGTCGAAGCTGATCGGCCCCGGCGGGTACGACGTGCAGTCGAGTACCCATCCCGCCAATACGTCTTCCAATTCGACGGCCATGCCGACGGGGACGCGGCCGAACTTCGTCACCCGGTGGGCGGCCAGGTCGAGGGTGGACACGTCGCACCACTCGGCCCGCGGCCACCCGCCCGGCCCGTTGGTCGTGAGCTGAATCCCGCCGCCGGTCCGTTGGTCGGTGTGGACGATATGCCAAAACAGCTTGCGTGCGGCCCGCCGCGTAATCCGGACGGGGAAGTCCGGGTCGGCCGCCGGCCGGATGTCGGACAGGAACGGCGGGGTGAGCATCGGGGTCGAGGATGCCATTATCGCTGCTCCCGCAAGTCCGCGTCCGTCAAATCCGTCACGAACATGTGCCCCGGCTGGTGCGTGATGGCGAACGGCGGCCGCGCCCGGGCGACGGCCGCCTGCGGGGTCACGCCGCACGCCCAGAACACGGGTTGTTCCCCCGGTCGAATGTCCACCGCGTCGCCGTAGTCCGGCCGACCGATATCGGAGATGCCGATGGCCGCCGGGTCGCCGGCGTGGACGGGTGCCCCGTGCGCCTGCGGGAAGCCGGCACAAATCTCCGTCGCCCGCCGGGTGTACGCCGGGGTGAGCGGCCGCATCGACACGACCAGCGGCCCGGCGAACCGGCCGGCGGGTCGGCACTCGATGTTGGTCCGGTACATCGGCACGTTGACGCCCTGCTCGATGTGCCGGACCGGGACGCCGGCGGCGAGTAACGCATTCTCGAAAGTGAACGAGCAGCCGATGAGGAACCCGACTAAGTCATCGCGCCAGTACTTGTGCAGGTCGGTCGGCTCGGCGACGAGTTCGCCGTCGTGCCAGACGCGGTAGGCCGGCAGGTCGGTCCGCAGGTCGGCCCCCGGCGCGACGGTTCGCGGCTCCGGTTCGCCGGCGTCGGTCACGTCCAGGAGCGGGCACGGCTTCGGGTTCCGCTGGCAGAACAGCAGGAAATCGAACGCCCAGTCGCGCGGCAGCAGCACCAGGTTCGCCTGCACGAACCCCATCGCCAGCCCCGGCGTCGGCCCCGTCAGCCGGCCCGTGCGACACGCTTCGCGGACGGCCCTGCCCGTTGTCATCGGTTCCATGACTCACCCCCTGACGATGCGCCCGATCTCGACGAGCGGCCGCACGTAGTCGTCCCAGGAAAGCCCGTCGACGGTCGCCTCGGCCCGACCGGTGACGCCGTCCACCAGCGGCCCGCGCTCGACCAGCTCGGAGAGGTCGGCGCGGTGCCGGTCCGGGTCAAACAAGTCGGCCGGAGGGATGACCCCACGCAGGACGCATACCCCGGCGGCCAAGGCATACGCGCCCCAATTGCTCACGCCGCAGACGATCAGGAAGTCGGTCGTCACCCGGCAGTGGACGCTGGCTCCGCCCGGGATATTGGCGATGACAGTTGCGGCCGGGATGCGTCCCATGCCGATCTCGTTGCCGCCGTCCCCGATGCCGACCGTCGTGACTTGACCCGGATCGGTAAAGATTCTCGTCAAGTCGGCGTCAAGGTAGGGCGAGATCGGTCGCTGACGCATGGTGTAGTGTTCGTCGTCCGCCGCCGGGCCGCTCCGCTCGACGGCGATGCGATGCGTCGCGTCGAAGTCGGGGTCGGCCTCTCGCCCTAGTGCCTGCAGGACCGGCGGCTCGGCCCGGATATTGACCGGGATGCCGGCCAGTTCGAGCGCGTGTTTCAGGAACAGCGCCCCCAGCGGCCCGTCCGTCTCGAACCCCGGCGGATCGGCCGTCGGTATGTAAAACCCGGTGACGACTTCGACGCGCGGCGACGGGTGACCGGCGATCGACCGGCAGGCGGCGGCGAAGTCGCCGGGCCGGGCGGTGAACAGGTTGTCGGTCGGGTGCGTCGCCAGTCCGCGGCCGGCGGGGTCGGTCTGGATGGCGCGGAGCATCGCGGCGAGCTGGTCGTCGGCGGTCACGCCCCGGCCCCCTGCAACAGGTGGGCGAACCGGCCACGCCAGGATTTCGGAACCGGGGCGGTCAGGGTGAGGGGCACCGCCCGGGTCGGGTGTAGGACCGTCAGCGACCGGGCGTGCAGGGCGATGCCGTGGCCCAACGTGTGCGGCGACCCGTATTTCGTGTCGGCGTAGATCGGTGCCCCGCGGCTGGCGAGTTGGACGCGCAGCTGGTGCTTCCGGCCGGTCTGCGGACGGAGGGCGAGCCAGACGAGCCGGCCGTGGCGGGCGCGGACCTCGAAGAACAGTTTCGCCAGCCGTGCCCCCGCCACGCCGTCCGAGACGACGGTCACACGCCGGGCCGCGTCGTCGTGGTACAAGTGGTCGGTCAGCGTCCCGGCGTCCGGCCACGGCGGCCGCGAGGGGTCCGGTTCGGCGACGGCCCAGTACTCCTTCTCGACCGCCCCGCCGCGGAACTGCTCGCTCAAGCGGGCGGACGCCTTGCCGGTCCGGGCGAACAACAGGCACCCCGTCACCGGCTTGTCGAGCCGGTGGACGACGCCGAGGAACACGTTGCCGGGCTTGTGGTACTTCTCGCGCAGGTAGTCGCGGGCCAGCCGGTCGATGGTCTCGTGTTCGCCGTCGAAGTGCGCGGTCGGCCAGCCGCACGGCTTGTCGACGGCGAGCAGGTGGTTGTCTTCGTGGAGGACGGTCAACACGTCGGCGAGCGACATACAGGCTCGGGTGCGGGCGGGGGGTGCGGTATAGTGTAGCCGTACAAGGCACCGGGGGCAGGTATGGCGCACACGCGGGCGGCGATCCTCGGCGGGTCCGGGTACACGGCCGTCGAACTCGTCAAGATTCTGCTGCGGCACCCGGCCGCGGAACTGGTCGTCGTCACGTCCCGCGACCGGCAGCCGCTGTCGGCCGTCCACCCGTCGTTGCTCGGCCGCACCGACCTGGTCATGGAGCCGTTCGACCCGGACCGGCTCGTGAATCAGGGCGTGCAGGTGGCGTTCGGGGCATTGCCGCACGGGGCGAGCCGGGAGGCCGTCAAGCCGCTCCTGGAACGTGGCATCCGGGTCATCGACCTGAGTGCCGACTACCGGCTGAAGGACGCGGCCGAATACGAACGCTGGTACGGCGAGCCGCACGGCGACCCCGTCAACCTGGCCCGGGCGGTCTACGGCCTGCCGGAACTGTTCGCCGACGAGGTGCGAGCCGCGACGCTCGTTGCCAACCCCGGCTGCTACCCGCAGCCCGCGATTCTCGGCCTCGCCCCGCTCTTGATTCACGACCGCATCGAGCCGACGGGCATCATCGTCAACAGCGTGAGCGGCGTGTCCGGGGCCGGGCGGACGCCCAAGCTCGCCACTCTGTTCCCGGAGTGCAACGAGAGCGTGAGTGCGTACAACGTCGGCGTCCACCGGCACCAACCGGAGATGGAACAGGTATTGACCCGCGTCGCCGGCCGGCCGGTGGAACTCCTGTTCGCCCCGCACCTGGTACCGATGGACCGGGGCATCCACGCGACGATTTACGCCACCCCGACCCGCCCGGCGGACGCCGCCGACCTGACGGCGCTGTACCGCGAGTTCTACAAGGATGCCCCGTTCGTCCGCGTCCGCGACACGTTCCCGGCGACGAAGGACACGGCCCACACCAACTTCCTCGACCTCACGGTGCGGGTGGTGCGTGGCCGCGTCGTGGTCCTGGCGGCCGAGGACAATCTGGTCCGGGGGGCGAGCGGGGTGGCGGTCCAGAACATGAACCTGATGTTCGGCCACCCCGAAACCGCCGGCCTGGGGTAGCGTGAGCGGATGCTCGACATCGAACCGTTCCTGCGCGGCATCTTCGCCGCCCCGGCCGACGACCTGCCGCGGCTGGTGTTCGCCGACTGGCTCGATGAACACGACCAGGGCGCGTGGGCCGAGGTCATCCGCCTGGGGTGCGAGGCGGCGCGGCACCCGGCGGGCGACCCGACCGCCGAGGGCCTGTTCCTCCGGATCGATCGGCTGATCTTCGACCACAACCTCACCCACGCCGGCTCGGACCGCGGCTTCCGGTACGGCACGACGATCGAACTCTCCGCCGACGCCTTCCGCGACGCCGACGCCTTCCGCCGCGTCGCCTTGACGACGTTCCCGCACTGGTACGGGGCAATGCGGTTGAAGGTGACGGCCGACCGCATCACCCACCCGGCCGCCCTGCAAACGATCCTGACCAGCCCGGTGACCGAGCGGGTCACCGAACTCGACCTGCGTGGCCGGGAGGTGGACATCGAACTCGTAGTTTGCGATGGCGGGACCGGGCTGGCGGCGACGATTTCGCCCCTTTACGACACCGAGCAGCAGCCGGTCATCACGGTGAAAATGGTCGAAGCCCTGGCCCGGATACGGGAGTGCCGGCGGCTGACCCGGCTCGACCTGCGGAACAACGACCTCGACAACGACGCCCTGCGGGCACTGGCTCAGTCGCCGTACCTGCACCGGCTCGAACGGCTCGACCTGGTCGAGGGGAATCATCGGTTCAAGGGGCGCGTCTGGCAGCAGGTGCTCGAGCGGTTCGGCCCGGACGTGGTGCAATGACCGACCGTGCCGCCCTCCTGGCCACCATCGCCGCCGACCCGGCCGACGAGGTCGCGCGCCTGGTGTACGCCGATTGGCTCGACGAGCACGGCGACGCCGACCGGGCCGAGTTCATCCGCGTCCAGTGCGACCTGGCCGCCGGAGCCGGTGTACGGCAATCAGCCCTCGCCGAGCGCGAGTTCGCACTGCTGGCCAAACACGGGGCCGCGTGGCGGGTCGCCGGGCTGACCGGGCGGCAGCGGTTCGCCCGCGGGTTCGTCGAGACGATCGAGACGACGGCCGACTCCCTCCTCGCCGCCGGGCCGGATGCGTTTATCGGGGTGCCGGTGCGAACCCTCCGGCTGGTCGCCGCCGACCGGCTGGTCGAAGACTTGATCCCGCTCCCGGTGTGGCGGACGGTCGAAACGTTGGTGCTGAACAACAACAGCTTCGGCACCCAGGGCCGGCTCGGGCTGTTCCTCGGCGGGGCCGACCTGCCGCGCCTCACGGCCCTGAGCCTGCGGAACAACCAGGTCTGGCCGTGGGGCGTTCAGGCACTCGCGGCCGTTCCGGTGACGGCCCGGCTGAAGCGCCTCGACCTGTCCGGCAACCCGATCGCCGACGCCGGGGCCGACTGGCTCGCCAGCCAACCGGGGTTCGCGGGCCTCGAAGAACTGATCCTGCGGAGCGACGAAATCCCGTTCGCCGACTGCGTCCACGCCGTCGGGGCCGCGGCCGTGGCCGCCTCGCAGACGCTCACCCACTTGCGGACGCTCAGCTTCGCCGACCAGTACCTCGGCGACGCGGGTCTGACGGGATTAGTCCGGTCACCCAACGCCCGCCGGCTCACCGACCTCGACCTGTCGTACAACGGCATCGGGGCGCTCGGCTCGACGAGCATCGAACGCCTGACCGAATCGCCCTACCTGCGGCGGTTGAAGCGGCTCAACCTGGACGGGAACCGGCTCGACCGGCCGGCCATAGACGCCTTGTTGAACTGGCCCCGGCTAGCGAGCCTGTCGTGCATCAACTTGACCGACTGCGAAATGGACGGCAAATCCACTGACGCCATTCGGGCATCCCCATTCGCCGACAAGTTCGTGCTGTCCGACTGACCCGGGGCGACGCCGTGCAAGTGTTTATGGCCCTGTTGACGCTCGCCGCCGGTCCCGAGTGGACGGCCCCCGCCCGCCGCGTAGAGCCGCCGGCGACCCTTACCGAGCCTGTCCGAGCGGCTCTGGCAAAGGACGCGGTCGATGTCAAATCCGACGCTGGGGATGTGGTGCTGACGCTCTGGCTGCGGCCCGCGGTGCCGGTCCGGGCGACGGCCGGGCAGGTCCAGAACGGGCTGACGGCCGCCGAGATTCCGCAGGGCACCCTGGTCGGGGCGGTCGAGTTCCCGGCGACGTTCACCGATTACCGCAAGCAGGACATCCCGGCCGGCGTTTACACCCTGCGGTCGGCTGTCCAGCCGGCCGTCGGCGACCACGCCGGCACCGCCCCGCACCCCGACTTCTTGATCCTGACCCCGGCCGCCGCCGACCTTTCACTCGACCCGGTCGACGCGGCCGAGTTGGTCAAGCGGGGCCGGGCGGCCACCGGCGGTACGCACCCGGCGGTCATGCTCGTCTGGCCGCACGGCGGGAAGGGGGCCAGGCCGGCGGTGGTAGCGAAGGCCGGCGGGGTGCGGGTGTTGAATCTGACGCTGGCCGTTGAAACGGATGCCGGCGGAGCGGCGAAACTCGGCCTCGGGCTGACCGTCGCCGGGCACTCGAAGACGCGCGATTGAGTCACCGCCGCAGCGCAGTGGGTCGGTTCAGGGCATACGCCGCCGCCCCGGCCGCCAGGCCGCTGACGAGCAGCCCGCCGGCGATTAGGCCGACTTTGACCCACCCCCGCCGACCTCGTGCAGCAGCCTTCGGGCGGGCCAGCCGGACCGACGGCGGTGGCGGCGGGGCGCTGGCCGCGACCGCCTCCCACACGTCCAACCCCGGCTGGTCCGGCGGAGCGGCCCGCGGCACCCCCACCATGACCATCCGCCCGGTGGTTGGGCCGCCGCTGCCCATCGCCGCCGGCGACAGGTGTGGCATCTCGGCGTCGGTCGGCGGGGCGATCGGGGTGGCCGCCCACGGCGACAGGGCGGCCGTCACCTCGGCCGGCGTCTGGTAGCGGTCGGCCGGCTCCTTGGCCATCATCTTCCGCACCACGGCGGCCAGGCCGGCCGGCACCCCGGGGCGGACGGCCTCGACCGCGGCCGGCTCGTCGGTCTGGTGGAGCAACAACTTCTGGCTGACGCTCCCGTCCGGGAACGGGGGCCGGCCGGCGAGCAAGAAGTACAGCGTCCCCCCGAGGGAGTAGATGTCCGCCCGGATGTCGACGGCGTGGCTGTCGCGGGCCTGCTCGGGGGCCAGGTAGTCGGCCGTACCGAGGACGCCGGCGTCGTGGTCCTTGGTCGATGGGTCGTCGGTGTCGTGGAAGAAGAGGGCCAGGCCGAGGTCGAGGATTTTGACCACCCCCGACCGCTCGACCAAAACGTTGCCCGGTTTGATGTCGCGGTGGACCAGGCCCATGTCGTGGGCGTGCTGCAGGCCGGCGGCCGCCCCGGCGACGTAGTGGGCCGCCCGGACCGGGTCGAGCGGCCCGCCGCGCGTGACCAGGTCGTACAGGTTCGTCCCGTCGACGTACTCCATGACCAGGAAGTGCAGGTGGTCGTCCTGGTCGATGTCGTAGGCCCGGACGACGTTCGGGTGGTCGACCGCGGCGACCGCCCGGGCCTCCCGGTAGAACCGTTCGAGGGACGCCGGGTCGTGCGACCGCGCGGCGGGCAGCACCTTGACGGCCACCCGCCGCCGCATCAACTTGTGCTCGCACAGGAACACGCTGGCCATGCCGCCCCGGCCGAGGCGCTCGAGGACTTTGTACTTGCCGATGAAGAACCGTTTCCACTTGCCCCGGGCGATCTGCTCGGCCTGGAACGTACTCAACAGCCCGTCCCGGACCATCGCGGCGGCCAGGTCCGGGGTGGAAACGGCCTCCGTCCCGGCGGCGAGGCGGGCGACGTAAGCGTCCAGCCGGGGGGTATCGACGACGCGGCTCTTGCGCACCAGGTCGAGGAACTCGTCGGCGGACGCGGGCGGCGGCATGAAGTCGGCTCGCGGCTACCGGACGGCCAGCCAGACCGCGACGACGGCCGCCCCGGCGACCACGGCCATGACCACCCCGCCGGCCACGCCGACCATCAAATAGAGCTGCAACTTGCGGGCGGCGGCGGGGCCGGCCCCCGGAGCGAGCCGCCGGGCCGGAACCGGGGTCGTGTCGCTCACGTCGGTCGGCGAGCCTTTGGCCGTCAGCGGCGAGGTCGACGGGGACGGGCCGCCGCGGACGTGCGACGCCGGCAGGGCCGCCGAACTGCCGCCGGCGGCGAAGTCCTGCAGGGCCGTCCCGCTCGGCACCGGACCGCCGGCCCGGCCGAGGATTTGCGACGACGGGCTGCCGGCCGACCCCCCGGACGGCGGCCCGGCCGACAGCCGGGCCGGGGCCAACCGGGCGGCGTTGGTCCGGGCCTTGTCCCCGGCGTGCCCGGCCAGGTTCAACACGAGCGGGCAGAGGTCGGGCATCTCGTTCAGGGGCGGCGGGACCGGCGTCTCCTCGACGATCTCGGCCAGGGCGTCGAACAACTCCTTGGGCGTCTGGTAGCGCTCGTCGGGGTCTTTCCGCATCATCCGGTCGAGGACGGCGAGCAACTCCGGCGGCACGTCGGCCCGGAACGACCCGACCGGCTTCGGGGTCTCACGCTGGTGGCACATCAGTTTGTGGGCGATCGTCCCGTCCGGGAACGGCGACTGGCCGGTCAGCATGTAGTAGAACGTGCCGCCGAGGGCGTAGATGTCGGCCCGGATGTCGACGACGTTGCTGACGGCCTGCTCGGGGGCCAGGTAGTCGGCCGTGCCCAGCACGCAGTTGTTGTCGAACCGCTCGGTGACGTTGTCGGTCTTCTGGTCGAAGAACCGGGCGAGGCCCATGTCGAGGATTTTGATCAGCCCGGTCCGTTCGAGGAGCAGGTTGCCGGGCTTGATGTCCCGGTGGACCATGCCGAGCTGGTGGGCGTGGTGCAGGCCGTGGGCCGACTGGGCGACGTAGTTGGCCGCCCGCATCGGGTCGAGCCGGCCGCGGCGGGCGACGATCTCCTGGACGCTCGCCCCGTCGACGTACTCCATCACCAAGAAGTGCATCTGCTCGAACTTGTCGATGTCGTAGGCCCGGACGATGTTCGGGTGGTCCAGCGCCGCGACTGCCCGGGCCTCCCGGTAGAACCGCAGCAGCGCCGAGGGGTCGTGCAGCTTCTCGACGGGCAGCACCTTGAGGGCGACCAGCCGTTTCATAAACATGTGTTCGCAGAGGTAGACGGCCCCCATGCCGCCGACGCCGAGCAGTTCCAACAGGCGGTACTTGCTGGCGATCTCGAACCGCTTGTACCGGCCGAGCTTCAGCTGTTTCGACTGGAACCGGGACAGGAGGCCCGCGTCGACGAACGCCTGGGCGGCCGCGTCGACGGTCGGGGCCGCGGCCAGGCGGGGGCGGTGTACCTCGGCCTGCAGGCGGTCGTCGGGGACCAGCCCGCTCTTGCGGATCACGTCCACGAACTCGGCGACGGTGGCGGGAGCCGGCATAGTCCGCGACCTTTGTCTGGCGGCCCCCCGGCCGACCCTACTTCGGGATACGGGGTCGGGGAGTCGGGCGTCCGTTCAGCCTAGGGTGTAATCATGAAACCAGCCGGGGCGGACCGCAAGCGTCCAGTCGAAAAAACGCCGACATTTCTCCGCCCGGCTACTTGAACCCGAGTCCCCCGATGCCGATTTCACTCCGGACCGTGAAAGCTGTGTGCCCGCACGACTGCCCGGACACCTGCGGCATGGTCGTCCAGGTCGATACCGACACGGGCCGGGCGGTGAGCCTCAAGGGCGACTCGGACCACCCGTTCACCCGCGGGTTCCTGTGCGCCAAGGTTAACCACTACCTCGACCGCGTTTACCACCCCGGCCGGTTGCTCTACCCGATGCGCCGCGTCGGCCGCAAGGGGGAAGGGCGGTTCGAGCGGATCACCTGGAACGAGGCCGCCCGGACGATTGCGGAGCGGTTCCGGGCGATCAGTGCCGGCCCCGACGGGCCGCAGGCGATCCTGCCGTACAGCTACGCCGGGACGATGGGCAAGCTGAACTACGCCAGCCTCGACCGCCGGTTTTTCCACGCTCTGGGGGCGTCCCTGCTCGACCGGACGATCTGCGCGACGGCCGGCACCGCGGGGTGTGACATCACCCTCGGCACCCGTGCCACCGTCGACCCGGAGGCCGTCGTCGACGCCCGGTACATCGTCAACTGGGGGTCGAACACGAGCGTGACCAACGTCCACCTTTGGGCGGTCATGCACCAGGCCCGGCAGCGGGGCGCGAAGATCGTCACCATCGACCCGCACAAGAGCCGGACGGCCGCCAAGTCCGACTGGTGGCTGCCGGTCCGCCCGGGGACCGACGCCGCCTTGGCTCTAGGTGTGATGCACGTCCTGTTCCGCGACGGCCTGACCAACGAGGCGTACCTGGCTGACCACTGCCACGGCACGGCCGAACTGCAGGCCCGGGTCGCGGCGGAGTACGCCCCCGCCCGGGTGTCGCACATCACCGGCCTGCCCGAAGCCGACATTGAACGGTTTGCCCGCGAATACGGCACGTCGCAGAAGGAGCGCGGCGGGCCGGCATTCATCCGCCTGAACTACGGCCTGCAGCGGCACGGCGGCGGGGCGATGGCGGTTCGTACCGTCGTTTGCCTGCCGGCGATCACGGGGGACTGGCGTACCCCCGGCGGCGGGGCGCTGCTCTCGACGAGCAAGCAGTACCCGTTCGACGACGCCTTCCTGACCCGGCCCGACCTGATCCGCCCCGGCACCCGCACCGTCAACATGGTCCAGCTCGCCGAGGCGTTGCACGGCGAGCTACCGGGACCGCCGGTCCAGGCACTGTTCGTCTACAACGCCAACCCCGCCGCCGTCGCCCCGGACCAGTCGCGGGTGCTGAGTGGGCTGATGCGCGACGACCTGTTCACCGTCGTCCACGACCAGTTCCAGACCGACACGGCCGACTATGCCGACATCCTGCTGCCCGCGACGACGCAGCTCGAACACTTCGACCTGCACGGCAGCTACGGCCACCTGTACGTCCAGGCCAACCCGCCGGCGATTGCCCCGCTCGGCGAGGCCAAACCGAACACCGACGTGTTCCGCCTGTTGGCCGCCGAACTCGGCCTGCCCGCCGAACTGTTTTCCGACACCGACGAGGAACTCGCCCGCCGGTCGATGACCCACGAGCGGGCCGACGAGTTCGCCGGCCTCGACTTCGACGCCTTAACTAATGGACCGCAACGGCTGAACCTGCCGGCCCGATACGACCCGTTCGCCAACGGCGGGTTCGGCACCCCGACCGGCAAGTGCGAGTTCTGGAGCGTTAAGGAGGAGCGAGCCGGCCGTGACCCGCTCCCGCATTACATCCCGCCGCACGAAGACCCGCAGACCCGGCCGGACCTGGCCGCGAAGTATCCACTGCAACTGCTGACGCCGCCGTCGCCGACGTTCCTGAACTCGACGTTCGTCAACGTCGACCACCACCGCAAGGCGGCCGGCGAGGTCGTCGTCGAGCTGCACCCCGCCGACGCCGCCACGCGCGGCATCGCCGACGGCGACATGGTGAGTGTGTTCAACGGCCGCGGCCGGTTTCGCGCCAAAGCAATGGTCGGCGACACGGTCCAGCCCGGCGTGGCCGTCAGCTACGGCATCTGGTGGAACAAGTTCACGGCCGACGGAGTGAACGTCAACACGACCACCAGCACGGCGACGACCGACGCGGGCGGGGGGGCGACGTTCTTCGATAACTTGGTGGAGGTGGCAGCTCTTGGCGAGCGGGGGGCGTCAGCCCCCTGAGTCCCGCATCGTTC
>JAABUN010001479.1_pt1 | contig 51310 bp, 49 predicted proteins | sample 5559311 | NCBI WGS metagenome assembly JAABUN01 (sample SAMN10711877, study PRJNA513370) | rock metagenome | isolation source: Antarctica rocks | place: Antarctica: Victoria Land, Siegfried Peak sud
CGGGCGCCGGCGCCGGCGTGCCCGGCTGGGCCGGGCTGCTGTCCCCGGGCGCCGCCGGCAGCAGGTCGGCGCGGAACGCCTCGGTCAGGAAGCGGCCCTCGTTCTGGGCGGGGGCCGCGAAGCCGAGCAGGCGCGCGACGGTGGGCGCGACGTCCACGTTCTCCGCCTGGGCCGGGTTGCGCTCGGTGTCGTCGAAGAGCGGATCCTGCGCGCCCTCGATCGCTCGTTGGTTGACGAGCTCCGATCCGCCGGCCACCGCGAAGAAGTTGTCCCGCGTCTGGGGACCGCCGTGGTTGCCGGCCAGCGGGTTGACCGGGTCGTTGAAGGACGCACCGGACTTGGCCGTGACCACGAGATCGCCGGTGCGCGCTCCTCCCAGCCGCCACGCCGGGTGACGCGTGGCGACCGTGTTGCCTGCCTCGCCGTCGGCGGGGTTGGGCTCGCGGTAGAGCGCCTCGACCGCGGGTGGGTTGGCGAGATCGGCGATCGGGTTCGTGCTGCCCGTCGCGGCCTGGCGCATCCGCTTGAGCAGCACGAAGCGTGCCGGGTCGGTGCGGTCGTTGAGGTAGACGAGCGCGGCCGACCCGTTCTGGACGATGCGGTACGCGCTCGACGGGATCCCTGCGGTGTTGAAGCGCTGGGCGAGGGTCGTCTTCTCCGGCGTCGAGTCCATCGAGTGGTCGGACAGCAGGATCATGACCGTGCGCTGCCACAGGCCGAGGCGCTTCTGCTCGGCGACGAAGCGCTCGATCTGCTGGTCGGCGCGCGTGATGGCGTCGTCGTACACGCCGCCCGCGCCGGTCGCGTGGCCCGAGTTGTCGATCGCCGGGAAGTTCACGAAGGTGAAGTTCGGGCGCCGGCCGCCTCCCGTGAAGGTCCTGCCGTCGCCCGCGACGCCCTCGCGAACCGTCCGCAGCACCTCGTCCATCACGGTGGCGTCGAGGATCGAGTACTCGTCGAAGCCGCGGTTGGGGACCTGCTTGCAGAACGGCTCCTCCGGCGACGGGCTCACGCAGGGCGTCCAGAGATAGTCGGCGTCGTAGCGGCCGGGATCGACCTTCTTGCCCGCGAAGAGCTTGGCGAGCTTGGGCTTTCCGAAGATGCCGGCGGTGACGGTGCGTTCCGCTCCGGCCTGGCGGAGGGTCGCCTCGAAGATGCTCTCGGCGCGCAGGCAGTTCGGGTCGGTGCCGTCGGTCGTGATCGGCGGCTTGCTCTCGTCGGTCGCGACGGGGCAGGTGCTGCCGTCGCTCGCGCCGTAGACCGCGAAGGAGTTGCCCGGGATGCCCGACGTGTTGCCGTAGGCGCCGGTCGCCATCGCCGCGTGGTTCGGGTTGGTCTCGGCGACCATGATCGATCGCGACTCGCGGAAGTACGTCGAGCGGGCGCCGCCCTGGCCGGCGATGAGCGAGGAGATGAACGGGGCGCCGCCCGTGTCGACGCGGTCACCGTCGAGCGCGTCGAGCACGAACGTGTAGACGAGCGGGCCGCCGGGGTCGACGGGGGCCTGCGCCGAGGCCGGGACGGCCGACGCGGCTAGGGCAGTCAGGGCGATCAGCGTGGCGAGGAGACGATGCATGCAGCCCTCTGTATGGGCCGCTCGGCGCGCCGCGCTGTGAACATCCTGTATCCGAAGCCGCGGAACTGACGTCTTCTGACCACACTCGAGCTGTGAACAGCTCCTCGATCACCCGCCGCCGCTTCCTCGCCGGGGCGGGCGGCCTCGTCCTCGCCGGCGGCATCCCGAGCGCCCGCGGCCTCGCCCAGTCGGGTCCCGCGGTCGCTCGTGGCGGCCGCTTCGCCCAGAGCGTCGCCTCGGGCCAGCCGACCCCGAACGGGATCACGCTGTGGACCAAGGTGTCCGAGCTCCAGCGCCCCGGCACGATGCAGTTCGAGGTCTCCACCGAGCCTGACTTCCGCTCCGTGCTCATCCGCCGCAGCGTCTCCGCCGAGGAGGCGCGCGACTTCGCGATCACGACACGGGTGGACAGCGCCAAGCTCAAGCCGTCGGAGCGCTACTTCTACCGTTTCTTCACATGCGACGAGAGCTCGCCGGTGGGCCGCTTTCGCACGGCGCGGGCCGCGGACTCCCGCGAGCCCGTGCGCGTCGCCTTCTTCTCCTGCCAGGACTTCGAGTCCGGCTTCTACACCGCGCACGCCGGCATCGCCCAGGAGGAGGACCTCGACCTCGTCGTCTGCCTCGGCGACTACGTCTACGAGCGCTCCTTCGATCCGAACAAGACGCGGGTCGATCAGACCGGCCCCAACGGGACCGCCGAGGTCCAGACGCTCGCGGAGTACCGCAGGAAGTACGGCCTCTACCACACCGACGCCGACCTGCTGGCGGTGCGCGCCCGGCACCCGATGTACGCGATGTGGGACGACCACGAGGTCGAGGACAACTACGCGGCCGACAGGCAGGGCGACGCCACGCAGAACCGCAGGATCGCCTACGCCCAGCGGCAGGCCAACGGCTACCGCGCCTTCTACGAGCACATGCCGCAGCTCGAGATCGCCGGCCGGCCCAACCGCATCTACGGCACGATCCCGCTCGGACGCAACGCCGACGTCATCCTGCTCGACCAGCGCCAGTACCGCTCCGATCAGCCCTGCGGCGACGCCACCGCGCCGCCGCCCGGGACCTGCGCGGAGAAGGACGCACCGGGGCGCACGATGCTCGGCCCCGAGCAGAAGGCCTTCTTCAAGGACGCGCTGGCCAGCTCGCAGGCGACGTGGAAGCTCGTCGGCAACCCGCTGCAGATGATGTCGCTCGACGTGGTGCGTGGCCAGCCGCTGGTCGTGGACTCGTGGGACGGATACACCGCCGAGCGGCGGGAGCTCGGGGAGTTCGTCCGCGACCGCGGCATCGAGAACGTCTCCTACCTGACAGGCGACATCCACACGTTCTTCGCGGGCAACGTGACCCCCTCGGGCCGCGAGGGTCCCGGGGAGCCGGGTGCCGTGGCGACGGAGTTCGTCGGCGGCTCGATTACCTCGGAGGGCATCGCCGACCGCCAGGGCGGCGATGAGTTCCGCAACCAGATCGCCCTGGCGCTTGACACGAGCTCGGGCACCCAGAACCCGCAGATCAAGTACTCCAACCAGTCCAACAAGGGCTACGGCGTCCTTGAGGCGCGCTCCGACGAGCTCCTCGTGCAGTACAAGGCGCCGCGCACCGTCCGGGCGGCCCGCAGCGACATCTTCACCCTGCAGCGCTTCCGGGTGCGCGACGGCGTGCCCAACGTCGAGGTGCTCGGCCCGGGCTGAGCCCGGGGCCGGCTCGACGTGCCCGGCGCGCCGCTCCGCAGCGTTCACCGGACCGTCACGCGACACAGGTTCACCATGGCCACTGTGGCGGAGTGCTTCTTCGGCTCCTCGCGTCGTCTCTCGTCGTCCTCGCCGCGTCGCCGGCCGCAGCGCTCGCTGCGCCTCCGGCCAACGACAGCCCCGACCGGCCCGGCGAGTTCGAGACCTTCTTCTCGCCGAGCGGCACGCCGCGCGAACGATCGGCCATAGCGGAGCCTGCCGAGGCCGGCTCGGATCCCGGCGTGCCGCGCTGCCTCGGCTCTGATTCCTTTGACCGCACCGTCTGGTACCGGGTCCCGGCCACCGCGGTCGCCCGTGAGGTCACCGTGGAGGCGACCGGCCGCACGACGGACGTCGTCGACCTCGCGGCCTTCGTGCAGCCCGGCAGCGCGACGAACACGACCGAGCCCAACGCGTGCTCGGGCGAAGGGGCTGCGGGCTCGGAGATCAGCGAGGATCGCACCACCGCGGTCTCGCTTCGGATCCCCGCCCAGCGCACGGTGCTCATCCAGGTTGGCCGTCGAGGCCCGGTCGGCTCGGCCGAGGACGAGCAGGCCGTCCTCTCCCTCGCCACGAGCGACCTCTCCGACGTCCCGCGGCCGGCGGGCGACAACGCCGACGGTGCTCCGGCCGCCTCCGGCGCGCTCATCGCCCTTGGCGGCGCCACGCTGACCGAAGAGGACCCGGCGCAGCCCGCGTGCCCGTCGCGCGGCAGCGTGTGGCGCGATCTCGGGCCGGCCGCCGGCCGCTCGGCGAACGTCACGGTGGACGGCGAGGAGGTCGGGACGCTCACGCTCTTCCAGGGCACCCGGCCGACCGGCGAGAACGCGTTGGCCTGCGTCAACCGCGAGCGCGGGGGCTCGCTGCGCCTGGCCGACGTCGCGGTCACGCCAGGCGAGCGCCTGTGGGTGCGCCTGGGCACCGACCGCCCGGCACGCGACGCGACGGCGCGACTGCTCGTGCCGGCGGGGACCTCGACCACGCTGCCGGACGGCACCGGGACGCCGTCTCCAGGACAGACGACGGGCTCGGGACAGACCTCCTCGAGCGGGACCGGCTCCGGCGGCGGCTCGGGTGCAACGGGCTCGAGCGGGACGGGTTCGAGCGGCACGGGCTCCGGCGTCAGGCCCGGCGGCATCGCCTTCACCTGCGTCACACGGGCCCAGGGCCGCACCTCGAGCACCCGCACCCGCGTGGCGCTCGCGCTCGCCGGACGGAGCTCGACGGCCCGCCAGCGCAACCGCTTCAAGACGTTGCCGCTGACCGTGCAGGTCTTCCGCGGTCAGGCGTGCGCCGTGCGGATCGACCTGGTCGGCCCGCGCAACCGCCTCTACGCCCGGGGCACCGCGACCCGCCTCGCGGATCGCCGCGCCCTGCGGCTCAAGCGCGTGCGTCGGCTCGTGCGCGGCACGTACCGCCTCCGCGTCACCGCGAGCGCGCCCATCGGCCGCCAGCGGCTCATCACCTCGTCCCGCCCCCCTCTCAGGATCCGGTAGCCATCATGCCCTCGAAGCCCCGCATCACCCGCCGTGAGCTCGTCGCCGCCGGCGTCACCGGCACGGCGCTGGCCGCCGTCCCCAACGCCTGGGCCGCCCGCCTGCTCGACAAGACGCCCCGCATCGGGCCCGGCACGTTCCTCGATGGCGTCGCCACGGGCGAGCCGACCGCGAACGCCGTGACGTTCTGGTCGCGCCTGCGGACCGACCGGCCCCGAAGCGGCGCCGAGCTCTTCGTCGCCCGCGACGAGCAGATGAAGGACGTCGTGCGCCGCACCATCGTGCCCACCGGACAGGGCATCGACGGGACGCTCAAGGCGCGCATCGGCGATCTCGACCCGCGCGAGGAGTATTTCTACCAGTTCGTCTCCGGGACGGACGAATCGCCTGTCGGGCGCACGCTGACCGCGCCGGCGGCAGGCTCCAAGGAGAACCTGCGCATCATCTCCTCCTCCTGCCAGATCTACGAGCGCGGCTTCTTCAACGCACTCCGCGACGCGCGCACCCGCGTGCGCGAGCCCGACCTGGCGCTCATGCTCGGCGACTACATCTACGAGACGGCCTCGGGCCCGGCGGCGGTGCGCCAGGACCCGATCGAGACGACGGACCTCGCCTCCTACCGCGCGAAGTTCGAGCTGTACCGCAGCGATCCCGACCTGCGCGAGCTGCATCGCCGCATCCCGATGATGCACGTCTGGGACGACCACGATGTCTCTGACAACTACAACGAGCCGGGGGCCAAGCGCGCGACGGCCCAGCAGCGGAACTTCGCCTACCGTGCGACGTTCGAGTGGCTCCCGCGGATGACGATGGCCACGGAGCGCCATCGCATCTACCGCCGCTTGGCCTACGGCGCCATGGCGGACGTGTTCCTGCTCGACGAGCGCCAGTACCGCGAGGGCGACGTGGACGGAAGGGCTCGCCGGCTCCTGGGCGAGGCGCAGATGAAGTGGCTCATCGACGGCCTGCGCGCGTCGAAGGCGACGTGGAAGATCATCGCCCAGCAGGTCGTCGTCGCCCAGATCCCGTTCGGGGTCGGCGCGCAGGGCCAGGGCGTCTTCAACGATGACGCGTGGGACGGCTACCGCGAGGACCGCGACCGCCTGCTCGACGCGATCGACGCCGCGAACATCGACAACGTCGTGTTCCTCACGGGTGACGTGCACGTCTTCATGGCCAACCAGCTGCCCACCAGGTTCAACGAGCTGACCTACGACCGCGTGGCCAAGCCGGGCGTCGCGACGGAGTACGTCACGGGCGCGGTCACGAACATCGGCATCACCCAGCCCGAGCGCGAGCTGCAGCAGCAGGCACCGTGGAACATGCAGTACGACGGCCTCAACAAGGGCTACGGCGTCCTCCAGCTCGGCGCGAAGAACCTGCGGACCGAGTTCTACGGCGCTCCGGCCTACCCGACGGCCACCACCCCGGTCGCCATGCTGCAGCAGTTCGACCAGGCCGAGGGCACGAACCAGATCGAGCGCACCACGCCGGCCTCGACGGGCGGCTGACGCGGGCGCGAATCAGCGGATGACCTCGATCTGCGAGGAGGCGGACAGAAACGCGAAGCCGGTGTAGCCGCACTGCGCCGCGCCCGACGGGAGGTCCCGCGGGTCCGCGACCCCCGAGCGTCCCGTGATCGTGATCGCGGTCACCCGGTCGCGGCGACCCAGCACGAGGACCGCGACGCGGCCGGTCGGCGTCCGGATGATCCGGGCGCGGCGTACCGCGCCGTCGACGAGCGATCGCCTGCAGGCCGGTCGCGCCGCGGCCCAGCCCCGCGACGACGACGGGGCGGCGCGTCGTGCACGTCGTCTGCACCGTCACGAAGGTCGATCGGCTCGACGCGATGGTCTCCAGCGGCAAGCAATCCTCGTCGGTCCGCGGCGCCCGCGGACCGATGACGGCGCACGTGCTGCGCCGTCGTTCCACACGCACCCTGCTCTTGGAGCCGGCCTCGACGGTCACGACGTCCCACACGCGCACGCCGCCCGCGAGCGTCGCGATGCGCCGCGCCCGTCAGAGCAGCGGGTGGTGCTCGAACGTGGAGGCGACGCCGAGCAGGCGGCCGTCCGCCGCGAGCAGGCGGACGCCGGCGACCGCGACCTTCGCCGGCGGCGAGAAGCGCACGAAGCGGCTCGAGGCGGCGTAGGTGCCGGCGTACGGACCGGGCGGGGCGGTGGGCACGCGCTGCGTCGTCCCGTCGGAGAGGACGACCTCGGCCGTGGCGACGCGCGCGGGCACCGGGGTGAAGACGGTCCCATCCTCGGGGAGGACGGAGAGCGGCGTGAAGCGCGTCTCGCGGGGGAGGACGCCGCAGTCGGTCTCCGTGGCCGGGGCTCGGTCGAGCGCGAGGCACAGCCGGCCGTCGGCCGCGTGGGCGGCGTGCAGGCGGTGCGTGGCCGTGGCGGCCACCTCGACCGGCGCCCCGGCCAGCGCCACGGGCGGCGCGGCCGACGGCCGACCCGGGAAGCGCCCGCCGAACCCGAACCCATCGCACGCGAACGGCGCGGGAGCGCTGCGGACCGGCACCGTGCGCCGCGCGCTGCCCGGACCAGTCAGCTCGAGCGCGCGCAGCGCCTCGCCGGCCGGCGGCACCGCGACCACGACGGTGGCCGGCAGCCGCAGCCCCGCGCCGACGTCCGCCACGACTGCCGCACGGAGTCGTCCGTCGCCGAGGACCATGCGCGCCGAGCTGGTGCCCGTGCGCACGAAGGCGAGCGCCGAGCTGATTGGTCCGGGTGTGCAGCTGCCACTGGTGGTCAGGTACTCGCCGGAGCTCGGTGCCAGCAGCTCGACGAGGAGCCGTCGTGGCTCACGACCTGCGTGCAGACCGCCGGCTCCCGACGCTCGGGATCGGCCGGGCTGGCGGCCAGCAGGCTCTGCCGCTCCGCCGTGACGGTCACCGTGGCCCTCCCCACGCGCACCCGCGCCACCCGGACGGGTCCGCGCTCCGGCGGGCGCTGATCCAGGTCGTCGAAGAGCGCGACGAGCTGATCGGCGTCGTCGAACACTCGTACGAGGTACGGGCCGCGCCGGCCTCCTCCCCGCGTGCGCTGGGCGCGCGTCGGCATGCCGGGCACGCGCGCGAGAAAGACGCGAAGGCGTGTGCGGGCGCGCCTTCGCGTACGGCTCCGGTGGAACCGTCTGCGCTCTGACCGGCACGTCGCTGCAGGCAAAGAACGCTTCGATCCGCGTCCCCGCCGCGGGACGCCGTCACCGAAAAGGCGCGCGGCGTGGCGCGGCTCGTGGAGCGCCGCCTGCAGCGCCGACCGCCGCTCCGCGCCGCCGGGCGCCGGTGCGGCGGCCCGTTCTGGGGTACAGAGGCCTCATGCCCAAGCTCAGCTCCCGTCTCATCGCCGCCACGTTGGCCACCCTCGCCGTCGGCGGCGCCGGCGCCGGCGTCGTTGTCGCCCAAAAGGCCCCTTCCGACGTCGAGGTCGTCAGCGTGACCCTTCGCAGTGCGAAGGGTGCGGAGATCGCCGACGTCCAGTTCCGCAAGAGCCCCCGCAGCGCCGTCAACGTCGTCGTCTCCGGGCGCGGGCTGGCTCCGGGCTACCACGGCTTCCACGTCCACGCCGTCGGGCGCTGCGACGCCCCGGACTTCATGTCCGCGATGGGCCATCTGAAGAACTCGCGCGAGAACCACGGCTCGCACAAGGGCGACTTCCCGCCGCTGTACGTGAAGCGCGACGGCACCACCGCGGCGCGCTTCGAGACCGACCGCTTCGACCTCGACAGCCTGAAGGACGCCGACGGCAGCGCGGTCATGATCCACGCCGACCCCGACAACCTCGGGAACATCCCGACGGCGCGCTACAGCCCCGATCCCGACCAGATGACCAAGGACACGGGCGACTCCGGCAAGCGCGTCGCCTGCGGGAGGATCGCCAAGGGCTGACCGGCGTCGGGCGGGCGAGAGCGGGGCTGCGATCATGCTCGCCGTGCCCCGCCGCCTGCTCGTCCTGGGTTCCACCGGCTCCATCGGGACCCAGGCGCTTGACGTCATCGCCCGCTCCGAGGGGGAGCTCGAGCTCGTCGGCCTCAGCGCCGAGCGCTCGTGGGAGCCGCTCGTCGCGCAGGCCCGCGCGCACGGCGTAACGCGCGTCGCGCTGGCCGACGAGGACGCCGCCGCGCAGGCCGCAGAGGCGTGGACGGACGGGGAGGTGCTCGGGGGCGCGGAGGGCCTCGTGCGCCTCGTGCTCGAGTCCGGCGCGGACCTCGTGCTCAACGCGCTCGTAGGCTCCGCGGGCTTGGGGCCGACGGTCGCGACCCTGGGGGAGGGCATCGACCTGGCGCTGGCCAACAAGGAGTCGCTCGTCGTCGGCGGTGAGCTGGTCATGGCCCTTGCGGAGGCCACTGGCGCACAGATCCTGCCCGTGGACTCCGAGCACTCCGCGCTCTTCCAGCTCCTGGCGGGGGAGTCCCTGAGTGCGGTCGAGAAGCTCGTGCTCACCGCCAGCGGCGGCCCGTTCCGCGGCCGCACCCGCGCCGAGCTCGGGGAGGTGACCGTCGAGCAGGCGCTCGCGCACCCGACCTGGTCGATGGGGGGGAAGATCTCGATCGACTCGGCGACCCTGATGAACAAGGGCCTCGAGGTCATCGAGGCCCACCACCTCTTCGCGGTGCCCTACGAGCGCATCGACGTCGTCGTGCATCCGCAGTCCATCGTGCATGGGCTCATCACCCTCGTCGACGGCGCGGCGCTGGCGCACCTCGGCAACCCGGACATGCGCGCGCCGATCGCCTACGCGCTGCACCACCCCGAGCGCGTCGGGCTGCCGATCGCGCCACTCGATCTCGCCGCCCACGGCGCGCTCACCTTCGAGCCGGTCGACATGGACGCCTTCCCGTGCCTGCGGCTGGCCCGCGAGGTCGGCATCGCGGGAGGCACCGCGCCCTGCGTGCTCAACGCCGCCAACGAGATCGCCGTCCACGCCTTCCTGAACGGGCGCCTCGGCTTCGTCGGCATCGCCGACGTGATCGCGGGCACGCTCGACGAGTTGCCCGGCGAGCCGATTCGCGCCTTCGAGACGCTCTACGCCGCGGACCGCGAGGCGCGCGATGTCGCCGCGGAGCTCGTGCTCGAGCACGCCGGCTGAGGCGATGCGGATTCATAGCGGGCGCCTGCGACGTGCCGTCTCGCGCGTCTTGTCGTTCGGCCCGCGGCCCCGCGCCGCGCCCGCCGCACCCGCGCCCGCCGCACCCGCGGCGGCAACGACGACGACGACGACGCGGTCGTCACCGCAGCACGAGCGCTGCACGGCGGAGCGGCGTCGCGTCCCGGCCGCCCCCGGGGTGTTCCGGCGCAGGCGCTTGAGCTGCGGCTCAGGTCCGCGTTCCTACACTGAGCGCCAGCAATGAGCTTCTTCCTCGCCTTCCTCGGCTTCGCCGTGCTGATCATCCTGCACGAGCTGGGGCACTTCGCCGCCGCGAAGGCCGTCGGCATGCGCGTCGAGCGCTTCTCGCTGTTCTTCCCGCCGCTGATCGCCAAGCTGCGGCGCGGGGAGACGGAGTACGCGATCGGGGCGCTGCCGCTGGGCGGCTACGTGAAGATCACGGGCATGAACCCGGCGGAGGAGATCCCCGACGAGGTCGTCCACCGTGCCTACTACCGCCAGCCCGTCTGGAAGCGCGTCGTCGTGATCGCCGCGGGCCCGCTGGTCAACGTGGTCGTGGCGTTCCTCCTGCTGCTCGTGTTCTACATGGCCCAGGGGCCGCCGGTGGGGGTGGAGACGAAGGTGGAGCAGGTGACCCCGGGATCGGCGGCGATCGGGATCCTGCGGCCGGGCGATCGGATCCTCGCGGTCGACGGCGTCCGTGGCGACGCGAAGGCGCTGCGCGACCAGATCGGGACCCACACGTGTGCCGGAGCACAGATCGACGGCTGCGCCGCGGCCAAGCCCGCAGCGCTGACCGTCGTGCGCGACGGCCGCGAGCAGCTCCTGCGCGTCACGCCGAGGTTCGACGCGCAGGCGGGGGAGCCGGGCGCGGGAGGGCGCGCGCTCGTCGGCTTCGCCTTCGGCCCGGCGATCTACGAGAAGCAGGGGCTCGTGCAGGCCTCGGGCTCCTCGGTCACGGGCATGTGGGACGTCACCACCAAGACCGTCGACCGCGTGGTCGCGCTCTTCTACGACGCTCAGGCGCGCAAGGACATCTCGGGCATCGTCGGCACCTACGAGACGTCGCGACAGGTGATCAAGACATCGAGCTTCGAGACCGTCATGTTCATCTTCGCGCTCATCTCGCTGTCGCTGGCGATCATCAACCTGTTCCCGTTCCTGCCCCTCGACGGCGGCCACATCTTCTGGGCGGTGGCCGAGAAGCTGCGGGGCCGGGCGATCTCCTTCAGCGTGATGGAACGGGCATCGGTGGTCGGGTTCATGCTCGTCCTGGCGCTCTTCGCGATCGGCCTCTCCAACGACATCGGGCGGCTGCAGGGCGACGGCTTCGGACTGAGGTAGGGTCGCGCCGAGCCCCACGAGGAGGAGTCGGCACCATGGAGAGCAGCACCACCGAGCGTCGAGCGATCGACGCGTCGAGCATCGCCGAGGCGTTTCGGATCACCGCCAGCCAGCGCCCCGACCAGGTGTTCCTGCGAACCAAGGACGACGAGGTCGCGCTGACGTTCGCGCAGACCCGCGAGCGCGTCGACGCGCTCGCCGGCGGGCTGGCCGCCCTCGGCCTGGCCAAGGGCGACGCCGTCGCGCTGCTGATCGGCAACCGCCCGGAGTTCGCCCTGGCCGACCTGGCGGTGACGATGACCGGCGCCACGCCGTTCTCGATCTACATGCAGTACACGCCCGAGCAGATCCAGTTCGTCGTCTCCGACGCCGGCGCGCGGATCCTCCTCTGCGAGCAGCAGTTCCTCGCCGGAGTGCTCGAGGCGCGCAAGCAGCTGCCCGAGCTCGAGCACGTCATCGTGATCGACGGGGACGCACCCGACGGCGTGACGCCGCTGGCGGAGGTCGAGGGCGCCAACCCCGACTACGACGTGGAGGCCTCCGTCGCGCAGCTCGGCCCGGACGACGTCCTGACGCTGATCTACACCTCGGGCACCACCGGGCCGCCGAAGGGCGTCCAGCTCTCCCACCGCAACCTGCTCGCCGCCGTTCAGGCCGTGGAGCAGACCGTGCAGTTCCCCGACGAGTCGCGCGTCATCTCGTGGCTGCCGAGCGCCCACATCGCCGAGCGCGCCGCGCACCACTACCTCCCGATCGTCTACGGCATGACGGTCACCTCCTGCCCGAACGCCAAGGAGGTGCTCGCCTACGTCGCCGCGGTGCGGCCGAACTGGTTCTTCGCGGTGCCGCGCATCTGGGAGAAGCTCAAGAGCGGCCTGGAGGCGACGATCGCCGGCCAGGAGGACGAGCAGCGCGAGCAGGCCCAGGGCGCGATCGCCGCGGCGATCCAGAAGGTGCGCCTCGAGCAGAGGGGCGAGCCCGTGCCGGAGGAGCTCGCCGCCGCGGTCGCCCAGGCCGACGAAGCGCTCTTCTCCAAGCTGCGCGTGCAGCTCGGCTTCGACCAGGTCGAGGCCGTCAACGTCGGCGCGGCGCCCACGCCGGCCGAGGTGCTCGAGTTCTTCCACGCGATCGGCATCCCGGTCGCCGAGCTGTGGGGCATGAGCGAGACCTGCGGCGCGGGCTGCGTCAACCCGCCCGAGAAGATCAAGATCGGCACGGTCGGCCCGCCGTCCCCCGGAGTCGAGGTCAAGCTCGCCGAGGACGGCGAGCTGCTGATGAGAAGCGACGTGGTGATGCTCGGCTACCGCAACCTGCCGGACAAGACCGCCGAGGCGATCGACTCCGAGGGCTGGCTGCACACCGGGGACATCGCGAAGATCGACGAGGACGGCTACGTCACGCTCGTCGACCGCAAGAAGGAGATCATCATCAACGCGGGCGGCAAGAACATGTCGCCCGCGAACATCGAGTCGACGGTCAAGAGCGCCTCGCCGCTGATCGGCCAGGCTTGCGTCATCGGTGACCGGCGCCCGTTCAACACGGCGCTGATCGTGCTCGACGCGGACTTCGCACCGGCCTTCGCGGCGAAGGCGGGCATCGAGGACGACTCGCTCGAGGCGCTGTCGCAGGACGAGCGGGTCCGGGCGGCGGTGCAGGAGGGCTTGGACAAGGCCAACGAGAAGCTCGCGCGCGTCGAGCAGATCAAGAAGTTCGCGCTCGTGGCGGGCGACTGGCTGCCCGGCGGCGACGAGCTGACGCCGACGATGAAGCTCAAGCGCAAGCCGATCGCGGAGAAGTACTCAGGCGAGATCGAGGCCATGTACGGCTGAGCGCCGGTGTGGGAGGGTGGCAGCCATGACGTCCCCAGCTGCCGCGCCCGCTGTCGACTCCCCACCCGAGGGCGGCCTCGACCGCGCGATCGGCAAGAACATGCTGCTCGTGTTCGTCGTCGGCGACGTGCTCGGCGCGGGCATCTACGCCCTGGTCGGCGAGGTCGGCGGGCGGGTCGGCGGAGCGATCTGGACCGCCTTCGCCATCGCGCTGCTGCTCGCGGTCTTCACCGCCTTCGCCTACGCCGAGCTCGTCACGAAGTACCCGCAGGCCGCGGGCGCCGCGCTCTACGTCAACAAGGCCTTCCGGCAGCCGTTCTTCTCCTTCATGGTCGCCTTCGCGGTGATGGCCTCGGGGATCACCAGCGCCGCGACGCTCGCCACCGCGTTCGGCGGGGACTACCTGAAGGCGTTCGTCTCGCTGCCGACGGCGCTGGTCGGCGTCGTCTTCCTGCTCGTGGTCGCGCTCGTCAACGCACGCGGCATCAAGGAGTCCGTGCGGCTGAACCTCGTGCTGACGGCGATCGAGGTCAGCGGCCTGCTGCTCGTGGTCGTGGTCGCGCTGGCGGCGATCGTCGACGGCCAGGGCGACGCGGGCCGGGCCTTCGAGTTCAAGCAGGGCGAGTCGGTGGTCGGCGCGATGCTGGGCGGTGCGGCGCTCGCGTTCTTCGCCCTGATCGGCTTCGAGGACTCCGTCAACGTCGCCGAGGAGGCCGAGGACCCGCGCCGCGCCTTCCCGCGCGCGCTCTTCGGCGGCCTGCTCGTCGCGGGCTCCATCTACCTCGTGGTGACCGTCCTGGCCTCGATCGTCGTGCCGACCGACATCCTGGCGAAGTCCGACGGACCGCTGCAGACCGTGGCGGGGACCGGCCCGCTCGCGGTTCCCGAGAAGGTGTTCTCCGCGATCGCCCTCTTCGCGCTGGCCAACGGCGCGCTGATCAACATGGTCATGGCCTCGCGGCTGCTGTACGGGATGAGCAACGAGGGGATCCTGCCGGCGGCGCTCGGCGGTACGGGCACGCGCCGCACGCCGCTTCTGGCGATCGCGTTCACGACGCTGCTGGCGATCGTCCTGGTCGTCACGGGCGATCTCGACAACCTCGCGGACATGACGGTGACGCTGCTGCTGCTCGTCTTCATCACCGTGAACGTCTCGGTGCTGGTGCTGCGCCGCGACCCCGTCGAGCACGACCACTTCCGCACCCCGGCCTGGGTGCCGGTGGTCGGTATCGGGGTCTGCATCCTGCTGCTGACCTACCGCGACGGCGAGGTGTTCCTGCGTTCGGCGATCCTGCTCGCGGTCGGAGCGGTGCTTTACGTCGTCAACAAGCTGCTCACCGGCCCGAACGGCCCGCTGGACACGCGTCGCCTGGAGGCCGTGAGCCACCCGGACGTCGGGCCGGCCACGGGGGCCGGCCCGGTCCGGCGCGAGCGCCGGCAGCCGTAGGCGGCCCCGAGCCCGGCGTGGCGTAGTCTGCGCCGCCATGCGCACGGTCTCCGGCCTGCACTTCCTCGACGAGGCTGAGCTCGTCGCGCGCGGGCGCGGCCAGGCGACCGCCTACCGCACCGCCACGCCGTTCCCGCACGTCGTGCTCGACGACTTCCTGGCGCCCGAGCTCGCCGCAAGCGCCGCCGCGGAGTTCGCGGCCCTCTCCACGGAGGGCTGGGACCACTACGAGGACCAGGGCAACACGCTGAAGCTCGCGACCTCCGACGAGGGGCGCATGGGGCCGACGCTGCGCCACCTCGTCGGCCAGTTCAACGGCCATGCGTTCATCGCTTTCCTCGAGGCGCTCACGGGCATCGAGGGCCTCCTGCCCGACCCGCACCTGGCCGGCGGCGGGCTGCACCAGCTCAACCCGGGGGGCTTCCTGCGCGTACACGCGGACTTCAACCGCCATCAGGTGCTCAAGCTCGACCGGCGCATCAACGCGCTGCTCTACCTCAACCCGGGCTGGCGGGAGGAGTGGGGCGGCGCCTTCGAGCTGTGGACGCCCGACATGCAGCAGCAGGTCGTCAAGCTGCCGCCGATCCTCAACCGGCTCGTCGTCTTCAACACGACGAGCGACTCGTTCCACGGCAACCCGGATCCCGTGGCCTGCCCGCCCGGCAACGCGCGCCGCTCGCTGGCGTTCTACTACTACTCAAACGGTCGCCCGGAGGAGGAGCTCGCGGGGGCGCACTCCACGCTGTACCAGACGCCGGGGCAGCGGCCGGCGGAGCGGGTGGCCGCGGCGCCGCAGCCGTCGCGGGCGCGGGAGCTCGCCCGTGACCTCGTGCCGCCGCTGGTCGCCCGCAAGCTGCGCGACCGCCGCGGGTGAGCCCGCTTCGCGGTCGCCGGCGCGCGCCGGCCGCCGCCGCGCCCGTCCCGCTCGAGGCCATGAACCACTGGCAGCGCACGAACGCCCTCTTCGAGCGCATCATCGGCCCGGCGCCGATGCGTCCGCACTACACGTGGTGCCTGCTGCACGTCGCCGGGATCGCGCGGCACCTGGGCTACGAGCGCTTCGGCGCACTCGAGCTCGGCTGCGCGGGCGGGAACGGCCTGGTTGCCCTCGAGCTCGCGGCGGGGCCGGTCGAAGAGGCGCTCGGTGTCGCGATCGACATCCACGGCTTCGACGCCGGCACGGGCATGCCCACGCCGGAGAGCCACCTCGACGCCCCGTACCTGATCGGGCCGGGCCACTTCCCGATGGACATCGACGCGCTCCGCGCCCGCCTGCGGCGCACGGAGCTGCACCTCGGCCCGGTCGCCGAGACCGTGCAGGCGTTCCTCGGCGCTTCGGCGGCGCCGGTCGGCTTCGTCGTCCAGGACCTCGACTACCACTCCTCCACCCGCGACGCCCTGGGGCTCTTCGACGGCCCAGCCGAGCGCTTCCTGCCGAGGGTCCTCAGCTACTACGACGACGTGCTCGGCTACCCGTGGGCCGCAGGCAACGGCGAGCGCCTGGCCAACACGGAGTTCAACGCGTCACACCCGGCGCGCCGCATCGACGAGCTGCGCGGGATGGCCCACTCCGTCCCGGCCGCCCACCGCCACGACCCGTGGCCCGAGGCGCTGCACCTCGTCCACGTCCTCGACCACCCGCGCTACGCGGAGTACGAGGGCACCGCGATCTCGACGCGGCTCGACCTGGCCTGATCAATCCGGTCCTACGGCGTGGTGCCCGTGCTGCTCGAGGTGCGCAGCTCGTCTACCTGGGCGGCGAGCTTGTCGACGCGGGTGCCCAAGGCGGTCACCGAGTCGGTCGAGGCCGCGTCGGCCGCCTGGCCGCTGCCCGCCTTGGCGACCTGCGACTTGAGCGCGGTGACGTCGCTGCGCAGCGACGCCAGGTCGCTGGGAGTCGCCGCGCCGGCGGTCGTCGACGGGCGCGGGGCCTTCGCGGAGCGCGTCTCGAGGCGGTCGACGCGCTTGGTCAGCGCGGCGACGCGGCCGCGGCTGGCGCCCTGGCGACCCGTGTCGTCGTCGTGGGTCAGCGCCCAGAGCGCGACGCCGAGCGACGTGAGCGCGAGAAGCCCGAGCAGCGCGGTGAGGCTCTTCAGCGTCCGCAGGCGGTCATCGAACGCGGCCGCCCAGCTCGGGTCGACGCCCACGGGTGCCGCGCCCCCCGCGACGGGCTCGGCAATGGGGACGCCGGGCTGACGGACGACGCGGGTGGGCTCCAGGCGGGGATCGTCGGACATGGGGCGACCGTGCCCGCCGGAGCCGATCGTGACACGTGCGGTCGACCGACGTCCGCTGCCGCGGCGTGCGCAGCTGCGGGTGGCGGCGGGGGCGCTCGTACACTCAACGCCATGGCCTCCGCGCGGCAGATCCACGTCGGACCGGTTCCCGTCGGCGGCGGGGCGCCGGTCGCCGTGCAGACGATGACCAAGACCGAGACGGCGAACCTGCAGGCCACCCTTGCGCAGATCCGCACGGTGGCCGACGCGGGCGCCGACATCGTGCGCGTCGCGGTGCCGCGCGACCGCGACGTCGAGGCGCTCAAGACGATCGTCGCGGAGTCCCCGATCCCGATCATCGCGGACATCCACTTCAACCACACGCTCGCGCTGAAGGCGATCCAGGTCGGCGCGCACTGCATCCGCCTCAACCCGGGCAACATCGGCGGATCCGAGAAGGTCGCCGAGGTCATCGCCAAGGCCAAGCAGCACGGCACGCCGATCCGGGTCGGCGTGAACTCCGGCTCGCTGCCCGCGCACCTGCGCGACCTCGAGTACTCGAACCCGGTCGAGGCGCTCGTCACGGCCGCGGTGGAGACCGTCGAGCTGATGGAGCGCCTGGACTTCAGCGACTTCAAGGTGTCGATGAAGAGCACCTCGGTGCCCAACACGATCGCCTCCAACCGGCTGCTGGCCGCGCGCATCCCGTACCCGCTGCACCTCGGCGTCACCGAGGCGGGCACGAAGTGGTCGGGCTCGCTGAAGAGCGCGGTCGGCCTCGGGACGCTGCTGGCCGACGGGATCGGCGACACGATCCGCATCTCGCTGTCGACGTTCCACGCCGAGGAGGAGGTCAAGGTCGCCTGGGAGATCCTCAAGGCGCTCAAGCTGCGCGAGCGCGGCCCGGTGCTGATCGCCTGCCCGACCTGCGGCCGGCTCCAGTTCGACATGGACTCCGTCGTCGTCGAGGTCGAGCGTCGCCTGGAGGCCTACGCGGATCCGCTCGAGGTCTCGATCCTCGGCTGCGCGGTCAACGGCATCGGCGAGGCCCGCCACGCCGACTTCGGCATCACCGGAGCCAAGGACTCCGGGATGATCTACTCCAAGGGCGAGCCGCTGAAGAAGGTCCGGACGGAGAACCTCGTCGACGAGCTCTTCGCGGAGATCGACAAGTACTACGAGGCCGGCAAGGTCGTCGTCCGCGACGAGGCCGCCGCCGCCGAGGCCGCCGCCTGGCTGGCCGATAACGAGGACGAGTTCGCCGTCACTCCTGAGCGCCTGGCCGCCGCGGAGAAGGCCAAGGCGGCCGAGGAGGCCGAGCAGGCCTCCGCGATGCTGCGCGTCGACGAGGCCGAGTCGCCCGTCGCCGGCCGCCGCTTCAAGCGCGACGCCGCGTAGCGGCGCTCGCGGCCGCCTCGAGCTGGTCGTCGCCCCAGAACAGCTCGTCCCCGACCACCACGGTCGGCACGCCGAAGACGCCGAGCACGCGCGCCTCCTCGACGCGGGCGCGGGACTCGGCCTTCAGCGCCTCGTCCTGCGTGGCCCGCTCGACGGCTCCGGGGTCGATCCCTGCACGCTGACCGGCCTCCTGGACGACGGCGCGCTGGCCGAGGTCGCCGCCCTCGAGGAACGCGAGGCGCATCGCCGCAAGCGCGAAGGGCTCGAGCCGGCCCTCGCGCTCGGCGTGCAGCATCGCTCGGGCGACGAGGACATCGAGCGTCGGCCACGGATCAGGCCAGAGGATCGGGCCGAGCCCGTGCGTCCGGGCGCGCGCCTCGCAGTCGGCGATGCCCGCGGCCCGGCGCTCGTCGAGGCCCCACGAGCTCCGCTCGCTGGCCTTGAAGAGGCCCCCCGCGAAGACCGGGCGCCACACGGCGTCGGGCAGCAGCGCGCCGATGCGCTCGGCGGCGAACCACGAGTACGGCGACATCGCGCCGAAGAAGAAGCGGGGCGGCATCCGCCCATTCTCGCGCCTGGCCGTGGCCTGGCCTGCGTGACCGCCCCACGGCCGAGACGTTCCTCCTCATAGACGGGGAGAGCATCGACGCGACGCTTGGCGGCAGCCTGCTCGGGCGGCGCCCGCCCCCGAGCAGCGCCTGCGCTGGGATCGCGTCCGCGACCACGCGCGCGACACGTGGGAGCAGCCCGTCCGCGGGCTCTTCTCCGGCCTTAGCGCCCGGGTTCGACGCGCTGGCTCAGCGAGGTGCGCAGCAGCGTGCCGGAGCCGCCGGGGCGCGGCAGCTCGTAGGTGAAGCGAAAGACGCCCGGGGTGCGCACGGGCAGCACGGTGCTCCAGTAGCCGAAGGAGCTGGTCGCAAGCCTGCGCAGCGTCGTCCAGCGGCCTTGGATGCGGCGCTGGAGGGCGATGGCGTGCGCGCCGCCCGGGCGCACCTGGCCCCAGAAGCGGGCGCGCGTGCGGCCGCGGCGGACGTCGACCCAGAACGGGTTGGGGAAGGCGGCCAGCAGCGGCTTGGCCCTGCCGTCGGCGAAGATCATCCCCGACTGCCAGCCGGAGAAGCGATCCGTGCCGGCGCCGTTGGTCTTGGTCGGCTCGTCCTGGAGCTCGTACTGCGTGATGGTCTTGATCCGGGGGTCCTTCCAAGCGATGTAGGTCGCCTGCTGGATCCACCGCGCCTGGCGAGCGGGGGAGACGCCGACGTGGGCATCGGGCGGGTTGGTCTGGTAGCCGAACTCGGTGAGGTGGATGTCGAAGACCCGACCGCTGACCGGCTTGACGATGCCGGCGCGCGTCGTGGAGTCCAGGACGGCCTCCAGGCGCCCGAGATCCGCGATCGCCGCATCGTCGCGATTCGGCGCCCGTTCGTCCGGCGCCCGCAGGATCGGGTGGGGGTGGTAGGCGAAGGCGTCGGCGCGGACGGGCCGGGCGGTGCGGCAGCGGCCCTTGCGGTCCCGGCGGTACTTCGCGGTGACGCAGCCCATGGCGCGGATGAAGGCCAGCGGCCGTACCCGGGAGTCGTCGGAGTGCGCACGCGTCCCGCGCGGTGCAAGCGTTCCGATCATGACCTGCGCCGCGCGGTCTCGGTGGCGGATCGCGCGAGCGCCGAAGCGGAAGAGCTCGCGGTAGAGGTGCGGCGACTCGAGGACGCAACGGCCCGCCGAGCAGCGCTGCTGAGGCCTCAGCCACCCCGGGATGTTCGGCTCGTTCCAGATCAGGTAGCGGTCGACGCGTGGCCCGTAGCGCTCGGCCACCGCGCCGGCGAACTGGCCGAACAGGCGCGGGTCGGGCTTGTAGCGCGGGTCGTCGAGCGCCGGTCTGCGGCTGGCCCAGACCGGCCCCGACCCCGTCACCGCGAGGATCGGCTCGATGCCGTTCGCGCGCAGCGAATCGACCGCCAAGTCGAGCGCCGCCCAGTTGTAGAGGGGGTCGTCCGGGTCGGCCATGTCAAAGCCTCGGGGCCGGCGCCGGTCGACGGGGCGCGGCACGACGGCGATCCAGCGCGCGTGGAGGCGCACGGAGTCGATGCCCATGGCGGCGAGCCTGCGCGCGAGGGGCGCGACCGTGGAGTCGCCCGCGAGCAGGAGGCCGTCGTTGGCGATGCCGGTCTGCAGGTTGCCGGCTGCCTGCGCGGCTCCCGGCGCCACGGCGAGCGCGATCCCGACCAGGAGCGCCGCCAGCCCCCGGCGCGCGCGGCTCATCGTCCGACGCCCGCCGCGACGCGGCTCGTCATCGCCTCACTGCCGTCGGCCGGCGCCCAGCGCAGCCGCCAAGAGCCGGCCCGCGGTGCGACGGTGACGTCGACGAAGCCCTTGGCGCCCTGCGTCGCAGCGGTCGCGACGGTCTCGAACGCCTCGGAGCCCTTGGCAGCGTTCTGCACCTCGATCTGCTCACGGGCCCCGTCTGCGGCAGGGCGCACCTGGCCCCAGACGCGCACCCTCCCGCCTTGCTTGGAGAGCCACAGCGGCATCCGGTAGGCCGCGTAGCCCGGTTTGGGCTGCCCGTCGATGAAGCGCAGCCCGGTCTGGAAGCCGGAGGACCGCTGCTCGTCGCGGAGCTCGTACTGCGCGACGGTCCGCACGCCCGGATCGCGATAGGCGATCCAGTCGGAGTGGTTGAGGTAGGCGGCCTGGGCGTCGAGCCCCACGCCGAACAGCTCGTCGGGCGGGTTGGTCTGGAAGCCGAACTCCGTGTAGGAGATCCGCAGGCCCGAGCGGATGCGGTGGTGCGCGGCTGCTTGGCGGATGATCACCTTCAGGCGCGAGGCGGAGGCGATCGTGATCTCCGTCGACCCGCCGCGGGCGGTCGGGGCACGTGAGCCCCCGCGGGTGTACGGGTGGTGGGAGATGCCGGTGACTGGCAGGCGGCGGAAGCCGGCGCAGTCGAGCGCGCGCGCCGTCGCACCGCGTGCGGACCTTCCGCGTGCGTCGAGGCAGAGCGCCGCGCGCAGGAAGGCGCCCGGCGCGATCGGCCGCTTGGCCAGTGCGCCCGTGCGGCGGCCGAGCGGTGCCGTCTCGCCGAAGAGCAGCTCGTCGGAGCGGTGACCCGAGGCGGCCAGCCCCTTGGCCGCGGCCCGGACCAGCGCGCGGTAGATCACCGGCGACTGCGGCTGCGCGCGCCCGCGCACCCTCGCGTACTGCGGCGTCAGCCAGCCGCCCTGGTTGGGCTCGTTCCAGACCGACCAGCGCTCGACGCGCGGCAGGACGCCGCCGCCGCCGTTCTCGTCGGCGAAGCTGCCGGAGTACCGCACGCCGAGCGCCTGCACGAAGCGCTTGTACTGCGTCGGGCTCGGCCGGCAGGTGCGCAGCGCCACGCCCTTCGCGGGCTTGCAGCCCGAGGCCCACAGCGGGATCGGGCCGGCGGGCGACAGCACGACCTGCAGCCCGCGCGCCTGCGCGCCCTTGACGAGCTCGTCGTACTTGTCCCACGCCGCCGCGCCGTAGGCGGCGGGATCGCTGCCGTCGAAGCCCGCCGGCCGCGTGCGGGCGGCCGGCTTCGGAGCGACCTTGCCCCAGAAGACGATCGAGTGCACGGCGTCCACGCCGAGCTTGCCGAGGTCGTTGAGCCCCTGCTCGCGAGCGGCGTCGCCGGAGAGCACGAGCTGCGCGTCGTCCTGGAAGAGCGAGAGCTGCTCCTTCGACGCCGCGGCGGGCGACGCGCCCACCATTCCCGTGACCGCCAGCGCCAGCGCGGTAACCGCCCTGAGCGCCCGGGCGCGGCGCATTCGCCCTATACCGGCTTCCCGGCTGACTCGAAGGAGCCTGGAGCCTCCAAGCCCTTCCACACCGCGCGGACCTGCCCCTTTCCGGGCGTGACGACCGTCGTGGCGAAGTAGCCCAAGCGGCTGGTCACCACGGGGTCGCCGAACGCGGTCCAGTCCGCGGAGCCGTCGGCGGGCTTGAACTGGAGCTGCACCGTGTCGGTCGCCTGCCCCGGCAGGACGTCGGGGCGGAAGCGCAGCTGCCCGAAGACGAACGCCTGGGGCTGGCCCGTGTCCGCCGTGGGCGCCGCGGGAAACGCCAGGAACGGGAACGCGTAGGCCTTCGCCGCCGGCTTGGGCCGGTCGCGCAGCGTGAACAGCCCGGACTGGTAGGTGCCCCAGTACGGCCGCGAGTTGCGCTTGAAGCGCCGGACCGGAGCGACGTCGCGCAGCAGGAACTGCGTGCTCGCCGCGACCCGCGGGTTGAAGTACGTCAGCGCCTCCGACAGCGCGATGTAGTCGGCCTGCTGCTGCTCGCTCACGCCCGCGAACGGGTCCGGTGGCTTGGTCTCATAGCCGAACTCAGTCGACATCAGCGGCATGTCGCGCTTGATGTGGCCCGTCGCGGAGAGCGAGTCGAGCAGCGTGCCCAGCTGGCCGAAGTTCGCCAGCGTGATCGAGTCCGGGTCCTTCTCGGCGACGTTCGGCGCGAGCGACCGCGTGTAGGGGTGGTGCGCCCACGCGGTGGCCACGACGGGGCCGTTCTTCGAGAAGCGCGAGCACCCGGCGCTCCGGTGCCCGGGGCCGCAGAGCATCTCGGTGGCGAAGGTGCGCACGCCCATCGCCGAGGTCGTCGTGCGGCGCCTGACCGAGCGCGGTGCGGTCTCGCCGACGAGGATCGTGTCGCTGCCGTGGCCCGTGGAGACCAGGGCGCGGCGGCCGAAGGCGAACAGCTCGCGGTAGATCTGCGGGGAGACGGGCTTGCCGCCGAGCCACTGCGGGCGCAGCCAGCCGCCCTGGTTGGGCTCGTTCCAGATCGACCAGAAGGAGACGCGCGGAACCTTCCCGCGGCCGTCGTCCTCGTCTCTGTAGCTCCCGGAGAAGCGCTTGCCGACCGCCTGGACGAACTTGTAGTACTCGCGCGGCTTCGGGCGCCACCACTTCGCGTCCTTGGCGTACTTCTTCGGCGGCTTGGTGTGCGCGTAGGCCGGCCCGGGGCCGGTCACGTTGAAGTAGAGCTGCATCCCGAGCGTGTCGACCGCGCGAGCGAGGCGGTCGTAGCGGTCCCACGTGCGCACGGGATAGGACTTCGGATTCTCCGCGCCGAGCCGGCGGAAGCGCTTGTCGCGTGCCGCGGTCGAGCGCGCCTCCTCGGCCACGACCGACCAGAGCAGCGTCACGCGGACGGTGTCGACGCCGAGGGCCTTCATCCGCCGCAGCGTCGCGTCCCGCGTCGCGTCGTCGCGGTAGACCAGCAGGTCGTCGTCCTGCATCATCGACCGCTGGCTCTCCGAGGCGGCGGACACGGCGGGCCGGGCGGCGGCGCTCAAAAGGAGGGCGCACAGCGCAGCGCAGGCGAGCAGCGCGCGGAGCGTCGTGCGGAGGGTCTGCGACATCGGTGCTCCTGCTGGGTCGGGGCCTTTGAGCGAGACGAGGGCGGCCGGGATGAACGACCGCCCTCGTACCGGACGCGAGCCTAGCGCGTGAGTCGCGCTGAGTCCGCCGCTTGCCCGAGAGCTACTTCGCGGCCGAGAAGCGCTCGGCGACCTTGCTCCAGTCGACCACGTTCCACCACGCCTCGAGGTAGGCCGGGCGCTTGTTCTGGTACTTGAGGTAGTAGGCGTGCTCCCAGACGTCGTTGCCCAGCAGCGGCGTCTTGCCGTCCAGCACGGGGGAGTCCTGGTTGGCCGTCGAGGTGACCGCGAGCTCGCCGGCGTCGAGGACGAGCCACGCCCAGCCCGAGCCGAACTGGCCGACGCCGGCGGCCTCGAACTGCTTCTTGAAGTCGGCGAAGGAGCCGAACTTCGCGCTGATCGCCTCGGCGAGCTCGCCCGCGGGCTCGCCGCCGCCGTCCGGGCTCATCGACTCCCAGAACAGCGAGTGGTTGAGGTGACCGCCGCCGTTGTTGCGGAACGGACCCTGCTTGTCGGCGGGCAGGGACGAGAGGCTCTTGAGCACCTCTTCGACGCCCTTGCCGTCGAGCTCGGTGCCCTCCAGCGCGGCGTTTGCCTTGTCGACGTAAGCCTGGTGGTGCTTGTCGTGGTGGAACTCCATCGTGGCCTTGTCGACGTGCGGCTCGAGCGCGTCGTAGGCGTAGGGCAGGGCGGGGACCTCATAGGCCATGGGGTGGCTGTCTCCTGGGTCGTGTTCTTGAGTCTTCGCTCAACCTATACCCGTGACCGGCCGCGCTCGACCCGCGGGTAGCCTTCGCCCAATGCGCCTGTCCGAGCTGCTGTTGCCCACCGAGCGCGAGGCGCCCGCCGACGCAGAGGCGCTGTCGCACAAGCTGATGGTGCGCGCCGGGCTGATCCGCCAGGTCGGCGCGGGCCTGTGGACGTGGATGCCGGCGGGCTGGCGCGTCCATCAGAAGGTCGTGGCCCAGATCCGCGAGGAGATGGACGCCATCGGCGCCCAGGAGCTGCTGATGCCCGTGCTCACCCCGGCCGAGCTGTGGAAGCGCTCCGGCCGCTACGAGACGGTGGGCAGCGAGCTGATGCGCTTCCAGGACCGCAAGGGCGCGGACATGCTCCTGGCGATGAGCCACGAGGAGACCGTGACCGCGCATGTCGCGCAGCTCGTGCGCTCCTACCGCCAGCTGCCGCTGCAGCTCTACCACTTCCAGACCAAGGAGCGCGACGAGGCCCGGCCGCGCGCCGGACTGCTGCGCACGCGCGAGTTCATCATGAAGGACGCCTACTCCTTCGATCGCGACGAAGAAGGACTAGCGGTTCGCTATGAGCTCCAGCGCGCGGCCTACCACCGCATCTTCGAGCGCTGCGGCCTGCGCTTCTATGAGTGCGAGGCCGACGTCGGGATGATGGGCGGCTCGGGGGCCCACGAGTTCATGGCGCCCTGCGCGGCCGGGGAGAACGACGTCGCGCTCGCGCTGGGCTACGCCGCCAACGTGGAGGTCGCCTCGGCCGAGCCCCAGCGCGTGCCGCCGCTGCGCGACGACCTCTCAGGTGAGCTGCACACGCCGGGGCAGACGACCGTCGAGGCGGTTGCCCGCGCGCTGGAGGTGCTGCCCGGCAACCTGCTCAAGGCGTTCCCCGTCGTGACGCCCGAGCGCGGGCTGATCATGGTGCTGCTGCGCGGCGACCACCGCGTCAACGAGGTCAAGCTCGCCACCCAGCTCTCAGAGCCCTTCCGCCAGGCCACCGAGGAGGAGCTCGGCGGCGCCGGCATGACTCCCGGCTTCCTCGGGCCGAGCGCCGAGGTGCTCACGTTGTACGACGCGGCGCTGACGCCGGGCCGCTACGTGGCCGGCAGCGGGCGGTCCGACCACCACGTCGTCGTCGAGCTCGAGCCCGGGGAGCGCATCGACGTGCGCACCGTCGAGGCCGGCGACACCGTGGGCGGCTCACCGGTCACGATCGAGCCCGCGATCGAGATCGGGAACATCTTCAAGCTCGGCACGCGCTACTCCGAGCCGCTCGGAGCGACCTACCTCGACGACGCCGGCAGAGCCCAGCCGATCGTCATGGGCTCCTACGGCATCGGGCCCGCGCGCGTGGCGGCCGCGGCCGCCGAGCAGTACGGCGACGAGCGCGGCATCGCCTGGCCGAAGTCGATCGCGCCGTGGGACGTCGAGCTCGTCGCCGTCGGCAAGGCCGGCACGCCCGAGCGCGCGGCCGCCGACGAGCTCTACTCGGCGCTCGCGGCCACCACCCTCGAGGTGCTCTACGACGACCGCGACGCCAAGCCGGGCGAGAAGTTCGCCGACGCCGAGCTGCTCGGAGCCCCGCTGCGGCTGACGCTCGGCAAGCGCTCGCTGGACTCGGGCCGGCTCGAGGCACAGCGGCGCCGCGGGCGGGAGGACGTGGACGGCGGCATGGCCATCGAGGGCGCGGCCGCCGCGACGGAGGCGCTGTGGCGCGAGCTCCCGTAGACCGCGAGGCGCTCGGCCCCCGGCCCGGACCGGGAGCACCCGTGGCCGAGCGCGCTGCGCACGCACGTGAGCGCGGACGCCTGACGTTCCGGCGGCTGTCGGGCTTGGATCGCTCGGGCCCGCCGCCGGAGCAGACGCGCGCCGATCAGCCGTGGCGCGTCTGGACGATCCCCAACGTCATCGGGATGGTCCGCGCGGCCCTCATCCCCCTCTTCCTCGTCACCGCGTTTATCTCCGACAACGGCACCGACGCGCTGCCGGCCGCGCTCTTCGCGATCTGCGCGTGGGGCGACTACGCCGACGGCATCGCCGCGCGCGTCACGGGCCAGTACTCGCGCTTCGGCGCGTTGATGGACCCGATCGTCGACCGCTGCCTGGTCCTCTCGGGTGTCGTGGTGGTCTTCGCCTTCGAGCTGCTGCCGCGCTGGGCGCTCGTGCTGCTGGTGCTGCGCGAGCTCTACGTGCTCTACAACGGCCGCCAGGCGATCCGCCTCAAGCTCGAGCTGAAGATCAACTGGCCCGGCCGCATCGCCGTCGGGCCGGTCATGTCGGCGCTCTTCTTCGCGATGATCGCCCTGCGGACGTTCGCCGAGGTCCTGCTCTGCATCGGCCTGATCCTCGCCTACTACGCAGCGTTCCTTTACCGGCGCGAGGGCCGTCGTCAGCTCGCAACGCGCGCTGCACCCTCAAGTCCAGCTTGAGGCGGGAGCCCCCCGCGCTGGTAGCATCGCGCGCCATGGACACCTTCCCGGACCTGGGCTCCCTGACCGACCAGGAGCTCAAGGACCTCATCCAGCAGCTCACCGAAGAGGAGATCGACATCTCCTACAAGCGCCGGATCCTCCACGGGAAGATCGACATCCTCCGCGCCGAGCTCGTCAACCGCCTGCGCAAGAAGCACGAGGGCGGCGAGGACGTCATCACGGGCGCCGACGTGCAGCGCCTGACGGACATCCTCGCGGGCCGCGCCTCCGGCGAGACCGACCTGAGCTAGGGGCGGCGAGAGGTGGCCCTCCACTGCCCAGAGTGCGGCTTCACCAACGCCGAGGGCTCGAACTACTGCCAGCGCTGTGGCTCGTTCATCGGCGCCCAGGCCCCCGAGGCCGCGGGCGCCGAGCCGCAGACCGCGACCTACCGCGTCGGGGAGACCGGCGAGTTCATCCCGGTGGAGATCGGCGACGTCGTCGAGGCCCGGGGCGCCGCCCTGGTCATCCGCTCGGGAGGCGGACGGGTGGGGGAGTCCTTCGTGCTCGAGGCCGACCGCATGACGATCGGCCGGCGCCCGGACGCCGACATCTTCCTCGACGACGTGACGGTCTCCCGCGACCACGCGATGCTCGTGCATCGCTCCGACGAGTGGTTCCTCGACGACCTCGGCTCGCTCAACGGCACCTACGTCAACCGCCAGCGCATCGACTCCCAGCGGCTCGACGACGGTGACGAGCTGCAGGTCGGCAAGTACAAGCTGACGTTCCTCTCGCGCTGATGGCTCCCGTGCCGCTCGACCCGACGATCGGGGGTGCTCTTCCGCCCGGCCTGCAGCCGGGAGGCTCGCGCGCGCGGGCGCAGAAGTCGATGACGATCGGCGCGGTCTGCAAGGCGCTGGCGCAGGAGTTCCCCGACATCTCGATCTCGAAGATCCGCTACCTCGAGGACCAGAAGCTGCTGACGCCGCGGCGCACGCCCGGCGGCTACCGGCTCTACAGCTCCGGCGACGTGCAGCGCCTGCGCACGATCCTGCGCCTGCAGCGCGACGAGTTCCTGCCGCTGCGCGTCATCCGCCAGGAGCTTGCGGGCGGCGCCGGGGCCGAGGAGGAGGAGCCCGAGCCGCGCGGCGAGAGCGGCGCCGAGGCAGCCGAGGCGGAGAAGCGTCGCCGCCGGCGCTCGAGCGTCTCCGTCCGCGAGACGGGAGCGCTGTACTCCCTCGACGACGTCGTCGAGGACACGCGGGCAGATCCGCGGATGGTCGCCGAGCTCGAGGAGTACGGCGTGATCCGCGGCGAGCAGCGCGCCGGGACGAAGTACTACGACGAGACCGAGCGCGAGATCGTCCGCGCCGTCACCGAGCTCGCCCGCTACGGCGTGGGGGGCCGCAACCTGCGCGCGTTTCGCACGTCGGCCGACCGCGAGTCCGCGCTGCTGCAGCAGATCCTCGCGCCCGCGCTGCGCTCGCGCAACGCCGATCGCCGCAAGGAGGCGGTCGAGGCGCTCGAGAACCTCGCCGCGGTCACCACCCACCTCAAGCACCTGCTGCTGATCCGCGACCTGCGCAAGATCGCCGGCTCATGAGCGACTTGGACCTGCGGACGTTCGTGCGGGATCACGGATGTCCCGAATGACCGCTCTTGACCTGCGGACGTTCGTCCGGGATCACGGATGTCCCGAATGACCGCTCTTGACCTGCGGACGTTCGTCCGGGACATCCCGGACTTCCCCGAGCCCGGGATCGCCTTCAAGGACATCACGCCGATCATGGCCGACGCGGCCGCGCTCGACCACGCCGTGCGCGCGCTGGCCGACGACGTCCGCGCGCGCCTGGGCGCGGTCGACGTCGTCATCGCCGCGGAGGCCCGTGGCTTCCTGCTCGGGCCGGCGGTCGCGCGCGAGCTCGGCGCGGGCTTCGTGCTCGCGCGCAAGCCGGGCAAGCTGCCGTGGGAGACCGTGCGGGCGGAGTACCTGCTCGAGTACGGCTCCGACGCGCTCGAGCTCCATTCAGATGCCATCGTCGACGATGCCCGCGTGCTCGTCCACGACGACCTGCTGGCCACGGGCGGAACCGCCCAGGCGCTCTGCTCGCTGGTCGAGCAGCTCGGGGGAAGGGTGCTCGGCTGCGCCTTCCTCATCGAGCTGGCCTTCCTCGACGGGCGGCGCAGGCTCGACGGCTACGACGTCCACGCGCTGCTGAGGTACGACGCGGAGTGAGGGCGAGCCGCAGCAGGGTCCTCGCCGCGCCGCCCGCCGCCGTGTGGGAGGTCGTCGGCGACCCGGGCGAGCTCGGGCGCTGGTGGCCGCGCGTGGAGCGCGTCGAGTCCGTCGACCGCGCGGGCTTCACGGAGGTCTACCGGACCAAGAAGGGCCGGCTCGTGCGGGCGGACTTCCGCATCGCGGCGCTGGAGGCCGAGCGTGAGATCCGCGTCGTCCAGCAGCTCGAGGGCACGCCGTTCGCCCGGATCTTCTCCGCTGCGAGCAAGCGGGCGGCGCTCGAGCCCGCCGACGGCGGCACGCGCGTGACGCTCGAGCTCGACCAGACGCCGGCGGGCATGGCGCACTTCGGCGCCTTCATGGTGCGCGGAGCGATGCGCAAGCAGCTCGACGCAGGCCTGGAAGCCCTCGCCGCGCTGCTCGAGCCTGCTACGGACGCTTGAGCGGACCGCTCAGGACGATCGTCCCGGGGGCAGTCGGCTTCTTGGTCTTCTGCCTGGTGATGACAAGCGACTTGAACTTCGCCGCCTCGGGCGGGAGCTGCCGGATCGCGCCGGCCAGCTGCTTGGTCTTGGGGTCGTAGGTGGCGAAGCCGAGCGAGAGCGCGTCGGTGGGCGAGTTGTAGAACCAGACGTCGTAGAAGTCGCTGCGGGGCAGCTTCTCGGCCTGGAAGGCGAGGCCGCCCTGGGCGACGAAGCCGACGGCGAGCGCCTTCGAGCTCGAGCCGCTCGGCGGCCGGAAGTTGATCTGCTGCTGGGGCAGAACGCCGGCGGCGCCGCTGGTGCCCGTGGCGCCGGCCGTCGCAGCGGGGCTGTCGGCCTGCTTGGCCGGCGCGTCCTTGCTCCCGCCCCGCACGAGCAGCAGGACACCCAGGGCGACCACGGCGCCCACGGCCAGCAGGATGAGAACGCCGCCGAGGCGCGACGACTTCTCCTGGCGCTCGCGGGCCGCGGTGCGCTCGTCCAGCGCACCGGAGGCCTCGGCGTCCTCCGCGGGCTCGGCGGGGATCTCCGGGAGGGCGTCGCCGCCGATCGGCCGCAGCTCGGCGCTGACGCCGCGAGCCCAGGCGCGCCCCGGGGCGGAGCCCTCGAGGAACTCGCGGGTGGCCGCGCGCTCGGAGGCGGTCTGCTGCAGCAGCAGGTGATCCGCGAGCTCGTCCTGGCGCTCGGGAGCCAGCCCCTCGGCGGTGTGCTCGCCGTCGGCGCCGAGGGCGTCAAGCGCGTCCAGGGCGCGTTCGCGCACGCTCGTGCGTTCGAGGCGCAGCAGGCCCGCGATGTCGTCGTAGCTCTTGCCCTGCTTGAGCAGGAGCTGCAGGACGGCCTTCTGATCGGGGGCGAGCGCATCGAATCCGGGCATTGCCCGGCAGCCTAACGAGCGACCCGGCGCCCGGTCCGCACCACCCCATATGGTCTTCACAATGGACTTCGAGGGGCTCATCGCGGTCGAGGACAGCTTCGACGGCCTCTACGGCCTCGAGCTGATCGCGCACTCCCCGGAGGAGGTGCGCGCCCAGGTCGTCGTCCGCGACGCCATCAAGCAGCCCATGGGCCTCGTCCACGGCGGGGTCTTCGCCTCGATCGCCGAGTCGATCACCTCGATGGCCACCGCGATGGCAGTACGCGAGGACGGCATGAGCGCCCAGGGGCTCTCGAACCAGACGAGCTTCCTGCGCCCGATCCTGGAGGGCACCGTCCACGCCGTCGCCCGCCGGCGTCACCGCGGGCGCACGACCTGGGTCTGGGAGGTCGAGATCACCGATGACGCCGGGCGCCTGTGCGCGCTGGTGCGCATGACGATCGCGGTGCGGCCGCTGCCGGGGTGAGCGCGGCGACAAGCGCTTGCTCAGGCCCCGACGGGGGTAGGCCGGTTGCGTCCCCGAACCAAGGAGCCCGACATGGGTGATGGATCTGCAGACGACGCCAAGGGCCGCCTCAAGGAGGCCGGCGGAGCGCTGAGCGGCGACAAGGACCTCAAGAACGAGGGCAAGGTCGACCAGGGGGTCGGCACCGCCAAGGACAAGGTCGGCGACGCCGGCGACAAGGTCAAGGACGTCCTCAACAAGGACTGACGCCGTGCTGAGCCGCGGCGTTCGGAGCGGAGCCTGCTGAGCGGGCGCAGCTTCGAGCGCCGCGCCCGGCGGCGCTACCCGCCGTAGCGGTTGACGATCGGCAGCCGCCGGTCGCGGCCGAACGCCCGCGGGGTGATCTTGATGCCCGGGGGCATCTGGCGCCGCTTGTACTCCGAGCGGTCGACCAGGCCGATCACCCGCTCGACGTCCTCTGCGGGAAGCCCGAGCGCGACGAGCTGGTCGCGGCCGAGGTCCTCCTCGACGTAGCCCGCGAGGATCGGGTCGAGGACCTCGTAGGGCGGCAGCGAGTCGTCGTCGCGCTGCTCCTCGCGCAGCTCCGCGCTCGGCGCGCGCGTGACGATCTCCTCGGGGACGGGGTTCTCGGGATCCTGATGGGCGCGGTGCTCCACGAGGCGGTAGACGAGCGTCTTGGGGACGTCCTTGATGACCGCGAAGCCGCCGGCGGAGTCGCCGTACAGCGTGGAGTACCCCGTGCTCATCTCCGACTTGTTGCCGCAGGTCAGCACGAGCCAGCCGAACTTGTTCGACAGCGCCATGAGCAGGTTCCCGCGGATGCGCGCCTGCAGGTTCTCCTCGGTCAGGTCGGACTCCGTGCCCTCGAAGGGCGCGGCCAGCAGCTCGTCGAAGGCCTCCATGGGCTGAGCGATCGGCAGCGTGAGCAGCTCGCAGCCGAGGTTCTGCGCGAGCTCGCGTGCGTCGGCCTGCGTGCCCGAGCTCGAGTACCGCGACGGCATCGTCACTCCCACGACGCGCTCGGGGCCGAGCGCGTCGACGGCCACGAGCAGCACAAGCGCGGAGTCGATGCCGCCCGAGACGCCGAGGGTGACCTTCGCGAAGCCGTTCTTGCCCACGTAGTCGCGCGTGCCGAGCACGAGGGCGGCGTACACCTCTGAGAGCTCGTCGAGCGGCGCGAAGAGCTCACCGCCGACGCGGTGCTCGGGCGAGGGGGAGGAGATCGTCGCGCCGGTCGTGATCGCCGGCAGCCGCCGCACGGCAGGCCGCTCGGCGCGGATCGCCGCGCGCGGCCGGGAGTCCTTCAGGCGCGCGGCGGCCGGGGCGCCCGTGTCCACGTCGCAGATGAGCAGGTGCTCGGCCATCTGCGGGGCGCGCGCGATCGCCTCGCCGCGGTGGTCGAGCACCACGCTCGAGCCGTCGAAGACGAGCTCGTCCTGCCCACCGACGAGCGCGCAGAAGGCCACGGCGCAGAGCGAGTCGCGGGCGCGCTGGGCGAGCATGCGCTCGCGCTGCATCGCCTTGCCCGCGTCGAACGGCGAGGCGGAGAGGTTGACCACGAGGCGCGCACCCGCGAGCGCCTCGTCGACCAGCGGCGCTCCCGGTACCCAGACGTCCTCGCAGATCGTGATGCCGACGGGGACGCCGTCGATCTCCACGAGCATCGGCTCGCTCCCGCTCTGGAAGTAGCGCAGCTCGTCGAAGACGCCGTAGTTGGGCAGCCGCAGCTTGCGGTAGATCCCGACGACCTCGCCGCGGGCGCAGATCGCCGCCGCGTTGTAGACGTCGTCGTCGCGCTCGGGGAAGCCGATGATCGCGGCGATGCCGTCCGTGAGCGCCGCCAGCCGGTCCACGCACGCGCGCGCGGCCGCGAGGAAGTGCTCCTTGAAGAGCAGGTCCTCCGGTGGGTAGCCCGTGACCGCGAGCTCCGGCAGGAGGACGAGCTGAGCGCCGGCGGCCTTGGCCTCCTCGATGGCGCCGGCGATCCGCGCCTCGTTGCCCGCGAGGTCGCCGACGGTCGGGTTGAGCTGGGCCAGGGCGATGCGCAAGCGGCCATTCCATCACGCCCGCGCCCGGCGGCACGGACGAGCCGTTGCGTTCAGCGCCTCATGACGCGACAGGAGCCGGGACCGCGCGCAGGTGCGAGGCCCGCTTCGGACGCGGCGCTGCGACGCCGGCCGCGCTCGCGAGGTCCTCGATCGCGTCGCGGAGGTGCCCCGCGATCGAGTCGAGGTCAGGCAGGGCGTCGTAGTCGGCCAGCAGCCCGAAGCCGAGCCGCCCGTCGTAGGACATGATCGCGATGCCGAGCGCCTGCCGGCGTGCGAGCGGCACGACGGGGTAGAAGCGCTCGAGCCGGCGGCCCTGCATGTAGAGCGGCAGCTGCGGACCCGGGATGTTCGTGACGACCACGTTGAAGTAGCGCTGACGCGACTGCAGCCGCGCGGCCTGGGTCATGATCGTCGGCGGGGCGAAGTCCGCCAGGGCGGTGAGCGTCGTGGCGCCCACGGCCTGCCCGGACTCCTTGAGCCCCTCCATCGCGGTGTGCACGATGGTCAGGACCTCCGCCGGATCCTCGACGCCGACGGGAAGCGGCGCCCACATCGTGGCGACCTGGTTGCCGAGCGCGCCCTTCCCGGCCTCGGCGCGCACGGACACCGGGATCATCGCCTTGAGCTCGAGGTCGTCCGTCGGCTCGCCGCGCTCGCGCAGGAAGCGCCCGAGCGCGAGCGCCACCGAAGCGAGCACCACGTCGTTCAGCGTCCCGCCGAGCGCGGTCTTGACCGCCTTGAACGTCGGCACGTCGGCGTCGACCCACGTGTAGCGGCGGTGCGGGCCGATCTCGACGTTCAGCGGCGTGGGCGGCGCGGGGGAGGCGGCACCCGCGAAGGCCAGCGCGCCGAGGCCGGCGAGGCTCTCGGCCGTCCGGCCGGCGACCTCCCGCGGTGCGCGCGTCAGGGCGCGCAGCCCACGGGCGGCCTCGCGCGGCACGGTGGCCCGCTCCAGCAGCGCCTCGGCCAGCAGCTCGGGGCCCGTCGGGGTGGGCCCCGGTACCCAGGGCGCCTCCGGGGCGGGCGGCGGCTCGGCGTCTGCCTGCAGGTCGAAGAGGACGGACATGATGTCGACGCCCGAGACGCCGTCGACGAGCGAGTGGTGGGTCTTGGAGATGACCGCGAAGCGGCGCTCGCCGTCCTCGTCGGCGATCCGCTCGACCAGGACCATGTCCCAGAGCGGCTTCGCGCGGTCCAGGGGCTGGGCGAACAGCCGGCCGGCGAGGTTGCGCAGCTCCTGCTCGCCGCCCGGCGCGGGCAGCGCGGAGTGGCGCACGTGGTAGGCGATGTTGAAGTGGGGGTCGTCGACCCACACGGGGCGGCCCTGGTTGAGCGGGACGTGGGCGAGGCGCTGGCGGTAGCGCGGCACGAGGTGCAGCCGCGACTGCACGCTCGCCATGAACTCCTCGTGAGTCGGCGCCTCACCGGCGAACACGAGGACAGAGGCGACGTGCATGTGCGCGCCGTCCCTCTCGAGGTGGAGGAACGTGGTGTCCAGGGCGGAGAGGCGATTTCTGGTCGGCACGAGTCGAAGTCTGACCCTCGGCGGGAAGCGTTGGCAACCTTCAACAGAATGTGTATGCTACTTGCACAGCCTGTTGAAGGTTCCCTCCGCCGCGAAAGGCCACGCCAGATGCGCATCGACGATTCCACCGCCTTCTCCCGCATGTACGACGAGCACCACCGCGGCGTCTACGGCGCCGCCTACCGCATCCTCGGCGACCCGACCCAAGCGCAGGACGTGGCTCAGGACGTATTCCTGCGGATCTGGCGCAAGCCCGAGAAGTTCGACGCCAAGCGCGGCGAGCTCGGCAGCTACCTGCGGCTCATGGCGCGCTCACGCGCGCTCGACCTCTGGCGCGAGAGCCAGGCCGCCGGCCGCGCGTCGGACCGCCTGAAGCTCGTGGTGGCCAAGGAGGAGCCGCGGGTGGAGGACCGGCCCGCGCCGATGGCCGAGCGCGAGAGCGAGCGCTCCGCGGTGCGCGAGGCGCTCCGCCAGCTCCCCGACCCGCAGCGCGAGGCCGTCGTGCTCGCCTACTGGGGCGGCCTGACCGCCGACCAGATCGCCAAGCGCGCGGGTGTGCCGCTCGGCACCGCCAAGAGCCGCATCCGCCTCGGGCTGGCCAAGCTGCGCGAGGAGTTCGAGTCGGCGGCGCAGGCGCGCGAGCCGGCGGCAGCGCTGGCCGCAGCGGCCTGAGGTCGGGGCGGGCGCGCGGCCCGCAGTAGGTTCCCGCGCGTGCCGATCCGTGGAGAAGCGCCCGTCGACGACCTGGCGTGGATCTACCCAGACGGGCGCGCCTGGCTCGGCGGCGCGGACTGGTTCGACGCCCACACGCACATCGGCGCCAACGACCCCGACGGCGTCAAGGGAACCCCGGCGGAGATCCTGGCGGGGCTCGACGTGGCGGGCCACCGACGCGCCCTGCTGTTCGCGATGCACGAGCCCGCGGGGTACCCGCCGGCCAACGACGCGGTGCTCGACGCGTGTGCCGCGTCCGCGGGTCGGTTCGTAGCGCTCGTGCGCGTCGACCCGAACGCCCCGGGCGCGCTGGCCGAGGCGCGTCGCGGCCTCGACGCGGGCGCGCGCGGGATCAAGCTGCACCCGCGCTCGGACGCCTTCGGCCTGCCGCATCCTGTCGTCGACGAGCTCGTCGCGCTCGCCGACGAGCGTCGGGCGATCGTGCTCTTCCACGCGGGGCGCGGGATTCCCGTGCTCGGCCGCGCCGCTGCGGCTCTCGCGCGCCGGCACCCCGGTGCCTCCGTCGTCCTCGCGCACGCGGGCATCTCCGACCTCGGCCTGCTGCGCGACGAGGCCGCCGCGCTGGCGAACCTGTTCTTCGACACGGCGTGGTGGCAGGTCGCCGACGTCCTGGCGCTGATGACCAGCGTGCCGCCCGCGCGGATCCTCTACGCGAGCGACATGCCCTACGGCCCCGGCCGCTTCGCCGCGCTGACGCTGCTGCGCACCGCCCGCGCCGCGGGCCACGCGCCCGACGTCGTGCGCGCCATGGCCGGCGGGCAGCTCGAGCGCCTCGTGAGCGGCGAGGCGCCGCTCGACCTCGGGCCGGCGATCGGCACGGGCGCGCTGCACCGCCGGCAGCCCGCATTGGAGCGCGTCGTCGCCCACGCGTCGGCAGCCGCACACCTCGCCTTCCGCGGCGGCGATGCGTCGGAGTCGCTCGCCCTGGCTCGGCTGGCCTGCCTGACGGCTGGCGGAGAGGAGCACGGAGCGCTGCTCGCCGTGGCCGACGAGGTGCTCGCCCGTGCTCAGGAGCACGCGGCGCTCGTTCCCGGCGACCCGTTCGGCCCGGTGCCCGGAGCGCTCGTCGCGCAGCTGCTCTGCGGGACGCCGGAGGCCGGGGTGCCGCGCCGAGGGTGACGCACGTCACAGGAGCCGCAGCCCGGGCAGCTACCCTCCGCACGTACGTTCGATCGCCGAGTCGTGCCCGCACCTGTGGGCGTGAGCGGGGGACCCACCGCCAGCCGTCGGCAGCACGCCGGCTCTGGATGGGGCGAATCGCCGGCTGATGCCGATGTAGCGTCCGGATCGCCGTCGCCCAAGCGACGTGCGCCCGGCTGCGAGCCCGACAGCTAACCCCGTAGGCGGCAGGAGACACAGAAGGAGGTCGACCTCGCATGAGGCCGATGAATTCCAACCGCGCTCGCGGGGCCCTCGTGGTCGCCGGGGCACTGAGCAGCATCGCCGCCGCGACCCCCGCCATGGCGCAGTCACAGGCTCCCGCCTCGGGTGCCTCCGCACCCACCGGCGGAGCGCCTGGCCTCGTCGTGACCACGACCAGGGGCGACGCGCCGGGCGCTGCCAAGGGCCGTGCCGCGTTCGCCGTCCGCTCCGCGCGGCGCAACGTGACGCTCGGCCACCGGACCCTGGTCGCCGGCGCTCTGCGGCCGGCCCGCGCCGGTCGCCGCGTGCAGCTCCAGGTCCGTGCCGGCGACCGCTGGAAGACGGTGGCCCGCGACGTCACCGACGGCCGCGGCGCCTGGCGCCTGCGCTTCACGCCGAGCCGTGCCGCCGCGCTGCGCACCCGCGTGGCCTTCGCCGGTGACGCCCGCTCGCGCCGCGCGACCCGGTCGATCGGGACGCTGAACGTCTTCCGCCACGCGCTGGCCTCGTGGTACGGCCCGGGGCTCTACGGCGGTCACCTGGCCTGCGGCGGCCGCCTCTCGCCGGGCACCCTCGGCGTCGCGCACAAGTCGCTGCCCTGCGGCACCCTCGTGACGCTGCGCCACCGCGGCCGCTCCGTACGCGTTCGGGTCGTCGACCGGGGCCCGTACGTGGGGGCACGCGAATTCGACTTGACGAGCGCGACGCGCACGCGCCTGGGCTTCTCCGGCGCGGGCACCGTGCTCAGCACGCGCTAGGACGCCTTCGGGCGAACGAGCGTTCGGTCCGCCGGGCCACGTACCCTTCGCGGGGCGTGGCCCGGTTGATCGCCCACCTCGACTTGGACGCCTTCTACGCGACCGTCGAGCTCCAGCGCCGCCCCGAGCTGCGCGGGCTTCCGGTCGTCGTCTCGGGGAGCGGCCCGCGCGCCGTGGTCACCACCGCCTCCTACGAGGCGCGAAAGTTCGGCGTCGGCTCGGCGATGCCCACCTCGCGGGCGCTGCGCCTGTGCCCGGACGCGGTGCTCGTTCCTCCTGACTTCGAGGCCTACCGCGCCGTCTCGCAGAAGGTCATGGCGCTCGTGCGCGGCACCGTGGACCTCGTGGAGGTCGTCGGCCTCGACGAGGCCTACCTCGACTTGAGCGGCATGCACTCGCCGAAGGCGGCGATGCGCCGCCTGGTGACGGAGATCCGGACGCAGACGGGGATGAACGCGTCGGTCGGCATCGGGCCGAACAGGCTCGTGGCCAAGGTCGCCTCCGACGCTGAGAAGCCGCGCGGCTTCGTGGTGCTCACGCGCGAGGAGGCGTGTGCGCGCTTCGCCCACAGCCCGCCGTCGCTGATCCCGGGCATCGGCGCGAAGACCGCGGAGAAGCTCGCGCGCCTAGACATCACGACGCTCGCGCAGCTCGCAGCCAGGCCCGACCCCGAGCTCGCGCGGCACTTCGGCGGCCGCCAGGGTCCGTGGCTGCGCTCGCGCGCCCGCTTCGAGGCCTCTTCGCAGATCACGCCGGTGCGCGTCGCGGTCAGCGAGTCGCGCGAGACCACCTTCGACTCAGACCTCGTCGACCCCGGCGAGCTCGAGCTCGCGCTGCAGCGCCTCAGCGAGAAGCTCTGCGACGGCCTGGCCCGCCACCGCCGCACGGGTCGCACGATCGCCATCAAGGTGCGCCTCGACGACTGGACGACCGTGACCCGCGCGCGCACGGTGCCCGAGCCCACCAACGACGCCGCGCTCGTCTTCGGCGTCGCGCGCGAGCTGCTGCGCGAGTACGCGGCCCCGCGGCCCGTGCGGCTGCTCGGCGTGCGGATGGCGGCCTTCACCGGCGAGCCCGCGCCGGCTCAAGACCAGCTCGCGCTCCCGTTGTAGCGTTGGCGTCATGGCCACCGCGACCGTCAACGGCACCGACCTCTACTACGAGAAGCGCGGGAGCGGCGAGCCGCTGCTGCTCGTGCAGGGGATGAGCGGCACGCACGCCGCGTGGGGCGAGCCGTTCCTGGCCGCTCTGGAGGAAGCCGGCTTTCAGACCGTCGCCTACGACCACCGCGGCATCGGCCGCTCGGCCGCGTGGAGCGCGCCGTTCTCGCTCGCGGACCTCGCCGGGGACGCCGCGGGGCTGCTCGACGCGCTGGGCTGGGAGAGCGCGCACGTGCTGGGGATCTCGATGGGCGGCATGGTCAGCCAGGAGCTCGCGCTGAGCCACCCCGAGCGGCTGCGCACGCTGACGCTCGGCTGCACCTACGCCGGTGGGCCGGGCAGTTCGCTCACGGCGCCAGACGTCATGCAGGCGCTCGGCGAGGCGATGATGAGCGGCGACCGCGAGCGGGCTCTCCGGCAGGGCTATGAGACCAACGTGTCGTCGGCCTTCGCGGCCGACGAGGCCAACTACGGCCCGTTCCGGGAGATGGCGCTCTCGGTCCCGGCTCCACTGCCGGTGATCATGTTGCAGATGCAGGCGATCGGCGGGCACGACACGAGCGCGCGGCTGGCGTCGATCGTGGCCCCGACCCTGGTGGTCCACGGCACGGAGGATCGGATGCTCGGCGTCGCCAACGGCCGCGCGATCGCGGCCGCGATCCCGGGTGCGCGCCTGGAGCTGCTCGAGGGAGTCGGGCACCTCTTCTGGTGGGAGCAGCCCGCGGTCAGCGGGGCGCTCGTCGCCGCGCACGCGCTCGGCGCCGCGACGGCCGCCTGAGCAACGGCCGCTGGCCGGGCGCCGCAGCGCTCGGGGAAGGAGACGCCGGGCTCAGCCTGGATCAGAAGAGCGCCGCGGCCAGCCGGCGGCGCGTGTCGCGTGCGAGCGGGTGGTCGGCTCCGAGCTCGTCGAGCACGCCGACGACGACGGCGCGGAGGTCGTCCTTGCCGGCGTCGGCGTCCGCGATGGCGGCGAGCAGGCCGTCGAGGCCGCGCTCGGTGTCGCCGGCATCGAGCTCTGAAAGCGCTGTGGCGACGTCGGGGTCGTCGGCGTCGGCCAACCGCAGCCGGGCTGCGAGCCCGTCGGCCTGGAAGGAGCCGCGGACGCGGCCGAGCAGCACGAGCGCCTCCGGCTGCTCGCCACGGGCGACGAGCAACCGCGCCAGCGCGAGGCTCGCATCGGCCCGGCCCGGCTCGAGCTCGAGCGCCCGCCGCAGGGAGGCCTCGTCGCCGGCGACGGCGAGCAGCTCGGCCTCGCTCGGGACGAGCTTCGAGAAGAAGCGCTCGGCGACTTTAGGGCTCACCGCGCCGACGAACTCGTCGACGACCTCGCCGCCCGAGAACGCCTTGACCGCCGGGATCCCCTGGACGCCGAAGCGCTGCGAGAGGGCCGGGTTGGCGTCCGTGTCCGCCTTGGCGAGCACGACCTTGCCCTCGTGCTTGGCGGCGAGCTTCTCCAGCAGCGGCGTGAGCTGGCGGCAAGGGCCGCACCACTCCGCCCAGAAGTCGACGACGACGGGGATGGTCGCGGAGCGGTCGAGGACTTCCGTCTGGAAGGTCGCCTCGGAGACGTCGATCACGGTCATGGGCCGCGTAGGGTACGGGCTCGACGTGCCTGCCCAGGACCTCTTCACGACCGACGCCGGCGAGGGCCTGCCCGTCGTCCTGCTCCACGGCCTGACCGCGACGCACCGCTACGTCGTGATGGGCTCCAAGGCGCTGGAGCGTGCGGGCCACCGGGTCATCGCCTACGACGCCCGCGGCCACGGAGCCAGCGCGCCCGGGCACTGCTTCGCCTACTCAGAGCTGGCCGCCGACCTGCTCGCCGTGCTCGACGCCCGCGACCTCGAGCGTGCGGTGCTCGCAGGCGCCTCGATGGGTGCGCACACCGCGCTGCGCGTCGCGCTCGACGCGCCCGACCGCGTGGCCGGCCTGGTGGTCGTCACTCCCGCCGCGCATCCCGATGCGCCGCCCGGCCTGGAGCGCTGGGACCGCCTCGCCACGGGCCTGCGGACGGGCGGCGTCGAGGGCTTCGTCGCCGCCTACGGCATCGAAGCGGTGCCCGAGCAGTGGCGTGCGACGACGGAGAAGGTCCTGCGCCAGCGCCTCAGCCAGCACGAGCACCCCGACGCGGTGGCCGACGCGCTGGAGCAGGTGCCCCGCTCGCAGCCCTTCGCCCTCGACGAGCTGGCGGGAGTGGCCTGCCCGACGGTCGTGGTCGCCGACCGCGACGAGGCCGACCCCGGCCACCCGCTCTGGGTCGGCGAGGCGTACGCGAAGCTGATCCCGGGGGCGTCGCTCGTCGTCGAGCCGGAGGGCGCGAGCCCCCTCGCCTGGCAGGGTGGAAAGCTCTCCCGGGTGATCGCGGAGCTCGCGACGCGCGCGTGGTCGGCGTGAGCGCCGTGACGCAGCCCCCGGCGCCGGGCGACGTGGCGATCTTCGCCGCGGAGGGCGCGGCGTTCGTCCCGACCCAGCACGCGGTCGGGCCGTGGGATCCCGGGCAGCTGCACGGCGGCGCGCCGTCCGCGCTCGTGGTCCGCGCGCTCCAGGCGCTCGCGCCGGAGATGCAGCTCGCGCGGGTCGCCTTCGAGTTCCTCGGGCCGGTGCCGCTCGCGCCGCTCGAGGTGACCACGAGCGTGCTCAAGCCGGGAAAGCGCTTCCAGCTGGCGGAGGCTTCGCTCTCGGCGGGCGGGCGCACCGCGCTCCTCGCCCGCGCGGTGCTCCTGCGCCGGGGGGAGCCGATGGCGCTGTCAGAGGCAGCGGCGTGGCCGGACGGGCTTCCGTGCGAGGGGCCGGGTGAGAGCATCGCGCAGCCGGCGACGGGGCGCTCGGAAGGCGGCGACGCCGGCTTCGGCCTGACGGGGATGGAGATCCGCTACGCCGGCGGCACGCGCTTCGGTGGCGGCCGCTCGCTGGCCTGGTTCCGCCTGGCCGGCCCGCTCGTGGCCGGGGAGCAGACGAGTGCGGCGTGCCGGGCGGTGGCCGCCGCGGACTTCGGCAACGGCATCTCGCACGTCCTCGACTTCGAGACCTACCTGTTCGTCAACACCGACCTCACGGTGACGCTCCTGCGCGAGCCCGAGGGGCCGTGGATCCTGCTCGACGCGCGGACGCGGATCGCGCCCGAAGGCGTCGGCTGGGCCAGCTCGGTGCTCCACGACGAGCGCGGACCGATCGGCTTCGCGCAGCAGACCCTGTTCGTCCAGGAGCGCTGAGCGGCCGCCATCGATGGGCCTGACCGGCGCGCGGGCACTGCCCGAAGGCGCTCACCCCGTCGAGACCGCCACGAGGCCGGCGACGCCGCGAGCCAGGCGAAGGTCCCTCGCGATTGCACGTCAACCGGCGCCTGCGAGGATCCCCGCGTGACCGACGCCAGTGCCATCTCCCTCCGCGGCGTCGTCAAGGCCTACGGCGAGCTGCGGGCCGTCGACGGCCTCGACCTCGACGTACCCGAGGGCAGCTGCGTGGGCCTACTGGGACCCAACGGCGCGGGCAAGTCCACGACGATGAGGCTCCTGACCGCTCAGGCGGTCGCCGATGCGGGCGAGCTGTCGGTGCTCGGCTTCGCGCTGCCGGAGGAGAGCAAGCAGGCGCGCGCGCAGATGGGTCTCGTGCCGCAGCTCGACAACCTCGACACGACGCTCAGCGTCCGCGACAACCTGCGCGTCTTCGCCCGGCTCTACCGCATCCCGAAGGGCGAGCGCGATGCCGCCGTGCAGCGCGCGCTGGAGCTCGCGACGCTCACCGACCGCGCCGACGCGCGCGCCGACAAGCTGAGCGGTGGCATGCGCCGGCGGCTGCTGATCGCCCGAGCGCTCGTGCACCGCCCGCGCCTGGTGCTGATGGACGAGCCGACCGTCGGGCTGGATCCGCAGGTCCGCCAGGAGCTGTGGGCGCTGATCGCCCGGCTGCGCAGCGAGGGCACCTCGGTCCTGATGAGCACCCACTACATCGACGAGGCCGAGCGCCTGGCGGACTCCGTGACGATCATGAGCCATGGCAGGGCCGTGTCGGTCGGTGCGCCCGGGGCGCTGATCGCCGAGCACGCGGGCCGCGAGGTGCTCGAGGTCTACGGCCCGCCGGAGCGGCTGCGCGAGGTCGAGGCCGACGCGCAGGCGCGCGGCCACGCGACGCGGCGGACGGGCACGAGCGTCGCCGTCCTCGACGCCGAGCGCGTCGACGGCGAATTCGGTGAGGGTCACCGCCGCGCGGCCAACCTCGAGGACGTCTTCGTCCGCCTCACCGGGGAGGAGATCGCCTGATGGCCGCCTCGGCCCGGCCGCGGCGCCTGCGCCGCCTCGAGCGCGCCGCGATCGGCGGCGTCGTCTTCCGCGAGTTCATCAACTTCGCCTCGTACTGGAAGGCGACGACGTTCTCCTCGACCGTCGAGCCGACGATCTACCTGCTCGCGTTCGGCTTCGGCTTCGGCACGCTCGTCTCCGAGGTCGGCGGCTTCGACTACGTCGACTTCGTCGGCACCGGCACCGTCGCGACCGCGGTGCTCTTCTCGAGCGCGTTCCCGGCGATGTTCGGCACCTTCGTCAAGCACCGCTTCCAGCGCACGTACGACGCGATCCTCGCCGCGCCCGTCGACGTGGAGGAGCTCGTGACCGCCGAGGCGCTGTGGATCGCGGTCCGGGCGGGCGTCTACGGCTGCACGCCGATGCTCGTGGCGATGCTCTTCGGCCTGGACCCGTCGGCGGGGATGCTGCTCGTGCCCTTCGTCGGGTTCCTCACGGGCTTCGGCTTCGCGTGCTTCGGCATCCTCGTCGCCGCGATCGTCTCGGCGATCGAGAACTTCAACTACATCGTCTCCGCGGTGCTCACGCCGCTCTTCCTCGTCGCGGGCACCTTCTTCCCGATCTCGGGGCTGCCGCGGTGGGCGCAGATCGCCGCCGAGCTCAACCCGCTGCACCACTGCGTCGAGCTCGTGCGCCACTGCGCCTTCGGCTTTCAGCCCGGAACCGACCTGCTGCGGGTGCTCGCCCTCGCCGCCTTCGGCTTCGCGCTCTGGCGCCTGGCGATCAACCGGATGCGCAAGCGGCTGATCGACTGACGGCCGCGAGGCGTGGCGGTGCGCAGGCCACAGGGCGCGCTGTTAGTCGCCGATCCGGAGCGGGCACCCTTGACCGCATGGCTTCCCCGGATGCGACCACGCTGGATCCCGAGGCCCGCGGGCGCATCGACGCGATCATCGCCGGGGCCGAGGACGACGCGTGCCTGAACCTCTCGCAGATCGCCGAGGTCGCCGAGGAGCTCGAGCTCGACGACGAGCAGGCCCACGTCGTCCACGAGTACCTCCATGCCGCGGGCTTCGACGTCTCCGACGACTGCGCGCGCGTCGAGGTCCCCCCGGCGCCGGCCGGCGCCGTCAAGGGGACGAAGGTCGGCTATCGCGACTGGGCGGGCAGCACGACCGACGCGCTGCAGCTCTTCCTCAACGAGATCGGCCGCCACCCCCTGCTGACCAAGGCGCAGGAGCAGGAGCTCGCCAAGCGCGTCGAGGACGGCGAAGCCGCCGCCAAGGAGCAGATGATCAACGCGAACCTGCGCCTCGTCGTGTCGCTGGCCCGCCGCTACCAGGGTCACGAGCTGCCGCTGCTCGACCTCATCCAGGAGGGCATCTTCGGGCTCATCCGGGCGGTGGAGAAGTTCGACTGGCGCAAGGGCTTCAAGTTCTCCACCTACGCGACGTTCTGGATCCGCCAGGCGATCCAGCGGGGCATCGAGAACAAGGCCCGGACGATCCGCATCCCCGTCAACGTCTCCCAGCGCGAGCGGCGCATCGGCCGCGTCGAGCGCGAGCTGGGCACCAAGCTCGGGCGTCCGCCGACCGACGAGGAGCTCGCCGCGGCGACCGAGCTGACGCTCGACCAGATCGCCGACGTCCGCGACCTGGCCCGCACCGTGACGTCGCTGGACAAGCCCGTGGGCGAGAGCGAGGAGTCCGCCCTCGGCGACCTGCTGCCCTCCCAGGACGCCTCGACGGAGGAGGAGGTCATCGTCGGGCTGCGCGACGACGCGATCAAGCGCGCGCTCGAGGGGCTGCCGGACGTGGAGCGCGACGTGCTCCAGCTGCGCTACGGCATCGCGGGAGGCGACGGACCGCACCCGCTGACCGAGACCGGGCGACGCCTGGGCATCTCCGCCGACCGGGTGCGCGAGGTCGAGCGCCGCGCGCTCGAGCGCCTCTCGCTCAACCGCGAGATCGGCGCGCTGCGCGAGGCCGCGTAGGCGCCGGGAAGGCTCACGACCACCGCGACACCGTTTGTCGCGTCTCCTGACGTTTCCGTGGGTGAGGTGAACACTGACTTCACCGCGGGAGTGGCGGGCAGAGGCCGTTGAGGCTGAGCATCGCCAGGGCGATGAGGGCTTGGGGGGTGTGGAAGGCGAAGGCGCGGCGGGTGAGCATCCGGATCTGGGTGTTGATCGCTTCGACGCGGGCGTTGAGAGCCCGTGATCGATGGCGGCGAGGATCCCGGCGCGCTGGGCGCTGATCGTCTTTGCGAGCTTGACGAACGGCTTCAGGCGGCACCGGCGCGCCCATCCCAGCCAGGCGTCGAGCATCGCCTCGGCGTGCTCGGGCGGCACGCGGTAGAAGGCACGCAGCTGCTCCTTCAAGAGGTAGGCGCGGTAGAGCGGCCCGTTGACGGTCTTGATGTCGGCCAGCTTGAGGCGTTGGCGGCCGGTCAGGCTCTCGGGGTTCTTCCACAACGCGAAGCGGGCGCCCTTGAGGTCCTTGGCCGCGGCGACCTGGCCGGCCTTGCGAGCGGTGTTCCAGACCTCGCGGCGGATCTCATCCAGCGCGTCGGTGGCCAGCTGCACGACGTGGAAGGGGTCAACGCAACGGACCGCGCCTGGCAGCCGTTCGGCGACTGGCCCGGCGATCCAGGCGGCCATGTCGCAGGACACCAACGTGATCTCTTTGCAGCGCTCCTCTCCCAGCGCGTCGAGGAAGGCCTCGACGCTTTGGCGGTCACGGCCCGGAGCGGCCCAGACCAGCCGGCCGCTGTCGTGATCGACTACGACAGTCAGGTAGCGGTGGCCCTTGCGGTGGCTGATCTCATCGATCCCGATCCGCCGCAGGCCATCGAGCAGATCGACCTCGCGCTGCGCCTCGACCACCACGCGCTGGCAGACCCCGCCGACGGTGCGCCACGCGATGCGCATCAGCTCGGCCACCGCAGTCTTGCTGGTGTTGACCGCCAGCCACACGCGACCTGGTCCTCAAAGGCGCGCGTGAAGCGTGCGTCATGGCGCGCCCACGGGACCGCGCAGACCACCACGCCGTGATCGCGACACGTCACCCGCGGCGCGAGCGCTTCGACGAACGCCAAGGTCGTCCCCAGATCCAGCGCCCGCCAGCGCCGGCGGCCCTCGCCCAGATCGAACCCGGGGCTGCGGCGCCGGCAGATCCCGCAGCGAGCACGCTCACGCCAGCCCGGCCGGACGCTGACGACCACCTCCTCCTCGGTGCCGATCTTGACGTCCTCGACGACCGACCGCTGCAAGCCCAACAACCCCGCCCATACCCTTGTGCCGCGCACGCCGCATCCAGCTCCCCCCGATTCCGGACCTCAAGAACCCAGAACCGTAGGCGCCATGCGGCGTGCGCCCTTCTTTCAGTCCCTCACCTCACCGGACACAACACGAGCGCCTCAATTAGGAGAGCCGACCGCCGGACGTCCTCAGCGCCCCGCTCGCTGGGTCGACGACGGCCGTTCCGCAGGGACTGTCATCCTGTACGAGGGTCGTAGTTCGTGACGCGGACGTCGAACCGGCAGTTTGAGTTCGCGGTCAAGCGACCAAAGATGGCTCGTAGCGCCTCCGCAGACACGACGGCCGTCCAATCCCACAGCTCATCCTCGACCGCGTAGCCGACTAGAGACCCAGTTGAGGGGTTGAGGAGCCCACTCAGTCCTGCAACCGCGCATTCTGCTTCGAGGCGCGACTGGCGGAACGACCGAGCGGCCGCCACCGGTCGCCCGCGGACTGCTACGTAAAGCGTCAACTCCTCAGCGATATGGGTCACTGTAGGCGGTGCAGGCACGCATCGTTTCCGAGATTACGCGGCAAGAGTTCTTCTTCTGGTCAGTTGACCTCGGATCATACGTGACGCCCACCACAAAATTCTTGGGATCGACGCCGATCGGCGCTCCGACCCGGATGTCCGACCGGACTCGAACACTCCGATGCTGGGCGTAAATCACCGCTTTGCCGCTGAAGAGGTTAGAGGCCAAGACTTCGCCGCTTGGAGGATTCCGCGGCGCCTCGCTGAGCAAGCTTAAGGCCACAGAACTCACCAAGCGACCCTGCACCGCCAAGAAGAGGCTGTCGCTACAACTCGCGAACGGGTTCGCGAGACCGATGCTCGGGATATTGATCGTCGGTCCCCCGATGCGAGCGCCATAGTTGTAACCGACGCCGGTGGCTCCAACCCGGGCAACACGACGGCGGAAGGTCACACCGCAGATGAAGAATCGGAAGGTCGACTGACGCGTCGAAGCGGTCTGCGCGGAGAGAAGAGCCTGAAAAGGCGATTCGTTCCCTTCGTTGATGGCTTGGGCCGTTCTCGGGTCATCCGTCGCCCAGACGAAGGCGCTGGTAGCCTCCGGGACGCCTGTGACACCCGGCACCGGGTCGAACTCACCGCCGGTGGCACCGGTGTAAGTATCGTCCGCCGGGGTGGCCGGGGCACCGGGGAGAGCTGTCGGATCGCCTGTATCTGGGATGAGGTCTTCGCCGCAAACCGTCTGCGGCACGGTCTGCTCCACGCACGTGGTTCGCGGGGGGCTCTCGGGGCGCCCGAAAACTCCGCCGGGAGTCTTGATGTCATACGGAGTGCATCCGTCTACATTGTCAGCACACCGCCTACCTTCAAACGCGGGGTACTCGGCTCCCGAACTGGTCCTAATTACGCCGCCAGTTGCGGCTGAAGACGCCGTCTCTGAGCGCGATCCGCCCGGTCCTGTAACTGTAATAGTGCCTTCGAACCTGACATTCGGATGACTATTGAGGAGGACGTATCCGCCACCGGCGCCCTGCAGCGAGCCTTCGATGCGAACGGTGGCATCAAACAGCGAGCCGTTATCGTCGGCGCAACTCGTAGTCGACGTGTGATCGAGAGAATAGGGGTTGTCGACGGTATATGCACTGATCTTGCAGTTATAAGCGGACCAATCGTCCGCAGCCGCCACGGACGGCAAGAGGACGCTAAGACCCATAATGGTGAGCCCGGCCACAACGCGTCGACCTGTTGAGCTCATCTCGAGCCTCTCCTTCGAGTGACCGGAATTCGGTCGAGACCCCCGGGCCGGGGGCGCGAAGGCAGCATGCAAGCGCGTGATCAGCGGAATAATCCGCCTGGGACTCAAGACAGTCATGGGGCTCTTTCGCTGGGCGTCTCGCCGATCTGACGGAATCCGCGCTATTAGCCCAGACCCGTCAACATTTGTCTAGGGCAAACTCTGATCTGCGGTGTTGTGGGCCAACAAACGGGCCGTATTTGGCGCGGTAACGCTACTGCAACGCAGTGAGCCGTCCCTCCGAGAGGACCGACAAGACGATGCTCAGCTTGGAGTTCCCCCGCTTCTTCGGACGGGTTAGCGCTTTCGGGGGAAGCCTGGGTGTTGGGGGTGGGTGAGATGGATTGCTCTTCGAAGTCGATCGGGGAGAGCATGCCGAGGGTCGAGTGGCGGCGGATCGGGTTGTAGAAGGCCTCGATGTATTCGAAGAGCTCGCTGGTGAGTTCGCGTCGGGTCGGCCAAGGGCGGCGGTGGACGAGCTCTTTCTTCAGGGTGGCGAAGAAGCTCTCGGCGACGGCGTTGTCAAAGCAGTCGCCGCGGCTGCCCATCGAACGGGCAATGCCGGCTTTGCCGGCGGCCTGCCCGAAGGCCAGTGAGACGTATTGGGTGGACTCAACCGGTCGTCGCAACGCCTCGGATGTGAGAGGCGGTTGCGATGGGACCGAGGGTCAGGGCGTGGGAGAAGGCGGGGCGGGCGCGGATGTGCTCGCCGGGGCGACCGCCGGTCGGCCGCGCGGATGATCGCCGCTGGTTCTGGGAGGCCGTCGCCGGGGGCGCAAGCAGCGAGCAGGCGGCGGCAGCGGCCGGCGTCTCGGGGCCGGTCGGCGTCCGGTGGTTTCGTGAGGGTGGCGGGATGCCGTCGGTCTCGTTGGACGCGCCGTCGGCGCGCTATCTGGGCTTTGCCGAGCGTGAGGAGATCGCGCTGCTGCGCGCGGAGGGAAAGGGCGTGCGGGGGATCGCCAGGTCGCTGGACCGCTCGCCGTCGACGATCTCGCGAGAGCTGCGCCGGAATGCGGCAACTCGGAACGGCAGGCTCGAGTACCGGGCGTCGGTGGCGCAGTGGCATGCCGAGCAGCGCGCCAAGCGGCCCAAGACGGCCAAGCTGGTGGCCAACGAGCGGCTGCGCGAGTACGTGCATGAGCGCTTGGCCGGGGAGGTCAAGCGTCCTGATGGCACCCGCGCGAGTGGACCTCAGGTGCCATGGAAGGGGCGCCGTCACGGCCGGCGCAAGGACCGCCGGTGGGGTCGGGCGTGGAGCCCGGAGCAGATCGCCGGCCGGCTGGTGCTGGACTTCCCGGATGATCGGAGCATGCGGATCTCGCACGAGGCGATCTACCAGTCGTTGTTCGTGCAGGGCCGCGGCGCGCTGGCCCGCGAGCTGACCGCCTGCCTGCGCACCGGCCGCGCGCTGCGCGTGCCCCGCGCGCGCGCCCGGGGCCGCAGCAAGGGCTTCATCAGCGAGGAGGTGATGATCAGCCAGCGGGCCGCCGACCGGGCCGTCCCGGGCCACTGGGAGGGCGACCTGATCATCGGCCTTGACCGCTCGGCGATCGGCACCCTGGTCGAGCGGACCAGCCGCTTCACGATGCTGCTGCACCTCCCCCCGATGCCCGGCCACGACGGCCCCCGAGTCAAGAACGGGCCGCCGCTCACCGGCTCGGGCGCCGAGGCCGTCCGCGAGGCCATCGCCACGCAGCTCGACGAGCTGCCCGAGCAGCTTCGACGCTCGCTGACCTGGGATCAGGGCGCCGAGATGGCCCAGCATTCCCGGCTGCGGATCGATACCGGCCTTGAGGTGTACTTCTGCGACCCGCGAAGCCCCTGGCAGCGCGGGAGCAACGAGAACACCAACGGACTGCTCAGGCAGTACTTCCCAAAGGGCACCGACCTCAGCCGCCACGGCGCCGACGAGCTCGCCGCTGTCGCCGCCGCGCTCAACAGCAGACCCCGCAAGACCCTCGGCTTCAGGACGCCCGCCGAAGTGCTCGACGAGCACCTGGCCGCCGCCAGCTAACCCCACGACTAGACGATCAGCGCGCACGCCCGGCCACCCCTCCGCGGCCTCGGGCGCACGCGTGGCTGTCGCCGCTCCGGCTCGCCTACGGGCGAGCCTCCGCGACGACAGCCACGCGACCCCACACCGCCTCGTTCCCCAGCTACGGTCCGCTCACTAAAACCCCGGTGTTGCGACCACCGGTTGACCCTGGGTTGGCTTCCCTGGTCGGAGTGATGGATCAGACCGGGGTCGGGGCGTCGGCGGGCGATCCCCATCTGCAGCGCGTCGACGACGAGCTCGGCGCGCATGTGATCGGCCATGCTCCAGCCGACGATCCGTCGCGAGTAGGCGTCCTGGACTGCGGCCAGGTAGAGCCAGCCCTCCCAGGTGCGCAGGTAGGTCATGTCCGCGATCCAGAGCACGTTTGGTGCTTCGGGTCGAAACTGCCGCTCGACGAGATCGTCGGCGACCCTGACGCCGGGGACGCGGATCGTGGTGCGGCCACGCTTTCGTTTGATCAGGCCCGAGATCCCGGCCTCGCGCATGAGCCGTTCCACGCGCTTTCGCGAGACCCGAACGTCGTGCTGCAGACGCAGTTCGGCATGGACGCGCGGAGCACCGTAGCCGCCGCGGTTGGCGGCGTGGATCTCCTTGATCCGCGCTGTCAACCAGGCGTCGCCGAGCGCCCGGTCAGACGGCGGGCGCGTGGCCCAGTCGTAGTAGCCCGAGCGCGAAACGCCGAGCAATTCACAGGCGACGGAGATCGGGGTTCTGGCCTTCTCGGCCGAGACGATCCGGTAGATGCTCACCGGGTCCCGGTCTCCGCTGCGAAGAAGGCCGCGGCTCGCTTGAGCAGATCGCGCTCCTGCTGCAGGCGCTTGTTCTCGCGCCGCAGCCGCTGGAGCTCCTCACGCTCGGGCGAGGTCAGCCCGTCGTCACGCTCATGGCGATCGAGCTGGGTGCGCTTGACCCAGTTACGCAACGACTGCGGCGAGACGCCAAGCGCCTCGGCCACGTCAGGGATCGCGCGGCCAGCACGGACCATCGCGACGGCCTCACGACGGAACTCCTCGGGGTAGGCGGGGCGAGTCTTTGGCATCGACAGACACATCCTTTCGCGGCTTGCCTCGGCAAGCCATCAGATGATCTACCCCGGGAAATGTGGAGTCGGAGTTCTGGAGTCAGGCGGTCTTGTTGGTCTTGATGTAGTTGGCTTCGTAGTCGGTTGGGGAGAGCATCCCGAGGGCTGAGTGGCGCCGTCGGGTGTTGTGGAAGAGCTCGATGTAGTCGTGGATGGCGGTGGCCAGCTCGATCCGGGTCTTCCGGGTCTTGCGGTTGAAGAGCTCGACCTGGATGCGGCCCCAGAAGGACTCGACCATGGCATTGTCGTATGCGCTGCCGACGGCTCCCATCGACGGTGCTATCCCGATGTCCTTGACCCTCTGGCTGAAGGCCCAAGAGGTGAACTGAACGCCGCGGTCGGAGTGGATCACGAGGTCGCCCTCGGGGCTCCTGCGGCGCGTGGCCATGCCCAGGAGGTTGTCCCGCTCGCCGTGGAACTTCGCGGTGGCGGTCCGGTGATCAGGTGACGGGCGCGAGCGTAGAGGCCGTCTCGGTCGTGGTGGCAGTCGGGCTGGGTGGTGTGGTCGATCGGCTCGTCG
>JAABUN010001480.1_pt1 | contig 51302 bp, 49 predicted proteins | sample 5559311 | NCBI WGS metagenome assembly JAABUN01 (sample SAMN10711877, study PRJNA513370) | rock metagenome | isolation source: Antarctica rocks | place: Antarctica: Victoria Land, Siegfried Peak sud
ACGCGCAGCAAAAAAAACGAGAACTGCCGAAGCGGGTTAAACCCGCTTTGTTTTGGCGCACGCAACTCTGGCAATGGGGGCACTTGGACATTCAGAAAAGTTTAACTGCTCCATCTTCGGCACTCCCAAGTGGATGCGGGTGCCCTCTGGGCGGATGGACATGGTCTGGCAACAAAGATCAGGTGATCTGGCTGTGGATCGCGCTCTGTCGGCGCACGCGGCAAGTCGTGGCCTGGTGCTGGGGCGATCACGGTCAGGAGTGGGCGCAATGGCTGTGGAGCAAAGTGCCCGCCTCTTACCAGCAAGGGGCGGTTTATGCCGACGCGTGGGACGCGTATCAGGGCGCTATTCCCGAATCTCAGTTGCATCAACAGGCCAAGAAAGGCCCCACTAATCATCTCGAACGCTTCAATTGCACCTTGCGCCAGAGATTAGCGCGATTGGTGCGCAAGACGCTCTCCTTCTCTAAATCTTTCTACATGCACTTGGTCTGTCTCAGACGTTTCTTCTGTCGCTACAACCAAGAGCAGGCACAGAGATACTTAGCTTCTCACCCCGCTTAACCACTACCTGTTATCGTTGTCGCCGCGCGTGCGGTGCATTTGCCCGGCGCGTCCGTTCGCAAAGATGTTGTTCTCGACGCGATTGAGCGTGCCAAAATGCTGATCGAAAGGCGAGTAATCGCAGTTGTAAACCAGATTGTCACGCGCCTCCATGTTGGTCGTGCCTTCGTCGAAATAGATGCCCCAACCGCCGTAGTTATAAGCGGCCACGTCGTGGATGTGGTTGCCAGTCAAACGTGAACCGGTCGAAATGCCCAGCGTGTAAATGCCGCCCATATCGCTCAAAACGTTCTGGCCGATGTGGTGAATATGGTTGTGCTCGATGATGTTGCCCTGCGCGACGCTTGGCGCATAACCCCATGTCCAGCCGACCGAAATGCCGGTGTAATAGAAGTCGCCGATTTCGTTCCACGCCACGCGATTGTGCGCGGCGTGGCCGATCCACACGCCCAACGCCGCGTTATAAACGCGACCGCCGCTCGAAATCACGCAATCTTCGACGCGGTTGCCACTGGTGACTTCCGCTTCACTTTCGGGCTTACTGGTCGAGCCGATTTTGACGCCGCCCGCGCCCAGATCGCGCAGACGACAGGCGACGACTTCGCACTCGTGAACATCGGCGCCCAGATCAATGCCCCAGCCGCCCAGATTCTCGAAGTTGCAACCTTGGAAACGCAACCCGCGTGCGCGCCGCACTTCGACCGCCGACGAAATCACGATTTCGCCCTGATGCGACGTGTAACCCTGCGCACCGGGCAGCACATTCGTGCCGGTGAAACTCAGCCCGCGAAAAGTGATGTCACGCGCGTTTTCGATTTGCATCACGCGCTCCAGACGCGGCGCCAGCACGCGGTCGCGGTTGGGATCTTCGCCCGGCTTGGCCAGATAAGTCAGCACGCCCGTAGGCCGATCCAAATACCACTGGCCCGCCCAGTGCAGAGCCTCTTTGACGTTGACGACGCGATAACGCCCGCCGACATCCAAAGGGTAAAAATGCGAGCGCGCTTTGCCGGTAAAAGTGAGGTTGCGATTGGTTTCATCTATGGCGCCAACGCGCATCCGGCTCATCGTCCAAATGTGATAGGCTTCGATTTCCAAATCGCTACGATTGGCCCATTCGGGATTGATGTCGCCCGCGCCGTAGCCAATAACATCGTTGCCACCGGTCGCTTCGTTAGCGGGTGCATCGTGGTTGATGAGAAAATAGCCATCTTCGGGCAGAGTGGGCCGATAACGGCGCTCGCCATTGACGCTGAGCTGCTCGAAATTCCACGTTCCCGCCGCAACTTCGGGCAAGCTAATTTGCCAGCGATTGCCGCCCACATTGTGAAAGCCGAGCGCGTGGAGCGAATAAAAGAAGAGTGTCGCATGGTTTTTCAGAAATTATCCTTTCCGCTCAATCAGGCTGATCTCAGCGGACTAAACCAACTAAATGCCAAATGCTGGAGCAATGCTCAAACAGCAAAAACGTCCTTTTCCGAAGGGCTTGCCACTAAAAGGATTGACTATTTCAAGCCAATTAATGAACGTTCATTACTAAGTATACCCATCGAATCACTGCTTCAAACATTTTACGGAAAGTTTTTTTGCTTCTGTCCTCAGCGGCGTTAGTTTTCGCGCGAGGCGTGTTGGGGCGGAGCCAACGTTTCACCGGGCTCCCAGCCAAACGGCACAGCCCTTGGCTCTATAACTTGAGTTGGCGCCGCAATTTTGGCGCGCAGCATCTGGACGGCGATGTGTCCGACTTCGTTGAAGGGCAACAGCGCTGTCGAAATTGTCGCGCCCATGCAAAGCGCGCGCACATCGCTGATGGCCAACAGCGAAAGATCATCGGGCACGCGCAATCCCAGGCGCATCGCGGCAAAGTAGATGACTTGCGCGAAACCGGCTTCGTAAGCCACGACCGCCGTCGGGCGCGCCGGTGCGCCCAACCATTGTTCGATTTCGCCAAGCTGATCGCTCTGCGAGCGTTCGGCGTTGGAGCCATAAATCACCGGCTCCAAACCGGCCTCGCGCATGGCGTTGCGGTAGCCCGCGCGCCGGTCGAGGTGGCTGTAATGCGGCGAAGCGGCGTGCCCGATATAGATAATATGTTTGTGGCCCAGTTCGATTAAGCGTTGCGTGGCGTCGGCAGTTCCAGCTTCGTCGGCGGGGTAAACGCAGTCATTGGCGCGCTTGACGTTGATCCAGATCGAGGGCAGACGGTAATGCTCGATCAGCTCGACCATTTTATCGGGAATCTGCGAGTTGTAGTCAATGAGCAGGCCGTCACAGCTCCACTCGCGCAGAATTTTGGGCACGAAACCTTCGTCGGTCAGCTCTTCGTCGGGCAATTTGGCAAAAGTCAGTTGCAGATCGTGGGCGGCCAGTTCGTCGTGAACGCCGTCGAGCAGATGAAGCGGCAGAAAACTGCGGCTGGAGTTGGTGCTGGTCAAGAGCGCCACGTTATGCGAGCGCCCCTCGCGCATCGCCGCCGCCGTGCCGTTGCGCTGATAGCCCAACTCCGCCGCCGCCGCCAAAATGCGCGCGCGCGTGGCGGCGGAGATGCCGGTATTGCCACCTTTGGCGCCGTTGAGCACCATGCTCACGCTGGTATGCGCCACGCCCGCGCGCGCCGCCACATCGCGCAGCGTCACGCGCCGCGCTGAAGTCTGGGGTTCGGGAGAAGGCAGGGACATAACTTTGGGAGGAGCAAAAGCAGGAACGTTCATGGCAAAAGCGTTTTGAAGTGACGCGCCCGCGCGGGCGTCGCGCGAAAACGAGTTAATAAACGCTCATTATTTAGTATGCCCTTCGAGCCATACTTTCAAACAGAGAACGGAAATGTTTCGGCCAACAGCAGCCGATGTCGCCAACGACATGGGACAGATAATGAGCGCGAAACTGTGGATTAGTCCGCTCCTTTCGGGCAACGAGGTGCCGATGGTGGCGTCTTACCCTTAGTTTTTGGAGAATCTTTCATGCAACAAAATCCCACCGTTAGCGAAATGGACGATGCCGCCATAGAAAAAGAAATCGACATCATGTTCGCGAAAATGCAACAAGGTTTGGCGGACATGAAACGCCAACGCGAAGCCAGCGCCGCGCAGTGGGCGCGCATTGACGCAGTGAACGTGGAGAGCGCGGCCTTGCGCGCGGAAACCCGTGAGCTTTTGAAGAAGTTCAGGATGGGCCTCTGATGTGGGCTAAATTCTTCGGTTGGCTGCGCTTTCTCTTCGATTTATTCGAGGAGATGCAGACTCTAAGCGCCAACCAAGAGGGCTTGAAAGCTCAAGTCGAGTTGCTGACTGAGAATCAACGACAAACCGAGCGCACTATCCGCGATGTGGCGCATGGTCTGATCCATCTGCGCGACAACGATCAGCACGAGCGCGAAAAGCTCTTGCTCAAACTCGAAAACGAACTGCTCAAGTTTGAGCGCCGTTTGCCACCATCCGAATAGACGGGCACCCCGCTTGCCATAACCAAACGCGCCGACATCCGCAGGGAAATCGGCGCGTTGTCTTATGCGAACCTCGTTTCCCACTTCTATTTTTCGCCAGGCCATGATCGGCATGGCTTTGGTCGTCATCTCGTTGCCGGTTTTATTTCTGGCACATAATGCGCTCGGTTTGGGAAAACCGCCGGTTTTTGGCCTCACCGTTTTGGCGTTATCCGTCGTGATTTCGATGGCCATCGCCGGAGCGATTGGCGCCGCCGTCGCCAAAGCTGGCGGCAATCTGGTCGTCGCGGGCGTGATTGGTTTAGTGATGGGATTAGTCGTTTGCACCGTCGTCGCGCCGATTTATGGCGGGATTATTCTCGATAACATTACGCGCGAGGCGACCGGCGCCGTTGCAGGCACGGTCATCGGGCAAGACCCCGCAACTTTTGCGCGCGAAAAAGCGCTCGACGCGGGCAAGCAAACCTTGAGCGCCGCGCGCGAAGGCCGTTTGCGCGAAGAGTTGGACAACTTGCGCGCCCAAGCGCAAAACGCGACGACGCCAACCGCGCGCAAACAGGCGGCGGAGCGCGCGCAGCAAATTGTCAAAGAGTTGGCGAGTAGCGGCAAAGCGACCGGCGTTTCGTTGATTAAATCGGGCGTCGCGCAACTCTCGGCGTTCGCGCTGTTGGTATGGGCGTTGGTCGGGCCGCCTTTGGGCGCGGCGTGGGAATGTCGCCGCGCCACAAGGTAAAAGCGATGTTTCGTGCATTGTTCTGCCCGACAGAATCAACTAAAATTCTTACAGGAAGGTTTTTCTGTGAACTTTCTTAGAATATGGATTTCTCCTGGATTAACAGCCCGCAGGGCTGGATCGCGCTTTTAACGTTGACCTTGCTCGAAATCGTGCTGGGCATTGATAACGTCATTTTCATCTCGATTCTATCGGGCAAACTGCCCGTCGAACAACGCGCCAAAGCGCGTCAATTGGGACTAACGCTGGCCCTTGTCACGCGCATTTTGTTGCTGCTTTCCATCGCCTGGATCGCGCGCCTGACGACGCCATTATTTGAACTGCCGCTCGCCTGGGCGGGCATGGACGAAGAACAGCGCGGCATTTCGGGACGCGATATTATCCTCATCGTCGGCGGATTGTTCTTGCTGGCGAAGTCGGTTCACGAGATTCATCACAAGCTCGAAGGCCACGACGATCCGGCTAACGCGGGCGCCGCCGCTTCGTTTACCGCCGTCATCGTGCAAATCTTGATTCTCGATGTGGTGTTCTCGCTCGATAGCGTCATCACCGCCATCGGCATGGCTGACAACGTGACGGTGATGATTCTGGCGGTGATGATCGCCATCGGTTTCATGTTAATGTTCGCCGGACCGATCTCCAACTTCGTCGAGAAACATCCGACGGTCAAAATGTTGGCGCTCTCGTTCTTGCTGCTCATCGGTATGACTCTGGTCGCCGAGGGCTTCGAGCAGCACATTCCCAAGGGCTACATTTATTTCGCGATGGCCTTCGCCGTCCTGGTGGAATTGTTGAACTTGAAGTTGCGCAAACCGAGCGACACGCCGGTCAAGTTGCACGAACCGGATTCGGTGTAAGCCAGTTTCACCAGCAAAGAGCAACTCAAAGCTCACATCTTGCAGTTCATCGATGACTTCAATCGCATCATGGCCAAGCCCTTCAAATGGACTTACACCGGACGATCAATTTGGGAGAAAAATGTGTGAGAACTTACGCCGCGCTGCACTCCCCATAACTCGCCACCCGTTTCCCTCTCCGCGTCCTCGGCGGTAAATTAAAATAGCAGAGTAACTACCCATCAATCCCGATTTTTATTTTTGTTGGAAACATAATAAACGATGCCGCCGAACAATAGCGCCATGCCCAGGCCGATGAGTGCGGCGTAAACCCAAAAACTTCCTGAAGTGCCTAAATTCGTCATAATATAACCTCCGTGAGCGGACAACGATTGTGGCCAGTTCGTTGACGGGGTAAACCGCAATGAACTCTTCGTCGTCGTCTGGCAATACGGGGTCGGCGATGCAAAAGCAAAGCCACTCCGCGCTTCCGCTTGTGCCCATCGTTGGCATTGGCCTGTTGTTGCTGGCGCTGTGGTGGTTGGTGCCGCACCTGTTGACAGCCAACGCCAAACTCGCGCCCGCCGAGCGGTTGATGGCCGAAAGCGCGATCCGCGATTCCTTCGCGCGCGTTGGCGAGACACTGCTCATCTTCTGGGGCGCGACCGTCGTCTGGCGCTATTTGCAGGGATTGGGCGCCGTCATCGAGAGCAGCGCGCAGACTTTGGCCGCCGCCGAGCGCACCACGTTTTTCGCGGCACAAGCGGGCGAAACCCAGCGTTACGCGGCGGCGATGGCGCTTTTGGCGTCGTCGCAGTTGGAGGTGCGATTGGGCGGCATTTACGCCCTCGAACGTTTGGCGCGCGAGTCGGAGCGCGATCACGGGCCGATTATGGAAGTGTTGGCGGCGACGCTGCGCGACCGCGCGGCGTGGGTCGCGGGCGAAACCGTCGGCGCGCAGATGCCCGCCGATTTGCAGGCGATTGCGACGGTGATCGGGCGGCGCCATGCGCCGTTCGATCCGAGCGAAGGTCACATCGATCTGCACGCGACGGCGTTGGCGCGCGTTTACCTGCCCAATGCGAATTTGGCGGGCGCGTTTTTGTATCAATCCAATTTGCAGGGCGCGATTTTGCAGAACGCCAACCTGCGCGGCGCGCGCCTGTGGAACGCCGATTTGACCGATGCGACGCTCGAAGGCGCGCAGTTGCAGGGCGCCGATTTGACCGGCGTCGCTGGCCTGACGGCGCCGCAACTTAAGGGCGCCAAATGCGATGACGCGACGAAATTCCCGCAACATCTGCGCGCTCTGGCTCAGGCCGCGCGCGCGCAGAACAACGGCGACGGCACCGAAGCGCAACTCGCTCCCGAAGCGGCCAACGCGGAAGATTTGAAGTTGCCTTCGACGCGCGGTTAGAAGTTGATGCGATGTAAAATCGCAGCCAAGGAAGACGTCAACCTTCGTTGACGCGGAACTTCGTTCCGAAAGGTGCGCTTATCCTTCATTGCGGAGCACCGCGTCAACGAAAGTTGACGTCTTCCTTGGCTGCGATTTTACATCGCATTCTATATTCGGTTCACGCGCCACTAACCATGTCCTCGCCCCTCGATCCGCTCGTGCAACGCACGCGCGCACGCACCAACTTCGGCGTTTTAAGCCACGCGCTCGAACTGCTGGAAAGCGAAGTTTTGTCCACGCGGACGGGCGGCATTTACGCGCTCGAATCGCTGGCGCGCGAAGATGCCAGCGCGCGCCAGAGCGTCCGCGAAATCCTGTCGGCTTTGGTGCGCCGCCGCGCTGGGGTCGCGCTCACGCAAACTGGCGCGCGCGCGGGCCATAGCACGCCGGGCGATGTGCAGGCAGCGTTGGCGGTTTTGGGCCGCATGAGGCGCGGCGACGAAAACGCGCCGCTCGATTTGCACGGCATTTCGTTGCGCGAGGCGTTTCTGCCCGGCGCCCGATTCGCGGGCGCCCTACTCTACGATTGCGATTTGGAAGGCGCGCTTTTGGACGGCGCCGACCTGAGCAGCGCCTGGCTGTGGCGCGCCAATTTAAAACGCGTCAACCTCGATAATGCCGACCTGCGCGGCGCCGACTTATCGGGCGCGCGCGGCCTAAAACGCGAGCAAATTGAAGCCGCCCTCTGCGATGAACAAACGCGTTTGCCTCTCTTTGAAGGCGAAACCGCAGCGTGGTCACCGCGTTGAAATCGCGCGCATTGCGCACAGAGTTATGCGAATAAGCCGCGAGCGCGCAGAATACTCAGGCGTTGAATAATTCGACCGAAACCCTTCGTTCAAGGAAGTGCAAACTCATGGAAGATTTGGATAAAAGCACGCGTTCGTGGCTCACCTTTTTCATCTCGGCGTTCGTCGTCATCGCCGCCGGTGTGCTCAAAACCGTGATCATGGATCGCGGATGGAAGCCCGAAACCGATTAAAACAAAAAGCCGCCGCCCGCAAGAGCGACGGCTTTTCCTGTTGCGTCCATAGTTTCTAATCGCGCGAGAACGCGCTGGCGGGAATCGTTTGCTTGCCGAAGGTCGGCCCGCTCCACTGCAAATCGGTCTTCATGCCCGTCTTATCGCGGTCGGCGACTGAAAGCCGAAACAGATGTTTGCCCTTCTTCAACAGAATCTTCGCGCTGACTTCGCTACCCAACTTGTAACCGAAATCGGCGTCAATCAACTGCGCACGGTGCAAACGCAGAAATGCCGCGCCCTGCGAAGTCAAAGTGAAGGTGTATTCGCCATCGGCGGGCGCTTCGATATAACCTTCGATCATCTTCGCGCCGGTTTGCGGACGCCATGCTTTGGCTTTGCCGTCGGTGCCTTTGATATCGAGCGCGGCGCCGGTGAGATTGGCTTTCATCGCGGTCAAATTGGGCACATAAGAAAACGCGCCGTCGTAGCCTTTCAATAGCACGCCTTTGAAGCGGCCCACGTTCGGCACCGATGGCACGAGTTCTTCATCATAAGGCCGTTTCGCAGTTTCGTTGGGGCGGCGCGATTGCAAGGCCAAATCCTTAAATTTCTGCTGCAACGCAGGTTGCGTTTTCGCCAGATTGTTAGCTTCTTGCGGGTCTTTGACGATATCGTAAATCTCGAAATCGTCGGATTGCGATTGGATATCGGCGCGCACGCCGACGAGGTTGCCTAAGCGCAACAACTGCATTTGCCAGCGCAACCTGCCTCGATGGTCGGGCAAAAATTCGTCGTATTCGGGCGTTTGTCTGGTGTGGAAGTATTCGATGTAGACGTTGCTCTCTTTTTGCACGCCCTTGCCGCTCAGCGAAGGCATCAACGAAACGCCGTCGGTTATCGCCGGAGCCGGAATATGTGCGGCCTCGGAAAAGGTTGCCATCCAATCCCAGAAACCCGATGGCGTCTGGCTGATTTGCCCCGCCTTAACCTGTTTGGGCCAACGCGCCAGGGCACCGACGCGCACGCCGCCTTCCCAAATATCGCGCTTGATGCCGTCGAACGGGCCGAACGAATTGAAAAAGTTCGGCGTGTAATCTTCCGGCAAATACGACTCGTCGGCTGGCCCGTTATCGGTCGTGAAAACGACGAGGGTATTGTCGTCAATGCCCAGTTTTTTGAGTTTGCCCATCAGGTCGCCCAGACAATCGTCAATGCGGCGCACATCGGTGGCATAGCGTTTCATCACATTAGGCCACGGCACGTCGGGCGTGGCGGCGTTCTTGTCGTCGTCCCACATCGCGTTGGCGTAATCGGGGTGATAATACGAATTGGGCGTGCCGACGGAGGCATTGGTCATCTGCCCCGCTTTGCCCAGCCATTGCAAGCCCTCACGAGGAAACGGGCCGGGCGGCAACTGCAATTTGGCGTGCGGCGTATCGAGCGCCAGATAAGCGAAAAATGGTTTGTCCGGCGCCTGCCGATGCAAATCGGCGATCCACCGTCGGCCTTACGCGTCCAATCCTGCAATTGCGGGAGGGTAATCTGGTCGGGCGCGCCCCAGTTCGGCGTGAAATTTACCGTCCACGGATTCGAGAGCGCAATCGGTTGCGGCACGTTTTGAACCTTCACGCGTTTGATGGCGCCCACCGAATTCGTCAGCGTGTAACGGCCATTATTCCACGCCAGCATTTGCGTGCCCTGATTGGTCGCGGTAATTTCGGGCAATCGTGTCATCGCTATATCGCTTTGCAGCGCCGCAAAAGTCGCCCTGCCCAGCGTCGCCGGTTTGCGAAAGACGACAAAGAGCGAACCGCCCGCTTCCATCGGCAGCGTCACGCGCGTGCCGTTGGCCTGCGCTTGCCACAATCCGGCGTTTTGGATGGCGCCTGTTTTGGGATTCCACATTTCCGGCACGCGGCCCATCGTGCGAAAGGTGCAATCCACCATTTTGGCGCTGTCGCCCTGATGCGAGACGAAGTAAACGTCGGCATCATCAAACGTGCGATGGATGTAGAGCATTTCATCCGCTTTATCGGTCGCGAAATCGGGCGCGACGTTGGGTTCGCGCAACACATCGAGCGGTTTAGTGCTCTGCGAATTCAAGTAGTAAGTGCAACACCTCTTTTTAAGGTGAAGAACGTCATGCCTCTCTCGATCTTCAGGTTCACGCCTGAATCTCAGAGAAATGGTCTCCTCTGACTTCCTCTTCACGTTTGAAAAACGTTGCACTTACTACTTGGATCCGCCCTCCAGAAAACGCGGCCTTTGCCGAACTTATTGCTGCCCTTCTTCGCCTTAGAATCGCCCCACACCTGCGCGGCGATGGCTTTGACGGTGGCGTCGCTACGCGGATAATCTTGCAGACTCGGCGAACCGCCGTCAGGTTTATTGGCGATCATCGTGGCACAGAGCAGAAGGCGAGATATTCTCATGGGATGGAACCGTGAAGTTTGACATATCACAGAAAACGAGCGCATGAGTTGTGCTTAAACCGCCATCTTTATAGTGACTCATGGTAGTGGCCCCATGCGTTGCAGTAGTTCGTAGTCGCGTCGCGAGACGCGTTTCTGTTCAGTTCGCACCTGTTGAGCGTTAATTTTTCAGACGCGTCTCGCGATGCGACTACGAACTACTGCAACGCATGGGGCCACTACCTAACTCATCTTTAATTCCACATTCAAACTTCTTCCACGCTCAGCGCGAACGCAAAAAGTGTCCGGACTATTAGTTAAAAGACGTTTCACCCGAATCATGAAAACGCGCCGTCCATCACAAGGGGAAACCCTACCCGTTTCGAGCGTCTGAATTTGCACGCGGTCGCCGCGTCCAGCACAATTATGAACGAAGACTACAGCAAGAAAGCGCGCGCCCGCGTCAATCGCATCAACGGCCAGGTCACCGGCATCGGCAAGATGATTGACGAAGAACGCTACTGCCTCGACATCCTCAACCAAATCGCCGCCGCCCGCGCCGCCCTCGATGCCCTGGGCATCGAAGTTTTGACTTCGCATCTCGAAAGCTGCGTTATCGGTCACGGAACCGATTCCCAGCACGACTGCGCCAAACCACTCGCGCAAGAAGAACTCATCGAAGAAGTCCGCGCCTCGCTCAAACGATTTCTCAAATAATCGCGCCAACGGGGAACGTGGCGGCGCTTTTGCAACTCTATTTAATATACCCCCACAATGTATCGAAGGGGGCAACATCATGGAAACCATCAATTTAAAAATCAGCGGAATGACGTGTGGCGCCTGCGTCGGTCACGTCACCAAGGCTTTGCAAACGGCGCCGGGCGTGTCGAGCGCGGTTGTCGATTTGGCGAATCAAAGTGCGCGCGTCGAAGGGAGCAATTTGGATGTGGCACAGTTGAAAGCCGCCATCGAAGAAGAGGGTTATCAGGCGCAAAGCGCTTAATTGTAGAGACGGCGATTCATCGCGTCTAAAAGATAAAGCGCGCCGCAAAACCTTGAATTTCGTCTTAATTTATGGGACGCGATAAATCGTCGTCTCCACGAGGTTGCAAAAAATCATGTCGCAAACCATCGAAAGTTCCGTTGCCCAGAGCGCCGATTTGCCGCTGCTGGGAATGCATTGTGCCGCCTGCGCCATCCGCATCGAGAAGGCGTTAAATAAAGCGCCGGGCGTCGAGAGTTGCAACGTCAATTACGCCACCGAGCGCGCGACGGTGAGTTACGATCCCGCGCAAACCGACGCGCGCAAATTGCGCGAAGTCGTCGTAAACGTTGGCTACGACGCCATCGTGCCCGACGAACAATCGGGCGATGAGGCTAATTCGCATCACGACTCAAGCAGCGTTGCGGACGCCGAAAATCAGGCGCGCGCGCGGGAATATGCCAATCAAAAACGCAAGTTCGTGACGGCGGCGATTTTAACTTTGCCAGTCGCGATCCTGGGCATGGGCGGCCATCTGTTTCCGTCGTTGGCGCCGACGTTTAACTTCGCCGGGCGCGAGTGGATCGAGTTGATTCTCACTTCAATCGTGCTGTTCTGGGCGGGCAGCGAGTTTTTCAGTGGCGCCTTTGTCGCGGCCAAGCATCGCGCCGCCGACATGAACACTCTGGTGGCGATTGGCACTTTCGCGGCTTATGCGTTTAGCGTGGTGGCGACGTTCGCGCCCGGTCTGTTTCACGCGGGCGGCGCGATGAACGGGCCGATGGCAGAGCCGATGAACGGCCAAATGGCGGGGCCGATGGTTTATTACGAAACCGCCGCCATCGTGGTAACTTTGATTTTGATGGGCCGCTTATTGGAAGCGCGCGCGCGCGCCCAAACCGGCGGCGCGATTCGCGCGTTGATGGGCCTTCAGGCCAAAACCGCGCGCGTCGAGCGCGACGGCGTGGAGCAGGATATTCCCATCGAAGAAGTGCGCGTCGGCGATTTGATAACCGTGCGGCCTGGCGAAAAAGTGCCGGTTGACGGCGTCATCGAAGACGGCAGTTCGAGCGTGGACGAAGCGATGCTGACCGGCGAACCGGCACCCGTTCAAAAGTCGGCGGGCGACGAAGTGATCGGCGCGACGCTCAATAAAACCGGCAGCTTTCGCTTTCGCGCGACCAAGGTGGGCCGCGACACGACGCTTCAGGGCATCGTGCGATTGGTGCAGCAAGCGCAGGGCAGCAAAGCGCCGATTCAGCGTTTGGCCGACGCGATTTCGGGCTATTTCGTGCCGATTGTGATTTGCATCGCCATCGCGACTTTCGTGATCTGGTTCATCGCGGCGCCCATCGAGAACCGTTTGCAGATGGCTCTGCTCACCAGCGTTTCCGTTTTGGTCATCGCCTGTCCATGCGCGCTGGGGCTGGCGACGCCGACGGCGATTATGGTCGGGACGGGACGCGGCGCCAGTGCGGGCATTTTGATCAAAGGCGGCGAGGCGCTGGAAACCGCCTATCAACTCGACACGATTGTTTTGGACAAAACCGGCACCATCACGCAGGGCGAACCGAGCGTGACCGACGTTGTAATGGCGGGGCTTGCGCCCTCTTCCAATCTTGGTGCGAAGCCGAAATCCCGATTGGAAGAGGGCGCAAGCCCCACCGATTCAACTCCCGACGAGAACGAATTGCTCCGTTTGGTGGCCTCCGCCGAACGCGGCAGCGAGCATCCTCTGGGCGAGGCCATCGTGCGCGCGGCGCGCCAACGCGAGTTAAAACTGAGCGATGCCAGCGAATTCGACGCGATTTCTGGTCAGGGCATTGCGGCCACAGTTGACGGACGCGAAGTTTTAATCGGCAACATTCGGTTAATGAACGAAAACCAGATTACGCCCGACGAAACCGCCGCACAAACGCTGGCCGAGCAGGGCAAAACGCCGACGTTCGTGGCGCTCGACGGGAAGTTTGCCGGCATTATCGCCATCGCCGATCCGATTAAAGACGGCTCGCGTGCGGGCATCGAACGCTTGCGCGCTTTGGGTCTGGAAATCGTTATGCTGACCGGCGATAACCGCGCGACGGCTCAGGCGATTGCCAGTCAAGTCGGCATTTCGCGCGTTTTGGCCGAAGTCGCGCCCGAAGGCAAAGCCACCGAAATCGAGAAATTGCAAGGCGCGGGCAAAACCGTCGCGATGGTTGGCGACGGCATCAACGACGCGCCCGCTCTGGCGCGCGCCGACATTGGTATCGCAATGGGAACCGGCACCGATGTGGCGCTCGAAGCCGCCGATATTACTCTGGTCAAGGGCGACTTGAACGGCGTCGCGGCGAGCATCGGTTTATCGAAGGCGACGGTGACGAATATCCGGCAAAACCTGTTTTTCGCGTTCGTCTACAACGTCATCGGCATCCCGATTGCGGCGGGCATTTTATATCCGTTTACCGGCTGGCTGCTCTCGCCAATTCTGGCGAGTCTGGCGATGGCGCTGTCGAGCGTGAGCGTGATTACCAACGCACTCCGGTTGCGCGGATTTCGGGTCGCGCGGGAGGAATCTCAATAATGGATAGCGCAGAAATTGCCGTGCTAATCGGCGGAATTGTTTCGATTGTGGGCGTGCTGTGGTTCTTCTTCGGCGCACGCGAAGAAGATACGGGCGCCAAAAACGTGGCGAGCGGCCCAATTTACGCGTGCCCGATGCACCCTTGGATCCAAAGCGACGACGCGGCAGCGAACTGTTCGATTTGCGGAATGAAGTTGGTTTTGCAGGACGAGAAAGCGGCGATGCCTTAACCGCTAATTAAGAGCGCGGTTATAAAATAGAGAATCGGCACGCCGGACACAGTAAGCGCGATATTGCCGCGTTGCGCGCGCATCAAAACCGACGAGGCGACCAGGCAAACGACGAACACCACAGGCACCCATATCATCAGCGCCGAGACGCGAGCGCCCATCGGGTCTTGCGCGCCGCTATCGCTGGCGAAGGCGGCCACGAACAAAGCAAACAAGCTCAGCAATGCTCCCAACAATCGAGCGGCGACAAGCGAACAAGCCATCAATTTTTTCATGACGCCCTCAGTTTAGAGATTTTCCTATCGGTCAAACTAAGCCGCGTGAACATTTTACTCGCCACCACCAGCCAACACAAAGCGCGCGAAATCGCCGAACTTCTGGCCGATGTGCCCGACCTGAAACTCGAAACGCTGGCCGATTATGCCGCTACCGAAGCGCCCGAAGAAGATGGTGATTCGATGCAGCAAAACGCGCGCATTAAGGCCGAGTTTTATGCGCAACACTTTCAGACTCGCGTCTTGGCCGACGATTCGGGCCTCGAAGTGGATGCGCTCGACGGCGCGCCCGGCGTGCGTTCGGCGCGTTGGGCGCCGGGCAGTGACGCCGACCGCATGATGGCTTTGTTAAACGAACTCATCGGCGTGCCCGAAGAACATCGTGGCGCGCGTTATCGGTGCGCTTTGTGTTTGTTCGATCCGTCTTGCCTGGAAAACACCGATGATATTATCGAGACCGAAGGCGTCTGCGAAGGCGCGATTCATCTGCAACCCCAGGGCGAGGGCGGGTTTGGTTACGATCCGATTTTCGAGATTACGCTTGCGACGGGCGCACAATCACAGTGGGTTGGGCAGACGATGGGACAGGTGCCGTCCGAAGTTAAAGCCAGCGTTTCGCATCGCGCGCGCGCGGTGCGGGCGTTGGCGCAGCAGTTAAAACAGCAGGTTTAACGCGTCATTAGAATCGGATTACGAACAGGTTTCGAGAAGCGGAAACTTAGTCTTTTGTTGCGAAAATCGCGCACAATCAGGGGGTGCCGAACAGCCATACTTAGCATTAGCAACTTCTGAGGATACAAGTTGCGATTTGAGTTTATGATTCCGTCCGAATTTTCCCAGGCCATCAAAGCCGCGACGCGCCCCATCGTGTTGCTGGAGGGCACGCGTTCGCTGGGCCGTGAGGCCGAGCCGCTTGTCGAAGCGTTCGCCGCGCAACTGGCGCAGTGCTTTCCCAACGTCACCTTCCGTTCGGGCAACGCGCCCGGCAGCGATCAGGCGTTCGCGCGCGGTGTCGCGACGGTTGACGTTTCACGTTTGGAAGTCGTGGTGCCCTACACGCGCCACCGTTTGAGCGAGCGTCCCGAAGGCGTGCGCGTGCTGTCGCTCGAAGACATCGAAAACGATGCCGAATTAGGCCGCCTGACTCTGGACGCTTCGCCGATTTACGAAAACCTATTTGCTTCGCGCGCCATCAACGCGTCGGCGGCCAAGGTCAGGTATCTGCTGCGCGATACGCTCAAAATCACCGGCGACGAAGAGGCCGATTTCGCGCCCGCGACGGCGGGATTGTTCTGGGTCAATCCGCTCAAACCGAAAACCGGCGGGACGGCTCACACCATTCGCGTCTGCGAAAAGATGGGCTTGCCGTTGTGGACGCAGGAGAAATGGGAAAATTGGTTTAAAATTTAGGTTTGTGTTTTAGTTTAAACCCAGCATATTGCTCACCATGCGGTCGAGGTTCCAGCGCTTTCACTAACAATTGATGTATTGAATCGGATTGGAATTGCCTGGCACAAAGTATTCGCGCACCGATTTGAACAGATAACGCTTCCGCATTGCATCGGGCGCGATGCGTCCCACAAATTCGATTCGCTGCGGGTCATCAACCGATTCAAAAGGACGAGTGAAATAAGCAGTTTGGCCCGCTTCAAACCAGCCACTCACTTCGTAAATCTCGCGCACGATGTTGTTGAAAACGGCAAACTCCTATTGAACGGTTTGCGCGCGTTCGATGGACAAACGCCAAATGCCACGCGTGATTTCATAAAGCTCTTGCGCTGGCATTCCCGCATAGTAAAGCTGATTGATGCGAATTAGCAAAACGGCATCTTTGCCGCGTATTTTGATGGGGTCTTGGCTATAAAGCGCAGCGACTTCATCAACCGGATAACGGCCAAATTCGCGGCTTTCAAACCCGCCTCTCTCGTTAAGTAGTTGGCTTCTATCCAAAAGATCAATAGCGGCAGCTTCAACACGCAAAGCGGTTTCTTCGTCCTTGAACCCGTGCGCCAGAATGTCGATTTTAGGCTCGTAACCTTCGCTCCGAATCTCGGCAATACGCGCGGCGACTGCGCCTTCATCGTCGCGCTTCAAATGGAAAAATGCGCGATTATCGCAACCAACGATCAGTTGCTCGCAGAGATAGGGAATAGCAAAACCGGATTTGGTCCAACTCCCAAAGAAGGAAATACAGAAACGCTGCGTCTTTCGGAGGCGCGGCGTTTTCCATTTTTCGCCCGCAATTATTTTCGACGAATTCCGGTTTTCTGCCCATAATAAAAAACGTTCTCTCTTCGCGACGATTGTCGGCTTATGCGGCGGCACAACTCACACCGTCGCGTCTGCGAAAAGATGAGTTTGCCGATCTGGTCACAGGGAAATCGGAAAATTGGTTTGAATTCCATTGAACTTTGCAGGTTTGGCATTTGGACGAAGATATTGTTTCTGATGAAGAAGGATAAAATTCCATTGAACTTTGCAGGTTTGGCATCGTTATAGCAAACCCAAACGCAGACGACAAGCGCACCCGCGTGAGTCGGGCGATTTGGCACACATTCTCTCCTGGAGAAAAGGACACACCATGAACAAAATTCGTAACAACAAGATGTTGCTCTCCGGCCTGGTGGCCGCAGGGCTGGCGCTCAGCGCGCCGCACAACGCCTTTGCTGGCAAAGAGGACAAGACCGACAAGACCGAACACAAAATGGACAAGACGCAAGGCGTGAAGTCCAACGTGCGTATCAATCTCGATGGCACTCAGGTCGTTTTCAACGGCCAGACCTATACCTTGAGCGGCGACCTGCACGGCACGCTGTCAGTGAAGGAAAAGCAGGGCGACCGCGCTCTTGTCAAGGCTCATCTTAACGCGCAGGGCATCAAAGTCACCGCGCCCGACGGCACGGTTTACAACGGCGTCGGAGCCATCAACTTTCAGGCGAGAACCGATGACGATGGCGTAACCTTCAAGGCCGTTGCCAACGTCGGTTTAATCGGAAAGGGCAAAGCGCCCAACTTCCGTTTGAAGCTCAACTTGCGAGGCACGGTTGACACCAGCAACGCCACGTTGGTTTTAGACGGCGCCGACATGAGCTAAATTGCGCTCGTCGCAAACGAAAACCCCGCCGCTCGAAAGAGCGGCGGGGTTTTTTGTTGGGCCAAAACTAACGCTTGACGCCGTTGACGGTCTCCAGAATTTCGGTCTGGATATTCGACGGCACCGGCTCGTAGTGTGAGGGCTCCATCGTATAAGTCGCGCGGCCCTGCGTCATCGAACGCATTGCGATTGCGGTGCCCAATGGACGAGAGAACCAAAATTTGATATAATTATCATTGCAGTCCTGGATCGCTCCTCTCCCGTCCCTGGAGACGGTGATGGGCCCAAGGTAAGGAAATACAGAAACGCTGCGTCTTTTCGGAGGCGCGGCGTTTTCTATTTTTCGCCCGCGTTATTTTCCGATGAATTCCAGCTTTCTGCCCGCTATAGAAACCATTCTCTCGTCGAGACGATTGTCAGCTTATCACGACGCAAACGGCAGCAATGCGGACATCAACGTTTTAACGCGTTACGTCTGGAACATGAGGCTTTGCGAATCATTTTACCCCGCTTTGCAAGCTCTCGAAATTGTATTTCGTAATAGCATCCACGACAGCATTTGCGTTCAACAAAACAACCCACAGTGGCTTCGCTCCAATTGTCCTTTCATCCGCAATCAAGAGCGCCAGATGATTCTGAACGCAGAAAACCAACTTGTCAGTCAAGGCAAAAGTATCGATTCCGACCGTTTAGTAGCGGAACTCAGCTTTGGTTTTTGGACAAGTTTGCTTAACCGTCACTACGAACAGCAAGGTTTGTGGCCTCGTCTGCTCAGGCCAGTTTTCCGCATATTCCGAGATATGTGAGGACACGACAAATCATAGCGCAACGCCTCAACAAGATTCGTCATTTTCGCAATCGAATCTTTCATCACGAGACGATTTGGCACTTCCGCGACATCAGCCACGCCCACGACGACATCATGGAAACCATCGGCTGGATGAGTCGCGAAATGCGCCAAGTCGTCGGTATTGTTGATGATTTTCCGCGCGTTTGTCAGCACTCTTATCAAGAAGAGTTGAAGCAAAAGTTGTTAAATTCTATAACTTAAACGACGAAAAACCCCGCCGCTCTTGCGAGCGGCGGGGTTTTCTTGTTGGCCAAAACTAACGCTTGACGCCGTTGACGGTCTCCAGAATTTTGGTCTGAATGTTCGACGGCACCGGCTCGTAATGGCTCGGCTGCATCGTGTAATTCGCGCGGCCCTGCGCCATTGAAGGATATTTTCTCAACATATTTGAGATTGATGTTTAAACTTGATTCAATTTGGGTATACTTGAAGTTGTGAGTAACCTGATCTCCAGTTCGCGTGGCGCGGACAAATACACCTCGATAGCCAATGAGATTCGACGGCGCATTGCGACCGGGCAATTTTCGCCGGGTAGCCAGTTGCCGCAACGCACCGCATTGGAGGAAGATTTTCAGGTTTCTAAAGTGACGTTGCAGCGTGCGATGAACTTACTCATTGAGGACGGGTTCATTGATGTGATGCGGCGCAAAGGTTCGTTTGTCGCCGAGCGTCCGCCGCACTTATCGCGTTACGCGTTAGTTTTTCAGGGACGCCCCGATCCGCGCAGCCATTTGTCGCAGTTCTGGGTGGCGCTGGCGAACGAAGCTGCGCGCCACGAACGCCAGACGCAGAATTCAATTCCGATTTATCACGGCATCAATGGCCACGTCGATACCGAGGATTTTCAGAAATTGAGCGGCGAAATTCACGAACACCGGTTGGCGGGATTAATTTATGTTCCCGATTACTCTTTTCCGCCCGATTTGTCCGTGATTGGAGACAGTGCATTGCCTTGCGTCATGCTCCATTACGAAGAGAATGACTTGGCGCCAACCATCGTCGCAAGTCAGGAATCGTTCATGTTGCGCGCGCTCGATTATGTCGCGGCGCAGGGTTGCCGCCGTGTCGCGTTTCTGCGTCATGGGGGCGATGACGATGCAAGTTATCCCTATTTGCCGGACGCGCTGGCAGAACGCGGTCTGGAAACTCGACCGTTTTGGACGCAGGGCGTGAGCATCCGACTTCCTCAATCGGCGCGCAATTGTATGCACCTGTTGATGCAACCGGGCCAAAACGAATGGCCCGATGCCTTAATTATCAACGACGACAACCTGGTCGAATTCGCCACATTGGGTCTGGTTGATGCGGGTGTGAAACCTTCCGGAGATATGGTCGTGGTGGCCCACGCCAACTTTCCCTGGAAAACCCAGAGCTACGTCGAAGTGCAACGCCTGGGTTACGACATCCAACAAATTTTGGCGGCGTGCATCGAAAATATCGACTGCCAACGACGCAATCAAGAAGTGCCTGCGGTCACGCAAATTCCGGCACTTTTTGAACAGGAACTGCGAACTTGATTTCGCCTTCAGGAAAACAAACCATGAAACTTCCCCTCTTCTCCCGTCCCAATTTCCACGGACAAAATCGCGTTCTTGGCTTCACCCTTATCGAGTTGCTCGTTGTGATAGCAATCATAGCGATTCTCGCAGCGATTCTGTTCCCCGTCTTCGCGCGTGCCCGCGAAAACGCACGTCGCGCCAGTTGCATGAGCAATCTCAAGCAAATCGGTCTGGGCATGCTGCAATACACCCAGGATTACGACGAAAGATACCCTTACTCGATCAACACTAACAATCCCGTTTCGCCAACAGCAGGAACGGCCAACGCGCAAGCCATTCCCGCCGACACCTTTAGAACGATGAACGGCGGTGGCACCGTCGCTTACCACTACTCTTGGATGGATTACATTTATCCCTACGTGAAAAGCGTGCAAATTTTCCAATGTCCCTCGGCTAAAAATGCCCCCCCGACGCCCAGCTATGGCTATAACGCGGCTTTTGGTGTGCGCGGACAGCAATCGAATTATGGAGCCAGTCCCGGTTCGCTGAGCCTTTCAGCGGTGAACCGACCTGCTGAAATCGTGCTGGTGATGGACTTCAATCATGAATCTGCGTCCATCGCTTATCCCAGCCAGGCTTTCACATGGGCAATTAGCACCAACGACGATCTCAAACAACGCGTTATTCGCCACTTAGATGGCGCAACTATGGCTTATGCAGATGGCCACGTCAAATGGGTTTCGCAGGGGAAATATATCGGAGATTGGAATGGCACTTCCAATAACGCCTGTTTTCTGCCGAACCCGTCGGCTTCGGGAAACACCTCATTCTGCGACCGAAATTGGAATCCGTTCCTGCCTTAAATTGCTCTCACATTTCGGCTGCGCTTTTCGGGAGTAGCCGAAACTTTCCTTCCCTTCGATTAACCGCACTTGTTTTCATCTTTCTTGAAAACACCAGTTCCGCCCGACTTCTTTGCCCCATTTTCGATGAAAAATCTTTGTCTGCTTTTGAGTTGCCTGTGCGCTTGCAGCGCCGTCAGTTGGGCCGACAATACGCCCGTTTCCAGGTGGCAACTCGATTTCAACCGCGCCGCGCAACCGCTTTACGAGCGTGGCGACGCGGCATTTATCGTGGCGCATCCGCCCGGCGTGGCTGCATCCATGCCGCGCCTGGAATTGTGGAACGAACGCAACCAAAAACTCGCTGATTTAATCGCTTCGGCTCCCGACGCGAATGGCACGATTCGCTGGAGTTTGCCGACGCAGCGCATGGGATATTTTGAAGTGCGCCCGGCAGCGAACAGTTTTTCGTGGCCCGCGCTGGGTTCGCGCCCGGCGGACAAGTTGCCGTTTGCTGTCGTGGATCCAATCGTGCCCAATCCGTCGCGCGATTACACGACTCACTTTCTGAGTATTCAAGGCTCGTCGAACGCCGCCAGTCACAACGAGCCAGCCACGCCCAACGTTTATCGCTATATGGGCTTACAGGCGCAACCGGTGGATTACGGTTGGTATAAGCTCCAGCCCAAAGCGGGCGATTTTTCCTCGTTCGACGCGTATTTCGCGGCGGACAAGGCGCCCCAGCAGATTCGCGCCGCCCAAACCTGGCCCTATTTTTATCTCAGCCGCCCGCCGGTGTGGGCGATTGATCCGGCGCTCCTGACCGAAAAAGAGCGCGCGGGCAACGCCAACAGTCGTGTGCCGGTGCGGGATTTGAAAGAATACGAAGCCTATCTCGAACGCGTCGTGCCTTATATCGCCAAAAATTACGCGTATTTGCCCTACCGCGTTTACGAGTTGCAATGGGAGCCGGTGATTCCCTGGGGCTGGCGCGGCACCAATCAGGATTTGGTGGATATGTTCGCCGTCGCGCATCGCGTGATTCATAAATACGATCCCAACGGGCGCGTGGCCGGCCCGACATTGTCATCTTTTGGCGATATTCCACAATACGAAGCGTTGCTCAAATTGGGCTTGGGACGATATATCGATGTTTCCGGCTGGCATATGTATAGCGGCTATCCGCCCGAAAACGCCGGAATTCCCGCCGCTCTGGCGCGCATTCGCGCGCTCGATTTGAAATATGCCGGACGCGAATTGCCACTGTTTGGCACCGAGTTCGGTCTGCCCGAAGCCAAAGCGGGTGGCGCCGAAAATCAGGCGTATGGCATGACGGCAGCTCTGCTGATGTTCCGCGCGCTGGGCGTTTCGCAGCACACGCTGTTTTACCTGACCGATTATGCCTCCGAACCGGGTTACGGCTTGTTTTATAACGACATTGCGGGCTTGCCCTATGCGCCCAACAAAATCTCGCCCAAACCGGCGGTTCCGATGTTGCGCGCAGCCATCGATCAAGTCGGGGCGGCGCGTGGCGTGGGGAAACTCGATTATCTCGGCGCCGACGTGTGGGGCTACGCATTTGCGGACGAATCAAGCGGCCAACTGCTGACGGCGATTTGGGACGCGAGCGGCCAAAATCGGGCGGTTTCGCTCGATACCGGCGAAAAGCGCGTTCAAGTCGTGGACGCCTTTGGCAACCGCGAAGAGCGCGCCACCAACGACGGATTCGTGACGCTTCAATTGGGCCGCGCGCCGGTTTACCTGCGCGGCGTCGCGCCCGTGCTGTTCGCGCCCGTAAAAACCGCGAGCGTCTGGCGCGTGTTTCGCGGCCAGAAAATCACGCAAACGCTGCAAAGTGCGCGCGCTTTGGCGGGCGCGAAAAGCGTCGCGTTGATCTTGCCGCCCGATGTAGCCACGTCGGGCGCGCCTGTTCCGTTGAAAGGCGGCAAAGCGACGGTGAACTTCCAAATCGCGCCCGACGCACCGCTGGGAATTTCCGCCGCTTCGGTGCGCGTGCGCGGCGTAAATGGCACGCTCGACCAAAGTTTGCAGCGCGTCGAAGTTGTGCCGGAACTGCAAATCTCGGCTCCGCAACTGCAAAGCGCGGGCGCGAATTGGACGCTGGGCGCGCGCGTCAAAAACGTTTCGCCCACAAGTTGGAATGGCAAAGCTGGTTTGGATTTCCAGAACGCGACGCAATCTCAAACGCTCAAGTTGGCGCCCGGCCAGGAAACAACGCTCAGTTTCAACCTCGCCGCGCCCGCGACTGTCACGCAAAAAATTCCGGCGCAGTTGAAATTGCGCGGAAATAACGGCTCGGTTTTGCAGCGCGCCGCGTCGCCCTCGTTTTTCACCGTGCAAAAAGCTGGCGCCGCCGACGCCTGGAAAAATATGCGTTTGCTGCCGCTACGCGCGACCGATAAAACAATTTACCGCACGTTTGAGCAATCGAAGTTTGGCGGTGATAAAGACTTGTCGGCGCAAGCGGGCTACGCTTACGACGCGAATAATCTCTACGTTCAATACATCGTCGAGGACGATGTGCATCGCAACGACGTTTCGCCCACGCAAATCTGGAAGCAGGACAGCGTGCAACTCGGCTTTGATGTCGCGCCGGGACGCGAGACCAACACCAACGAAGTCGCCGAAATTTTCGAGCGCACCAACAGCGAATGGGGCTTTGCCTTCATCGCGCGTGGGCCGGAAATTTATCTGTGGAAACCGCCCGGCGGCAGTGCGCTGCCCGCCAATTCGTCGGTGGCCGACGCTGGCGTGACGCTCGAAGGCGGCACCGTCGGCACCACGACAACGTATCGCATCACGTTGCCGTGGAAGATCATTGACCCGCGCGCAAAGCACCGCGACGCGCTGGGCATCTCCGCCGCCATCAACGATAGCGACGCCGATCCGGGCTATCTCGACCGCCGCGCGTTGCTGCTGTTTGGCGGCATCATCGCCGATAAAGACGCCGCGAATTACGGGCGCGCGGTTTTGCAGTAAGCGAATAAATTCGCCTGAGAACCTATCCAAACAGGGGCGCGGTGTTCCCGTTAAAGCGCAGATTTACCGAAGAGAAACGGCTTTTGCAACTCCTAACGGGCTAAAGCCCGCGCTCCAAACGGGGACGCCGCGCCCCTGTTTGGATAGGTTCTAAATAACCAAATTTCATTTTTACCATGAAAACATCCATTTTGAAAACATCTATTCTTCCCGCGCTGACGTTCGCGGTTTTCTCCTTCGCTTGCGTTCAAAACGCGCGCGCCGATTCGTTTAAATACACCCTCGCTTCGCAGCAGGAGTGGGGCAATAAACGCGGTTTCACGCTTGGATTGGAAAGCAATATCGACCAAATTCCCGGTTCCATCGAATCGGTGCGGCTGATTCTGGGCGTGGCTGATGGCAAAAGCTGGCGCTTTACCGAGTTCAAACCGCAGTGGCAATGGGATCATGCTTACAAAGTTAAAGCCGTGATCGACGACAAAAACGCGCAACTCTGGGTTGACGGCGAACTGGTCAAGGAAAGCGCGGGCGCCTTTGTGCCCGGCAACTCGCTCCGCGTGCTGTTTTCGGGCTTGACCGAGCGCGATCAAACCGGCAAAACCGACTATCAGGTGCGCCAGAGCGCGCTCAAAGTTTCCAAGGGCGCCGAGACGTTGGAAATTCCGTTTCGGCAGAGCGCCGATTGGCCCAAACCGCTGTTTTTGATGGAGCCGCAAACCCCGATTCGCGCGCCCTGGACGGCGCAGCCAGGTCAGCCGATTACTCTCGAAGCCACGTTTGAGTTGGTTCACGCCAACGTCGCCGATTACGCGCCTTATATTGATAAATTCGGGCAGAGCGTTCACGGCGATTGGAGGGACAAAATTCGCAGCGACGCCGATTTACAAAAATCGGTGGCGACCGAAGCCACGCGCAACGCGACGTGGGGCACGGAGCCAAATGTTGATGCTTTCGGCGGCTCGAAAACGGCGGGGTGGAGCGAAAAGCCGACCGGATTTTTCCGCGTCGCCAAGCGCGACGGTTTTTGGTGGCTGATTTCGCCCGATGGCAACCCGCTTTTTTATCGCGGCGTGGATACCGTGACCGGAACCTTTGAAGCGACGCCGATAACGGGCCGCGAAGCAATATTCGCCGGCTTACCGCCCAAAACTGGCCCGTTGGCCGCCGCCTGGCGCGAAAGCAAGAACGTTTCGTCGTTCGGTTTCTCCCAGGCCAATTTGATTCGCAAATACGGCGACAACTGGGAAAACGCCGCCTGGCAGAGCGCCGAAACGCGTCTGCGAGCGTGGGGCTTTTCGGGATTGGGCAAATGGTCGGGCAAAGGCGAGTCGACAAAACTGCCGGTGCAGCCGGTGCTTCGCCGCACCGGAGTGCCGACGCTGGGGCGCATTCCCGATATTTTCGATGCCAGCGTGCGCGCGAAATTTCATGACGTTCTGGAAAAAGGCATCATCGCCAACAAAGATAATCCCTATATTTTGGGCTGGTCGGTCGGCAACGAACACGAAGAGATTATTCTCAAAACCGACATCGCTTCGATGCTCAAAATGGACTCGACCGTGCCCGCCAAACGCGCCTTGACCGATTACGCGATCAAGCAAATCTATGGCGGCGACGCCGCGAAACTGGCGAAAGCGTGGAAAATCGAACTGAACAACCAAACCGCGCCCGCCGATCAAATCGCGACGGCCAAAGCGCCGCAAATTCCGGCGGGCGACATCGAGACGATGCGCCGTTACTACGCGGATAATTATTACGGTTTCATCTATCGCACCGTCAAAGAGATCGATCCCAACCATTTGTATTTCGGATTTTGGATCGGCTTTGGCTGGTGGGAAGACGACGAAGATTGGCGTCTGATCGCGCGTCACACCGACGTAATCGGCTACGACGATTATCCGATGAACTACGGCGGCGCGCGCTTTACCAATCTGGCCAAACAGGTTGACAAGCCGGTGATGCTGGGCGAGTTCGGTTTCGCGTCCTGGTATGACGGAATGCGTGGTTATGGCGTTTATGGCTCGACCTTCACGCCCGACGATGCCACGGCGGGCGGCCTTTACGCGCGCCTGATTCGAGATGCGGCCAGCGATCCCTATACGATTGGCGTCGAATGGTTTCAATACCGCGACCAACCCGTCAGCGGGCGCACTTACCAGAAGAATCCGGCTGTAACCGAGGGCGAACATTACGCGTTTGGTTTGGTGGACATCGCCGACCAGCCGAAATGGGATTTAATCGAACCGATGCGCGCGGCCAACCTGAGCGCCGTAGCTACGCGGTTGCAGGCGAGTCAGAAATAGAAGTAGCCACTTCGCAAAAGAAAACCCCGCCGCTCGAAAGAGCGGCGGGGTTTTTTGTTTGTCCAAAACTAACGCTTGACGCCGTTGACGGTCTCCAGAATTTCGGTCTGGATATTCGACGGCACCGGCTCGTAGTGTGAGGGCTCCATCGTATAAGTCGCGCGGCCCTGCGTCATCGAACGCATTGAGGTCGCGTAACCGAACAGTTCAGAGAGCGGCACTTCGGCGCGCACGATCTGGGCGCCGCCTTTGTCGGGACGCATCTCGACGATACGACCGCGACGGCTGCTTAGATCGCCGATAATGTCGCCCATGTTGGCTTCGGGCGTCACGACTTCCATGCCCATGATCGGTTCCAGAATCACCGGAGACGCTTTGCGAGCCGCCTCGCGGAAGCCTTCGGCACCGGCCAACTCGAAGGTCATCGCGCTGGAGTCAACGTCGTGATAACTGCCGTGAATCAATTCGACGCGCACGTTTTCCAGCGGATAGCCCGCCAGAATGCCGCGCTCCATCGCCGTTTTACAGCCTTTCTCGACCGGCCCCCAGAACTCGCGCGGCACCACGCCGCCGACGATTTTGCTCTCGAACTCGAACGTCGCGCGCACGCCCTCTTCGTTCGGCTCAGTCGGCATCACGTTGATCACGATGTCGGCAAACTGACCCGAGCCGCCCGTCTGCTTCTTGTGCGTGTAGCGGAACTGCGTGACCGGCTTGGTGATCGCCTCACGGTAAGCGACCTGCGGCGCGCCGATGTTGGCTTCGACGTTGTATTCGCGCTTCATGCGATCCACCATGATTTCCAGGTGCAATTCGCCCATGCCGCCAATAATCGTCTGACCGGTTTCGGCGTCGTTGCGCACGCGGAACGTCGGGTCTTCGCCGGACAATTTCACCATCGCGTCGGTCATCTTCTGCTCGTCCGCCTTGGTTTTGGCCTCGATAGATTGGAAGATAACCGGCTCGGCGAAGTTGATGTTCTCCAGCAAGATTGGGTTGTTCTCGTCGCAATCAGTCAGTTGTTAAAGTAAACGGGGTGAAGACTGACCTACTCCTCAAAGAGTCCTCACTCAAAACTAGAGTTTTGGGGTTGGGATTATACCCACTCTTTGGGGAGCAGGTTAATAAGGTTCACGTTCGAAGGTTAAAACTTCAAAATATCGGGTCATTGAAAGGGACTTAACTTCCATCTGTCGTCCGTCCTTTTTGAAATACATAACGGAACCGCCTTGGTCGAATTCGCCCCATCCTAATCTTTTCATGTAAGCCTTCAGCGCTGATTTATTCTATCTCTGGGTTTAATACCCCGCCGCTTGCGGCGTGTCATCGGTCACCAAAGGTGACCGACTCTTTGGGATGAGTCACCTCATCCGCAAAAGTCACAATGTCAACATTCTGCTTTTTGAGGTCATAGCGCCTTTTCCGGTGCGACTTGACAGCAAAAGTTACACTCTCCTTGAAATACCCCGCTGCTCGCGGCGGGGATTCTTTATTTCCATCGGCTTTCGATAAGAAAACATCAGACTGTCCTCTCACAGAGATCATCGACTGACCTGAAATCTTTTGCTTTATCATGGCTTGGAGCACGCCATAGCGATCATTGCTACGTCCGGCGTTACTCCAAAAATACCAGCAGATTAGACTCACAAAACACAGCAAAGCGACGACGGCGAATTTGATCGTCCGTCCAATCAATGAACGTCTACTTGTCGGCATGATATGTGTATCGACGCCCGTTCTTAACGAAAGAACCCATATTGTCCAACGTAACAGAGGTCATTCCATTTTCACCTGGCAGATACTTGTCCAATAAGTTGTCGGTATCGGTGGATGATCCATCAGTAGCTTTAGCTTTGATGGATTTAGGGAGTGAACTGGAGCTTATTAATCTTAAAAAATCTCGTTAATGAGAAGTGGCGAACTTCCATGGATTTTCCTCCTTTAGAGTAATAAAATACAGCTCCCATTTGATAATCTCTTTCCCACCCGTATTTGTTCATATAATCATTTAAGCTTGACGCATCATGAGTAGTGTAGGTTAAGACCGTAGTTGGATCATTATTGACGATTGAGTATGAACTTGAACTTGCCACCAAATTGACCATAGATTTGAATACTTCGTGCCTACTAACGTGTAAATTATTTTTGTAATTTCCAGCGTTTGACCAAAAATAGAAAAAAATAGTAGACAGGGAGAAAATGAGTAAGAAGATGGCACAGTAAATAAATTTTTTCTTCATAATAATGCTCGCCAGAAGGGTTACTTTTTCAAATAAGAACCCCACAAGTCAGCCGAAAAGTTGAGAAGGGAATTAGCTCCAGGCTGAAATTTGTCTAATACATTGTCCATATCGCATAACGATCCGTCTGTTGCCTTGGCTCGAATTGAGACGATGAATGATGTGTTAGGGCGCGTGACGCTAACAGAATTCCAGTAAAGCTTACCCATCCACGTTTTGGATTTGACGTTTCCCCCGGAAGTGGTTCCGACAAACCAGCCATTTTGATTGAAACCATCTTCGGTAATAGGCTCCATACTGTATGAACCTGCTTTTACATCAGGTTTTGTATTAATATCCATAGGCGTATCAAACGTATATCTTACAACAACGCCGTCACCACGAACTAAATCGAGCTTAGCAAATCTAGTGCTATATTTACCCCATCGGGAATCTTTCATTGTCCATTTGCCTTTATCAAGTTCCCAAACCTGCCAACTTTTTACAATTGGCGCATCTGGCAGAGTAACAACGTAAACATTGGAACTATTTTGCTCCCAATCAGAAAAACCTGTTCCTCCATTCACTGAGGTAGAGCCAGTAGAAGGCTTCAAAGGTTGATCGGAATATGAATTGTTATGTCCACTGATTTTGATGTCGTGATTACTCGGAACTACGCTTGTTATGAAAGCAACATGACTAAAGTAGTCGTCGAAATTATCCATAGATTTATTGGTAAGAGTTCCATGAAATTGTGCAAAAATATCTCCTGGCTGGACACGGTTCCAAAAAGAAGATGTGGTATAGGGTTTGGATTCTAACTGGCCCCCATGCCGACTGTGATCCATGCTCATCACAAGGTTATTAGCATTAGCCAGTGTTCTCGAGTATTTACGAGAGTCTGTAGAGTAGATGCCAGTAGTTCTTGCGTCCGTTTCTTTTTCTTGCTGGGGCCAGTAAGAAGATCCGGACATCTGTAGTGTAGCCGCATTTGCAGTGAACTTAATACCACCTGCGATCAAACATTGCGAAGTGAAATGAGCACAGCCAGCGGCGCCGCCAATTTCGGTGTAAATGGCGTCGTTGTCCATCGCTTTTGCTGTGCCTGTCGTATCAGTTGCACTCCATACCCCATTCTTCTCGAAACCGCCCCAATACTTGCCGTATTTAACAGCAGCATTACGGTCGTAAGCATGTGCGGGATCAACAAGTAGTAAGGAACCTAATGTAAGAATTGAAAGGCGAGAGAAAAGTGTTAAGTAGGTCATTTTGAGAAGTTTTGCACAGAGGCAATTAGAGTTTGGGCAAAATCAATTTCGAGACGTCCTGTTGGATATGCACTATATGACATCCAATTCTGCGCTGTCATGCTGGCTAATCCTTGTGGCAAAACCGCTTCGTGCAGTTCACTTTCGATTTGGACAATGCGACTACGATCATACACTGTCTTCAATGCTTTTTCGTTCTTCACTTCATAGAAAAGAAACTCCAACGATTTTCTTTTGGCATCGAAAACAAGCATATCCTTATCGGAATCTGTTTCAGATTCAGAATCATCTTGGCTCACATAATTCAAGTTGTAAATTTCATCACAAATTGCTTGTGCCAAGGAGTAATCTCGCAGAAGTAAAGCGTATTGGGCACACACGAGTTTTGAAGCATAAAAAACGATGTTAGATGCGAGTGACTTTGCTGTAATCCGCCGCATCAACAAAAAATTTTCGGGAGAAATGACAGGCGTTTTTTCGCCAGTTTCTTCGTCTATGCCGAATAATAGTAGCTGAAGGGCCGTTGCGTTTCCCTGTTCAGCTAACGTTGTGAGACGACCTTTATACTTCTCGCGATCCGCATTGGCTTTGAAGAGAAGTTCTGCTCCTATGTCCCATTCTTCTGAGTTCTTCGGGTATCCTTCCTGTAACTTTTTGAACAGGTTTAACCATTGTGGAGATAGAGATTCAGCGTTGTGGAACAAACGGTAGAGGCCAGAAGGATTAATTAAGCCTTCATCGTTCAGCGAAGTAACGATGCGCGCTGCCGTTACAGAAAACGGATTCAGCAACTCTTGTTCAGGAGAATCTCGCAGAAACAGGAGTTTCTTTTCCGGACGTTTTGCAGCTTCCGCACGCCAGTCAACCAAGATTTGCGATTCTTTCGCCGCCATTTCAGAATCTAACTTCTGAGCTTCATCTCGCTCACTTTTATATCGCACCAAGAGCAGGTTCTGCCTTTCTTTGGTAACCCGATCTATACCACTGAGATACTTGGCAGCTAATGAATCAAAAGGTGATGGAGTCGTAGCGGCCTTTTGAGACGGCGTGACAATGCCTTTGGTTGGCGGAACTCGCAAAGTAATTTGTGCATGGGCCATTCTCAAAGAGGAAAAGGGGAGAGATGTGGCCAGAAGGGTCGCACAAAGAGTCTTCGATGTTATCATTCGTAAGTCACCTCCAATATGGTTAAAGAACCATCTTCTCCAATCTGCACCTTGTATTTTGCAGATTTTTCTATGGCTTCCGACGAGGAAGATGTCCAAGAGCCATTGACAATCCATCCGCTCCAACGGATAGCATAGGCACGAGCCGCCTCACGGTCGTAGGCGTGCGAACTTGAAGCAGTGCCGAGTAGCAGACCGAGGGCAAGGAAAAGGGATATATTTTTAATCATTGAGGAGACTCCAATCCTTTGCAGCGGCAATCATTGCCTGTGCATTTTGGATTTCAAGGCGGGCTATAGCGTAGGAATCGTATCTTAGCCACGGTGTTTTGGGGTTTACCAAATCATCAAATCCATTATCTAACACGGCGTCGTGTTTTGCCATTTGATCCTCCACAATTCGACTGCGGTCGTAGACCAATTGTAGCGATCTCGCGTTACCTACTTCATAGAAAAGGAAGCCTAACGCCCTGTCCTTTGCATCCAATACGGGAAAATCTTCCATATATGTCTCGGTAGCTGGTTTCCCCATGCCTACATAAGGAATCGACAATATTTCTTCGCAAAATTGAATCGATAAATTGTAGTTGCGTTGGCTGAGGGCATATTTGGCAGCAATCAACCGCACAGCATAGCACTTCGCCGATTGAAATTTTCTATCTGTCACAGAACTTAGCAGCCGTTGATTTTCAAACGAGACAATTGTTTTTCCCAACCCATTCTGCGGGTCAACATCGAAGAAAAGTTCTTCGATTGCATCGGCATCTCCATCGAGCGCCAACTTCACTAGGTGCGGTCGATACTTTTCACGCTCGACTTTCATCTTGTAAAGGATCTTGGTAGCAATATTTCGTTCTCTATCATCTGACTTGGCCGACGAGAGAATGTTGTTAAAAACGGACGCCCATTCGGGCACAAGAAGCTCCGCCTTCTCAAATAAAGCGTATAAAGGCGCGGTTTCAATACGTCCTTCGGCATAGAGGCTATTAATCATGCGCGCCGCAGAAGGTGACAGAGGCGATAGTAGTGTCCTTTCCAAGGAGCCTTCACGAAAATCAAGCTTACCATTTGTGCGGTTTTGAGATTGTGCGCGCAAATCAGCCAGCAACTGTGCTTCTCTGCTGTCCAAATCCGCACTCTGTTTCTGCAGCAAGAGAGTCTCGCTTTTGTAATTCTTTACCTTTTCCTCCTGCTTCTGCTGTGTGAATTGTCTTATGTTATTGAGATATTTGACTACGAGTAACTCGTAGCCTGACGGCGGCAATGGCTTGGCGAGGCCAGGGGATGCGACAACTGGAGTGGACGGGACTTTAACGGTAGTTTGTGCCAAGCCAACTTGCATAAAACTACAGCTCAGTGAAGCTGATGTTAGAAATAATATCTTAGCTTTCATTACTGGTAAGTCACCCCCACAATGGTTAAAGTGCCGTTTTCTGCGACCTTCAACTGGTATTTTGCAGATGTTTCTATGGCTTCCGTCTCTGGATTAGCATCATAGACGTTACCTACGTTATCCAGAACACCATCAGGAGAGACAGTGACCTTGAGGAAAAGATAATTCCACTGAGATGTCGCATTGAACTTGTGCTTCAAAACGGTAGCCACGCTTCCCCGCTCGTCATAGGCTTGCTTTTGTTCCAGTGACATTCCCCATTTTGTTTGCCACTCACCATCCGAGATGGATTCAGTCGGAGTCACCGAGGAAAGCTCTGTGGAATGGGCTTCCGATTCGTTCTCTTCTGAATACCACCATTTGACGGTCACGGTATTTGAAGACACCGTTGAGGCATCCACACCTGCACAATAAGGCGGTTTTTCTGTGCTTTCTTCTCCTGTCAGAGAACTATCCAATTTAGGATCGTAATCGGCAGGCACATCGGGGCCTTTGTCAACTTCTGCTTTTATCTCGTCTGTAAGGTAATCCCAGAAGAAGAGAGAAATATAAGAGGAATTAGCCGTCACACTGCGTGGAATAATACGCTTGGCCAAATGATCGCGGTATTCCTCCGCGTGCCCGTCTGCACCAGTGAATATAGCTGTGTATGGACCATCCGTATCTGCGTCGCTGAAGGTGTGAATAACCGTTGCGGGCTGATCTAACAGCGGATTAAACACGTTTATCTTGCGCTTATCCGAGGGTGCATTGTAAGTAGTAACTGCTGCTCCCAGCGAATACGGCATTAGTTCAACCTTAAGTGCCGAAAAATCTAAGCCTACTACATCTGGGTCTTCGGAGTAGTAAGCCGGATCATCATTCAAAAAATAACGAATGGAAGCCTGTTCTTCTCCCTCGTCATTTTGTTGTATGTCCATTGTGTAGCCCGCTTGTCTATGGGGATTGCCAGAGTAAGTCGGCTTCATATCTTCACCAATCCATTCTGGTATATACCCATTGTAGCCAGTGCGATATTCTTGAGGATCAAAAGTATCCTCTATGTCGTTCCAGTGTTCTTCAGGAACGATCTCCTCGACGTAAATGTTGGAAGCGTAAGTTCCCCACCCGTAATCTCCTAACACACCATTTTGTGTTTGGGATACAGCATCAGGATCATTGAGAGCCACAGTGACCAGACCAGGAGAGGAAGTTTTTCCTTGAAACCAGAGAACAGTGTTACCATCTTGCCAAACATTCCGCGTATCCCATACTTTCAAGTTCCACGAGTAATGCAGCCCTTCATCCAAATCATCTATCTTAAAACTGATAGTGGGTTTGGCAAGCACATTGTCACTGCTCGCCGGATCGAACTTAATATAATCCGATTTGCCTTCAACTTGGTTTGTTGAGACATCAGTGATGGTCAAATTTTTAACCTGATACTCGGTTTGTTCGGGGTGACAAACAATTTGCCCTCCCAGTCCGGCAAAATAGACACTATTACCAGCTTCACCATCTACCTCAACGATAGACATTGTATGAGCGCCATTATGTCCGAGCAACACTCCATGTTCAGGTGGAAATCCCCAATATAGTGACGATTTGGTAGAGTCCCAGCTCAAGGCAGCAGTGTAGTAAACATCGACACTATCACTCTTATTAAAATCGTTTGCACTTCCATAGACGTAACCAGAGTTGTTAGTTTGGAGGACTGGGGCCTGGTTACCCACGGAGTGCCAGACACTCCAACCTCGGTTGCCAAAGGTGAAAGGAAAATCAATATGGTTTTCCTCAAATGGATGAGCGACGTCATTAATAGAATCGGTTTCTTCCTGTATTCGCAGAATCACAGAATTAGATGTTAAAGCAGTCTTAGGAGGAACTTTTACAATCAATTGGAAACCGATTATTCCACTGACCGTATCGGCAGAGGGGGTCGTCAGGCCTCCCCAAAAGGAGGGGCCAAATCTGAGGACGCGCCATCCAATCGTAGGCCCATCCGAACTCATAGATGCTGGCATTGACATATATCCCAGCGATTCAGCAGGAGTTGTCAAGGAAGGAGAAGTGGGTGTCGGTTGAGGCGCAGGAAACCAAGTAGCGATTCGCTCACCGTTGAGCGTTCTCGTCTTCTCCTCCGACACGCTTGAATTGTTCGGTGCGCTTAACTTGCCCAAGCCACCTATTTTATCAGCCCGTGCGACTTCAATCACAGACACACTCAGGCACAACAGAAAGATACATAGAGCAGAAGTGCTAAATAGCTTCTGAGAGAAGGAGCGTTGCATGGTCAAAAAAGAGAATCTTAAAAATCTATCTTAACTGATGTGAGCAATTCTTCAACTGCTCCAACTATCTTACGAAAATTCACAGAAAGCGAAAAGAAGTTTAGCCTCCGAAAATCCACCTGCTCTCGACAAGAAAAGTCAAGTTACAGGTGCGCGAAAACCCCGCCGCTCGAAAGAGCGGCGGGGTTTTCTCACTTGCCAAAACTAACGCTTGACGCCGTTGACCGTCTCCAGAATTTCGGTCTGGATGTTCGACGGCACCGGCTCGTAATGTGAGGGTTCCATCGTGTAGGTCGCCCTCCCCTGCGTCATCGAACGCATCGCGGTTGCATAACCGAACAGTTCGCTTAGCGGCACTTCGGCGCGCACGATTTGAGCGCCGCCTTTGTCGGGACGCATCTCGACGATGCGGCCACGGCGCGACGACAGGTCGCCGATGATGTCGCCCATGTTCGCTTCGGGCGTCACGACTTCCATGCCCATGATCGGTTCCAGAATCACCGGAGACGCTTTGCGAGCCGCCTCACGGAAGCCTTCGGCGCCAGCCAGCTCGAACGTCATCGCGCTGGAGTCAACGTCGTGATACGAACCGTGAATCAATTCGACGCGCACGTTTTCCAGCGGGTAGCCCGCCAGAATGCCGCGCTCCATCGCCGTTTTGCAGCCCTTCTCGACCGGCCCCCAGAACTCGCGCGGCACCACGCCGCCGACGATTTTGCTCTCGAACTCGAACGTCGCGCGCACGCCCTCTTCGTTCGGCTCGGTCGGCATCACGTTGATCACGATGTCGGCGAACTGACCCGAACCGCCCGTCTGCTTCTTGTGCGTGTAGCGGAACTGCGTAACCGGTTTGGTGATCGCCTCGCGGTAAGCGACCTGCGGCGCGCCGATGTTGGCCTCGACGTTGTATTCGCGCTTCATGCGATCCACCATGATTTCCAGGTGCAATTCGCCCATGCCGCCGATGATCGTCTGACCGGTTTCGGCGTCGTTGCGCACGCGGAACGTCGGGTCTTCGCCGGACAATTTCACCATCGCGTCCGTCATCTTCTGCTCGTCGGCCTTGGTTTTGGCCTCGATAGACTGGAAGATAACCGGCTCGGCGAAGTTGATGTTCTCCAGCAAGATTGGATTGTCTTCGTCACAGATGGTGTCGCCCGTCACGGTGTCGGACATTCCGATGGCGGCGACGATGTCACCGGCTTCGGCGTAATCCAAATCCTTGCGGGTGTTGGCGTGCATCTGCAGGATGCGCGAGATGCGCTCTTTCTTGTCCTTGCCCGAATTCAAGACATACGAACCCTTCTGCAAGCGGCCCGAATAGACGCGAATATAGGTCAGGCGACCGAACTTGTCCGAGACGATTTTGAACGCCAGCGCCGAGAACGGCTCGTCGGGCGACGGCAGACGCGAGGTCGAATCTTCCGTGCCAGGAATCGTGCCCATGATGGCGGGCGTGTCAATCGGCGACGGCAGAAAATCGACAACGGCGTCCAACATTGGCTGCACGCCCTTGTTCTTATAGGACGAGCCGCAGACGACGGCGATGATGTCGTTTTGCAGCGTCGCGGTGCGAATGCCCTTGCGGATTTCTTCGACTGTGAGTTCTTCGCCAGCAAAGAATTTCTCCATCAAAGCGTCGTCAGTTTCGGCGACGACTTCGAGCAACTGCGCGCGAAACTCTTGCGCTTTTTCCTGCAAATCGGCGGGGATTTCCTCTTCCGAAAAGGTCGAGCCGAGCTTATCCGATTCGGTGTAACGAATCGCCTTCATGGTGATGAGGTCAACGACACCGGCGAAATCGGCTTCGGCGCCGATAGGAATCTGCAACGGCACCGGCACGGCGCCCAGACGATCTTTCAATTGGCCGACGACTTCGTAGAAGTTGGCGCCATCGCGATCCATCTTGTTGATGTAGGCGATGCGCGGCACGCCGTAACGGTTGGCCTGACGCCACACCGTTTCGGACTGCGGCTGCACGCCGCCGACGGCACAGAAAACGGCGACCAAACCATCGAGAACGCGCAACGAACGCTCGACTTCAACGGTGAAGTCAACGTGTCCAGGCGTGTCAATGATGTTGATGGTGTGCTGGGGATACTGATTTTTGGAGCCGTCCCAGAAGCAGGCGGTCGCGGCGGATGTGATGGTAATGCCGCGTTCCTGTTCCTGCGCCATCCAGTCCATCGTAGCGGCCCCGTCATGGACTTCGCCGATGCGGTGGCTGACGCCGGTGTAGAACAAAATGCGTTCTGTGGTTGTGGTTTTACCGGCGTCGATGTGAGCAGCGATACCGATGTTGCGAGTCAAAGAGAGGTCTTTCGCCATGATGTTATGTGTTTCCTTTTTTGGAAGTTGACTGTATAGGAACCAGAAGTTAGAAGTGCGGTGGTCAAATTATGACTCCTAACTTCTGTATTCTGATTGCTAAAAATGTGGGTTTGCGGGCATTTCGCCCCGTTCAGCAGACAAACAAAAACCGCAGAGAGATATTCCGTATTATGGAAGGCGCGCAACGGAAGATGAGTGAGATCGAAAAAGCGAGTCGGCTTAAATTAAGCCGTCTGCTCCGTCGTCGTCATCTTCGTCGTCGTCGCTATCCATTGGAGTATCCGTCTGCGGTTGGAAAATTAATCTAACGCTGCTGAACTGTGATTGCGCCGCGCGTAACGCGGCACAAAACCGAGTTACATACGCGCAAAGCCGTTAAAGGTTGCGTGGTTTTGTCGTTTTTGTCAAGGGGTTTATTTGTTGGGATTAGTCCAGCCTTTGCCATTCCATAACCACAAATAATTCTTGCCTTTTGTAGCCATTCCATCGGCATAACTGTAAATCGACTCAGTCGCCATCAAATTACCATCTTTGTCAGCTTCGTGGAAATAGAATGTGCCTGTTTGGTATGGATTACTCCAATTCTTAAATGTCTGACGCACGGCAGATTCTTGCTGCCATCCCACTGGAAATGTAATCAGTTCGAAATCGCCGATATAATTTTCCAAATCGCGCCGCATCACAATAATAGGGCCGCTTGGAGTTGCAGGTTGAAGCCAGAGCAATCTCCAATCAGGCACAAACTCTTTGCGGCACAGTCCCAGCGGCACACGCCGCAATATTTGCCATCTTCCCTTTTGTTGAAGTGGTTGCGCCGCAATGATGGTGGCATCAATTAAAGGCAAGTTGTCGAATGGGAATTTTGGCGCTACAAGCGGCTTACGACCAAAAGTAAAAAACCAGATTGATTCTCCTTTATCGCCTGCTGGAGCCGTGCTGGAACGCAACAACTTCCACTTGGGTGGCGTGCCATTAGGCTTGGGAATCGTGGCGGGTCTTTTCTGTTCCGTAATCGGAATTACAGTCGAAAGAGGTTTTATCTCCTGCGCGTGAGCCATGAAGCAAAACAGAAATAGCGTTATGAAGTAGCGCATGATGACACGTTAGACACTGTAACTCTCATATTTGTCGCTTTGCACGGGCACGACGTAAATCGTCCAATGTTTTGCGCGCGTCGGGATTGGCTCGATATTCCTCGCGCGCACGATTGGCGGCGGCGATATCGATTTCGTCTTCCAAGTTTTCGCGTTCTTCGTCGGTGAGCGTCGAAAGCGATAGACGACGCGCGCAACACGGCGGAAACCGAATTGCAAAAGCGCAAAGCCGTTAAAGGCCGCGTGGTTTTGTCGGAGTTACCAAGGGGCGAGTTTGCGCGCAGAGGTTCTGAGAGCGTTGCGGTGAGTGTCTTATTTTGAGAAAATATAAGTAACCATCATGTTCTCGTTTTTCGCTCCCAAAAACTGTAAGCGTTGCAGCGGTGAATTATCCGAAGTCGAAAAGCAATTGATTGATCTAAAAGCAGAGAATCAGCGATTGCGTCAATCGTTGGCGCTTGCAAATTCTCAAAAGTCATTCACTGAAGTCACGCCAAAAGTTGTTTATATTGCAAGCTGGAGTCGTAGCCACTTCCACCGTCCAAGTTGCGTATGGATGGAGAAATTATCGAAAGATAAAATTCGAGAGTTTTCATCCCACGAGGAAGCAGTCAAAGCCGGATACCGTCCGTGCAAAACGTGTTGCGCGTAAAAGGAGAACATCATGACACAAAAAGGGGCGGATTCAAGTAGTAAGTGCAACGTTTTTCAAGCGTGAAGAGGAAGTCAGATGAGACCATTTCTCTGAGATTCAGGCGTGAACCTGAAGATTGAGCAAAGTATGACGGTTTTCACCTTAAAAAGAGATGTTGCACTTACTACTTGAATTCGCAAGGCAAAGTAGAACTGAATGGTCAAATTATCGTGGCAGACACTTTCATTTGGTTGAACAAGAACAACTCAAACAATTGGTCTGGCCACTTCTCCGTTGCAGCGGACTTATCCACGGAGAAGTGGATAGAAATCCACAATAACAAGCGTAAATCTTGCAAGCTAATTCTTGAAGACGGGCGTAGCGGTGAACTCATCATCAATCCGGAATTCACACCGCCGAAGATTCATTTTTTAGTCACAGGCGATTTAGCTCTGTGAAGCAGTTTCACTTCCGATTCAGTTTCGCTTTCCAATAATCGCGAAACGCGCGCAAACGTTCCAGCGATTCGCGGTCTTTGCGGCGGTTGGCGGCTTCTTTGGAGCCGATAATATCGTCGGGATGGCAGACCATGAAGCCTTCGACTTCGACGCGGCGACGCCAGGCGTCTTCAAAACGTTCGATGCCGTCAGGCGCGAAAATCAAATCCAAATCGAAAGGGCCGTTTTTGAGTTGCACGAAATCTTTGCCCTGCCGAATCCAAATTTGATCGTTCTCGCTCAATTCAAACTCTAATTCTTCCAGCGCCGATACCAAAGCCTCGCCGTTTTCGGGCGACTTTTCGACGTAAACGTCGGCGTCTTGCGTCGTGTCGGGATAACCCAATAGAATCGCGCCCGACTTGCCGATGAACAGATAACGCACATCGTGTTTGGTGAACGCGTCGCGGATTTCTTCGGCTTGCCGGTATTCAAAAGTCGCCATGATTTATTTGCGGCTATAGCCCAACCATTCCGGCAAATTTTCTTCGCACCACTGGCGATATTCTTCCATCGAATCCCACGAACGGGATGGAGCATCATCTAAAACTGGTTTGTAAGTTTTGATGAACGCGTATTTGAAACGCTGCTTGAGCGGACGGCGCGCGGCGGCTTCAAATTCGGCGAGCCATTCGGATGGGATGGCATTGGGCGTGGCTGCTGTTTCGCGTGACATAACCCAAGTTTAGCTCGCGTCGAAATCAATCCGACGATAAATCTCGCGCAACTCCAACTGACAATCAATCGCCGCGAGATTAACCACGTCATCGCGCGCTGCGAAATTTTCGCTTTGCCATTGTCCATCCACTTTGGAATGATGCGTGACTTTGACTTGCTTCTGCTCGATGAGCAGATAATGGCGCAACGATTTCAGTTGTTTATAGTTGTCGAACTTTTCTTTGCGGTCATAATTCGCCGTCGAAGGTGACAACACTTCGATGATGACGACGGCATCGGTCATCGTGTGTTTGTCGCCAGCGTCGTAGGAAAACGGCGGACAGGCGACTAAAACATCGGGATAGGTTTGCAGCGTCGTTTTCTCGACTTCAATGCGCTGGTCGCTCGCGAAAACTTCGCACGGCTTATCGCGCAGTTGGGTTGCCAGTGAAACTGTTACATCAACGGCGATGCGATTGTGGTTGGTGCTGGTGCCCGCCATCGCGTAGATTTGGCCGTCGAAATACTCATTTTTCTCGATGGAATTGCGTTCGCGGCGCCAGTATTCTTCTTTGGTAAATTCGTGATGCCGTTGCAAATTCGCGCTCATGTTCTCGCTCCTTATTTCTCTTCAACAGTTTAACTCGCCAAATCGAGCGGAGCGCATTTATTTCGTATGCGTAATATAAGTAGGCTTACTAAAATACTCATGGGCGAAACTCGTATTATCACGCGCATCGGGCGGATTCGCAAGGCACTCAAACGCGAGTTCGAGTTGCGCGCGGCGCCGCTCGAAATCACCTCGTCGCAGTTACAGGTTTTGCGGCGTTTGTGGCAGGGCGACGGCATCACGACTTCGGCCCTCACCTGCGATTGCGCATCGGACGGCGGAACTGTTACCGGCGTTTTGGATCGGTTGGAGCGCAAAGAGTTGATTCGGCGCGAGCGCAGCCAGGCCGACCGGCGCGTGGTGCAAATTTGGCTCACGGACGCGGGCCGCGCCTTGCAAAAACCGTTGACACACATCATCGAAGAAATCAACGAAACGGCGCTGATCGGATTGGAAGAAGCCGAGCAAGAACAATTGATCGAAATGCTGGAGAAAGTCGCGCACAACCTCGACGCTTAAATTATCCGATGCCGACCGCGAGCGTAAGCGACCGGCCAAGTCATAATCTCTTGAAATTATGACTTGGCCGGTCGCTTACGCTCGCGGTTCGCAAATAATCTTAAATCATCATGGCAACAACTAACCAAACCTCGCCCAACCGCGTGCAATTTATGCTGCGGGCTTTACAACATCGCAATTACCGGCTCTTTTTTGGTGGCCAAATCGTGTCGCTGGCTGGCAACTGGATGACGCAAATTGCCATGACGTGGCTGGTTTATCGGCTTACCGGTTCGGCGTGGATGTTGGGTTTGGTCGGGTTTTCCGGACAGATTCCGGCGTTTTTGCTGGGGCCAATCGCTGGAGTTATCGTTGACCGTTTGCCGCGCCATCGCTTGCTGGTCATCACGCAAGTCGCGGCGATGATACAATCGGGATTATTGGCAATTTTAACGTTGACTGGTGTCATTGATGTTTGGCATATCGTCGTTTTAATCATCGTTCAGGGCATCATTAACGCCTTCGATATTCCGGCGCGACAGGCGTTTGTGGTCGAGATTGTTGACAACAAAGATGACCTGAGTAACGCCATCGCGCTCAACTCTTCGATGTTCAATCTGGCGCGTTTGATCGGCCCCGCGATAGGCGGTATTTTAATCGCCGTCGTCGGTGAAGGTTGGTGTTTCGCGTTTGATTCGCTCAGTTATATCGCCGTTATCGGCGCGCTGTTGATGATGAAAGTCGCTCCGCACGTCACCGAATCGAAACGCGGCCAGGCCGTTCAAGAACTGCGCGACGGTTGGGCTTACGTTGTGGCTTCGGCGCCGATTAGCTCGATTTTGATTTTGCTGGCGTGCATGAGTTTGTTCGCCATGCCTTACGGCGTTTTGATGCCGATTGTCGCCTCAAAAACGCTGGGCGGCGGGCCCAACGTGCTGGGGTTTTTGATGGCGGCTTCGGGCTTTGGCGCCTTATGTGGCGCCCTGACTCTCGCGGCGCGAACGAGCATTCGCGGGTTGGGCCGCAACATTCCGTTTTGTGTGGCCGCGTTCGGCGTCGGTTTGATTGGCTTCGGTTTATCCACCAACCTCTATCTTTCAATGGCGCTTTTGTGGGTGATGGGTTTCGCGGGCATGATGCAGATGGCCTCGTGTAACACGATTTTGCAGACGATTGTCGAGGACAACAAACGCGGACGCGTGATGAGTTTTTACACCATGGCGTTCATGGGCGTGATGCCGTTTGGTAGTCTGGGCGCGGGCGCTCTGGCCGACAATATCGGCGTTTCCACTACGCTGATGATCGGCGGCGCCGGATGCCTGGCGGTGGCTGCCTGGTTCGGCACTCGTTATCCGGTTTTGCGCGACATCGTGCGCCCGATTTACGATCAGTTGGGCATCGCGCCCGCTATCGCGCGAGGCATCGAAGGCGCGGCAGAATTGAACACACCACCAGTGAAATTGGCGTAAATCTCGGCTTCACCCCCAACAGAAAATACGCGAGAAGCACCGTCATCCCAAAATTTGAAATTTTTCACGGAACCTATATTGATATTATGTATCTAAGGCTCAACCTTCTTCAAAATTGATATTAACAAATTTTGATTCAGGAGAATTCCCAAGGAGAGCCAAAGAACCATGAAATCCCCATCGATTCTGTTGCTGTGTGTGTTGCTAAGCGGCGTCGCGGCCCACGCGGGTGCCTTACTCAAGCCGACGAGTGGCGTAACGCAGGCGTTGCGCGCCAAGAATTTGGATGTGCAAAGCGACATCAACGGCGCTTTCGCGCGCACGACGGTCACCACGATTTACGATAATCCCAACGATGACCGCATCGAAGCCGACTTCATTTATTCGGCGCCCGCCGGTGCGGTCGTGACTGGTTTCGCCTACTGGTATAACGGCGAAAAAGTGATCGCGCGCGTGGTCGAGAAAGAGCGCGCGGCGCAGATTTATCAATATATTACCTCGCGGATGCGCGATCCCGCCCTCGTCGAAATGATCGGCAAAAATACGTTTCGCGCGCGCATTTTTCCGGTCGAACCGCGCAAAGACTTGAAAATCGAAGTGCAATTCGCGCAGATGCTCGACGCGACGCCAAGCGGTTGGCGCTGGAAGTTTCCGTTGCGCGAAGAGACCGATGCCGCACCGCTCGACGCGATGACGATGAAGGTTCACGTCGCCGGAAACCGCGCGGCGACCTCCAACGCGGGCCGGTTGGATTCGAGCGACAACTTGAACATCAAGCGCGAAAACTTCACCGCAAAAGACGATGTTCGCGTCGAGATTCCCAGCGAGAAACGCGGCAAAAGTGCCGAGTTCTTCGCGGCGCGCGATGGCGGCAACGACGGCTTTTTCGCGCTCGCGCTGACAAACAAAAGCGCCGAGTCACCGCGTTTTTCGGGCATCAAAACTTACGACATGGCGATGGTCAAAGGCACGAATGGGGCGCGTTTTATCTTCGGACGTTATCGCGGGAGCGGCGCGGCGACCGCTTCGATTGGCAGGCAGAAATTGTCGCTTCGGTTTCCCTCCAGCGCCGAAAAGGGCAACGTCGCGTCGCAATTGTGGGCGGCCAATTTCATCGAACAATTGAGCGCGCGCGAGGCCAATCACGAGCGAGTCATCGCGCTTTCCAAGCGGTTCGGGATGCCCTCGAAGTGGACGAGTTGGCTGGCGATTCCCAAAGCCGAGCGCGAAAATTTCAAGAAGCAAATTTTGGCTTCCGACCGCGAATCGGCGGCGCGTCTTTACGCTCAGGCCATCGCGCGCGGCGATAAAACGGCGGCGCAAAAGCAGAAGGCGCGCGTCGCCGAAGTCACCAAACAGTTGGTCGCTGTCGGCGAAGATTACTCGTCCAGCGAAGAGCAGCAATCGCTTTCGAGCTATCTTGATCAGGAATTGAAAAATGTGCGGCGCGCGCAGTTGCAGGCGCGTTATCAAAAGGTTTCGCGCTCGCAAAAGGCGACGCTGAAAACGCGCGAGAAAAATTTGCGCCGCGCCGGTGCCAGCGAAGACAAAGCGGGCATCGAAATGCCGATTTATCTGCTCGAAGACGAACTGCGCATCGCCTCGCGGTTGCTGACCGGCGAAGTCGCCAACGGACGCGGTCAGGGCGCGCGCGCCAGAGCGCTGCAAGCGCGCCTGAAAGAGTTGGGCAACACCAAAATGGCGCGCAATACCGGCTGGAGCGGCGACACTTTTTTGAATGAACAAGTTCAAGCGCGCACGCAGGATTTGGCGTTGGAAATCGCCGTCAATCGTCTGTCGGACAAAGCCAACACGAAGGTTCAGGCGCAGAAAACGGCGCAGTTGGAACGCTTGACCAAACGTTTCGGCGGCGACGCCAAAAGCGCGATTCAACGGGCGGTCGCGACGGCGGCGGCTCCACGCGCCGGCCAGTTGGCGACGCGAATCGTGGCACAAGAGGCGCGCGGTGAAAAAGTCGCGGGCCGCACGCGATTCACCGAACTGGCGAAATTGGCGGGCCAAACGCCCAACGATTTGCTCAAAACCGCGCGCACCGAGCGCGTGCGCGAAAGCTATAACGCAACGACAGACGAGTTAGTCAGCGAAGTTCTGGCGGGCCGCGAAGACTCCGAAAAAGCGCGGCAACTGCAAGCGAGCGCGGATAAATTAGCGGAAAATTCGTCCGACTGGTGGCAGCGCGAAGCGGTTTCGCGCGCCTACAACGGTCGCTCGCATGAATTGGCTTACAGCATCGAAGCCGAACGCGCCCAACCGGCGCCCGACGAAGAGCGCATTTCCCAACTCGAATCGCAGCTAAAAGAGACCGCGCGCATGGTCGGCGGCGCGCAACCGCAAGCCTTTTTGGACTGGGAAAAGCGGCGCGTCGCCGAAAAGCAGGGGCCGGTCAACCGCGGAGATTATCGCTATCGCGTCGCCGGTTTGGATCCCAACGATTTTCATGGCGGCTATGGCGGCGGCGATCCGCTTTTGCAGATTAGCGCGCCCGCCGACGCGCGCTCGGTCGTGGCGATTATGCCCAACGGTGAAGTCAAGCCGCTCGAATGGCGCGCCGCGACCAAGCGGTGGGAGGCCAACTTCGATATTCCGATGGACACGCGCGCCGATTCGTATCTGGTCACCATCGTCATTGTGGACAAGGACGGCAAGCGCCATACGCTGAAACTGCGCTACCGCGTGGACGGTCAGGCGCCAACGGGCAACGCGAAAATCGAGTTGGATGCGGGCGCACAAAGTTCCAATTTGCAACTTGAAGTCAGCGCGTCCGATGACGTTTCGCGCGTCGTCGCGCTGCTGCCCTGGGGCGACCGATTGGTTTTGCGACGCGAGCGTAACGGCGCGTTCTCCACTCAAGTCGCGCTGCCCGCGACCTGGGATAAACCTTCGGTTCCAGTGCGTTTCATCTTGATTGACAAGGCGCACAATCGCACCGAATTGAACGTGGATTGGAACAAATAATCGCCGAGCGGGACACGACTTTTAATTCGTGTCCCGCTCGTTCGACCCACTAACATGATATTTCGCATTCTCCGCAATTCGATTTTGCCGATACTATTTCTGACATTAGTCGCCGCTTCATGCCGCGACGCGAGCGGAATCTTCGTCGCGCGCGCCGATGTGCCGTAAAATTGGCGCGATAAAGCGGCAACTGTGCGTTTCGTTTTGACCGATGCGGCGCATAACCGCACCGAACTCACGGTCGATTGGAACCAATGAGAGCGCTAAAAATGCCGCTTTCAAAAAGCTGGAAAGGGATCGCTGGGATAAGATTCGGGAGCATCGGTGCTAATCCACTGCGCGCCACTTTGCACGGCTTTTTCAAAGCGGTGCAAAGTGCCCTGCGAGACTTCTTTCAAATTTTCGTCGGCCCGCGTTCGCACCACAAATCCCGTTTTGACTAAGGCGCGAATGTCGTCAAAACTGGCGATGGGATCGTTGCGTTTCATCCACGCGGCGGCAGCTTCGGTGGGCGCGACGCTCACGAAACAAAGGCGATTTTTCAAATCGCTTTGCGGGCTAAGAGCAAGATAGCGGTCGCGAATCTTGTCTTCGTTATCGAGCGCAAAAAGAAATTTTCCGCGCGTTTGACCGAGATCGGGCCAGCCTCGCGTGGTGACGGCTTCGCGCAGGGTGGCGCAATCTCCGCGCACTTCGTCGGGTGTCAGAATCTTCTCAAGTGGCATTTCCTCGCGGATTTCGCTTTCCAGTTTTTTCAGAGCCGCCGCATCGAAGTCGGGCGGCGAGATGGCAGAGAAAGACTCGGTTTTCAGTTCCAGTTGCACCAGAATCGGTGCGTGGTGCGGATTTGCGTCCGACCACGCGCGCAATTCTCCCAGAGCCAGACGAAGCGTTGGCACTGTCGTGAGAACGTCGAAATCAGGACTGTGCAGAATTTTGAAGCCTGGCTTACGCAAATTTTCCTCGTCAATCTGCGCCGCAGCAGCAAATTTGAGCGCGAAGGGACGAGCGTAAAGTCCGCCTTGTGGGTCGTTGTAAAGGTCGAGTTCCAGACCGCGAATACCGGCATCCAACTGCGCGTGAAGCGGAGGAAACGTGTAATTGAGGGCATCGCCGCCGCCCTCGGAATACGCATTGATGAGATCGCGTAACGGCGGCGGCGGCGCAATATGATAGGAATTATGCGTGGCCAGCCATTGAAAATGGTTGAATGGAATCGAGTCTTTCATTGGGGTTTGAGCTTCGCCCGCACTGCACAAAAGTATGCTGGCGATCAGGATGAAAATGAGACGTAACATTGCTATTTCTATTGAGTTTCGTTTCAACCGATCTGACGAACAACTTCGCCGAAGTAGTCGCACATTGGAGCCGACAATCATGTTTAAATTTCTTCGTATTTCTGTTTTCCCGCTACTGTTTCTGGCGTTCGCCGCCGCTTCGTGCCGCAGCGTTCCGGCGCCCAACGCGACGGCGCCCGCGCCAGTTTACGCGCCGATGAGCGAGCCGACGAGCGATGTGATTTTCACTTCGACAAGCGAAGCTCGCGCGCTTGACTTCGACGGTAAAACGTTGTGGGCGGCAACGGCGGGCGGCGTGTTGCGCGTTGAACATAGCGTCGCGAGAAAGTGGACACGGCACGATGGTTTGCCGTCGAACGAAGCGTTCGATTTGGAACGCGAAGACGGCAAGTTGGTGGCGCGATTTCCGACTTCGCGCGCGGTTTGGGATGGTAAAACATGGCAGACGCAAAGCGCGCCCGAATGGAAACGGCGTGAACCAACAACGCAATGGAACGGGCGCAAAGTGGCGGCGACGCTGGACGGATTGCAGATCGGCGAAGCGAAATTCAGCTTACCCGTTCAGTCGTCGGGCACGCATATTTCGGCGCTGTTGGCGCGCGGCAAAATGTTGTTGGTCGCGGTTTACGGCGATGGACTATGGCGCTTCGACGGCAAAATGTGGACGCGCGGGCCCGTCGTCCCCGACGAAGCGCGCGAGATTTTATCGTTGGCGGGCGATGACAAAACGTTATGGCTCGGCACGCGGCGTGGGGGCATTTTCGAGCGAACGGGCGAAACGTGGAAACCGTTAAATTTGGCGAACGAACCGTTCGGTCATAACGTGCAAAATTTGGCGCAGTTCGACGGCGTTTTGTGGGCTTCAACTCTGGACGACGGCTTGATCGCGCGAACGGGCAAAGGCTGGCGTCACGTTGCGCCGCCGCAGATTTCATCCAGCGCGCCGCGCCAGATGTTGGAGTGGCGCGGCAAACTTTACGTCCGTCACGGCGGCGGAATCGTGGATGCCTTCGATGGCGCGAGTTGGGAACGCGACGCGTTAAAGTCAATTCCGCGTCGCGGCGTTTACGCTCTGACTGGCGACGACAAACGCTTGCTCGCCGCCGGTTGGGGCGGCTGGGCCGAATGGGACGGCGCAACATGGACGCCGCATTACAATTTGCCTCAACTCAAAGGCGTGCCGATTATGAATTTGGCGATGCAGGGCGATGACGTTTGGATTGGCACGCAAAGTCGCGGTCTGGCGAAATGGACGCGCGCGACGGGCGAGTTAAAGTTCTTCGACGAGCGCGACGGCCTGAACGATGATTGGATTACCGCGCTTTGCGTAGATGGCGAACGCGTGTGGGCGGGCACGTTCGTCGGCGGTTTGCACGTTTATGAGAATGGAAAGTGGCGCGCGTTCGACGCGACTAAAGATGCTAATGTGACAGCGATTGTATCCGACAAAAGCGGCGGAGTGTGGGCGACGACGCGGCGAGGCTTGTTTCACGCGAACGAGAAAGGCGCCGAGAAAGTGAGCGAAAGTTGGCTCGACGACGAGCAGCAAGCGTTGTGCGCGAGCGAACAGGGACTGTGGATTGGCGCGCGCACGAGTTTGGATTATCGGCAATTTGCCGGTGAGAAAGAGCAGTCTTGAACTCCTCAAGCGATTAGGATTTCACACAAAAACCAAGATCGCACGAAGAACACCAAGAAAATCTTTGTGCCCTTTGTGCGATCTTGGTGATAAGGTGTGAACCTACTTTAGAATCGTTTGGCCAAGTGGCTATTGATGATTTCTAAAACTTCGGCTTCTTCAGCCATTAGCACGCCATCGGTTCGCGCGATTTCCTGCGCTTTGGTTGAGACGTAATCGGCAAATTCGCCATCGAGTTGCGGCAACAGTTCGTCCAACGATTTCGGTGAATCGAGATTATTTTCCATTGCTTCGAGCGAGGACTGGCTAAAGTTCATCGCGCGCAAAGCCGCCACTATCTCTTTCCTGGAAGCCGCGGGATTGCCCGCCAATAAAACGTGCATTAACACTTGATCGGCAATCGCCTGTTGCTCCATCGAGGCTTCGAGATAAAGCGCGCTTTCCTGTTTGACGGCTTCCATCGCTTCCGTTGACGCCTGTAAATTCAGGCGTTTTTCGTAGAAGCTGCACGCGACGTTGCCCAACGCGTAAATCATTGCGGCGTTAGAAGTCGCGCCGATAATCGCGCCCGCAACCGGCGTATTGCGCAGGAATTCCAGCCCCACTTTGGCCGCGTTGACCGCTTTGCTGCCGCCCAGAACGCACCCGAAAACCGCCAACATTTCGCCTTTGCGCGCTGGGTCTTCCAAATCCAGTCCGTAAGTGGCGGCGATTTGAAAAACAAGTTCGGCCTGAAGTAACGCTGTCGCCGCCATATCGAGAGCCAGTAACGGCACGGCAACACCTGGCAACAAACTCGTCGAAAGCCCGACTCCGCCCGCGTAAACCGCCTTTTGCGTAATCAATCGCCCCGCGATTTGCCGATTTGATTCGTTGGGATATTTCCCTTTCAACTCGGCGACGACGCGCGCGGCTTTTTCGATGTCAACCCGATTGCTGATGTCGAGCCACTGCTCCAACCTAAAGGACTTGGCCACCTGCCGCAACGACGAATTATTGGTAATCGCGTCGGTAACGTTGCCCGCGCGCCCCGTCAATCCGATCAACAAAGGCACGGTATGTTCCGTCAAAGTCTCGTGAGTTCGGCCCGCCAATCCGCTGGCGGCGCCATAAGCAGTGGCGGCGGTGCCCGCGACAAATTGCCCCGAAGTTGAAGCGGCGCTACCAATGGTCGCAGCTAAATCGCCCGCCTTATCTTTGGCGGCCCCGACGACAGCCAACGCACCATCGGGCACGCGATGAAGCCAGCTTTGCTCTGCTTCATCGCTTCGCACAATGGGCGCAATTTGCAGTGGCTCTAACGAATAAGTCGTGCCTTTATCCAACGCTTCCTCAATTTCTTTTGGTGAAGCCGACGTCAAAAACTCCTTCACAGCCTTGCTTAACTCGTCACGCGCTTCGATTTCTCTATCGGCGCGCACGGAAACGCCGAGTTCGGGACAAGTCGCTTCCCAAAACGTTTTACGCCGCTTCGTCCCGCGATGAATTAACACCGTTAAATTTAGGACGTCAAGAGGAACAATCGAATCGTTCATATCAAGATTTTACCTTCGCCGTCCGGCTGACACAAATCGTCGCAGCCAACTTCAAGCGTTCGCGTCCGCGCGCACGAAACCCATTTCTCGTCGGCTTCGATGCCGATAAAGCGCCTGCCCAACTTCTGCGCCGCAACCAAACTCGAACCACTTCCGCAAAACGGATCGAGCATCACATCGCCAGCGCGCGACGACGAAGTGATAATCCGTTCCAGTAACGCCAACGGCTTTTGCGTTGGATGCCCGACTTTCTCGTGTGATGTCCCTTTCAGCGATGGCACGCGCCATAAATTCGTGGCGAACTTGCCTTTTTCCAAATAATCGCGTCGCTTGTCTTTATCAAGGTAACGTCGATCTTTGAGATACCGCACCTGCGTCTCCGCGTTATACGGCTCGCGAACCGCGTCTTTATCAAAGCGCGACAGCGCACCGGATTGCTTCAAAACCAAAATCTGTTCGTAAGCGGGAGAAAACGAATCGCGTCTGTCGTAGCCGACGGCGCGATCCCAGATAATCAAATCGTGAAACTCAAATTCAGCAGTAGCCCGCGACATCAAATGCAACCAAACGTGTTCGCGCTTGCCGACCTGACCGAAAATATAGCACAATCCGCCAGGCATCAAAGTCCGCATCACCAGCCGCAACCACGCCAACGACCAATCGAGATAAGCGGCTTCATCGGGCCATTGATTATCCCAACTCTCTTTGAGCACGCGAAAATAAGGCGGATCGGCGACGACCAACCCGACCGATGCCATTTCAATCGCCGGCAAAACGTCGAGACAATCGGCGTGATGAACGATGTTAATGGATTCCACCAAAAGCCGTTGGAATATCACGCGCCCCGTGCAAGACACGAACGATTGTCAACTCGTCGCCTTCGACGCGGTAAAAAGTAAGATAGCGCCCCCAGGGAAAACTGCGGAGGTTTACGCTCAGTTCATCTTGCCGCTTTCCCATATCAGGCATTGCGACGAAAAGCTCGAACTGTCGCAAAAACTCATCATATAAAGCATCGACGGCATCAACGCTACTCACCGCGATATAATCCCAAATATCGCTCAAGTCTTTTCGAGCGTCGGGCGAAATGATGAGTTGCATTATTCATTCTCCGATTGCGCCTTCAAACGTTTTCTTCCTTCGGCTTTGAGTTCTTTAAACAACTCCGCCGCCGAATCATAGTGGCGACCTTCGCCGCGTTCCAGCGAATCGATACCTTTCTGAATCTCGGCGCGCAATTCGTTCAACCGAATCTCGCGCAACTGATCTTGCTCGCGCACCAGGCGCAAGCCCTCGCGCACGACTTCCGAAGCTGAATTGTAAAGTCCGCTCTTGACCTTTTCCGCCACCATCGCCTCAAGTTCGGGCGTCAATGAAACGTTCATGCACTTTAGCTTACGATGTTTGCCGACCCGATGTCAATCTTTGTTATCTTCGAACATTTACAAGCTCAAGAAGTTTCTGCGCCTTGCACTAACTTCAATGCATCTCTGTATAGAAAAGGCACCCAAAATTCTGGATCATCTCTGTCTCCACGCCGTTCGAAGAAGCCGACTTCTACTAGCTCGTTTGCCTTACCGTGATCGCCCCAGCACCAGGCCACGACCTGCCGCGTGCGCCGACAGAGCGCGATCCACAGCCAGATCACCTGATCTTTGTTGCCAGACCATGTCCATCCGCCCAGAGGGCACCCGCATCCACTT